>Ga0208180_1000588_pt1 | contig 29305 bp, 60 predicted proteins | sample MalvireepMed_s16_FD_184241 | JGI IMG/M metagenome (GOLD analysis project Ga0208180, IMG submission 184241) | Marine viral communities from the Global Malaspina Expedition - Malaspina viral metaG DeepMed_s16 (SPAdes) (version 2) | ecosystem: Environmental > Aquatic > Marine > Oceanic | place...
TAAGGGTTCCGTCTTGCGAATGGGGGATGTCATCGAAACAACTATTATTATAGATTTAACAGGTCTAAACTCAGGTGATGCTGACGGTGATATTATTGGTGTAGCGGATACGGCAAACTGTCATATTGGGCAGATTACCGCTGCTAAGAACGGCACCATTACTCACGGATATATGCAATGTGTAGAAACTCCAGCAGGTGGGGAGCCTGACATTGATTTGTTCTCTGCTACCGAAGCTACTGGTACAGAGGAAGCACTTGTCACTGGTTTGACCGAAACAGCTTTGTTGGCAACTGCGGTAGATTGGACAAACATTCTAGCTCCTAAAGGAATTACCGCTGTTCCTGCCGCTAACGAGTATTTGTATCTAGCTGCTTCTGGCGGCTCTACAAATAACACTTATACGGCTGGTAAATTTATCATTAAACTTTATGGTTCTTAGGTCATTGGGTAGCCATTTCCATAAAGAAGTGGCTACCTTTTAATGACAGAATTTAGGTCTATGTGATGTAAATTTAGAGGAGTGTGTTATTTATGGCTTCTAAAAAACAACAAGAATCCATCTCTATAGATTTAGCAGTTTATATGGAAAGGTTGGATACTTATATTGCAACACAAAGTACCTTAAACGAAACATTATGTAGAGGTTTAGATACTGTTAATGAAGAGTTATCAGACTTGAGATCATGGCGAAATCAAGTATATGGTGCTAAAGCTTTACTAGTCTTTACAGGAATTCTATTTGCTCATGCTGCAGTAGTTTTAGGAGCAATATTCGGGATAATTCGATTAAGATTGGGAGTGTAATTTATGGCAAATGAAAGACATACAGATGCGAGGGGTTGGGAAATAGATTTTTCTACACGCCAATCTGTCCATCCATATACACGATATTCACCTTTTAGAGCAGCTACTTCAACTACAGTATCTACATTATTTACTGTCGATAGAGGAGAAACCGCTACTAACTGGGTAACAAACCCTAGAGTTGAAGCTGCCGATATTGGTATGTTTACGGCAACTGGTTCAGCAATTTCTAGAAGTACAGCACAACAATCTTTAGGGGCAGCATCACTTTTAGTAAATCCAGATAACTCTGCAGCAGATGAAGGAGTTTATTGGGACTCTCCTACAATACCTTTCAGTATTCATCCTCAACAGTTAACAGTTCAAGTAGAACATCGAGGAGCATCGGCTTCAGGAGCAGTAACTCTGGAGATTATGGATTCGTCAGGAACTATCCTTGCTACATCTGGAACAGATAACTTAGCAACTTCATGGAGACGATTAACTGCTCAATATACTGTTGCTGGAAGTACTGCTGCTGCAGCCTATAGATTATCTATAACTACTACTGCTCAACATAATATTAGTTTTTATGTAGACAAGATTATGTTTGAGGTCAGAGAAGATACTACAGCAGTTTCTACGTATCTAGATGGTGATAACGGAATTAATTATGAGTGGACAGGAACAGCTAACGCTTCTACGTCACTGAAGAAACCGGGATTAGCTCTTATTAAAGGAATATTTTTAAAGAATGAATCAGGAACTGCAGCTGATATTGTTTACGTAGCTTTTGATACGATAGCTACTTCTGCTACTGGCATACCAATATTGGGTGGGGGTACGTTAGATACAAATTGGCCTTTAGGGTTTACTAATAAGATTACCGTAATAGCTGCCCAAAATACTCCTACCGTTAGTGGAGTTGTTTGGGGAACTCATTACGCCTAAGAAGAGGATATATAATGAGTACTAAGCTTTATTCATGGGCATCAGATGATGCCTCAATAATGTTGTTAGAAAAATCTCAAAGTGGTAGAACTACTGTTGAGGATATTCAAGGCGCATTAGAAGAATATCAAAAATTGTGGAAAGCTGGAATTGCTTCTAAAGCTGAGGTTTTAACACTCTCTCGTGCTTTTCCTGATGCTCCTGAATATACTGAAGCCGCTTTAGAATTTGATACTATGGAACCATTAGTTGTAGGTGGCCCTGCCTCTGTAGAATTAATTGACAGAGAAGGACATATGATTACTACAGATGCTTTGGAACAAGCTTTTAAACGGTATATGGCTAACTTTCGTACTCGGAATGCTATGGTGCTTCACAGTGATGTGCAAGTAGGGTGGGCATTACCAGCGTATATAAGTAAAGGTGGACAAATATTTAAGTCTGGTGTAGATGATAAAGGTCTATATTTTATCTGTGAAATTAGAGATGACACTCGTATAGCGAAAAGAGTAATAGATCAAATAAATGACGGTAAGCTTAAAAGTTATTCGATAGCTGGATCAGCTACTAAAACACAAAACATGCAGAAAGGCTTAATGCCTTATATGCAAGTAGACGAAATGGAACTTGCAGAAGTAACTGTATGTGAAAAAGGAGTCAATCAAGGGGCTGGTTTTGACTTGTTAAAGAGTCTTTCTACTCCCCAAGGTTCTTGTATTGATGGGAGTTGTTTGGTTAAATTGGAGAAACGAGATAGTCAAATCAGTCCTACAGAAGCAGGATTACGACACGCCACTCCACCCGAATTAGAGGTTGGAATTAAATGTGAATCATGTGAATATTTTATACGGAGTGCTGGGGATGATGTTGGGACATGTGAACTAGTTCTAGGTGATATTCATTCTGAAGATTGGTGTAAGTTGTATAGTCCTAATTTATCTTCTGAGGGGGGTGATCCACCATCTAACGCAGGTAGTAAATCTAATGTATTGGAGATAGTACTTATGGAAAATAAAGAAGGAAAAATAGATTTTGTTAAATCGTTTAGTAAATGGCGTGAATTACAGAAATCTGTAGATTGTGCGTGTAGTGAATTTGGACACGATACGGTATCTGTCTTTACAAATATATTAGCTAAAGCAGACAAAGACCCATTTAAGAGTGGAAAGTCCTTTAGTACCTTACATAACTATGCTGCAAGAGAGGCGGAGCATCATCAATTATTAAGAGAATATGGTTTTCCTTCTGAGCAACCACTTGAAGGAATGAGGTATACACCTGTTGTAGAAGTGGAAACTAATGATTGGGGTATACCAATACATTACAAACCTCCATGGACAGTTAATGAAGCTGGACAAGAACTAGGAGATAGACTAAATGAAGACTCTCCTGACTATAGTAAGTCTGCAGCAGCTAAGGCTAAGAAAGCTGCGAAGGAATCGGATCATCCATGGTATTCCCCAGAAATAAGTATAACGAAACAATTTCTAAATTATATGAATATAGGTAAAGCGGAAGATAATCCGTTTGCGATAGCTACTTCTCAAGCTAAAAAGCAGGGTCACAGTAATTTTAAAGAGGGTGGTGCTGGGGATTCTAAAAGAAAGAAGATTGCTGAAGCAGTAAAACGAGAGTGATCTAAGGAGGTTGGAATGGCTTGTTCGCTAATAGGAACTTTGGTTAGACTCGTAAGAAAATATATATTATGTTCCAATCATGGCCCACATGATTTAGTGGAGTATTATCGAATAGAATATAAGAATAGTCTTAGGAGGTAGAAAAGATGATTGGTAAACTAAGACCTCAAATATTTATAGCTATTATTTGTGCGACAGCATTTAGTTCATTGGCTCTATATATTGGAATGAAAATGGAAGCTGTTGAAATTGTTACCGCTATAGTGGGCGGTTTATTCGGATTCCTTGGGGGCGTCTCACTCAAAGTATTGGAGAATGAATAATAATGATTGTAGTTAATAATGATTGTGAATGTATTGGCTCTGGTGAATGTACTTGTGACACAGATATGTGTACATGTGAATGTGGGTGTGAAGATTGTGTCACGACATATGTAGGATACGCTGATAGAGATGAAGAGTATCAATGTGGTTGCGGTGGGAATTGTGCTTGTGGACAAAGTTCCATAGATGAAGATGGTTTATAGCATAGGATAACGAATTAAAATATGGTTTCTAAACCCTTGGGTAATGGTATAGGTCATCTTTTATATTTCAAGCCCCTCTCCGTCGATCCTAGAGTGTCTTAGCTTTGGGAAAACAGTTAAAAACTAGGTAAACTGCTTAAAAACCCCTGATTTATAGTTTTAATCCTTATAGTTGACTTTTTTATTATCAAAGGATTTTTGTAATTCTTGTTTTGCTTTTTCACTAATAAACTTTTCAACTAGTTGTAAATAAGTTTTAGTGAAGTTTGGCCCATGATGATCTGCTGGGCCTTTCTGATAATTAATGACATGAGACATTTCATGGCATATGAAAGGAATCTTCGTTACTACATTAGATGGAAGGGCTATATAAGTGGGAGTAGCATAAGCAATGTGTTTAGCAAGTCTTTTTCTAATGCTACTTGGAATGGTTCTTTTGTTACCAGTATAAAGGATAGGTTGTTTAATCTCTGCCCATGTAGAAATGGAATTAATTAGTTGCTCTGCCTTTGTTTGAGATATCTCAGGATTGTTATACCAGAACATACATTGTTCTTCCGCATCATAAACTCTCTTTCTTTGATAGTCTCTTATGTGAGCATTTGGAATAGACCCAAGATATGTAGCTCCCATTTTCTCATCCCCTTATCTTATTCCAAACTATTCTAGCTAATCCTATAACTCCCACAACAACGGAAGTCCATGAGATTATCTGAATAGTCATAATATCTTCAAAGGCGTGTCTTGACACATCTGCCATAATCCCACCAAAAAGAATCAAGGGTATTGGAAAGTATTCTTTTAAAAGTTTCATTATTATTACTCTGGAATGATTAGGCTGTCTAATGCTTTAATCGCAGTAGCACTGAACTCTTTGAGTTCTTTAACTAATGCTTTCTTTTCAGCCATCGTAATTTTCTTGTCTTTCATGGCTTCTCCCATAGACCGCACTACATCAAGAGCTTCTTTAATAATTTTCTTAGCCTCAGCCGATTGTCCTGCATTTAATTGCATGAATGTGATAGCTAGGCTTAGAATTGCCATTGGATTCATATTTCTACCCTCCCTTTTTTAGACTTGATAAAAGTCCTATTGGAATGACTTAAGCTCTATTGGAATCTTCTTTATCCTTATTGGAATATGTTTCCCCTTTAAACTCATCTTTTAATCGATATTGTGGTGTCTGTGCATGACAATTAGGGCATAGGAGTCTTAGATTATTTAATCTATTATCATCATTGTTTCCATTTATATGGTCTAGCTGTAATGGAATGGTTTCCCCTATCCAGAATACACGTAAACAAATGGTACACTGTGGTTCCATGTATCCTTCATTTAGCAGACGTACCTTAAGTTTATCTGATTGCATAGGCACTTTATTGTTCAGGTACTCTTCCATCTCTCTGGTTTTCAGGAGCATCTGAGGATAAATGTCTAGTTCACTAGTCTTCATGGCTTTCTGTATTTCCCATTTAGTTCTAAATGGTCTAACACCTTCAGCTATAAATCGTTTACGCAGCATAAGTAATCCTCCTGTTATATTATACTATATTGGGGCAAAAAGTCGATTTGCGTTCAAACACAAATTGTGCTAGACTGCGAAGCATCCAACGAAATACGGAGGTGATTTGCTTATGGAAGTTATAGACCCGTTTAGATTTTTACTATTTATGATGGTAGGAAGTCTGTTTGCAATAGGATTTTGTGGTTTCTAAAGTAATAAGAGAGGAGAAGTAAATGATAATAGATAAAGAAACAGCTATTAAAATGATTGAAGATAGTAAGGGAAAGATTTTTGGAGTAACCTTTGTAAAGCGTACTACAGGAGATTTAAGGAATATGTCAGCAAGGTTAGGAGTTTCTAAAGGTGTTACTGGGGAAGGATTGAAATATGACCCTGAAAGTAAACAGCTTATGACTGTGTATGATATGCACAAGAAACAATATAGAATGTTAAATACAGAAACTCTATTCCAATTGAAGATGAACGGGCACGAATATTCTATACCCCAAGTAGTATAGAGCGGATTTGACAAAGCAATACGTTTCGTGCTAAACTTGAATCAAGTCGAAAAGCTCAATTTTAGGAGGTTCTAATGCAGAGACAGAGTGAAGCTAAGGAGAAGTTTGTATTAAGGGTGGAGAATACCTTCAAAGGTAATCAGTTTATTAAGAGTTTAAAGAAGCATCTTAATAAGAATACCTATGATATTAGAGTTCGGTATTCTGGTAAACGTCCCAAGGGTACTCCCCAAGCGTCTACTCGTAAAGAGAATGCTACGTCTATGCGAGTATACATTACCGATAATCAGAAAGACTCAGAATTACAAGCAAGGTATTACCATTTACTTTCTGCATATCGAGACTTAGCACAACTAGTGTAGTATAATAAAAAGAAGGAGTAAGTGTTACATTGTTTGAGAACTTTATGATGGTAACAAACTTAGGGATAGTAACAGGAGTTTGGATAACTTTTATAGTTAGTCAGATTGCCTAAAATTAGTCCTGAGCATGACTGTAAACTGCTCATTATTTTCGTGTCCAAAACATAATAGAGAGGTAAATTATGCAAGACTATGATATACAATGGACAGAAAGGGATTTACTTTTGCAAGCCAATACAGAACATAAACGGCTAAATGGTGAACTTAGAGTAGAGAACAAAATACTTAGAGAAGCAGTAGAAGAATTGTATGATGTAATGTCGAATATAGATTTTGCTGCTCAAGGACTCTTCAAGTATGATGATATGCCGTGGAAGAAATGGGAAGCCGTTGTTAATAAAGAACCTATTCAATTAAGGTTATTCTAAATGAACCTAGCAAATATTAAATTACCAATAGCTGTTATAGGTATTATTATTGCCCAAGCATTTGGGATAATATGGTACGTAGCGCAACTTGACTCCACAGTAAATAATAACACTACTGCTATAGAAAACGTAGAAGAGTTTAATGCTATTGAACTTTGGGAAGCTATTGAGGATGTAAGTACAACAATTACCGAATTAGAGAATAAGACAATGCCTTTTCTATATCAGCTTGAAAAAGAACAGGTTGTCGTTGAGAATGAGATGAGGACTATTATGTCTGACCATTCAGGATTTAACGATATCCTAAAAGAACTAGGTAAAGAAGGATATGGTGATAATAGAGAATATGGCAACTACGGACAGTAGAAAGAAAATAGCTCAGTTTTAACTAGTATAATAAGGAGAGAGGATGAGTGGTGTAACAGAACAAATGCTTATTCATGCACAGGAGTTTAATGTCAGATTAGATAGCACTGAAAGACTTATACATGAAATTCATAGTGAGGTAATAGCGAAGTTAATAGACCTTCAAGATAAGTTGGATGTGCTTGAATTTAGACTGAGAGAGAGGGGGTATGAGTAATAGAGATTGGATAAGTAGAGAAAGAAAGGCACGTTCTAAACGGTATCTTAAAAACTTAGGAAAGCCTTTTCGTAAGTCTATTCAAAAGGATTCTCAACAATCTCGTGAATGGTCTAAATTGAAAAAGAAGTTACGAAGGATAGACGAACAAGAAGTCGGAGAAATAAATGTATGATAAACATATTAAAGAGATTTATATGTAGGCGCAAAGGACATTTAAATACTGTATTAGAAGTCCATGTACTTCAAGATATTATTAGATGTTCTCGCTGTAATAAAATAAAGAAGGTTGTTTACAAAGGGTAACAAAGGAGATATATATGCAGTTAGAAGATAACACTCCTTTAGATGGGGAACATGACATAAATGATCACTACATAACTTTCAGTTTATCTAGAAATGAAGCATTATTTTTAGATGACAGTCTAACTTTAATGGTTGAACGAGACGGAGATGAACAGAGAGTATATTCAATGCGTCCTGTACAAATGACTGCAGGACTTGCAGTACCATTAGATTTAATGGATAAAATTGGAAAAGCTGTAGTTTATACAACAAAAGCAGAAAACCAAGGAAAAGAATATTCTTTTCCAATTGACCTTACAGAACTCTTTATGATTAGAGAAGTGGCTTCTTCTTTTATTAAAATTGGAGAGGAGCCTGTAGGTTATAATTTGAAACGTAAAGTTTGTGCCTTATTGTATGATGACGAACTTGAACAAGAGAGTAGAGACATACAAGTAGATCATCTACTTAAAGATGTAAACATTGATTTAGAAGCAGTGCTTAGTGATGAAGTAGATACTCCTATAGATAAAAATACTTAACTATTCCTGTGGAGTATAGGTGGTATGGGGGGGATGTAATAATCCCCCCCTTTTCTTTTTTAAAGCCTCTGTGGTGAAACGGCAAACACGCTTGGTTTAAGCCCAAGAAAAAGAAGTATGAGGAGGACATAGATATGAGAGTAATACCTAGAGCAGGTGTAGACCCAGACGAGTTGATGCCATATCGTAAGTTAGTTTTAGAGGAACACATGTATGAGGAAGAGGAAACAGGAGATGGTTATATACCAACAGCAGCATATCCGCTGAAGCTAATTCATTCCGATGATAATGGATACCTGATACTGCTGCTTGATGAACATAACGATGACAGCACGATCATTGCTAATTCAATAGACTTTGATTTCATTGATGAGTGTCTGTTAACTAAGGAGTAATAATAATGTGCAAGCCTATAGTTAAAAAGATAACAAAGAAGGAAGCAGAATCATTACTTCATCCCTATCATTACTTGACACAGGAAAGTAGAGGCTTTAGGACAGGCTATAACTATGGAGCATTTATTGATGATGTTTTACAGGCTGTCTGTATATTTCATAATCCTTCTGTTCCTGAGTTAGTGAAGGGATGCTTTGGTTTGACACGAACCGATCAACGTGGTATACTTGAACTTGGTCGATTGGTAAAACATCCGTCTGCTAATGGTAGGTTAATACTGTCTCAATTTGTAGCTATGGCTATGAAAGAGGTACGTAAGGAACTAGACGTTAGAGCTATTCTTAGCTATGCAGATTCTCGCTACCATGCAGGATATATATACCAATCTCTAAACTTTATGTATTATGGACTGACAAACCTTAAGAGCGATTGGTGGTTTGAACAAGAGGATGGTACATTTATTAAACATACTAGAGGAAAGGTAAAAGGAAGTAAAGGAGAATGGCGACCTCGTTCAAGAAAACATCGGTACTTATTAGTTTTTGATAAGACTCTTAAAACTAAGTGGCTGCCACAAGCCTATCCTAAAAAAGATAATAAGGAGTATAAGTATTATGACAACGGTAGAACAGCATTCGGATATAAAGAAAAGATATTTAGTACAGTTTCAAGACCTGTCCATGAGGTTAGAGCCTGAAAACCTTACCTGTGATGGTGAGCTAAGTACATCAGAGTGGAAGAGGAAAGAGAAGAAACTTATGAAAGATTGGAAAAGATTAGAAAAGCAAGTTGGTAGGACTGTAACGGAGGAAGAAGTTCTTGTATCAATGTACCCTCAAATTTATGGGAAGGCAAGATGGGAGAATGAAGAGGGATTACCTGAGTTGTTAACTATTCAAATTATGAAGGGGGACTAATGAAATACATAGTAAGGAAAGATTTCCTATGGCAACTATAGTAGAATGACAATTGAACTATTTATACTCCTATCTATAGTAGGAACTGTTATTATACTAATTGTTAATTTATATATAGCTTATATATCCTATAGAATATTAAGGTATACTGCTAATATATTAACAGAGACTTTTATCATTCGGAAAGATACTAGACGTATCTTAGAAGAAACAATTACTATTAGAAAAGATACAGTACGTATCAAAGATGAGAATATTCGTATCAGACAAATTAGTGAAGAAGTTAGAGATAAGTTATAGAGGGGATTTGACAAAAGTTTTACGCTTGTGCTAAACTACGATTGCGTTGAAAAAACCGATTCGCTTTTGTGGAGGTGTAGAGATGTAAGTCTAGTAGTTATATCTAGTAGGTTAAAGTTTACAAATTAAAGGAGTACATAGATGAGCGTGGATATACAAACAATAATAGATGATATACAAGAAGCCATTTCTACGTTACACGAAGTAGAGACAAGAGCCGATGAGAAAATAGCTACTGTAGAAGAGATTAGAAATAAAGCATCAGATATAAGTAGCACTCTTGAAGATGACCTTGAGGTTCTAAGTAGAATAGAAGAAAATACAAGTGAAGTAGATAGTATAGTCAACGATGCAGAATACGAAAATATAATATAAAGGAGTAATAAAATGCCCGCAACAATTTTTGGTGAGAGATTTTTAGGAAGGCGTACCCCTGCATGGCATAGAATTGGACAAGTCTTTACTGAGCCTATGTCTATGAGTCAGGCTATTCGTACAGCAGGTATAGACTTTCATATTGCAAAGCATCCTGTAGTAGTGCAGATAGACCAAGGAGATAGCATAGACCTTGTGCCTACTAACAACTTTGCAGTTGTAAGAGAACCTGTACAAGACGATAACGAATATAGAGTATTGTCTATAGTAGGAAAAGAATGGACTCCTATTCAAGCTGTGGATTTGGGTAGGATGTTAGACCCTGTAACAGAGAAGTATCCTGTAGAAACTATAGGTGCTATAGGACATGGAGAGAAAATCTTCATGACCTTGGATGCAGGAGACAGCAAGATTTGTGGTGAAGAGCATAATCTATACTTCTTAGTTACTGACCATCGAGATGGGATGGGTGCATTGCAGATTGCTTTTACTCCTGTAAGGGTTGTCTGTCAGAATACTCTTACTGCAGGATTAGCAAATGCTAAGATTTCAGTAAGGCTGACCCATACTAGGAGAATTGAATCCGATACAGAGTGGTACATAGGATTGTTTAACCAGATGGATTCAGCAAAGGATGAAGCTATTGCTGTTATGAATACTCTTAGTACAACTACCATAGATGAGAAAGATGCGGAAAGAGTATTGAAGTCAGCATATCCCGATGCTTCTCAGCCCAGACGCTTAACTCTTGCAAAGGACATAACTGCTGATGATGTTTCTGCAGGGGTATGGATGAAACTTTTGGGTGACAAGAAAGAATTACAAGAGGAGTATGAGAAACGAGTAGAGAGAGTAACTGCTATTCGTGATGGAGCAAGAGAGCGATACAATGCTTTCAATGACGAGTTCAGTAATCTTGCTCGTACTCCTTGGGCTATCTGGCAAGCTGTTGTAGAAACAGAAGACTACAGGAAAGGTCATGCTGATTCTGCTACCGCATTGTTTGGCTCTAGGGCAGATGCCAAAGCTAGAGCCTTTGCGACAGCCAGACAGTTAGTAACTAATAGTTAGTATAATATAGTAGACAGAAATGGTCAGCAGGGAACAGAGGTTCGAGGGTGTTTTCTCCCTTGCATATGAGAACCCTCTCTGTCTATTAAGGTGGTTAGTGATTGTCCTGAGCATGACATAAAACTGCTCATTCTAGTATGTTTTATAAGGAGAGAGGGATAATATGGATACTCATGATGCTGAACAATTGATGATGCCTTTTTTTCCTAATGACCCGTATTTAGCAATACAATCTTTAGCGAGGGCTATGTTTGATAATGATGGAGTAGAAATACCTGAGTGGATATGGGAAGCGGTAGTACAACAATATTTTACATATCTAGAGATTCGGAGAAGCAAAATGAAACAAAGCCATGCTCGTGCCCAATTGAGTGCTGAAGACCCTTTCAATATTAAGACTGTTCCTTACCTTTTACTTGAACGTCTTAACATGAATTAGAGCAGTAGGGATTTGCCATCGTTGAAAAAACGTGCTAAACTACCGAAGTCGTTGAACTCGTATATCGAGTAACGACTTAATTGAGAGATACGATACTGGACTAAATACGTATTTAGAACAGTCGTAAAATCTAAATCCTGACGAGGAACATTGTTATTAAGTTAACAGCGGATAAATACGTACTCTCTTATAGCTAATGCGTGAAAGCTAGACCTCCCCCATAGGCTCTGGAGCTTCTGAAAGGAAGTGGCTGCTAGTGGGGGGTAAAGGTTAGAGGGGTGTGTAGTCTGTGTAAGGTGTTCCTATACCATACTATGTATCCGCTGCTGTCATCCAGTGAACCGTGATATGTTGTATCCCGAAAAGTGCAGAACAAACCTGTGTACACTCAGAGATAATCTGCTAGCAAGTATGAGGTCTGCCCTTGCGTAGGTGAATCCTTCCCTCCGATGTATCCAGCGAATCCAGCGTGAGCAGTCCCTGTGTAAGAACAGTCCTACAGGCTATACACTCCTCGAAAAATTTCTAAACTATAGGGGTAAGAATAAAGTAATGACCAAGAACATAGGACATATATGCAATTTGAAATATAAGTGGTGTCTAGAAGGGGCAGACCCTAGAAGACATCCTAATCATAACACTCATAAAGGTGGATGTATATGTTCACTAGGAGATTTGACGGATGTCGTAAAATCTGCTAAACTAGAAGCAAGTCAAAAAACAGCTAACTTACTAGAAGGAGATTAGTTATGCCTAACTGGTGTCAGAATGAAGTAACCGTAGCAGCAGAAACTAAAGGGGTACTAGACAAGTTTAAGACTTTTGTCAAAGGAGAGGGCACAGAGTTTTCCTGTCAGAGTATATTACCTATGCCTAGGGAACTACAAGGAACACGTTCTCCTGCAGAGATATGTACAGATGAAGAATATCATAAGTGGATTGCAGAACATCAACCTACATATGATTTTCAAGGTAGACCTATTACTAAAAAAATGAGTGACCGATTCAAGCTACAGTATGGTACAGATAACTGGTACGATTGGTGTACTACTAACTGGGGAACTAAATGGGATATAAGTGACGTAGATGTAATTGAGGATGATACATCAGTAAAGTATTTCTTTGATACTGCATGGAGTCCCCCTGAAGGTGTTTACTCAGCATTAGTAGAGAAATTCCCTGAAGTAGAAATCTCATGGTTTTATAGAGAAGAGGGGATGCAGTTCGCAGGATACTTATCTAACTAAGCAGTGGTTTGACAAATCGAATTGTTTCGTGGTAAGCTATAAAAGTCGAAACGAAACTTACTTTGTGTAGAGGAGTTTAGTATGAAAAGAGAATTTTTTAGTGTCTGTAAAGAATGTAATGGTCATGGCAATCAGAAAATAGTAGTCGATGGACAGAAAATTTTATCGCTTACAGAAGACAGTCTAGGCGATAAAATAAATGCTATAAAGGCAGTTCGTGCAGAGTTTCCTATTCTTACATTAAGAGAAGCTAAATACTTGGTTGAACATTCTATATATTACATTGACCAGATGAGACATTCTTTGAATACTGTTGTAGGAGGTGAGTAATGAATCTACCTCAACTAATAACCTTTCTAGTTCTTATGCAAAACGGAGAAGGTATTTTAGGGAAAGCCCCTTGCTACTTACTGGAAAAGTACGATGCAGTTCAGAATAGAAATAATCCGTCTGAGATGTTAGATGCACAGAATAAAGAAATCTATGACAAGTGGATGGAAATGTGGGGTGACAGGAAGATTAGTAATGACGAAGCATGAGTGTGAATATCTAAGTAGCTGTTGTGATACTGAAGTAATATATAGTATGGAAATAGAGTTTGATGAGAGTGGTGCATGGGGGGTTTGCAGTGACTGTCATGAGTATGTAACCTTCTATGATGAAGACCATACACCTTGGGATGATGATTGGGATTCAAAAAAATCTAGAGGAGTATACGATGTTTCAAATGCTATTAAGTGATGAAGACCAATGGGCAGACGACCACGATATTCGGGTAGGTTATTGTAATCAGCATAACGTAAAAGTATGGGATGCGAGTTGTGATGAGTGTGAAGATGAGCGTTTTCTATTAGTGGATGGATGGCTACAATGTGAAGAATGTGGGGAAGACAGATATGAAGATGCCAGATTAGAAAATGGTCTGAAGTGTGGAGTGTGTGCTTATGGTTAGTATAGAACATGATTGTGAATGGACATCTCTCTGCTGTGGGGCAGAACCTAATGAATACATAGAGTATTTCTGTAGTGGTTGTAATGAAGCTACAGGCTTTGAATGTATAGTGTGTGAGGGAGAATCTTAATAAGCGATTTGCGCTTGTCGCAAAAATGTGATAAGCTGTAAGCAAGTCGAAAAATCTCGACTCATACACATTTATAATAGGAGAGTAATTCTAATGAGCAAGATAAAGTACATGGGTCATGTTTCAACCTCTATGATGGAGATGCGTTTCAGTGGGCCTGAACTAAATGTCTCTTATGCAGAAGTTGGGATAAACAATCCCAGCTACGCTTGCATGGATGTATCCTGTGGCCTCATATGGGACAGGCGACACCTTGCAGAAAGTTGCGAAGAGAAGGGCCATGTGACCACATGGTATCAAGGCTATGGTGGGGGTGTAGACAATAATGTATACAAACCTGCCCGAAGCTATCCTCGCACCGCTATCGGTAAGCTATCCAAGAAGAAGGAGTAGAGTAATGCAGTATGTTGTTCTGATGCCTGAGTTCCATTTGACGGAAGTCTATATAGAAGCTGACTCTAAAGAGGAAGCTAGAGAACGAGTTTTAGATGGTGATGGAGATTATGCCACAAGTTACTATAGACATACGGTTACTACAGAGCATCCATTGGAAGTTTATGATGCAGATTCGGCAGAGTGGGATGATGTCAGAAATAGAGAACTCAAAGAAGCAGACGCATTTTAGTTAGTGGGGTAAGACAATGAAGTGTGATATAGAAGAAAACTCAAGATGGGATAGACGAGATTCTAAGAAGAGAGCAAAGAAAAACTTTACCAGTGACAATAGAAGAAGTGTAAGATGGCTTCAGCAACAAGCAGAGGAAAAGACTAAAGAGATACGGAAGGCTAGAGAACAGAAGGAGAAAGCAAAGGAAGAATGGTTACAAAGTTAAGCTATGAAGGAGAAAAGCCATGTCACTAAATTGGGATTTAACTAGTGTAAAAAATTCTAAGGAACTGTGTTGGACTCCCTCTGTAGAAGAAGTAGGAAAGGTAGAGCTTCATCCTGTAACTAACGCATTGATATGGTCTACAATGCTTATAGGTTTCAATAAGATTACAGATAAAAACTATAAGGAATTTGACCGTAGGCTAATAGAGTTTGAAGTTATTGCAGGATATGGTATGCTTGACTATTTTGAAGGAGAGGAAAGGAAAAGTAGGATGCCCTCTCTACAGGAAATAGAAGAGCATATAGGTTTATCTACTAATGCTGCTGTAATGACTCCTAAGAAATGGACTAATAATCTAGCAAGGTTAGTTCATGAAGAAGCTACTAAGAGAATACGCTCTATGGCTAAACAAAAAACAGGGGGGTTTTAGTAATGGGGGCTTTGCTACAGCAATGTGAAGATGGTTGTGATGAGGAAGAGACAGACTATATATTGGTAGGTGACCGTGTTTGGATTACAATAAACAATATAAGTGTTTACATTATACGAGGGGAGTATGGAGTAAGTGTAGAGTTATATCCTTTGAACTATGAAGATGGTAATCTTATAACTGAAACACGAGCTACATGGGAAGACGCAGAGACACAGCAGTAGGGATTTGACAAACAAAATGATTTCGTGGTAAGCTGTAAGCGAGTCGAAAAACGAAGGAGTTTACTAATGGCTAAAGCAGAGAATGTAGTCAAAGGTTCTTATCAGAATATAGTAGAGGCGTATAACAATGCGTCAGAAGATAGTCTCATTGAAGGATGGGATTGGTACAAGGATGCCAAGATGATAGCAGGGCAAGTAAGTAACCTGCTAGGCACTGAAGATATACGAGTAGGTGCAGGTATCCTAGCAGCCTTATCGCCTCAGATAGATTGGGGAACTAATATAGCGGAAGCATTGAAGTTCACTTCACTAGGCTACAGTACAATGCAGACCCAAGCAAATAATGCTAAGGCTAAGAAGATTAGTGAAGGGCAAGACCCTGATACTGTATTGGGTGGAAACAAAGTTGTTCCTTTCTACCATGCAATTCTTGAGCCTACAGGACAGTACAAACCTGTAGTAGACAGACACGCCATGTGGATTTATTATGGGAAGCCTGTTTCCGAAAAACAATTATCCAGAGCCTTTGGAAATAAGAAAGTTATGCGGAGAATACAATCTGCCTATGTTCGGGCGAGTAAGAAAGTAGGACAGCATTACAATGTAGTGCAAGCTACTACATGGGTACAGCATAGAAAGAATAAAGGATATACTAAAGTAAAGGCATGGGAGAAAGCTAATGAAGTTTGACCGTAAACTAGTACAGATAGATTGGGGAGAAAATATATATAGGTATACAAAGAATTTGGAGGCACAGATGAAATATGAACAGGCTATGTATCATAAACTTCTGGCACATTCTAAGTGTACTATAATTGGGAGAGAGTATTCATCTCAGAGTAGTGCAATAGAGATTGCTAATTATGCCGATGGTAGTAACCTAGCTATTGAATGTGTAAAGTGTAATGAAGTAATCTTTGATGTTGACAGACCTATCTATGGTGGAGAGTAATTGCAGTAGGGATTTGACACGATTCGGCTTTTCGTGATAAGCTGTAAGCAACTCGAAAAAACAGAGGTGCAAAGATGAGTAAAAGGATAAAGACTTTAGTGGCAATTAGGTTGCTCCGTTCCCTAATGGAAGACATTGCCAAAGAAAAGGTTATCCTAGAGGAAGCAACTATAGATGAAGGAAGGTTTAGAACAACCTTTAAACTATCTACTCTGAAGGATAGTGCAGTAAAGCAAGATGCTCCTATACGGAGAATACCTAGTTGGAGAGGCGTGAAGATATGAGCATTGCAATATATACACAATACATGGAGAACTATGGGGCAGAGGAAGGAGCTAACTACTGGAAGTTCAAGTGGGGGGACAAGTATATAGTAGAGGGAACTGATGACAGACCTGCTAATGCAGTAGCCTTAGTAACTAACCACATAGCAAAGTACAACAATGATACTAACTATGCTATAGAGTATGTTAGTAAATGGATTCATACTGATGCGGAAGATGATGCCTCATCAAATATAGAATCTACTACACTACAGTATACCCCTTACTTTGCAGATTGGCAGAATATAATAGTTCCTGTATAGAGTCCCTACTCTGGGGATTTGACAAAGTTTTTTGTTTCGTGCTAAACTACGTGAGCAGCAAAAAAACGAATCAACAAGGAGATACTGATATGTGTGACTCATGTGGGATGGCCTACTCTTTCTATTTTAGAATCCAGTTCCATAAGCAAGACTGTCCTAAGAAGAAGGGGGGGTAATGGTAAACATATACAATGACTCTACAGGTGGGATTGTAACAGCATGGAAACTAGTCAAGTACAATGCAGACTCAGTACAGGAAGCAATTGATAGGGACAAGAGTATAGGGAAGAAGGAAGCAAAACTTATTCACGCACTGTTAAAGGGGAGGAGACTAACATGAAGAGTAACGGTGAATACCATTACAACAATAGTTTCAGTAGGGGCGAGGAAGCAATAGAGATAGAGCCTGAAGTACAGAAACTAGTATTAGATACTATACAAGAAATACATAGCAGAAATCCCCTAGACTCTCTACAAGAAATAATGGTAGACTATCAAAGGTTCTATGATTTAGAGACTAGGAAGGAAGCAAGGAAGTACATTAGGAAAGACTTGAAATACCTAGAAGAACAAGAGAGAGGTTATATTATAATAAAGAAAGGAAACAAAATAACAGGTAAGTGTAAGATAGCTTAGAGTATACTGAAACAGATAACAGAAATTAACAACGAAAAAAGAATATAGTATGTATCTATCACAGTGAGTGTAAGACAGTCTGTAAATACTCTGGCGATTTGACAGCAGCTTTTGGTCGTGGTATGCTTTGGTTGAGTCGAAAAAACAACAACCTTAAGGAGTACAGCATGAGCAACTTTTGGGACAGTATTATAGCTTCTAGTAAAACCGAAGATGTAGCAGTAGTAGAACAATCTGATTTCTGGACTAGTGTAGCATTAGGGTTAAAGGCCAAGTCTGCAAAGCAGAGCAAGGGTACGGTAGTAAAGAGTACAGTTAAGAAAAGCAAAGCAGTCGCCAAGGCAGAGAAAGTATATGAAACTATAGAGGGTTTAATAGTGCCTGTAGAAGATTGTACGCATCACTGGACAATACCCTCTGATAGTGCATGGGCTATAGGAGTATGCAAGGACTGTAAAGGTGAGCAATGGTTTAGCAATCGGTTCATAGAGGACAATATCTTTAATGACAGTCTTACTACTCCCGTCCCCATAGAGGTACAGAAAGATATTACGGCAGCCTTAAATACAGAGGTGGCATAAATGAAAAAGAATTACAGAGTATCCAATAAGCCTATACTAGCAGAGACAGGTAGATTCATGTTAACTAGAGCAAAGACTACAAGAAAGCCTATAAAGAATTGGAAGACAGTCTATAAACTTCATGTAAAGCATAGGACTGTCAAGGTACAAGAAAGGGCATTGCCTCTACCTACAGAGTAGAGCAATACCCTGCATGGCCCTACAGGGTAGGGCATCACAGAGTGGGCAGACTCTCTGAGTCGTGCCTAATTTTGTGACATGATAACTTCCTATCATGTCTAATAGGAAAGCATCGGAAAGATGGAAAGCATCGGAAAGGGAAAGGAAAAAAACAATTCCTATACTGCAGGGCAGAGCAGGGCAGATACCTGCAGTGCCTACAGAGTACAGTATAGGGTAGAGTTATCATGTCCCCATTTTTTTTATAGGTTCCCTATAGAGTAGAGCATAGCTAGGCACGATTTGACATTAGCTCCAGCTGTGGTATTGTAGATGAGTGCCAAGCGAGACGGCTCCGCTCAAACCGTACACTACATTATAGGATGGTGAACACATGGCAGCCTCTTATGTCTTCAATGATTCAGAGCGTACTATCACCTGCACATTCCCTGTAGTCCCTAAACTTAGTAGCAAAGGTAAATCTATGCTTCTAGCTACTACTAGTGGAGCGGAGTCTATACCCCATGATGGGATGGATGTACAATTCAATGTCAACATCTATGTCCCTATTGCCCAATGGGAAGCTAGGGCTAAGAAAAGCAAAAAGTCCTAGCTAGGAATCGGGCTGGTTTGGCACACCAGCCCTTTTCTTTTGCCCAAAATTCGACATGATAGCTTTAGAGGAAGAGAGGCATATTCTTATCATGTATAAAATATATATAGGAAGGAAGGAAGGGGAAAGGAAAGGGAGTTGATAAATAGAGAAGATAAAAAAATTAGAGGAGATAATTCCCCTGTAGGCAGTTTTAAGACTTGCCCGGGTCTTTAGGCTATACTAGCACTACGGATACTTCGACTAGCCCACCGTCATATTCACAGTACCATGTGTAGGGATCATCTAAGTCTGCACGTATTTCATATTCCCTACTAGCTAAGACTGTGAGTATACTAACTACGAGATGTATAGCTTCTCGTAATTCCATAGGGTCACTATCTGACCATGTGGGTATAGGATGTTCACCATTCCGCAATCCGACTGCCTCATGTACTGATACTCGGTACTGTACTCCAATCATGGTAGACATCGCTACCTCCTTTTGTTTGATGTATTTAGTATACCACTATCAGACCTATTGTCAAATTGATATTTTTATCAACTCTTATTATGTCTAATAAAAAGAGGGGAGGAAGGAAAGGACGGAAGGGAATAAGGAATGGGAATGAGAGAAGATAAATAGAGAAGATAATTAGAGGAGATAATTAGAGGAGATAAAGGGCAAAAGAATGGGCGGCTTTCGTGGTGTACCAATTCCACTACTAACCGCCCATTGAATTTACCGCTTGTCTTTAGGGATTAAGCTATAGGCATTGAGGTTCACCTGTATCTCTCTACCTTCGTGCGTGAAAGCCTCTCGTCCATTCGTAGAAACTAGTAACATGGATTTTCCTGAGGCACTCTTTCTAGGCGAAATTTTCTTGACTAGTATGAAGTACTCTTCGCCTTTCGCACCTTCGATTCTCATCTCTTCTTTTCGGGTCTTTGTAACCATTTGGCACACTCCTTATTTAATTTTGGGTTAGTCGTAGGTGGTACGGCCTCGACTTATCTATAGTACCATATACAGACCTAGTGTCAAGTTTATATTCTTATCAAGTCTATCATGTCTAATAAGAGAGAGAGGAAAGGAAGAGAACAGGAAAGGAAGGAACTGGAAGGAAGGAACTAGTGTTGATAAATTATCAACTCCCCTTTGCAGGGGACTCCTTGTTAAAATTTCCAGTTATGCTGGGTCATATAGGTATATGCTTTTTGGGCATCATCTTCAGAATCGAAGATTTCGTAGGTGAAAAACCCTTGGTTATCCTCTTGGATAATTGCCTTGTGTTCCAATATCAATCCAAGCCAAATTCCATCCTCCGTTACTGAGCCGAATTGATCATCCAGAAATCCGTTCATTGCTAGCTCATTTAACATTTCCCCAGTTTCGTCTATAAATTTGTTCATGCTTTCCTCCTTATTTACTACAAATTTTATCTCTCGAATATATGACTAGGATTTTCAGCTTCTTTCATAGCAGCTTTCCAAAAAAGGTCAGGGTTGAATCTAGGATTTTCAGCTTTGAAAACGTCACTAAACATACTGATAAGTTCGTATTCTGAACTGAAATCACTTAAGACTTGAGCGACTACTTGATAGTGATATTTGGTAAATTGTGCCATTTGATTTTCCTCCTTTAATTCCAGTAGTTTAGATACGTGGGATGAGGTTATTGACTAGGTGGCGAAGAACTCTAGTGGTTGCTGCGTTGTTCGAGATTTTGGTTTCAGTGATTGCATTGATTAGGTCGATTAAGTCTATGTTGTAATTTCCTCCATCTGAGTGAGTTGTTGCTGCTAGTTCGGCTAGTAAGGTATCTAAACTTGGGTTTCCTCGAATGGCTCTATAGTATCTTGGCATTTGAAATCTCCTTACTTGTTTGATGTATTTAGTATAGCACTACTAGAGGTAGTGTCAAGCATCTTTTTATTAACTCTATTTACCATGTCTAAAAAAGAGGGGAAAGGAAGGAAGTAGGAAGGAAGGAAGCTGGAAAGGAAGGAACTATCAACTCTAGGAATGGACGGCAGAAACTAGAGTTAATAAAGAGAGAAGATAAAGAGGCAACCCCTCCCCCTATTGGGGGGAGGAGTAACTAGGCCAGAGAGTAGAATTGTGAGACGAATGGTCTACCACGTAGTCCCAACACGTTACGCACAATCCGTTTCCTAGAATCGCAATTGTGCCACAAGTTCCACATTGTCCATCCGAGTCTATTACTTTACCTATTGGTAGATTGATAGAATTCGTTAATTTTTGTGCCGATGCTGTCCATTGTGCCTTAGTTATTTTTTCTTTGTTTACTTCGTTTAAGGTTGTGAAGAATTTACCGTTTACCTTGTCAAAGCCATCGCCGTTTTCGTCTAGGTCGCTGAAGATTTGTTTCCAGAAACTCATTATAGATTCCTCCGTGTTAGTGTTCAGGTTTTCCCTGACAATTAGAATTATAGCAGAACCATACCTATTGTCAATAGCTAATATTCTTATCACATCTATCATGTCTAAGGGGAGAGGGGAAAGGAAGGGAACTAGCACCTCTAGGAAGGAAGCAGGAAGGAAAGAGATTTGATAAAGGGAGAAGATAAAAAATTAGAGAAGATAACCCCTCTCACGAGGGGCCATATCTATTCCTTAGAGAAGCTATATAGGGTATCAGTTTACGATACCGTTTGTAATCCTGACATACGAAACAATATCGACTTTCGTGGGGAGGCTCCCCGGGTTGCATTTCGTGGTAGATTTGCCCAGCTTCCATGTCCTCGATTAGTTTTCTGTCAGCTTGATTCATTTGAAATCTCCTTTAGTTTAGACTTACACCGTCAACAATTTCGGCATTCCGTCGAACTCCTTGGGTTATGGTTCGGCGTCTACCAACACTATCTGCACTTTTAGCAGTCCCAGTTCTTAGAGCTTTGTTCCGTATGATATGACTTCGGCGGTAGGTAAGACGGTTTCCACCCGACCCTCTTTTGTAGTGTGCCATTTATTCCTCCTCTCTTGATGTATTTAGTATATCAAATCTATAGGCTGTTGTCAAGTATTTTTTATCAGATCTATTTACCATGTCTAATATAGAGAGAGCGCAGGAAGGGAAAGCTGGAAGGAAGTAATACAGGAAGGAAGGAAAGGTCTTATCTAGTCGAAGAATGAGACCTGATAAAATGTCAACCCCTGACCCCCCCTAATAGGGGGGGCTGGGGATATGTCTCAGGTAATGGGTTCGACAAAATTCTGGTTTGAACCCTTGCGCTATAGCTATTTCAAGGTTAGCCAAAATTTGGTCTTCTGTTGGGCATCCTAGATGACTTCCATAATTACCGCCCAGTTCTGTACCGATATGTATGTCTCCACCTTTTCTGTTAAAGGTTCGTGTCGAGCCGCTCGTGATTGGTTGGTGGCAGCGGTGGCAGATAGTCATTTTAATTCTCCTCTTTAATTTTAGTTATGGTTACTGGTTGTTTGCGATTGATTTTTTCTATTTCACGTACTGCTTGTTCATGCTTGCTAGTGGTGCTTGTGTAGTGCCTATATTTGGTTGATAGTCTTACTGGGGTTGTTTGCAAGTCTTTGGCTCTAGCTGCTTTGATTTTCTTGATTAGCCTATCTGTCTTATTCATTTGTTCCTCACTTGTTTGATGTACTTAGTATAGCATACCCAGACCTAATGTCAACTATCGTTTTATCAGATCTATTTACTATGTCTAACTTGTATGGTATGTAAGGAAGGAAGGGAAGCAGGAAAGGAAGGGAAAGCAGGAAGGAAAGTTATCTACTCTAGGAAGGAAGGTGGAAAGAAAGAGAGAAGATAGAATTGATAAAATGTCAACCCCTAGCCCCCCCTCATAGAGGGGGGCATGTTGTTGGGGTGTTGCATGTTAACCAATCGCTTTTCGTTTGCATCCATTTTATCCAGTACCAATGAGCAATAGACATGCGCTCCATTACGTACTGTCATGCTAGGGAGTATTGCCACATGACATACTGGACATTCGGTAGTGGCTGGGTCATTCATTAGTAGGTAACTATTTAAGTGTTCTAGAGATGCTATGTAGTAGGTGTCCACATGACTAATCTTGCTATTGATATGCTCATGATTAATCTTTAGGCTGCGGTTCATTTTGAACCTCCTTGGTTAATGTTCAGGGTCATTTCCCCGACATCTCTATACTAACAGAATGAGAGCTACTGTCAACCTAGTATATTTTTATCACCTCTATCATGTCTACATATATACACAAAAATAGGGCAGCCTTTCGGCTGCCCCATTTCAAGTCTTATCTACTCGACCCACTTCATGTACCATCGTGCTTCTTTCGCTGTTAGCATTCCCTCGTTGTAGGCGTCCATTATGCGTTGTATCTTCATTAGGATATCTCTATCAATCTCTTCGCTTTCCCATACCGCTGCGCTTGCCCTTTCCCATTCCGCTAGAGTCAACTCGTGAAGGCTTAATGGATCGACAATCATTTGAACTCTCCTTATTCGTTTTTCCTTGACATATGTATGATACCATACTCACGCCTATTGTCAATAGGTATTTTTACTATGTCTAAAGATTATCTACGCCTATTTTGAGGTTTCGGTTTGCAATTCCTATCGACACATTTCACAGACCAAAAATCGCCTAGACCTCCTTCTTTTCCATGATATTCATTACGAATCTCTTCACGGGTTTGGGGGTTTGATTTAGAATCTCCTGATATTACAGTTGATATCAAAATGAATACTCCTAATGCCATAAGCATTAGAATCATTCCATAAATAATCCAATGCTTAAATTGTATATTACATTTCATTTTGTAACTGCTTTCGTATCTGCGGCTTTTGTAGACTCATTACATCTTCAATACCCCATGTACTATTATTTTTATTCATATCAATTAAATTCTGTTTAAGATATCCTAAATGCCTACAATTACATTCTGTTACTAATCCACATATGCATGTATAACAATCTTCTGATTCGTATACTTCTATGATCTTTTCGTATTTCTTTTGTAATCTATTTAGATTTTTTTTAAGCTTATCATTTTCTTTCTGTAACGTTTTTATTTCATCAAAAGGTTTTTTATATTGTTTCTCATTTCTCACAGAGTTTTTCGGGTTCTTCATTTGTATTCTCCTTACCTTCCATTTTTAACATAGACGCTTCAAATACTGGTATCAAACATTTTACTGGCAATATCTGCACCATCACATCTATCCACTTTACTTCATCCAGATTCTTACCTTCAGGTGTAGTTTCTTCCCAAAATATCCTAAGTAAACTATTAAGCTTTTCTGTATATTCTTCGACTGTTTTACATGTGTGCAACATGTCATGTAATAGTTTATGTATATGTTCATTATTGTCTACACAATATATAACGCTAGCTGTAGCATCCCTACTTTGTTTAGGTATATCTGTAGTCATTAAAGTATCCTCCCTTATTTCATTTCAAGCTCAGGCTCTCTGCTCAGTACTTTACGCATACTCTGGTCACTGTTCCTACCCTCAGAACTTACTTATATATGTACCTAGTCTGTACTTGCTACATCGTTTACTTAGATACTTTAGTAGTTCTCTACCTACCTTGAGTTCTCTATAAGCTCTACGCTTATCCTAGGCCGTCTCTAGCCTTTGTAGCCAACCTGTAGTCTCCTAACAGCAGTCTGTGGCTAGCTCTAAGCTAGCCTATTCTTATCTCTTTTTCTATTTCGGTTTCAAGTCCATCCTTCTCAGCCACTCCCACACCTACCTGATAGCTAGAGGCTACCTGCCTACCTAGCTAGCTAGTCAACCCTAGACTCTAGACACTGAGACCTTGACTCTGGTGTAGCTACTCACCCTACACCCTACATCTTCTCTGTACCCTAGTAGCTGGCTTACCTACTTGTAGATAACCTAGACCTGTCTCTACAGTATACCCCAACATACCCTATGTTGGCAAACCCATGACTAGCTCTCTGTACACTAGCCATTACGGTTTCAAGCTCAGACTCCCAGCAGCCCTGCAAGACCCTAGACACACCACACTCTACACTGAGGCTCTGCACTCTGTCTACATGCTCTACACACCCTACACAGCACATCCACAGCATCCTAGCTACCTGCCTTGACACCTCTACCTGCCTGTCCCTAGGCACCTCACCCTGCCCTCAGCACCTCTAGGCTAGGCTCCCTAGCTAGCACCTAACCTGTCACAAGCTCCCTGCCCACAACACCCTTCTTAAGGGGGTGGGTGTATACGGTTTCAAGCTCACCTCTTTTCTAGAACTCCCTAAATACCCCTAGGGGGGGTATATTCATAACAGTCAAATAGACTTTCTTAAGTTAGTTACTTAATTATACTTTTTAAACATTAAATAACTAAATAGTAATAAGTACATAAAGAAGCTACTAATAAGTAATAAAACTTATTCGTTTAATAATGTATTACGATGGATAGGGGTGTCTTAAAAAGTTGCATACTCCCTGTATACACCCCCCCGGTTATACTATTTTAAACCTCTTTAGGTAACCTATAACCTAGGGTAAGAGTTACCAAGACTGTTTTTTCAAAACGTCCTAGCTAATTTTTTGTAATTATAAAATAAAACTTGCTTCGCAAGTGTTTATGTCTGGTAGAAATCGGCATTGATAATAGTATAATAAGGTAGTAGCTTAGACGCTAGATCAAACTTTAAAGGATAGATTATTATGAGTAAAAGTAATAGAATAAGAGAAATCTTGACAGATGAAGAAAATGGGGGTATACTGTATGATAATATGGATGATGCCTTAATTGGTATTTTTAGAACTCAATATGGAACATCATTAGGAATATACTCCTATGTTAAATACACAGAACTTCTTATTAATAAACAGGGTATGTCTGAGGAGGATGCGGTACAGTATGCTGATAAGGATGTATATAAAGGTATAGTCTCTGCTGGACTTCGTAATCCATTAATTATTGATGATACCGGAGTTTAAAATAAGTGAGTATTGGAGTTACTCTAAGTCAACAAGATTTAGAGGCAGTTCATACTTTATTCCTAAAACGATGGTCAGCTAGTATTAGTAACTGGAAGGAACGAAACACGGACTACTGTGTGTGGATTGTTAATTGTCCAGATAGTGTAGGTAATCAGATTACCACAACTGGTACTTCATTAGCTGATGCCATAGATAAAATATTACAAGAGAGTATTAAATTAAGATAAGGAGAGTATATATGAGTATGTGGGAATGGGTACTAGTGTTTTTTATAGGATCATTGATTTCAAATGCTTTACTTAGGTTAGTATTTGGTAGAGCATATTTTTTACATAAGTCTTTAATAGAGCATGGTTATGAAAAGGGATATACTACTGGCTACTGGGATGGTTGTACTAACATCAAGATGTATCATGCCTTAATGGACAAGAGGGTTCCCCCTTCTAACTGGTTAAAGAATACCATGGGTTCACGCCTAGACACACGAATTAAGGCAGTAAAAGTTCTTAATGAAATACCTAATTAAATGAGTATAATATAGTAATATAGTTTTATTATTAGGAGATGCTATGTCACAACTTACAGACATTTATAATAGTCTTATAAATGATCCCGATATTATTCCACCAAAGAAGATGTCTAAAAATAAATTTGTGTTGAATATGGCCCAACAGCGCATTCAACAGCATGAGAATAATGCTGCAGCGTTGGAGATGGGTTTTGTTAAGACTAACGGACATTTTTCTAATGGGAATTCTGCTGTAAATAAGCTTGCTGCATTTGTGAAGTCGCCGGAGGCTTCGCCTGATACGGATGTTGATCTGTTATTGGAAAAGCAGCGTAGAAGAGATACATGGTGGAATAAGGGAGAATTTAATTTAGATATAGATATCTCAGTAGTAGAGAACTTGGAGCGAAAAGGACATAGTCGAGAAGAGATTGCTAAGATAGTAACAGCCTTTACAGACAAAAATAAGGGTGTTACGTATCCTATGAGTGAAGCTAATAAGCAAACGAGTTTTTCAGATGCACAGATTGCAGAGCGGATTAAGGCTAAAAAATATTCTTTTGATGAGATACAAACCGCTGGTGGGAGAATAGCCTTCCAGCGTGATAGAATACAAGATGAACAACCAGTACAACAAGAAACACCCGGGCCTGACACAGGTATAGATGAGGACGAATATGACATTTCTTATGATGCAGAGGGTAACAGAGTACTAACACCGAAAAAACCAAAAGGGGGGGAGGAAAAACCAAAAGATGCAAAGCATTGGCATGATAGGGAAGAGTTAAAGATATCCACAGAGGCAGTAGAGGATTTAGAAGGGAAGGGTTATTCTAGGGATAGTATTCGGAGTATTGTAGCAGACCATCAAGAAAGGGATGATTCAGAGAAAGTTCTAACCGATACTGGAAGTTATGCTCCTTTGAGTGATGAGGAAGTACAAAACGCTATAGATCAGGGTGATTATGAGGAAGACATTAAGGACAGGAAACATGCGGTATCTCCTCATCCATTACTTCAGGTCGAGTTTGATGCTGCAGAAGAGGACGAAGGAGAGGAGGTGAAATCCCAAAGCCAAAAAAAAGCGGAAGCCAGACAAGCCCGATTAGACAAAATAAAAAATAGAACTGGTCTTATTGAATCAGTAGCAAATAGTATAATACCATCCTTTGCTGGAAAAGGAGATTCTGAGCTACATGAGTTAGAAGATCATGACGTAAACATGGCTATATCACGTATTCGAGCAACATCGGACAAGGACTTCAAGGGAGCTATGTCGGATCTTACAAGTGCAAGGAAGGCACTAGGTTGGATAGGAAATAATATGGAGGCTATACAAAAAATAGTAGCTAAACCTAAAGAGGAACTTTTTCCACCACCGGGCGGAAAACACAAGATAACTAACCCCAAAATTAAAGAGCGTTTAATGCGACATTTTCATTCCAAGGGAGAAGCTAAATCCAGTAGGGAATTCACACGACGTTTAGAAGCAGGAGAATTTAGATTTCTACGTAGTACTGATAATCTTAACGCATATATAGAGAATAATCCATGGGGCCAAGAGACAGGAGGTGGGCCTACTGGTGATGAAACAGGTGGGCCTGATTCATTAGAGTTACTGCTACCTAAAGCCGCAGCAGCATTGAAAAGGCACTTCACGGAGGAAGGGTTCAATAACATTATGGAAAACTACGGTGATAAGAACAAGCAACTTTTCGATGCAATGGGACAACCAAGAAGAAAAACAGATGCTGAGGGAAAGCTTATAACAGGTGATGCTAAAAGGTGGATAGGTTATGATCCTGAAACTGGTAAGCAAACAGAGTATAAGAAACAAAGCGATGCACCATTAGGTCGTTTTGTGACCTCTCTATCGGATGTTAGGGACTATATAAAGAATCTTGAAGATCCAGAGCATCCACATAATAAAACTGGCCCTATTCAGGAAGATGGGGAAGGTGAACCTCAACCCACGCCTAAACCTACAGAAGGGGAAGAGCCTCCGAAGTTTACTCGTCAAGCTAGAGACGCTTTTTTGGAGCATTTTAATGGGGAAGAAGATGCCCTTAATGAAGCAATAAAAAATGGTGAATTTAATCTTCCAGAAGGTAAGACGAAGTGGACTTTGGCAGAGGCTAAAAATCATATTAAGACATTAGATAAACCACTTCCATCAGGAGAAGAAACTAACCTAGGCGAATACAGAAGCAAATCAGCCTTAGCAGATGATTTAGTGGAGCGTGGTATTGCTGCTAATATAGGTGTAGCACAAAGAATGGCTGGTTTGATTGGAATGGGGAAAATAAATATAGAGGATGCTTTAGCTTATGAGGGTAAAGGTGACCCATTAACTTTTTCTACAGATCCCTCCGCAGTACAAGATCTAATAGATCATATAAAAGAAGCACGAAAGGCTCCTATAGATAAAGATACATCTAGACCAAACGCACTGCTAGAGAAGATTCGTCAATTGGGTATTGATCCTGATTCAGAAGAAGGACTAAAAATTCAAACTAATAGACAGCTAGCTGCTGCTCTTAAAGAAATAAACCAAACGAAAAATGAAGACGAAATAAACCAGAATATACGGGACGGAGAGGAACCAAAGTCACAGATTATACCATCATCAAATCAAGATCCGTCTTCAGAAGAGGTATACGAGGCTACAAAAGATATTCTGAAAAATCCCACAGCTATAAGAATGGCTAGGAAGCATGGTATGGTGGATAAAGATGGTAATCTTACAAATTTAGGTCACGCTTTTTTTGAGGTTGCTGCGCCATTGGTTTCCGAGTCTGTAAAAGAATTTGAGGCTAGGATTGATGATGTTAATACCGTTTTAAAAAAACCGCTAGAGGACGGTGGCTTTGGGTATATACAGGGAATGCGGA
>Ga0208180_1000595_pt1 | contig 29152 bp, 20 predicted proteins | sample MalvireepMed_s16_FD_184241 | JGI IMG/M metagenome (GOLD analysis project Ga0208180, IMG submission 184241) | Marine viral communities from the Global Malaspina Expedition - Malaspina viral metaG DeepMed_s16 (SPAdes) (version 2) | ecosystem: Environmental > Aquatic > Marine > Oceanic | place...
ATCATAAAATGCACCCCCATCTGATCCTACTTCTACATCATTATCATCATCGCCACTTACAATTGTTTGATTTGATGCTGTAATTGCTCCATCCACATAACTCTTCGTTGCTGCATCTTGATTTGCTGTTGGAATTCCTAAATTAGTAATCACAATTCCATTTGCATCTGCTCCTTCTCCTAATACATTTGCTAAATCTTGCTCATCCTTATCTATTGCATCAGCAATTTCATCAAAAGATACATGAACTTGTCCTCCATCACTATCGGTAATAACTAATTGCTTGTTCTCTGTATCTACTTCAAATTCTTTGTTTGTTACTATATTCCCAGATGTTAATTCCCAAGAATCTCCATCCCAGAAATATAAAATTCCAGTATCGGTATTTATATAAATATCTCCAAGATCTGCTGGATAGAAGGTAACTCCAGGTGCTGTTACATCCGTACCTTTAATTACCTCACAATTACATTGATTTTCAAGGTTTATGGTTGTTTGAGAAAACGCAAACCCAGAAATAAGCAATACAATAATTATAATTCCGTTTTTCATTCTTAATTTAATTTCTTAACAATAATTATCTTAAAATTTAAACAGCAAATTCCACTGCTGTCTAAACAACATTAAATTTTATTTAATAAATTTTGGTGTATTTTTTAGCTACATCCTTTCTAAAAAAATTAGATCTTTAAGATGTAAAACTCATTTATTTGAGAGTAGTTGGTTTTCATTTTTATATGAGGTTTGAAATAGGTTTTCTTTTTATTTTCAATCTTCAAAACTACTGTAAAACAAAAGCTTAATAAAAAAAATGATGTGTAATAAAGCTATTATGTTGTATGGTCGATTAACAGTATTTTTTACAGATTAACTACATTAATTTTTGTTTACACGGTAGGTTTTATTTCTATTTGTTATGACTGTTTGAACACGAACAAATAATTTTGCATTTTCAGAAACATACTCACATCCACCTTCTGTGTTATTAATTACTAATCTGTATACATATCCTTCTTTTTCGATTTCTGGATTTAACACTTCTAAACTCGCTGTAGTGTATCCACTATAATTTATAGCATCTGTAATATCTGAGAAAGTAGTACCTCCATCTGTACTTTCTTGCCATTGATAGGTGTTTACGTTTTTAGCAGTAACCGAAAAACTAGCATTATTCCCCACAAATACCGTTTGATCCTCAGGTTGATTTCCTTCGTTAATTACAAATGGAGTAATTTTTGTAACGGCCGAAACATCAGGAAAAGTTTCCCCTGAATTAAGTCCCCCATACTCAACCAAATATCCTTTAGGTTGGTATGCTCCACTAGTAGCTCCAGTATTTGAGAGGTCATTCCATGAACCATCAAAACCAGTTCCTGGGGCGTTGATATGCGCATAATCTTCATCTCCCGATTGGTTTGGCTCTCCGGTATTCCAATTAGCATACATTCCATTTACTACAGTTCCTCCTCCAGTACCCTGCCAAAATTGCTGACCAGCTTCTGGTCCAGTTACCCATTTCCATTCCCCTTCAACAGCAGCATCACTTGCTCCAATCCAGCCAGCCCCTGGCGATTGCTCGCCTAATAAAGCAGCTTCATCTGCTGAAGTTATAGTAGCTAAATATCCTTGTACGCCATAAAAATTTCTGGCTTCGGCTGCTGCTTTAGCTACTGTCCATGTAATTCCTTCAGAAGGGATATATTCATAGTAATGACCAGAAGATTCTAAGAAATTTAATTCCGATAAAACAATGGAAATATCTTTAGTAGCATCATTTAAAACCGCAGTAGAACTATAACGAACCGCTAAAACTGCTTGCTCAAAAGCTTCAAGTGTAGCAGGACCTGTAAGAGTAAGCTTCCCTTCTGTTGGATTCCAACTTGAAGTAATTCCAGTAATCGAATTATTATAACTCAATAAATCTCCATCATCATAATTTTCTGAAATTTGAATAAATACCTTTTCGAGACTGTCTTGATCGTCGGTTATACTAACGCTCTCCACTATTGGGGTAGAACCACCTATACAATGAATAAGATTTCCAACCGCATTAATTTCTGGCGGATTGTTATCAATTCCATCATTAGCATCTCTAAAATCAACATCCCCTCCAGAATTAACATCCGAATCCATATCTGGCAAAACTACAGCCCCTGTTAAAGGGTTATCTATTGTTCCACCAGGATCTGCATATCCAACGGATGTATCTGTACTATTATCTAAACCATCATTATCACTATCTGCATTACTAAGTGTTAATCCAGCTTCAAGGGCATCATTATTGCCTTGATCATCACTATTAATATCTAAAAAATCTGGAGTTCCATCACCATCAGTATCTACAGGAATAATTCCATTCGCTCCATATGCATTATCCACCCCGTTTGTTCTGTTTCCAGAAGGTGCAATATAACCTAAGGTGGTTTGAGCTTCTACATTATCAGGAATTCCATCACCATCACTATCAAGATCTTTATAATCGGGAATCCCATCATTATCTGTGTCTACTGTGGAACAATCGTTACTTGGCAAAGTATAAGTTGCACCATAAATTCTAAATCCAATTTGGTAAGCTATAATTTTTACATATTGTAAAGAAGATTTTGTAACTATATTTAATGTTGATTTGGTTGGCCTTGCTACTCCTTGACCTACATACCCCTCGTTACTTACTCCAGTTGAGTTGGTTTTTTCTATATTAAAATCAGAACCACTAACTGAAGGATCAGCTTCTACAACTAATGATATTGTTGAACCTATTGGCAATACTTGAGGGAATTTCAGGAAAAGATTAGACTGCCCTTCATAATTACCTACAGCATTATTTGCATATGTTGTTCCTGGAAATCCTTCAACGTTAGCAACATTGTAAAAGTATTGGATATTCTTAGCCTCTTGAACATATCCTACAGATTTACACTCTACATCATTTAATATTCCATCTCCATCTACATCCTTATCTGTATTATCTTTCACGCCATCTTTGTCCAAATCGTTACATAAACCAGAAAGTATTGAAAAAGGTAATGGTCTTTTATTTATACTTGGACCAGCATAAGAAACAGAAAGATTACTGCTTCCTCCATTTTCATAAAATAATATTTGTATCGAATGTTTCCCAGACGGTAACCAAACTCCACCTGACCGCTCTTGACTCCCATGATTCCCATCATTACTTACAACTTGAGTGCCATTTATATATAGTTTAGAACCATCATCGGAAGTAGTATAAAAAGTGTAATTACCAGCCGTAGTAATATTAATATATCCTCGGTAACGTATGGAATATGTATCTGCATCACCAGGGTCTATAGTGTTCTGAAGAGCTCCAACGTCAAAGTTTCCTATCTGCCCCATTCCTAATGAACCAGAAGTAGGAATATTATCTACTGTATTCCCAGAAGGGACACCTTCATAAAATTCATAATCCAACACCCCAGAGCATGGCGGAGTTTGGCCGTAAATAAGGATTGGAAACAAAAGTAAGTATACTAAAAAACAAAGTTTATTCATTAGGATTGAGGGGTGTAGGTTAATTTAATATTTTGAAACAATTCAAGTAATTTTTCTAATTTGGTTCTTGTTAATATTTTGTTAAAGCGAAAATCACCCTACAAATATATTATGCTTGCATACTATATTGAAAATAAAAAAGACTATACACACTAATCTATCGATGAAATACATAAAGGTTATAATCACCTATATTCTATTGTTTTAGTTAAACGTTTTAGTCTTAAAACATTCATTTATAAAATATTGAACTAAATAGTGGCATTTGATCTTTATTAATTTATTTTTGCAGTCCTTAAAAAAAGGTAAGCATGCGTTTAGAAGAAGAAATTAAAAGAAGGAGAACATTTGGGATTATTTCTCACCCAGATGCTGGTAAAACAACATTAACCGAAAAGCTTTTGCTTTTTGGTGGCGCTATTCAAGAAGCTGGGGCTGTTAAAAGCAATAAAATAAAAAAAGGAGCTACAAGCGATTTTATGGAGATTGAGCGCCAGAGAGGGATTTCTGTAGCTACTTCTGTATTAGCTTTTAACTATCAGAATAAAAAAATTAATATTCTTGACACCCCTGGACATAAGGATTTTGCTGAAGATACTTTTAGAACGCTTACCGCAGTAGACAGTGTTATTGTAGTAATAGATGTTGCTAAAGGGGTGGAGGAACAAACCGAGAAATTGGTTGAAGTTTGCCGCATGCGCAACATTCCAATGATTGTTTTTATAAACAAATTAGACCGTGAAGGAAAGGATGCCTTTGATCTTTTAGATGAAGTAGAACAAAAACTTAATTTAAAAGTTACTCCGCTTAGTTTTCCTATCGGAATGGGATACGATTTTAAAGGAATTTATAATGTTTGGGAAAAAAACATCAATCTTTTTAGTGGCGACAGTAAAAAGAACATCGAAGAAACCATTGCTTTTGATGATGTTACTAACCCCGATTTAGATAAAATAATTGGCGAAAAATCTGCTAAAGATTTACGAGAAAACCTAGAATTGGTTTATGAGGTATATCCAGATTTTAACCGTGAAGAATATTTAAAAGGCGATTTACAACCTGTGTTTTTTGGCTCTGCTTTAAATAATTTTGGAGTTAGAGAACTCTTAGATTGCTTTGTTGATATTGCCCCTACACCGCTTCCAAAAAAAGCAGAAGAACGCTTGGTTGATCCTAATGAAAAAGAATTTTCTGGTTTTGTTTTTAAAATCCATGCTAATATGGATCCTAAACACCGAGATCGATTGGCTTTTATAAAAATAGTTTCTGGTACTTTTGAAAGAAATACGCCATACTTACATGTTAGAAATAATAAAAAATTAAAATTCTCTAGTCCTAATGCCTTTTTTGCTGAAAAGAAAGAGATTGTAGATATTTCTTATGCTGGAGATATTGTTGGGTTACACGATACAGGGAATTTTAAAATTGGTGACACTTTAACGCAAGGGGAAGCGCTCAACTTTAAAGGCGTACCTAGTTTTTCTCCTGAACACTTCCGCTATATTAATAATGCAGACCCAATGAAGGCTAAACAACTAGACAAAGGAATTAGTCAGTTAATGGATGAAGGGGTTGCTCAGTTATTCACTTTAGAAATGAATAATCGAAAAATTATTGGTACTGTTGGAGCCCTACAATATGAGGTTATTCAATACCGATTGGAGCATGAATATGGAGCAAAATGTACTTATGAAAACTTACCAGTACACAAAGCTTGCTGGGTAGAACCTAAAGATGCTAATAGTGAAGAATTCAAAGAATTTAAGCGTGTAAAACAAAAATTCCTAGCCAAGGATAAACAAGGACAATTGGTTTTCTTAGCAGATTCTTCTTTTTCAATACAAATGACTCAACAAAAGTATCCGAATGTAATACTTCATTTTGTTTCGGAGTATAAGTAAACTATCTTAATAGTTTATTGAGCATAAAAAGAATAGCAAAAAACATATAAACGCAAAGAAAAAGTCAATAACTGTGATTAAGTAAATAACGTGAGTTAAATATGGTATTTACTTAATCACACGATAGGCTCTATTCCTATTCATAATTACAGTTTTAACCCTCACTTTAACTGTCACTTCTGTTGAAGAATTGTAAGGACTACATAAATAACCCGTATTTTCTAGTAAAACTCTATATCTATAACCTTCCATAGAAAACTCTGCTTTTTTAATAGTAAGGGTCTTAGAATTCACTCCCGCATATACATCGTTATCTACAAGGTCTACAAAACTATTACCAGCATCTGTACTTAACTGCCAACGGTAATTGGTTACATTGTCTGCTAGAATCGTAATATTTGAAGCATGGCCATCAAACAGCGTCTTATTTTGGAGCTTAAATGAAATAGTAGGCTGGCTACTTTTTTTTCTGAAATCAAACACCCCATCTGCATCGCCATCTCTTGGGGTTGTATAACCTCCTTGCTCAATTATAATCCCTAAGGAGTTTACAGAAACTGGGGTCTTTCCTAAAATCCCATCGTTATCTTCATCTAAAAATCCAGCTTCTATAACATCATTACAACCATCCGAATCGCTGTCGAGCGACATATAATCGAGCACATTATCTTCATTAGAATCTGCTATGCTGTAATTAATATTTCCACTATCAAATTGCCCAGTTGCCTGTACGCTATTTGGAATTCCATCTGCACCTACAGCTCCAATAACTTTTCCTTCAGAATCTATACTTTTTCCATGACCTGCTTCCACAGCATCAAATATTCCATCATTATCACTATCTAAATCCAAGCTATTTGGAATCCCATCACCATCTGTATCAACAGAAACGCAACCTGGCGTAAAACTACTTTCATTAACCGCAAAGAAAACAGGATCTGCACCACTCGATATTTCTAACCTAAATGCAACTGCTTTACTTATTTCTGCTGATGTAAGATTAAACTCAGATAATTCTACAGCTGCAAAGCGTAATCCCTTACGTTCATTGGCTGCATGTTTACTATCATCTGGATTGTATTGATCTACTATTGATTCTCCAACAATAGGAATATTATCCCAAATAATCTCCAACCCATTTCCAAGATAATTTCCATTAGCATCCAATAAATTTAGTCGGTTATAATTAGATCCTGCTGTTAATTTAGCTCCTTGGGTTAATAGAATATCCATAACCCCATCATTATATGCAGCAGCAGTACTTCCTCCTAACCTAAAAGACCAAGTATTTCCTATATTAGCAATAGTATATGCCATGTCCAAACCTCTTTCTCCTTCATATAAATAAGGATTAAAAGGAATCCCACCAGAGGTTAATAATGGCCCCGATGCATTTGTTAAATTCCCATCTAAGGCTCTAGCTTCTAAACGAATTCCTTTGGTAATTCTTGTTACTGGTTTAACTGCAACCCAAGTTGTTTCCTCTATATTGACATCCTTTACCCCGTCTCCATCTGTATCTATCCCGTCGTATCTACCATTATTATCAATATCTATCATTCTAGAATTTACAACCCCTGTAGCATATGTTTTCCCCATCGATTCAAAAGCTAAAAGTGTAGAATGACCATCAAAAGCAGTTGGATTAACACTACTTGTTTTGGAACTCCAATACCCCTTAAAATCAGAATAAATAGCAGTTACACTATTGTCGGAAATAACTGAAGGTGGAGGGGTAGCATAACTTTCAGAAAATTCGCATTCATCTTCCATAAGATCTGGAATTCCATCATTATCATCATCTTTATCAATATCATCTGTTAAACCATCTCCATCTGTATCTACAAGAACCTCTGTGGAAATGTATTTTTTAGTATGAAAATATTTTTTTGAAAAACTGTATATGGAGTTTATAACACTCAGTACACAAAGAAGAATAACAAGTTTTACAATTGAAAAACGAAACTTATTACGCACTAGTTTAAAAGGCATTTTAATAGGTTTAGGGGGAATTACAAGATGTATTTACATTGCTAGCTAAACTACTTATATTGATTTTAAAAGAAAACTAAATGTTGTAAACAGCATTTATAGTGTGGTGTATTTAGTACACCCCAATTTATGCTTAGGCACTTCAAAAAAAATCAACTCCCTCGAGGCAAGTCTACGAGGAATTCAAAGGAAAATAATTTAATCCACTCCTACATAGAGCCCTTTGATATACTCAGAACAAGCTCTGAGGCAATAAAACTCTCAATAAGGGATTAAACTAAAATGGAACTACTAATTATAAATGAAGAAAAACGAGAAAAAAAAAGCCCAGATCTTCATCTGGGCTTGACGCACTAATATACTAAGATGTTAGGTTTATCGTAACCGATCTACAGATTTTACAAGATCTTCGTCCTTTTTAATGGCTCTATTTGCCAACACTAAAAAAACGATAGAAATAATAGGAAGAAGCATCCCAATACCCTTCTCCGAAACATTAGTTTCTCCGGATAACACTAGTGATCGATAAACGAAAAATCCTAGTAAAAAAAGATTAAGTATCATGTTCAATCTATTCAAGACAAATTGATTTTTTCGTTTTTTGAATAAGAAAATAGTAATAAATGCTAAAATGGCCGAAGCAATAAATAAAGCAGAATATAAAATATCGCTCTCTGCATAGACTGCTTCACCTGCATTATCTGTCCATAAATACACCCAGAAAGGCAAAACCCCACTGATTATAACTACTAAAAATAAATATATGCTCTGTATGCGTTGTAACACGTTTTCTTATTTGTTAGGCAAAAATAACGTTCTTTTCGAAAAAATATGCTTGTTTATTAAAATAAATTTGTAATATTGCGTAGTCAATTCGAAACGAGTACTTTACTACGTTCCAATTTGAACTTCTATAATTATTTTCAAGAAAACAATCATTTTCACCTCAAACCAATAATAAATTATTTATTTAATCAATGTTTGAAATTTCAGATTTAAAAGCAAAAAAACTTGCTGAGTTGCATGAGATTGCCAAAGTGGCTGGTATTCCTAAATACAAATCTCTTAAGAAGAACGATTTAGTATATCAAATCTTAGATGTACAAGCAGCAAGTCCAGAGGCAGTAGCAAAAGAAAAGGCACAAGCCAAGAATACTCCTGAGGAGAGTAACAAAACTGCACCAACTTCTACCCCAAGAAAAAGAACCCGAACTACAAAGAAACCTTCTAACGCTCCTCAAAAAGAAACTCAAAATACACCTCAAAAAACTTCGGATTCTAACTCTGAAATTAAAAAAAATGAGCCTTCTAATACAAAAGCAGCTACTCCAAAAGAGAAAGCTCCTGTAAAAGAAGAGGCTAAAACAGAGGATTCAAGGAAGCACACCAATGCTCCAAAAAACAATAATAACGATAATAAGAATCCTAAAGCGCGTAAGGATAATAATAATAATAATAATCCGCAACAGCGTAACAACAAACCTCATCATAATAAAAACAACAATCCTCCAAAGGATAAAGATAATTATGACAAGGAAAAGAAAAGTCGCTATAGAGATCCTGATTTTGAATTTGATGGAATTGTAGAGAGTGAAGGTGTTTTAGACATCATGCAAGACGGATATGGCTTTTTAAGAAGTAGTGATTACAACTACTTGTCGTCTCCAGATGATATTTATGTATCTCAATCTCAAATTCGTTTATTCGGATTAAAAACTGGTGATACTGTTAAAGGAACTGTACGTCCTCCAAAAGAAGGAGAAAAATACTTCCCACTTATAAAGGTTAATCTTATTAATGGTTTAGACCCTCAAGTGGTTAGAGATCGTGTTTCTTTTGAACACTTAACACCATTATTTCCTACGGAAAAATTTAGATTAGCAGAAAGACAAAGTACTATGTCTACACGTATTGTAGACTTATTCTCTCCTATTGGAAAAGGACAACGTGGAATGATAGTTTCGCAACCTAAAACTGGTAAAACAATGTTATTAAAAGACATTGCAAATGCCATTGCCGCTAATCATCCTGAAGTGTATCAATTAATTTTATTGATTGATGAACGTCCAGAGGAGGTTACAGATATGCAACGCCATGTACGTGGAGAAGTTATTGCTTCTACTTTTGATGAACCAGCAGACAGACACGTAAAAGTGGCTAATATTGTATTAGAAAAAGCAAAACGCTTGGTAGAATGCGGTCATGATGTAGTTATTCTTTTAGATTCTATTACACGTTTAGCACGTGCTTACAATACCGTACAACCTGCTAGTGGTAAAGTACTTAGTGGCGGTGTAGATGCCAATGCGTTACACAAACCAAAAAGATTCTTTGGTGCTGCAAGAAATATTGAAGGAGGTGGATCTCTTACAATTATTGCTACTGCACTTACAGATACAGGTTCTAAAATGGATGAAGTTATCTTTGAAGAATTTAAAGGAACTGGAAACATGGAGCTACAATTGGATAGACGTATCTCTAACAAACGTATTTTCCCTGCTATCGATCTTATTTCTTCTTCTACGCGCCGTGATGACTTGTTATTAGATGAAAATTCGATTCAACGTATTTGGATTTTACGCAAGTATTTATCAGATATGAATCCTATTGAAGCCATGGAATTTATGGAGCAACGTATAAAAATGACAAAAAATAATGAAGAATTTTTAATGACTATGAATCAGTAGTTTTTTAATTCTTCTGTTTTATAAAATAGTGGCTTTTTAAAAAGTAATTTGAAGTTGTAAAAGCTTGTTGAAGTTTTAACAATTAACACTCCAAAAGAATCCTTCGACATACTCAGGATGACATTTAGAGTTTAGATACTTTTTAAAAAGCCACTTTTTTTATATGTGGGCAGACCAACTTCAGTATAAATTATTTTAATTGCTATAAAACTTCAACGTTAAGATCGTTTTTTCTTCACCTGTATGGACAATCTAAAATAAAGAGACCGTGCAATCATTATCAATACAAATGAAAACGGAAAAGCAAATATTAAAGTAGCTGCTTGCAAAGCTTTAATTCCACCACCAGCTAAAAGAACCAAGCTCAATACTCCCAAGACAATTCCCCATGTAATTTTCATGCGCATGGTGGGATCTAAGTCGCCTTCCGATGTCATCATACTAATTACAAAAGTTGCAGAATCGGCAGATGTAACCAAAAATGTAAACAATAAAAATAAGGCTGTCACTGAAGTTACACTTGACAACGGAAGTTGTTCAAACAATAAAAATGTCCCTACACTAATCTCTTTCAACATCGCTCCTCCTATTGGAATTTTATCAATCATTTCTAGATGAATAGCGGTTCCTCCAAAAACAGAAAACCAAAACAAACTAAAAATTGCAGGCACTAATAAGCACCCTACAATAAGCTCTCTTACTGTTCTTCCTTTAGAAATTCTCGCAATAAAAATACCTACAAAAGGAGCCCATGCAATCCACCATGTAAAGTAACTAAGCGTCCAGTCTCCCATCCAATTTTCGTAATTAGCATCATATGGATTTAATCTAAAACTCAACGCTGGTAACTCCTGAAGATACTGACCAATAGAGTTAACAAAAACTTTCAAATCGAATAATGTATTCCCAACTATAAAAACAAATAACAATAAAAGAATGGCAATAATCATATTCAAATTAGATAAGATTCTAATTCCTTTTTTTAAACCTGTGGAAGACGAAATAATAAAAACTAATGTAATAATTGAAATAATAACAGCATACCCCATAAAATTGGAAGTTCCCATGTCAAACACATGATTTAATCCTTTGCTTATTTGCAAAACCCCCACCCCTAACGAGGTACTTACCCCGAAAATAACTGCAAGAATAGATATTAAATCGGTCGTAGATTTTACAACTGTTTGTAATTTTTTATTAGAAGTAAAATTTAAAATACTCGAGGAGACCAAATAACGCTTTCGTTTTCTAAATCCATAATAGGCAATTCCTACAGCGCAAACGGTATAAATACCCCACGCATGAAGTCCCCAATGAAATGCAGAATACGTCATTGCAGATGTAGCTGCGGCTGCACTTCCTGAAGGATCTACAGGAGAATTTAAAAAATGACTCATAGGCTCTGCGCTCCCGTAAAATAATATTCCAACCCCCATTCCTGCAGAAAATAGCATAGAGTACCACGAAAAGTTAGAAAACTCTGGGCGCTCATCTGGATGTCCTAGCACAACAGAACCAAACCTTCCAGAAGCCAAAAACAATAGAAAAATTAAGAATCCAGAAGCAACTAACACATAAAACCAATTTAAATATTTAGTTACAAAACCAGCTATCCATTGAGCAAAATCTGCAAGATCCTCTCCAGCACTAAATGCAAAAATCATTACTAAGACTGTAACAAAAAGGCTAATCCAGAAATTAATTCCAATTATAGACTTCTCCTCATCTCTAATTTCTTTAACATCTCTTCGGATATCTTCCAATTCATTTTCAATAATTCGTGCTTTAAAAGTCCGTTTTTTTCTTTCTATTTCTTTATATGAATTTGCTTTAGATAAGTCTAGTTCTTTCCGCAGCTCAATTTCATATTCTTCAACCATCGAATCTATCTCTAGCTGCACTTCTGGATTTACAATTTCATTAGTCTCTTTTTCCTTCATAGTATGTAAGTTCTTCTATAATTAACATCAAGTTACTTATTTCTTATCATTTCTCCTTCCTTAAATAGGAATAAAAACTACAACGTTTTAGGTTATAAGCTTGTTAATGAATGGATTATTAAAAAAAGTTTTTATATTTTGAATGAAAACCAACTCAGATGAAGCAGTTAAAACGATTCATTACACCAATCTTACTATTTGCACTCTCCATATTTTTTAAATCGGGTGCAAACACCTTTTTAAATTTTAACGAAGAAACTTCTCTAATTGTAGGAAAGCTAAGCTCCATACTTTTAATAATTAGTGTAGCCTGGACTCTCATAGTTATTTTAAGAGTCTTAAAAGCAAGATACTTACGTAGATATGATATTAATAGTGAAAACAACCTCAACGCTAGAAAACTCTATACACAGTTTAATATTTTAGAGCGAATTATAATATTTATCATCATTATTATTGCGGTGGCAGTTACTTTAATGCTTTTTGAAAGCGTCCGAAAAATAGGACTAAGCTTATTTGCCTCTGCTGGTATTGCCGGTATTATTTTAGGTTTAGCTGCTCAAAAAGTAATTGGAACCATTCTTGCGGGACTTCAAATAGCAATTTCACAACCTATTCGTTTAGACGATGTTTTAGTTGTAGAAGGAGAATGGGGATGGGTAGAAGAAATTTCGTTAACATTTGTAGTTGTAAGAATCTGGGATAAACGCCGATTGATACTCCCAACCACCTATTTTATCGAAAAACCTTTTCAGAATTGGACCCGGAATAACTCCGACATCCTTGGCACCGTCTTTATTTATACCGATTACAACGTTCCTTTTGACAAGTTACGAGACGAACTTACCCGCTTACTCAATAGCACCAATTTATGGGACGGAAAAGCAAACGTACTTCAAGTTACAGACGCAAAAGAAAACTACGTAGAAATAAGAGCCCTCATGAGTGCCAGTAGTTCCCCAAAAGCATGGGATTTACGGGTATTTGTAAGAGAAAAATTAATAACATATATCCAAACAAATTATCCTGAAAGCTTTCCTAAAACACGAGTTCAAGTTAAAGACTTCATATCTGTTAAGAATAAAGATTAAATAGTCCTCCTCAAAACAAGAACAGAGGGCTTTAGCAGGGGTTCTAGAAGTATTTTAACAGGCAAGTTTAGCCAACCTTATAACAAGTTACAAAGTATTCAAATCTCTTTCAGAAAGGAAATTTATATCTACATTAACAACTTATATCATAACTTTAAGTAACTTTAAAACTAAAGCCAACCTTAAGATATGAGTAAAGATCGTTTGAGTCCTGCGTTAATACGCCAATTATTTATGCTGTTTGCAATTATTGCTCTCGGCTATCTTATTACTAAAGAAATGACTCCTTATCTCTCTGGAATACTTGGAGCAATTACGGTATATGTACTGTTTAAAAACTTTATGAGTAAGCTTTTAAACAAAGGATTAAAGCCTTGGCTGGCAGCCACTATAATTATTGTTTTGTCAATCTTTATCATCATCATTCCAGTAACACTTATCATTTTATTACTTTCTTCTAAAATACAAAAGGCAGTACAAAACTCCGAAGAACTTACCACCATTGTAAAGTCAAAACTAGGGCAAATAGAAGACTACGTTGGGGTTGATATACTTTCTCAAGTAAATGCAAAAGATGTTTCTGGATGGGTATCAGAGCAAATACAAGGCTTGGCGGGCACTACTTTTGATACTGTTATTGCCTTCGGGATTATGTATTTTTTATTATACTTTATGCTGATAAATACAAAGAATCTACAAAAAATGATACTAGCTTATATTCCTTTAAATGATGATAATATTAAAGCTATTTCTAAAGAGAGTAACGACATTGTAAAATCTAACGCTATTGGGATTCCTTTAGTAGCCATAATGCAAGGAATTGTAGCCTTAATTGGTTATTATATTTTTGGTGTTGAAAATCCTTTGTTTTGGTTTGTAATTACTGTTGTAGGTTCCATGATTCCTTTTGTAGGAACCGCCTTAGGAATTCTTCCAGTAACTCTTTTGCTTTTCTCTCAAGGGGAGAGTTGGCAAGCAATTGGATTGTTAATATATGGAGCTGTAGTAGTTGGATCTACTGACAATGTTTTCAGAATAATTGTTCAAAACAAACTAGCCAATCTACATCCATTAATAACCCTAATTGGGGTAGTTATTGGAGTTCCTCTATTCGGATTTATAGGATTGATTTTTGGACCTTTATTAGTAAGTTTATTTTTACTACTGGTGAAGATTTATAAAAATGAATACGGAAAAAAGGAAACAAAAAAGAGCCCTGATTTATAAATAAACTACCTCGAGGCAAGCCTACGAGGTATTCAAAGGATAATAATTTAATCCATTTCTACGTAGAACACTTTGATATACTCAGAACAGACTCTGGGGTAAAACCCCTCAATGAAGGATTCAAGGCTCTTATTATTATTTTACACCCAATTAGTTTCTAGCTCTATGGCGCTCACGCGCTAACAATGTATTTTTCAATAGCATTGCAATAGTCATCGGCCCAACACCACCTGGCACTGGAGTAATGTAACTTGCTTTTTTACTAACATTTTCAAAATCTACATCTCCTGTAATTTTATATCCACGAGGCGCATCTTCATCTGGAACACGGGTAATTCCAACGTCAATTACAACTACATCATCTTTTACCATTTCTGCTTTTAAATAATTTGGTTGTCCTAAAGCAGTAATGATAATATCTGCTTGAGACGTTATTTGCGTTATATTTTTAGTATGACTGTGAGTTAAAGTAACTGTAGAATTTCCAGGGAACCCTTTTCTCCCCATTAAAATACTCATTGGGCGTCCAACAATATGAGAACGACCAATAACTACCGTATGTTTTCCTTTAGTTTCTACATTATATCTTTCTAGAAGCTCTAAAATTCCAAAAGGAGTAGCTGGGATAAAAGTACTCATATCCAGAGCCATTTTACCAAAATTCATTGGATGAAAACCATCTACATCTTTATCTGGATCTACAGCCATTAGTACTTTTTGCTCGTTAATTTGCTCTGGAAGAGGAAGCTGTACAATAAATCCGTCTATATTTTCATCTTTATTAAGCTCTTCAATTTTTTTAAGCAATTCCAACTCACTTGTTGTGCTTGGCATTTTTACTAATGTAGACTCAAATCCAACACGCTCACAAGCTTTTACTTTACTTCCTACATACGTAAGACTAGCACCATCATTCCCAACAATAATAGCAGCTAAATGAGGAACTTTTTCCCCTTTCTTTTTTATTTTATCAACCTCAACAGCTATTTCGTCTTTTATTTGGTTGGATATTTTTTTCCCGTCTAAAATTTCCATTATTTATTTTATTATTTGGTTCAAGATTTAAGGTCTCTACTTTGAAAATTTCAAGCCTTCAAAATACTTAATTGTTGCCATAAAAGCTTTAAAGTTTAAAGCTTCAGATACAAACAATCTATTTCATTCCTTGCATCATCTGCATCATCTTACGGCCACCACCGCCTTGCATCATCTTCATCATTTTACTCATTTGATTGAATTGCTTCAACAACTGATTCACTTCTTGAATAGATGTTCCACTCCCTTTGGCAATACGTTTTTTTCTACTTCCGTTTAAAAGAGAAGGATTAGAACGCTCACTTGGAGTCATAGAATGTATAATGGCTTCCACTCCCTTAAAAGCGTCGTCATCTATATCCATTCCTTTTAAAGCTTTTCCGGCACCAGGAATCATTCCTAGTAAATCCTTCATGCTTCCCATCTTTTTTATTTGTTGAATCTGACTTAGGAAGTCATCAAAACCAAACTGATTTTTAGCAATTTTTTTATGAAGTTTTCTAGCCTCTTCTTCGTCATATTGCTCTTGAGCTCTTTCAACTAAAGAAACCACATCTCCCATTCCAAGGATTCGATCTGCCATACGAGAAGGATAGAAAACATCTATTGCATCCATCTTCTCCCCTGTACCAATAAATTTAATTGGCTTATTAACAACAGATTTAATTGACAACGCTGCTCCACCACGAGTATCACCATCTAATTTGGTAAGAATTACCCCATTAAAATCCAATACATCGTTAAATGCTTTTGCAGTATTTACAGCATCTTGCCCCGTCATAGAATCTACCACAAATAAAGTTTCATTTGGTGTAATTGCAGTGTGAATATTAGAAATTTCATTCATCATTTCCTCATCTACTGCCAAACGTCCAGCGGTATCGACAATAACTACATTATGTCCATTTGCTTTAGCATGCTCAATCCCTGCTTTTGCAATTGCAACAGGATCTGAATTTCCTTTATCAGAAAAAACTTCCACTCCTATTTGATCTCCTACAACATGAAGCTGATCAATCGCAGCAGGACGATACACATCACAAGCTACTAAAAGAGGTTTCTTAGTTTTTTTAGTTTTTAGAAAGTTTGCTAGTTTACCAGAAAAGGTAGTTTTACCCGAACCTTGTAACCCTGCCATTAAAATAACTGATGGACTTCCAGAAAGGTCAACTCCAGCAGCTTCTCCTCCCATTAACTCAATCAACTCATCTTTAACGAGTTTCACCATCAATTGTCCTGGCTTCAATGTAGTTAATACATCTTGCCCTAAAGCTTTTTCCTTTACAGTATTAGTAAACTCTTTAGCTGTTTTAAAGTTAACATCGGCATCAAGCAACGCACGACGTACTTCTTTAAGTGTTTCTGCTACGTTTACCTCTGTAATTTGTCCATGTCCTTTTAATACATGAAACGCCTTATCTAACTTATCGCTTAAATTATCGAACATATTGTTTTCCTTCTTTTTAGCCCCTCATTCTTTGGGAAGTGCAAATTTAAGAATTTGGATTAGAAGTTGGAAGCTTATTTTAGACTTCTTAGTGTATAGTTTATCAGAAATGTTATATTTTGTAATATTTGAGTTATTTCTACTACAATTTCTAGCCTTTTTTACTTCTTTAGACTACAAAAGGCATCAAATTATATTTGTAGTATTGAATCTTTATATTTCCACGCTCCTCTTTTATAATATACAAACGCTATAATTGCAGCGAGGGCGTTGGAAATAGGAAAAGCCCACCAAATCCCTTCATAATCCAAAGGTGTTTTATTGGATAACATAAAGCCAACAGGAAACCGAACCACCCATAAAGCTATAATGGAAATTAACATGGAAACTTTAGTAAAACCAGCTCCATTAAATACCCCATTTAAAACTTGTTGCACTCCTAACAGACCAAAGCTAGGCGACATTATTTTAATGAATTTAGCTCCTATTTGAATCACATTTTCATCGTCTGGAACAAAAAATCGAGTTAAGGGTTCAGCAAAAAAGAACAACAACATCCCTAGAAAAGTAAGTCCTATTGCGGCAATTAACGCACTTAAATCTCCTACTTTTTCTGCTCTATCAATCCTCCCTGCTCCAATATTTTGCCCCACCAAACTAGTGGTTGCAATAGATAATCCCAAAGCGGGAACAATTACTAAACTCAATATTCTAGCACCAATTCCATAGGCAGCCACCACATCACTACTAAAACTTGTAACTAGCATAACCATTGCTGTCATTGCAGTTGCTCTACTGGATTGATCTAAACTGGAAGGAATTCCAATAACAAACAAGTTTTTAACCCATTTAAAATCGAATTTCATATGGGAAAACTTAATTTTAATCCCCCTTTTTCCTCGGAAGAGAATCCACATTCCTGCCATAGCAGAAATTCCTTGTGTAATTATACTTGCAATAGCAGCACCCGCAACTCCATAACCAGGGATAGAACCGTAACCAAATATAAACAGAGGATCCAAAATAAGGTTAAGAATAACGGTAGCTAAAACGATATACATCGGAATTAAAACATTACCAATTCCACGCATTAGCGATTGGTATACGAAAAACATAAATAGAAAAATAAATCCCCATGAAGAAACCTTAAAATAGGTAACAGAATCGTTTAATATTTCTGGACCTGCTCCCACTAATCTCATAAGTGGATCGGCTAAATAGTAGCCTAAAAAGGCTAAGAAAATAGAAATAAAAAAAATTACAATTACAGTTTGAGAAGCAGAATAATTTACCATTTTTTGGTCTCCTGCTCCCTTGTGCTGAGATACTATAACCGTACCTCCAAGTGTTAATCCACCTCCCAATGATAATACTAAAAACAAAATAGGAAAACTTAAACTTACACTTGCTACTGCATTTGCCCCCAATCTCCCCAACCAAAATGTATCAATTAATTGATACATAGTTTGTAGTATATTAGCCATAATAATTGGAAAGGCCAATCCTAAAAGTGAATTAAGAATATTACCTTTAACTAAATTATTTTCTTTTTCCATCCACTAATTGTAATATAGCTTAAAGTTAAACTATTTATAGGAAACTACCTTCCTCCATTGGCACGAAGATCGGCTAAACATTGACTATCTAATTTGGGAATATTTTCTTCTGAAATCATTCCCCCTACATTAATACCAGACTCCACACGGTAATTCATCAAACAAGTTTCAACATCACAATGATGTCCGTTTTCTGTATCAAGATGGTCTGTTTGCATTTCGGAACCCAAATCTACAAGCCCTAAAAGATGAGAAAACTCATGTCTATAAACGGTAGATTCCAATAGCACACGACTAGGTTCTGTAAAATCATTACTAAACTTTTGTATGGTTTCTTCAAAAATAACAAATGATGTATTTCTATATGCCACTCCTAGAACTACCGAATTCTCATCGTTGTCCTTGTATTCTCCATCCACAAAAAAAGCAAATAATGCTAATCTACTTCCAGAATTATAGTGTGTTCTTATTTCCTTCTCAATACTATCTATCTCCTCAATGGTAAATAATTCCTTATTAGGAGAAACTATAGAACGCTTATTTATTTCCACACCTCCAGATTTGTAACAACGCTGATTGATAAAAGAAACTAAATTATCTAAGGAGCTTTGCGAAGGCTCAAATCCTTCAACATACACCACTTCAATAACTAAATCTGTAAAATTATCTTCGGATAAAAAATCGTTAGCTGAATCTCCTGTACCCTGTCTATTAGCAGATTTTGTGGGATTATTTGTTTCCTGTGAATCGTCATCCTTAGCACAAGACACAAAAAAGATGAAGCTAGCTACTAAAAAATAGCGAAAGGTATGTTTTAACATTCGTTCGTTTTTTTATGCAATATATTAATATTCAATAAAAAAAGAGGCGCTCTCTTTAAAAAGCGCCTCTAACCACATGAATTAATGAATAACTAATTATCTAACTGACTAAAAGTCAATTAAATTTCTTCTCTCTAAATTGGTTTTATCCAAACTAGAGGTTTCCATTTTTTATATTCCTTAAGAACTAAAGCAAGATTGATGGCAAAAAAGGCTAAGGTTTTTAGTAATTCTCCTGTTTCTTCCCTTTCCAAAAAATAATGAAACAGAAAAATATGTAGGGTTATAGGAAGTAAAAAAATAGCTCCTATAAAACTTGTTCCTTGGATAATTAATAAGAGTCCGAATAAAATCTCACAAATTCTCAATACCTGCCAAAAGTAGCCTGTTTGCTTTGCGCCACTTATATAAAGTATTTTTTGAAGGGTACTTTCCTTCTCTGGAGATGAGAATTTTTCGGCTTTCTGAAACACTTCAATTGGGGTAGGACTTGGTTGTTCAAACTTATGAATTCCTCCATAAATCATGAGTCCGCCTAAAAACAATCGAAGGATTATGAATAAAATACTAACTGCTTTCATCTTACAACAAATTATATTCAAATTTAGGATATCCACGTTCTCCACTTTCACTTAACAAAGCAGTAAAACGGATTTTATAATAATTTCCATCGGGGTCTTTGAGAACAAAAAACACATCATCTTTAAGTGAAGTGGAGGTTTGAGATAAAACTCTCCAATTACCTCCAATACCTCTTTGATCAACCGAAAGGTTTTCTTCAATAATATTTTCTGCTGTGAAATCTTCGTAGGTAAAATCAGAGGTAGAAACTTGATATACTTCCACTCCTGCTTTAGAGTTTGAAGCCACAAAGTCAGAGTAAACATAAGATCCCGAACCTGGAATAATGTTTGTAAATACTGTATAATTTAAATCCCACTTATCTTTCATTGGCTCTACAGAAGTTTCCCCTTCAGAAATAAAACTAAAAAACGTAAAATTGTATTCCTCAGCTTTATTTATCACCACTTCTTTATGAGTAGTAGCATCCAAATCTGCATACTGCAAGACATAATCATTTCCCTCACGTAGCACTCTAATTTTTTTCCAACCACGTGCACCTCCTGGAACATGTATACTTCCACCAATATTAATACCAAGATTTACCAGATACACCTTGTTATCAGAATCGTTTTCAGACACCTCCGCAATAACCGTCTCTTGAATATTTCCCGAAGGAGCATCTATGTATTTAGTATTTTCAGGATTAAATGTTCCAACAGCCACTTGAGTTTTCAAATCAGCTACATCAGCCTCTTTAACCACATCAATATCAGTAGCTTCCAATGGTGTTGCAGCCATTAAAAGTGACCCATTTAAAACTACTCTAAAATTTTCCCCACTATAAAAACCTAACTCCCAAGTATCTCTCTTAGCAGTTGTTTGTGTTTGTGAGCTTAAATCTATATAGACTTGATTTGGTTGATCTGCTCCACCAGTCTCTGGGGCAATTACCCCACCAAGAGCAGCGCTTTCTGTAAAACTAACCGCTAACGAAGTATTTCCTTGTATGCTACTTTCTGGATTTGAAATAGAAGCTAACTTAAAAGTAACCGACATTTCGGTTCCTTCAATTGGGTTTTGTAATTTATTAAGGGTAAAAGTCGCCGAATTACTCCCAGCGGTTACAGGAACTGTAATAGTACCCTCTTCCGATGCTGGATTGGTTGTAAAATGTGTGTCATATTCTGCATTTACCGTTGTGTAGGTAATTGTAGCCGTACCGTTTTCTGCTGCGTTTCTAGAAAACACTAACTTAACTTCCTTTGTTTCTTCTTCCGTAGTTAAACTTACCGAAGGATTTTCGAAAGCTACTACAAATTCTTGCGTAGTTTTAGTATCGTCATCACTACAGGATGCGAGTATAAATAAAACAAAGAGGTTTAAGATTAAAAACTTGTTTTTCATGATTGTCTAGTTAAAATTTAAATTATATAATAGTTTTATAAAGTAGGATCTTCCGTACCCCAAGAGCACATTAGAGGGAGGTCCCGAATGCACCCCGCCACTCACAGATGTGTTGTTTACCCTAGTAACATCTAATAAATTTCTTGCACCAAGAGTTAGCTGAAGTTTGTTGTTGTAAAATGCCTTTCTTATCGACGCATCCCACCAACTATACGCATCTTGTTTTCCTCTAATTAATATCGTTTCTCCATTTTCATCTTGATCTTGCAAAAACTGATATTCGGGTCCGTTGTGTTTAAAATATGTTGAAAAAGTGGTATTCCATTGAGGAACACTATAAGACAAACTTGCATTTAGCTGTAATGCCTTTAAATAATCGTCATCATAATTTCTCCCTTCTAAAACTTTAGAAACTCCCGAGTAGGAAATTCCTAAATTTCCACTAATATTTTGATACATAAATCCATTAGAAAACGATACATTCCATGTTTTATATTTGTCAATATTAGTATACTGATATGCTAAAGGAGAACTATTTACAATGATGAGTTCAATACGGTCGTCTACATCTATATATCCAACAGATAATTTGCTCCTTAAGCTGAAATTATTCTGAAACTCGAAGATTTTTTTAGCATGAATAAAAGCAGAAATCCCCTCTTCTGGTTTTAAGTCTTCATTACCTCGTACATCATGATTGGCATCTACGAAATAAGAATACAGCTCTGTAAAATTTGGCATTCTTGGCGCTGTACCTACAACCGCTCTAACCTCCATCTTATTTTTAAAAAGGTATTTAGAAGACAATTCTAAAGCGGTTTGCGTATCAAATTTGTTTGAAAAGAAAACCCGAGCTCCTGGTCGGAATGAAAGCCTACTATTTGGTACGTATTCTGCAGATGCAAACACATCATAAGAGCCTATTTTTCTACGGATATTCTCTCCATCATAATCTCCAGAGATAGAAGAGGCATACCCTTCATTTTGACTAATCTCATAACCAACTTGAAAATCAAAGGCATTTTCATTTAAAAAATTACTAAACGTCCCTTTGGAATAGTATATGCTCCGCGATTCGTATTCAAATTCTGCTACATCAAACTTTTCTTCTTCTAAAATTCTATAGTTATACGTTTCTGCATTTTTCTTTTGCTGCTGAAAAGAAAGCGAAACATTGTATAAAATTCCGCTATTAAAACTTCCGTTTGCATTTAAATGATGCATAAATCTTTGGGAAGTAAATATTTCGTCCGAAGAAATAGGGTTTCGTGTTTGTGTGGAAGGGTTGTAATTTTCTCTTACTACGGAATCGTAACGAGAAACTTTTTCATTAAAATATTCAAACTTGTAAAACATTTTCATGTTTTCAGCTTGATAGCTCAACATCCCTTTTGTGTTGTATTGCAATTTAGGAAGCCACTCATAGCCACGCTTTCCATCGTTATATTGATAACTTTCTCCCTGCTTATCTCCCCATAATCCTGCAAAATCGTTTCGTGTGGCAGTAATATTAGCATATAACTTTTCAGATATATTATTAGAAACACTTAACGATTGAATATGCCTTCCTTTATCAAACCACCCATACTCATCTCCAATGGTTTCTTCTTGTAAATAGGGTCTTATTTGCCATTTGTAATTAGCCGATTTTTTGGTAATAATGTTAATAACACCCGCAACGGCATCTGCTCCATACTGAACTCCCATGGCGCCCTCAACAATTTCAATCTGTTCAATATCATCTAAATTAATTTGGGTTAAATCAGTATTATTTCCAAAACCTTCATCGTTTACTAGCGGAATATTATCTACCAAAATTTTGACATATTGACCGTCTAAACCAAACATTTTTATACTTGATTTTCCAGTGGAAGCATTTGGAAGAATTGAAATATTTAAAGTCTGATTTAAAACATCTGCCAAATTGTTTCCTGCTTGACGATTTATGTCTGCTTGACTGATTACAGTAACCTCATAAACCGATTTTTTTACCGACTGCGGATTGTACTGTCCAGTAACTACTACTTCCTCCAAATCGTTTACTACTAAAGAATCCATTATTTGAACCTTTTGAGCAAAACCAAAGCTTACAGTTAAAAATAATATTAGGTATGTTAGTTGTTTCATTATTTAGATTGATTCTGAATAATTTTTGACAAATATATAGTTATTTTTATTCAATCTAAATAAATTTTATATTTTTGTTCCATCAGAAATGAAAAACTAATTATATCAACAATGAAAAAATTATCAATTTTTATAGGCTTAACAATGGCGAGCCTTGCTGTAACAGCTCAAAAGCACGATAAAAGTGCGGATCAAAAAAACATTAAAGACATGTGTGGCTGTTATGAAGTACGTTTCAATTTTGCCGAAACATTTAACAACGCAAAAGATTCTACCTACCAAGCTTCCAAAGTAAAACAAGTAGGCGCTTTAGAATGGGTACAATTGGTAGAAGACAAACCCAATAAAATTGTAATGCAGCATTTATTAATTGCCAACGACACCATGATTATTAAACATTGGAGGCAAGATTGGTTGTATGAAAACACCAATTTATATCAGTTTTATAAAGACAAAACATGGAAGTTTGAAAAATTGGCAAAAGAAGATGTAAAAGGGCAATGGACACAAAAAGTGTATCAAGTAGATGATAGTCCGCGTTATGAAGGCACCGCAAGTTGGGTACATGTTGACGGGAAAAATTATTGGGTAAACACCACCGATGCTCCTTTACCAAGAAGAGAACACACCGTTCGAGACGATTATAATGTTATGAAGCGTAGAAACATACATGCCATTACAGATTACGGTTGGTTGCATGAACAGGATAATGATAAAATTATTAGAGACGATAAAGGAAATGATTTTGTATTAGCTCAAGAAAAAGGCTACGACACCTATACAAAAGTAGCTGATGAAAAATGTAAAGCAGCACAAGATTGGTGGAAAGAAAATGAAGCTTTCTGGAAAATTGTAAGAAATAAATGGCAAGACTTATTTGAGCAAAACAAAGATATTGAGTTACAAAAAAGCGTTGACAACAAACCTTTATTTGCGCATTTATTTGCGATGCCTGCAAACAGTAGTAAAAAAGAAATTGAAGCAGTAATTGACAGCTTTATTGTGAAATAAATTACCGCAATATTTAATCTATTTCTACCTAGAGCCCTTCGGTAAACTTAGGACAGGCTCTGGGGGAATAAAACCCTCCATGAGGGATTTAAAAACAGTGATTATGTGTAAAAATCTTAAAGTATTAAACAGGTCTAAAAATGGTATTTTGATTTATTGTAAACACAACAATATGTATCAATTACTTTACAACAACCTCAACTTTAATTTTACTGAAGTTGAATTTGAGAGTTTCCATAATTACTTACACAATATTGAAGTAGATTATTGGGAGGAAGAATACAAATATTCTATTTATGATAAAAGGATTCCAATTCCAACCATCCAATCTAACTTACTTATTTTACTAAATAAACAAGAAGTTGAAGAACTTGCTGCGCTAATAAAGCTACGTCCAAAAAAATACGATTTGCTAAGCTTATGCGATATTGAATACAAACTATACCCGAATTAGCCATTTAATTGTTTGAGTTTGTTAGTTTCGAGGCTGAATTTTCAGCAAAAAACCCCGAAATTTTTTTTCGGGGTTTTTAAATTTTATTGTTGTTGTCCGATAAAAGTTGACGGAATTTATTGAACTCCACTTACATCAAGGTTCAAATGGGGTTTTCAAAATAGACCCCTTGCTATTAATAAGAATGAATAAAAAGAGGATTTTTGAAATGCCATCTCTTTAAACTACTTATTTTGTGGTATTTATTAGTCTTTTTCTTATAGCGAAGCGGTCTTGTATTTTTACTCGAACATTAATGAAATTTTATACAAATTCTATGTTTTTTACATTCGTTCTGGAACTGAAATTCCTAGTAATTTTAAAGCGTTTGCAATTATTTCTGCTACTTTACTAGAAAGCTGTACTCTAAATATTTTTTCTGAAGTTACTTCTGCTCCTAATATAGACACATTCTGATAAAAAGAATTGAACTCTTTTACCAAATCATAGGTGTAATTTGCTATGATAGCTGGGCTAAAATTAGCGGAAGCATTCTGAATAATTTCTGGAAATAATTGAACTTGTTTAATAAGAGATTTTTCTTTCTCATGAAGTTTGTAATCCATCACTACAGCTTCCCCTGAAAAATCAAAATCCGCCTTTCTTAAAATAGATTGAATTCTAGCATAAGTATACTGAATAAAAGGCCCCGTATTTCCTTGAAAATCTATTGATTCTTTAGGATCAAAAAGGATACGTTTTTTAGGATCTACTTTTAGAATGTAATATTTTAAGGCTCCAAGCCCAATAGTTTTATAAAGTTCTTGCTTTTCTTCTTCCGTAAAGCCTTCTAATTTTCCTAATTCTGAAGAAATCTCTCCTGCAGTGCTTGCCATTTCGGTAATTAAATCATCTGCATCTACAACCGTACCTTCTCTACTTTTCATTTTACCGCTAGGCAAATCTACCATTCCATAACTTAGATGATACAAATGCTGTGCCCATTCAAATCCGAGTTTTTTCAGAATTAAAAACAATACTTGAAAATGATAATCCTGTTCGTTCCCTACTGTATAAACCAAACCTCCAACATCTGGATAATCTTTAATACGTTGGATTGCAGTTCCAATATCTTGCGTCATGTACACAGCAGTTCCATCGGCTCTTAAAACAATTTTTTCGTCCAAGCCATCTTCTGTTAAATCAATCCAAACAGATCCATCTTCTTTTTTAAAGAAAACACCTCTTTCCAAACCATCGGCAACCACATCCTTTCCTAATAAATAGGTATTACTCTCGTAATATAATTGGTCAAAATCGACTCCTAAATTTTTATAGGTAATAGCAAATCCGTCGTAAACCCAACCATTCATGGTTTCCCAAAGCTTTACAACTTCTTCATCTCCAGCTTCCCATTTTCTAAGCATATTTTGAGCTTCCAGTAAAATTGGCGCTTCTTTTTCTGCTACTTTTTTATCTACTCCATTAGCTATTAATTCTTCAATTTCAGCCTTATAAGCTTTATCAAAAGCTACATAATAATTCCCAACGAGCTTATCTCCTTTTAATCCAGTGGATGCTGGAGTCTCTCCATTTCCAAATTTTTGCCAGGCCAACATTGACTTACAAATATGGATTCCACGGTCGTTTATAATTTGAGTCTTATATACTTTTTTTCCAGATGCTTTAATAATTTCAGCAACAGAATACCCTAATAAATTATTTCTAATATGTCCTAAGTGCAAAGGTTTATTAGTGTTTGGAGAAGAATATTCTACCATAATAGCTTTATCTCCTCCTTTAGGAGTTTCAAAACCATACACCTCATCATTTTTTATATCACTAAAAAATTGAAGAAAATATGAATCTGAAATTACAAGGTTTAAAAAACCTTTTACCACATTAAATTTTTCAATCTCAGTAACATTAGCCTCCAAATAAGTTCCTATTTGTTCTCCTATAAGTTGCGGATTTCCTTTTATAGTACGCAACATAGGAAAAATAACTACCGTAATATCCCCTTCAAACTCCTTACGAGTAGCCTGTAATTCAACAGTTTCTAATTCTTTATCAAAAATAGAATGTATTGCTTCTTTAACTTTGGTAATTATAATATCCTGAATGTTCATTTTTATGAAAAATTTGGGTGCAAAGATACGGATTTTGAAAAAGTTATTACCCTTGAAGCAAGGATAAAAACAAATCTTTACATCGAAAAAATGATTTTTATTTCTGCTGAACGCCGATAAAAATCTATCTTTAAAGAATGCTAATCAATTTTTCTAATACAAATTCTTTTCAGAAAGAAATACTTCTAAATGAAGTAGGTAATGTTCTTCCTCTAAAAGAAAGAGTTGAAATAGGCAAAAGTCATTCCCCTAACTTATTTATTACAACTACCAGTATTCAGATTAAAAACTTATTAATTCTCAATAACAATATAGATACTTGCAACATCGAAATTAGAACAAAAGGGATTGTTATTAAATTTATAGCGCTAACAGATACTTATGGATTGTTGATTCCATTTTACAAACTTTCTTTATATAAAAGTGCTCCTCAAGAATATACCTTCCATAAAGACCACCATTTTATAAGAATTGTTGCTAAAACAAAAGAGATTCATAACTTTATAAAGAATATCTCTTCCTACAAAATCAAACATTTATCTAATCTAAGCGGCAATATTTAATATCTTAATCAAAATAATTTTTTGGAAATTTTTAAAAATAGATTATTAGTAATATCGGTAAGCATTTTAGTCTTTCTGGCTATTCTTATCTTTATTTTCCCTTCTCTTAGCTATACTTCTATTGAAAATATATCCATTTGGATACGCAACTGGTTTGGGAATTTCTATCTGTATTTAGGTCTTTTTTGTGTGCTATTTTTACTTGGAATTGCAATCTCTCCATTAGGAAAATTACGTTTAGGTAATACTAACGACAGACCAGAATATTCTCGCTGGGCATGGATCTCAATGCTTTATAGTGCTGGAATGGGAGCTGGAATTTTACTTCGTGCAGTACAGGAGCCTGTCTATATGTACTTAAACCCGCCCATACAAACCGACGCTAGCAAACAAACAATTGCACTTGAATACACCTTTTACCAATGGGGCTTTACTGCATGGGCTTTTTATGGACTTTTTGCATTGGTTATTGGGCATTATTTATTTACAAAAAACAAACAGGCATTAATTAGTAGTACTGTAGCTCCTAATTTTAAAAATTCAGGAGTTTTAAATGGAATAGACATTTTAGTTATGCTCGCTACCGTTTTTGGACTTGTAGGTGCCGTTGGCCTAGGGACTACACAAATTAATGGCGGACTTCAACATTTACTAAAGATAAATTTAGACGTTACCTCAGCTATTATATTGACAATAATTATCTGCGGATTTGCCTTTTTATCTGCATGGAAAGGAATAAATAAAGGCATAAAAAACATCTCTAAAGTAAACATCTTTATTACGCTCTTACTGCTAGTTTTTGTTTTATCGCAAAGCGATATTCTATTAATTCTAAAACAGTTTATAAATGCTCTATTTCAGTATCTAAAAGATTTTATTCCACTTAGTTTGGCACTAGGAAAATATAATCCTGGAAAGCAATTTCTTACAGATTGGACCTACTATTATTGGGCTTTTTGGTTAGCTTGGGCACCTTTTACTGGGGTTTTTATAGCACGGATTTCTAAAGGAAGAACATTAAGAGAAATGCTCCTTGGCGTAATGATTATTCCTTCTTTAGGTTCTTTCTTATGGTTTACAGCTTTTGGCGAAAATGCCTTCCTTCTAATTGAGGGTTGGAACAATTATAATAATGAATTTGGGGATGTATTTACTTCTATTTTTATCTTTTTCAAACAATATCCCCTTCAATTTATAATAAACTCCACCATTGTAATACTCCTCATTGGCTTTTTATTAACCTCTGTAGATTCTGCTATTTTTGTATTAAGTATGTTTAGCGATAAAGGCAATCCAAAACCTAAAAAATCGCACCGCATAGTTTGGTCTTTCGTAATTGCTATTTTTAGTATTGCAATGCTAATTCTAGGAAATGCCAAAAAAGAAATTGATGTCCTTATTGCGCTTCAGAAACTATTAATTATTACCTCCCTACCTTTTGCCCTTTTTATTCCTATAATGAGTTTTTCCTTTCTTAAAGAATTAATTCAGAAGAAACCCTCATAGAAGGATTAATTATAGCCAAGAAAATCCACTCCACAAAAGGAATAAATAAGTTTCATATTTTCATTCAACTTCATTAAACACCTCACTATAAACCATATAACTCAGGTTTATTCATAATAGAATAATAGCTTATTTATAAATTAGTGCATTACTAAAATCTTGTTCTGGTTTTTTTAAATCCACTAAATTTCCATTAATAATTAAA
>Ga0208180_1000597_pt1 | contig 29119 bp, 56 predicted proteins | sample MalvireepMed_s16_FD_184241 | JGI IMG/M metagenome (GOLD analysis project Ga0208180, IMG submission 184241) | Marine viral communities from the Global Malaspina Expedition - Malaspina viral metaG DeepMed_s16 (SPAdes) (version 2) | ecosystem: Environmental > Aquatic > Marine > Oceanic | place...
TTACGACGAGTCTCGCAGTAATTGCCTGGCCCCCATTGGACAGAGATAATCCATCCGTTTGGAAACTCCATGTGAAACCCCATTGGTGTGTTAGTGAACATATTTTCACCTCTCTTTTAATCTTACTATTATTGTATCAAATAGGACACTTCAAGTCAACCATAACCTAATTCTATCTTTTCGTTTTATGTAACCGAACCATGTGGAGTAACGTTATAGATAGTGTAGGGTAAAAACCCTAACAAAAATTGGAGAGGTGAGAACCTATGAATACACAGCGCACATGGCCTTTCGGGGACAATATCAAAGACGATGGTAACATCGTGGTTAATCAGCGGATGATTCATCAGCTATTAGGCAGAAAAGGCACACCAGAAAATCGCTCGATGATGGCACTAGGAATTGAGGTGTCAGAACTCCGCGATGAGGTGGGAATGGGATTGGCTGAACTGGCTTGTCTATCTGGCTTAGATAGAGGCTTTATAGCCATCCTAGAGTCTGGCAAGGCAATACCTGGAGAACTCACTGATGAGGTACTGATGGCCTTAGCGGTAGGACTGGGAGAATACCAGCCAGTCGATAAAATACTCATCCAGTTAGACCGCGCAAGGTCGCCTTAGACCTTGCACCAGGAGGAGGTAAGGAAAAGATAAAATAGAGGATAAAAAAAACCTAGATGTTAATCTAGGCTTTTCTGAGTGATATGTGAGTGCTGGCTTATCCAGCGAATCCCATGATTACCAGTTCCGGTGCACCATACACTTGGTGCTCACCACACTCCTCGCACTCGTAGTTCCGAGCGTCCGGTTCGCACTCGTAGTGCTCCGCTCCGCAATTGATGCAGAATCCAAGATTTTCCATGCCAAACATGGACTCCTCTGCAGCTTCCAAGACCTCTTGTGGGTCAAGGACATGTGCCACGTGGTTGCCGTTCAAGTCGCTCATAAGTTTCACCTCGTTGTTTAATCTACTGTTATTGTAAGCTATAGCATGATTTAAGTACAGCAAAAAACCTATCAAAAACTACTTTGTTTTTAGATACTTTGTTCTAAAAATTTATGTATATGGTTAAGGAAAAGCTGTGCTGCAGACAAAAAAATAGGAGCGGGATTAACCGCTCCTAAGTAATCCATCCTATCAGTAGGATGATAAATAACGCCGCTATCAGCGTTTCGTTTTGTACCATTATGATTTTCACCGTTCTCCGTATTTTTCTTCTTTCGTGTCGAATGGTTCTCCCATATCTTCTTCAAGGAATATGCAGTTATCCAAACAACGGCTACAGAATCCAGACGGGCCACCGTATCGTGCGCTGGACATATCTAATTCGCCAAAGGGTCGTGCGAAACAACACTCTGATAGATAAAAGTCTTCTTCGTCAATGTAGTACGCTCTCATCATAGTTTTCACCTCTTGTTTAATCTACTGTTAGTATACCAAAATAAAGACTTGAAGTCAAGCGGAACTCGTTTTGCAGCCTGCCGCTAGGTAAGGAAAAGCTGATGCCGGGGACAAAAAAAACGTGGCAGTGTAAACCACCACGGTAAGACCGGTGTCCAGGCCACTAGCGCGTGACTGTGGCGAGGAGGATTTTGGCTCCGCACCAAGTGCATGTCCACGTTGGGCCGTTGCCGTTGGTGGTTGCACCTACTGTGTGCACGATGTACGGGGTGTTGTCGCAAATAATGTTCTGTGTCATGGGTTTCACCTCTTGTGTGTTTCTTCTACTTCCTATAACGTTAGTATAACAAAATAGTTACTAATTGTCAATCCCTTGCTGCCGGTCTTCTTGTGGTACGTTATATTAGTTAAGGAAAAGCTGAGATGGACCCAAAAAATGCCACAAAAAAAATCTCTAGATAAAATCTAGAGATTTAACGGTCAAAGTGACTTCGGGCCTCTACTTTAGCGGTATGTCCTGCCGCACGGCCTCCACGGTGCAATTATGCCTCTGGGACATTTTGGGAGGTGAAGACGTGCCGGACACTAGGCGCGAGTAGGCTTTACCGCGTGGACGCGGCGTGTGTGCTCGTCACTTTCGACTCTTGTAGTATAACAGAGTATGGAGTGCATGTCAAGTGTTTGGGGACCAGGACCGGACCTATAGCTGGGGACCACTAAGGAAAAGCTGCGGGGATCGATAAAAAAAGGACTGAGTGTTGGAGGTCACTCAGTCCTTTGCAGGAGTGGAAATGTTTCTTGTTACCACACGTTATCAGGTTTTGTCTTAGTTCGCAACTCTTTATCTATTTCTAAACTCTGACGTATTAATTCAGTTAATACTTCTAGATTTTTATTCATCTTTGTTAATTGTTCTGCTATATCCGGCATTGTTTTCTGATAAAATCTCTGACCTATAGGTGTTTGGAAGAATTCTGGCCCCATTTCCTGTATACTCCATCCTTTCTGTAATATCGTGTCCGATGTGCCACAGTTCATGTTTCTCGCACCAATAGGGACGCATCGGATTAAATGTTAGAGTAACCTCTGCTTTATAACTTTCAGCGAAACGTTGTGCTTCGTTCCAGATTTTGAAACGGAACTTATTCTTACATTTTTTTGCCATCAGTTCACCTGGTAATGTAATTTCGGATACCGTCCACCTCCTGCGTTCTCGTGCATGCTCCAATAGTCTGGTAACTCAATTAGCATACCAGAGTTTATCTGCTCACTCAAACATTCTCCGCAATGCATCATGTGTTTTTGAACCTTTCGGACACGTCGATGTGCTTTACCTTCTAGTTGATGCATTACATGTTGCACTTCTCCAAGTTCATTTAATTCAGACCACATTTCGTGTCGCAAGTGTTCTGTTAGCTGTGGAGATATTCCTAGGAATGGATTCTGTTCAGGGTCATATTCTGGTTGTTGTTCTATCATAGGTTTCACCTCATAATTAAGCTATTATCAGTATACTAAACATACTTCCCTAAGTCAATGGTTTAACACTGGAGATGACCGAAGGGAAAGCTGTACTGGAGGTAAAAAATTACTCCTCCTATTTAGGAGGAGTAATTCGGCACTTCACGGTGCATCTTGGGCCTTCACAATGCCCGTGACATTCAAATGTCTCAGGCACTATGGACAAGAGTAATTCCCACGGCACAGGCGTAGCCAGTTTGGTTCTACGAGCCTCATTGTGGGTCTTGGCTCCTTGAATGCGTAGCCAGTTTGGTTCTACGAGCCTCATTGTGGGTCTTGGCTCCTTGAATAGTAGATTTCTCTACGGCCTGGATGCCTCGTTGACGTATGGCTTCTAAATAAGCCTCCAAGACGTTTCCTAATTCTATGCCACGAATGTTTGTTTTGTTAATCATATTTCACCTTCTAAATTTTATTTTTCTGTGGATACGCAGATTTATTTTATTGTAGCGATATTCTCCTTATTTATTTCTTACTTCTATTATACGGACTATAAGAGCATTTGTAGGTCTGTGCCTGAGTTTATTTATTTGTTACTTCTATTATACGGGCTATCGCGGCATTTGTAGGTCTGGACGTGTGTGTTAGTTTTCACACTAGGCGTAAACTATCCACAGCCATGTTGATAGTTTAACGGATATTTATCAATATATTAGGGGATAGGCATAAGGAAAAGCTGTGAAGAGTACAAAGTTTTTGTACACAAAAAAACCCACCGTTTGGTGGGTTTCATGGACTCTATGTGATTTAGATTTATGCTTCGCAGGCTATGATGTTGAGTAAGTCAAAATCATCGATTGGGTCGCTGTATGTGATGGTTGTGGGATTAGCAATGACTACTGGATATGAATCTGTTAACCAACGCATGCAAGTGTCTCCATCGAATTGTATGTCGTAGTTACCATTCTGGCTGTAGAAATCGTCAGCGATAATAGATTTGCCGTAAATGATTTCGTGAGCGTTACTGGGATTGTGCGCATAGTAGACGTTGTTGGGAGCAGAACTGTAGACCCAGGAAGTGGGATTGTGGATGCCGTCGTCTGCATGAACGATGTTGACTCCAACTGCAACACCGTAAAGAATTCCAACCAGTGTGAGGATTGCTGTAAAAATTACTACGAGTTTAATCATGTTGTTCACCGTCCTATCATTTAATCTACCTTAATATTATCATAGTGCATTTCCCAAGTACAGTAGTTATTCTGACATCTGTATGACATCTGTCTGACATCGCTCTGCGGCGGGAGGTAAGGAAAAGCTGAGATGCACGCCGCACGTCGTAGGCACAAAAAAACCCCCGTAGATAGCGATCTCTACGAGGGTTGTTGTTTAGGCTTTCACACCGTAGCCTAAGAGTAGGTCTTGTGTCTGTGATGACCTTACAGGCTTGGAATACGTCCGTACTGTATCAGGTAACCTATCTCTATTTCTGTTTAGTTAATTACTTTAACATTTTTGGACGTGTCCACCCAGTGTTGAACATCCTTTAGCCGATGCATCCGGCTCATTTCTGTTTTCCATGCTTCTTTAGTTCCAGCTTCTAAAGTGGGACAGAGTCCGAATGATAGCCAACGTGCTGGCGTATACCGACTGGAAACTATGATGGCTTCAAAGTGTTCCTTTCCAGTTTCATGGTTCAGACTGAAAATAGTTCCGTCGTCATATCGGAGCATGTCCTTCATGTACAGTTCAGGAGAGTCTGCTCCAAACCAGAGTTTGCCCGTAATTTTAATTGTATTCATTGTAATTTTGTTCATGCTTTCACCGTCCTATTCCATAGTTTGTTTAATTCGTCCGTTGTCGGTGTGGTTACATGAAAGTTCTCTTCACATCCGTTACAGACTATTCCTTCCTCTGAGTTCCGTTTGCCAACCCAGCCGCCGCCAACAACCAGGAAGTCCATGTTGTTGTCGCTCTGCTTTCCACATAGGTCGCATGTCCACATAGTTCTCACTTGCTCCTTTACTCTATACTAGTATTATAACGGTTCTAGCATCCCAAGTAAATAGCCAATATGTGGTTAATCCACGCCTAGGAAATTAATAATCGCTCTGAGAGCCACGTACAGCGGTTTTTCTACGATAGTTGATGTAGAAGTCACAGTTCTGTTCTATTAAACTACAAAAAACCAGCGAAGAGCCAGCAACACCCTTCACAGCCCCATCCCAGTCCGTAAAAGTAGCTGACCCTTCGCTTGACGACAGTGTAGCAGTCCACCCAGGTTATGTCTATAAGGAAAAGCTGTGTGAAGAGTACAAAAAAAACACCGTCGTGTGACGGTGTTTTGGTGTGGGGATGCTGGTTACCCAGCGTTGGGGCCGCAGCAGCCGCAGCAAGGCGCATCCTCGCACATGCCGTTGGCGCGGACGGCGACACCGCGACGAGCGTCCCAGCGGATACCTAGTTCGTCGGCCTCGCCAGGCTTGGCGTGGCAGCCGATGCCGTAGATACGGCCTCGCCCGTACCAGCGAGCGAGTTCGCCGATGGCGAGTGCGCTGCCGCAGTCGCGGCAGGTGCCTGGAAATTTGAGCGTAATCGTGCGTGGCATAGTTTCACCTCTGTGTTTAGTGTACCTCTAGTATAACGGATACAATGCACGTTGTCAAGTGTAATGACGAAGACGTGGACGACGTGGACCCGCCGCACCGTAAGGAAAAGATTATATGCAGCTAAAAAAAATGCCTGACAAATAGCCAGGCATTTTTTGTTGTATGTGAGTGTTTTCTACATTTTATACGGACGTTCACCCGCTTCCCCGTGGGAGCGATGGCGGTAATCTATTTCAGCGTGGTGGGAAACTTTAATCCCACGACCACGTCCATCATCCACGAAATTAGTGGGACACATTTTAAGTAGAACATAGTCGTTACCAGCCATACTGCCTAATTCGGTATCAGTATTATTTTCAGGTAGTTGAGTCTGGTCGAGAGTTTCGTTGCATACGTAGCAAATAGTTGAGTAGTTGTAAGTCATATTTTTTCACCTATCCTAATTTATTCTAGTTTATTCCGATATAGCTATTGCCAATTGGAATATATATCCGTGCGAGTCTTAATTGTTTTAACTTTTTTGTTGCGTCAATCTTAAAATTTAGATACTCAATTCCATATTCTAAAATTATATCTGCGTCGGATAAACTTTCAAGACTGATAAACAATTCTCGCATTAATTCGCCCGTGGTCATATTTTCACCATTCCTAATTTTATTTTGCCAGTGGGAACGGATTATTCCGTTACCCACTCTGGAACCCAGTTATCATCCCATTTTGCCAACTCAGCCGTTAATGTTTCCAACTCAGCGTCAATGTCTACTTCGACTGCATTAACTTCCGCTATAGTTGGTTCCGCTATAGCGTCCAATGGTAGTTGGTCGAATTGTACAACTACATCCGCCATTTCTACCGCGGTGTCACGAGCGTCGAGACTTTCCATTATCCGACGCATAGCGGGTCGAGCGTCTGGCTTGCCATATTTGTTTAATGGCATTGCGCCTATAGCATGCCTGAGAGCGTCAATGCTTAAGTTAGTTATGCCAACCCAGTCTAAAACGCCTTCGTCATTCAAGGCTTCGTAGCCAAGTTCATTGATACCGTCTAATATCACGCAGTTAATGAGAGCGTCATATCCGTGGCGCATGCCATTGTAGTCTAGCTTTGTGATTGTAGTGCTGTTATTCGTGGTAGTCATTTTGTTTCACCTGCGTTTATTTATTTGGTCTACAACCATTGTAAACCTATGTACCAGCGAAGTCAAACAATTGCAAATACTATCCACGCCTAGTGTGAATTACGTCACAATATCCATTTAATATTCGTTTATTGTTTGGACAGTATTTGATACCGTGATGGAGAGCGACTGCGTGCGGCCTTAAGGAAAAGCTCTATGTGCACTATGTGTGTATGTGTGTGTGCTGTGGCTGTGTGTGTGGCTAGAATGCGTGGGATTTACACGCGTCAAATAGTATCAGGATTTCTGATTTCGTTACAACTTTCAATTTCACTTTGAAGCTCTATTTTATAGGGCAGAAAGAGACTCCTTTTTTAGGGTAAAGGGGTCTAATATATAATACCTTTTTTCTTTTTTTTTGTTTCTCTATTTTATAGGGCAGGAAGAGACTCCTTTTTTAGGGTAAAGGGGTCTAATATATAATACCTTTTTTCTTTTTTTTTGTTTAGGAGTCCCAGAAAGAGACTCCTTATTGGGGCTAAAGTGGGCAAAAAAAAGAGTCTCCTTTTTCAAGAGACTCCTTTTCGGGGGTAAAGGGGGCTAAATATTCAGTGTTTTTGGTACTCTCTGTAAGCTTGATTCATTCTTGAGGGATGGTACTATCGGTGAACTTGATTCATTCGTCATGCTTGGTACTGTCAGGAGGCTTGATTCATTCTATTATCTAGATACTCTTGGCTGTTCTGATTCATTCGTGCCATTTGATACTGTCAAGAAGCTTGATTCATTTATAGTATATGATACTTTCTATGCATATAATTCATTCTAGGAAGGGGGTACTCTCGTTTGCTTTGATTAATTCAGATATAATGGTACTTTTTTCCTAAAATCTGATTCATTCGGCAGTATTAGTACTCTCTAATCTATTAATTCATTTTCCTGGTTTGGTACTGTTGAACGACTTGATTCATTCTCGACCATTGGTACTCTTTGGTATCCTGATTCATTCTTTAATATTTCTGATTTAGGGAGTCACCCGTTACCTCATGTTTCTTGAGCATATCAACGATAGTATCTATATTACTATCTAGCCATCCTTGAAACGCCTTTTCAATGGCATCTTCTAGCAACTGAGGAAAACTTACATCATGTTGGCTCAACCAGAAATCAAACGACTCTGTTACTCCCTGTTGCACCCTATCCATTTGCTCCTCATTCATTATTCTTCTCCCTCACATTCTGAACATTCTAATGGTTCAACTAAAGTGTAATTAACGGATTTTGCCCCGGCGTTGCGATATGTTGTTTCCCAAAATTGACTACAGGATTGACACACACCCCCTAAATTAATTACTGAGAGAAAGTCCCAATCTTCTGGAGTCATTTCAGATTCCCAAGTACTCATTTGTTCCCCCTCCCTTTAAAAACTATATAGTTTTGATTCATTCATATTTCGTGGTACTCTCTCGGGTCCTGATTCATTCATATAATATTGGTACTCTTGCCGTATATGATTCATTCTGCCGAAATGGTACTTTTTGCATCTGTGATTCATTCTAGTCTTACGGTATTCTTTCTGAATTTGATTCATTCGGTTAATGTGGTACTTTCGCAATCTTTGATTCATTACATCAACGTGGTACTCTCGTTAGGCTTGATTCATTCATGTTCGTTGGTACTCTACGGAGGCATGATTCATTCGCGAAATTTGGTACTTTAGATTTTCTTGATTCATTCCCTATTCATGCTACTTTCAGAAATGTTGATTCATTCGGTGACATTGGTACTCTTCCTGAGGATGATTCATTCAGAATATATGAAACTATTTCTTGTCGAGTGATTCATTCAGCATTAATGATACGTTCTTTGTCGATGATTCATTCACGTGTTTGATACTCTCTGCAAATATGATTCATTCTCAATCATTGGTACTCTGCCAATATGTGATTCATTCCAAGAACGTGATACTCTTTAGCGTTGTGATTCATTAACTTCGTTTGATACTTTTACGTGTTCTGATTCATTCGTGAATCATGGTACTCTCTACGAGCTTGATTCATTCTGTCTGAATGGTACTCTTTGACTGACTGATTCATTCATACTCAACGGTACTGTAGGTCTGCATGATTCATTCGATTTCCATGATACTTTCTAGGTTCATAATTCATTCGTATTATATGAGACTGTCATGTAGATTGATTCATTCATCAAGCGTGTAACTGTCTAATTGCAGGATTCATTCGGGTTTGCTGGTACTCTCGTCTTATGTGATTCATTCGCGGGAATTGGTACTCTACAGAGAAATGATTCATTCAATTCAATTGGTACTTTCTAATATCGTGATTAATTCAGATATACTGGAACTCTTCCGAAGCTTGATTCATTCAGGTCGTGTGTAACTGTCCGGCAAACTGATTCATTTCCGCATTGTGGTACTCTCTGAGCGTGTGATTCATTCATAGAGATTGATACTCTTGGCCTTCACGATTCATTCCAGGGTGAGTGTTACTATCCGACGGCATGATTCATTCCATTATATTGGTACTCTTCACTCATGTGATTCATTCGATAATGTTGGTACTCGCGGGGCACGTGATTCATTTACTCTATATGTAACTATCGGAGTGGATGATTCATTTACTAGGTCTGGTACTCTTTGCTCTTCTGATTCATTCTCGTTTATCGGTACTCTTCCGCCGATTGATTCATTTTCTGGACGTGGTGCGCTCATACGCCATGATTCATTCGTTTCTAGTGATACTGTCGTCACGCTTGATTCATTCTGTATACATGTTACTTTCTTGGCAGTTGATTCATTCGCCATGTAGGATACTGTCCTGGGATACTGATTCATTCTTCTTGGGTGATACTGTCGAAGTTAATGATTCACTGCAGCACCGTGGTACGCTAGCCATCGATGGTTCATTCGCCTCTTAGGTAACTATCGATAAAATTAATTCATTCGTTATGCGTGATACTTTAGTAGTCAATGATTCATTCCTATGGAATGGTACTCTTCGGCATAATGATTCATTCTCATTATATGGGACTATCGACATAGTTGATTTATTCCGCTCTATTGGTACTCTAGCTCCGGTTGATTCATTCTTATACCATGTAACTGTCGGTATCTTTGATTCATTAGTTGACTTCATTAGTTGACAAAATATACGATATGTATTAAAAAAATATTTTTAAAAATGCGCTCCTTGCCCATGTAACGGTGATACTTGATGGCTCATTCGCAAGAGGTGACACTTTCGGGACTCTTGATTCATTTAATCCACTTGTTACTGTCGAAGTAAATAATTCATTCCTTGTCTACGTTACTTTCCATGCTTTTGATTCATTCTTTGCGTTTGACACTCTTGTCCGTTTTGATTTATTCTGCGATGTTGATACTATCTTTGATTATGATTCATTCTGCCTGAAGGGTACTCTTTCCTACCATGATTCATTTACGATTTATGGTACGCTCTCCATCGGTGATTCATTCTATTGGTTAAGTACTCTTTTCCTCTTCGATTCATTTTCTCTTATTGTTACCATCTCTGCCATTGATTCATTCGATTTCAGTGGTGCTGTCTTTTGACATGATTCATTTTAGTTAGCCCAAGCTGGCTTGTAATGCTCAATAGCGAATTCTGTGATTAACTCGACCATTTCTGGTTGAACATGAAGTATATTGGCTATTTCTTCCGTGGTTAATCCTTCCACTAACCATTCCAACACTAGTTCTTCCCGTTGCTGAAACGTTAGATTATTATTGATTACATAATCCATTTGTTCTGATAATAATTTTGTCATACCCGTTTTATTTAGCATATTTTCTCCTTGATTCATTCGTAAGTCTTGGTACTCTCGATCCTGATGATTCACTGACAACCTTGGTACACACCTAGCAGATGGTTCATTCCAAATATTTGATACTTTCAAATGACTTAATTCATTCTTAGTTGTTGTTACCTTCGGTTTTATTGATTCATTCAAACGATATGGTACTCTTTACATTTATAATTAATTTGGGCCGATTGGTACTGTCCATAAGCATGATTCATTCACGTTTAAATGTTACTGTTGCATACCACGATTCATTCGATAGACATAGTACGCTAATCACCTGTGATTTACTTAGCAGTATAACAGATAACATTAGTCTAAGTCAATAAAAATAGCCCTAATAGCTGTGGGGTACTACTAGGGCTATTTATCGAGAAATGCGATGTTATTTAAAATGGTGGGAAGTTTCTGCGATGGTAATCATCGTATCGATGTTTATAATGGTGTTGATTGGTCGGATGTGAAATTAATTTAAATATTCCCACACCAAATGCTATTGCAGTGATTACCGCGACTACTGTAATTAAAGTTTCCATGATCTCCGTTCCATAAAATATATTTTTATGAAACGCCAACTGCAAGGGGCTGAGCTAGTTTTGCTACCGACCATTTTCCAAAATTCCTGCAACTAATGCTGCAGTACATGAATTTATATCCTCTTTTCTTTTGAGCATTGAAAACAGACTGAAGAACTTCTTTAGACTGTCCGCAATAATCACACCGAAATGCTACTCGGCAATCCACTGATCGACAGGCTTGTGAACAATAAGCCTTTCTACCAGATTCTAGACCTTCTCCACAAACCTTACAGTCGCCATAATATGGCTTGATTCTAGTGGGAAGTCCTTCTGCCTTAAGTATTTGTCTAACTCGTTCTCGACTTACCGATAGAAACTCGGCTATTCGTACAGCGGGTAGATTAGGATGATTGGATCGTAACGTTACGATTCGCTCCCTGGTTGTAGCCATTGAACAGACTCCTGAACAGTCCGTGTGGACTTTATTTGTCTGCCTCGGCCTCTAGTCCTTCTGGGTCGTTTCACATCACTAAGTTTACGTATGCTTCGTGATTCAAATTCGCCCATTTTTCCTGCGCCTAACTTATCAGTTAACGCTTCAAAGAGTGCCTCATAGACTGCGTAGACTGGGTTATCATGAACCTGCTTATCCATGCCTGTTGGGATATCCCCGTCTAGTGCTATTTCAGCACTCCAGCCTATCATATCATGTTGTAATACTATAGTCAACGGATATTTAATATTTGTGATAATTCTATTGAAATCTAATGTAGGGTTCCATCCCCTATCATCACAACGTACACAAACTTTATAAGCATTAGGTCGCCCTAAACATGTAATGCATGGGACTTGTAATTCAGTAATAACGGCTGCAACAGACTTACAAATATCGCTGATAGTAATCAAGTTCGACTCTCCCATCTATGTTCTTTAAGGCTTTATAGATGGCTCGACATCCTGCCAGTATGTGACTACTGCCTTTAGCTCGATATACCTCACCCCAGTACGTCACAGCCTCACAGCGTATCTCGCCTCGTAGTCTACGACTAAATGTAATTGTTAAGTAGTCAAAGGCTTCTAGTAGTGTGTCAGTGGTGTTATCTATGTAGTGATTGAGATAGTGTGGATTAATAGACGTTAATACAGCCTGTAGTGCACTAAGTGTTAATAGGTCAATGTGTTCAATGTTATCCATGTAGGCACGCATGTTGTACATAGTATGTATCTATGGTACTGCATGTAGTGACACACGTCAAATATTATATATTAATGTGGTAAATGATGATCATGTGATCTACGGCCTAGTACTTTGTGTAACAATGCACCCATAACTAACCATGACATGCCTAAACCTATTGCATACATGGCAAACAACGGTACTGGGGCGAACCTACCTATACTCATGAGAATCACATCCTCAAGTGTATGAATGCCTACTAACCCCACCATTGCTCCGCTGAAGAGTGTAGATATGTATGCTCTGATGCCTTTCATCGGTAGATTTTAACATAATTATTTTGTCTTAGTACCAGAAATAGGCGTATCTAAATTATGTGTAGGTTTACTACGTATAGTTAATTGTTTTCGAACTTGTACAGTCTCTTGTAATAAAACTTGACTAACTACTAGTAACTCTTCTGAAACTCGCAGTATTTTCCAATTTATCCATGTTATAAAACATGTGAATAGCATCAGCAGTATTCCAGCGAGTGTATAAATAATATCCATAATTATCCTGGTAAATAGTCCCATCCTCGTTCAATACGGTTAGCAGACACATCCCAGCGTCTTAATTGTGTTTTTTGAAACCACTGGTCTACAGCTTCACAAACCGTATCGCCTTGTCCCGTGTACCAGGTGTTATCTCGTCCTACGGCAAACATAAAGATTTGTTTTTTTCTTGGTTGCCCCTTCTCTGTTGAAACTTTCAGTTGAAATGCATGAGTAACGTCCATCATTTCATTAATAGCAATAATATCATCGGATGTAAGGGTATAGCGTCCTAATGTAACATCAGGAAAGCTCATGGTTGGCAGTCCCACCTTTCTATATTCACTAGCGTTGGTATGTCTACAATAATATGAGCTTGTTCTAAGATATCTTTTACTTCAGTCTGGGGATACCAGACGGATGCAACGATACGGGTAACATTACTATTAGCTAACACTTTTGCACAATCAAAACATGGTGTAACGGTTAAATATGCAGTAAGTTCATCTGTTGATTGTAGCTGTAGAAGTGCATTCATTTCAGCATGTACAGCTTTACATTCATTTAAACGTGTACCAGAGGGCGCATCTGCACCTTTACACGGATAATCAATGCAGTGGATAAATCCTTTAGGTACTCCATTATATCCAGTAGCAGTTACATGATTTTTTTTATCTACCAGTACACAGCCTACGGCTCTTCGTTTACAGGTACTACGTAATGCTACTAATTCCGCCATTTTAAGAAAATAGTCATCTACTGCTAATCGCATACTGTTCCTCAAAAATAATCCCTGCGAGTTGCAGGGATTTAAATATTTGGTACTGAGGGTGGGAGTCGAACCCACACACCCGTTAAGGCAATGGATTTTAAGTCCATCGTGTCTACCATTCCACCACCTCAGCTTGATTCATTCGTGTAGGGTGGCACTCTTCCCATGATTGATTCACTTTATATCTGATACTCTCATATCTTACGGCTCATTCCATAGTAGTTAGTCTAATCTAACTCTAAATGAATTTCGTAATTTATGTGCCGTTGTTTGTCGCAAAGTTTCTCTATCTGTAGCTGCCTCTAATTCAAGTTCATCGGCAGTTAAATCATATTGGCTGTAGTCACGCTCTTCAGATATAGAGAATAACAAGTCAGCGGGAGCCGCTGCTCTAACATAGTTATGTCTATTCTCAATCAAGAATTTACCAGACGTAAATCGCCTTAGTATTTTACAATCCATATGCCAACAGGAACGTTTATCTCCTTTGCATGCGACTGAACACTGTCCTTTTAATGCGACCATACCGCTACTCCATATATTTTGATAATGTTTGTCCTATTACCTTACCTAATACGATTGGTACGGCATTGCCAATTTGACGATACTTTGCTGCGGTAGTGCCTTTAAAGTCCCAATTATCTGGGAATCCTTGTATACGAGCGTATTCTCGTACACTAAGAGGGCGAGTCTCATCAGGATGACATAATCCTGTAGCTTTTTGGACTGGACTGGTAGTTAACGTAGGTGACCATTTCTCCCACGATAATCTTCTCCAGAATCCAACACGACCACCAGTAGAATTATATGCTCCACCTAATACTTCTTGTACATATTCTGAAGCATATTTAGGGGAATCTCTAAAGTATCTCCAGTTTCCGCCTGGCGGTACTTCGCTATATATCTTAGCTCGTGCATCACTATATGCCAGACTTTCCATTCTTTCGTCAGGTAAATCTGTTAATACTTCACAGAGCACTTTATATTGATTAATCGTGCCTGGGCCATGCGTGGGCGGTAATAGTTTTAAGATAGGTAGCTTTTCAGGCCACGTTCCAAATTCATGGTCACGACTCCCTACGATTAAGAATCGTTTTCTATCTTGTGCGATGCCATAGTCTAAGGAACTAATTAAGCCTGTAGCTAATTCATATCCTAATGCTGTAAATCTAGGATAGACTTCTTCTTGAAGAACACTACCCATTGGTTTATCAGGCAGACTAGCTGATTCTAACCCACGTACATTTTCCATAACAAAGAAACGTGGCATAGTTTCACTAATAATTCTAATAAAATCGAATATTAAACTGCCGCGTGGGTCTTCTAATGCTTCACGTTTTCCAGCAGTGCTAAAAGACTGGCACGGGGGGCCACCTGACACTAAATCAAATATACCTTTTTGGCCTTTATATATTTTTACATCTGTAAATAAAAGGGGATTAGTTAGATTAGCGCGTAGTGTGTCCCTACATTTCTCATCAGATTCTATATATTGTTTTGTAGTAAAACCTGCTTGTTCTAATCCAATATCAAAACCACCAGCCCCACTAAATAAAGATAAATTAGTTGGCATTTAACTCACCTGATACTCCACGACTAGCTAACGGTAGCCCCCAATTATCCCGCATAACCATTAAAGCGATGATACCTGCATAGTTTGCTAAATCTTTCCAGGCATCTTCTCGCTCTTCATCGGGTAATTCCCGCAAAGTACATTCACCTAAGAACGAACAATTCTTATGGTCTTCTTTAATTCTGGATAATTTATCGTTGATACGAACAATTAAGCCATGAATACCCATACTTCTAATATTGTCAGGCCCATATTTATATTGCCTATCAATTATTAGTTCCCGCATCTCTGCAAGAATGGGATCCATGGCTTCTTCAAAAGTGTGTGGTTGTTCCATTGCTTAACCTCTATTTAAAGTATACTTAAAGTATACTGCATTAGATGGTTGAAGTCAAGTGGTTTTCATGTGCTTCGGCTAGTTCTCCAGCAATATGTTTAACTTGGTCTATGACATATCCACAATGTAGAATCTTATCTGTGATTTCGTGCAAAGTGTGAATCATTTGTTGTTGTAGAAGATGATGTAATATTCTATCCAGCTGCTCTGGAAAATGGGTTGTTTCGGCATAATCATGTATTAACTGCACCGCTTGTTGACGATCAGCTGCTGTAATTATGCTAAATTGAGAATCCATGACCACACCTCACTTATGTATTACGCTATATGGGCATTCCTAGTTCACGTTTAAGATCAACTAAACTCATCATAAAAATCTGGCAATTAGGATAATCTTGGATGGCTGCTTGATACGTTGCATAAATAGGTAAATATGCAGTCATATCTATATTTTCTATAGTAATAGTACCTGATTGCCCTATTTGTCCGTCTCCTGATTTAGATAGCATCGGCTTGAGTACTATACAAATCTGGTCGGGCCAGTTATTAGTATCCATTTCAGTTCGTCCATAATCATATACGGGCATGTATTACCTCTTAATAACGTGTTGGAGAAGATATCTCCCCTGCTCCATGTTCTTCAAATAAGATGGCACGTAATGCGTTTCTTCGTTTAACCTCTCTACGCTCCATCGCTGTATAATAATCATCTGTAGTATCGTACAAAAATTGTAATTCTTGGTGTTCGAAGAATTCATATAATCTATCTGGATGGGTAGAAAAGTTCATCCACGTCTGTACATCTAGTCCAAAACCTAATTGTGTAACTGTTACTCTACTTGTAAGTCCCAAGAGATGCCCTGTATCTCCGTGGAAGAGGCCACCACCGCTGTTTCCAAATATACTAGGAGCATTAGCCATCAGATAGGCTTTTTGTTCTATGACTTCCCGTAGATACGTAAGATTACCTGGATTAGGGAATGGGTCATGTAAAAGACTACATCCACAAGTAATTACAGGTTCCCAAACTTTTATATCTTGGATTTCGTCATTAGGTATTACAGTTGCAACATTTTCTACTTTTCTAAAGTTCTTTAATCGCACAGCAGCTAAATCATGGTGCTTGTCATAAGCAATTATGTCGGCTTGTGTCGAATTACTGGAAATTAGATTAGATCCATCGTAATCAAAAATCTCAACTGCTACTTCTTCAAAGTAATCAGTTTTTCGTTGCTGCTTCAGTACAGGATCAAATTCTTCTCTAATTTTAATAGCAGCATCAACTACATGTTGGCAGGTTAATGCGATATTTATATAACGTGAAGAGTCTTTAGGGTCAGGTTCACTGTAAATCAAGACCCCACTACCGCCAGCATTTCCACTTCGTACTCTAACTACTGGGTATAAAACTTTATCATGTACTTCTTGTACTGATAACATCACTCACCTCATTATGTGCCATTATTAATTAGACGTTCTAAGCGCATATTCTTCTATATGTCCGCCCCATGAAACTTGTCCTATAGAATTTTCAAACTTCTTTTGTTCATTACAGTTTTGACAATATCCACTACTGAGGTGTCCATTTGCTGATTCTATTATCCAATGGTGTGGTGGACATGGAAATGATTGTAGATGTGTTTTGGTTAACAAATGTTTTTTTAAACTCTTTTTTTTATGCGCTATAACTGTTCCACATAAACATGTATATGGCTGTGATTCTTCCGTTGCTATCCGCTTATCCTTGCCCATTTCGCCCCTTACCTTTATTCTGGTTCTCCGCTAATGTCGTCTAATAAATCTTTTGTAATAAGTATACAGTCTAAATTAAGATTCGTTGATATACTAGTTTTTAGTGCCTCTAACATTGTACTAAAGTCTTTTTTTCCTTGAATCGGTAATGAATCTTTATGTTGAACTAAATGTGGTCGCCACCTAGCTGGCCCCATCGCTTTTCCAACTATACGGAATCGGATAGGTTTAGGTTTATCTTCATTCGTTGTCCATCTGCATGTGTCCCAATAATACAATGTAATTTCTATAACATCTGGAATGGTATCGTGTCGGGCACGTACCCCAGTCATTAGATACGCCCCTCTAGTGCAGCTTTCTCTGGATTTATACGAAATTGTTTAGCCTGTTTTATGGCGCACTTAACACAACGTCTAGTTGAGTTATTCACTGGATTAAAGGATGATTTCTTTCGTGCCCATCGTTGTTCGTTGCAGTTAGGGCAATGAACCCATACAAAAATAGTGCGTGCTGAATTGTCAGGTTTACCTATGTCTTTCCCGTGTATTTCCTCACCAATAGTAGGCATCAGATTAAAATCTTACCTTCTTCAAATTTATACATAGTTGTCCCTATGCGAGGCCATTTATCTGATTGGGGTTCAAATAATCTAACCGTACCGTCATTGAATACGATGATGTTATAGGCATGTCCGCCTGAGTAATCTATTACTAGACCAACATTATTAACCCCGAATTTTCTATCTACCATTGCTTTAAAGCTGAATGCAAAGTTATCGCAATCATATTTTTCAGCAACATACTTTCTATTATCTGTCCAATCCCAATCTATAATTTTCTTCATATCAGCTTGATTAGTAACTAGATATTTATTATCTAATGCGAGTATATCCATTCCATAAGTGATGCCCTTTTTATTAGAAAAATCTAATCCAAATTGAGTAATGTTGGAACGAATAAAGAATCCGCTTTGTTCGGTAGAGGCAACTGTGGGAGCCTCAAATATACTTAAACAGTGTTCTAAGTTACTGATTAACTCGTCCATTTTGTTAATGCCTCTTTTAGTCTCTTAGACAAATCTGTAGCGGATGCCTCTTTTAGTCTCTTAGACAAATCTGTAGCAGTAGCTAAATCATCTTGCAAAGCATTAAATTCTTCAATAGCTACCTCAGCGTCTTTCTCATATGCATTAATTTGTTTTGTTTGTTCTGATATTTGTGCTGCTTGTTTCTTAATAAGTGCTTGTCCATCTTGTTCTAGCAGAAACGTTGCGTGGTATTGTTTTTCCATATCAAGGTAGTTTCTACGTACTTTAACTAAATCATCAGTTTGTAGGATATTAATCTTGGCAGAGGCTGCAGAAGCTCTCTTTAACTGTGCTATTTCATCTTCTAATAAAGTTATTTCATGATTACTCATTAATTTATTTTTAGGAATAACCTTAAACAGCACAAGAATAGCTATGGTTAGCTTTATTAAAGTAAACATTGTTATCCTCGTTTGAAGCTCCTAAGCCACCGTGCCATGCGTACACAGTGCTCTTCATCAGATTCTTTTATTCCTTGATCGTTCGTAGCAGAGATAGCTACCGCAAACCAACTATTTAGTAGTCTTCTTTGTTTAATAGGGGTATAACAAAGATGTGACTCGATATAGAGACATTTTGGGTTTCCACATCGAGTCCATTCTTCTAACACTCCGGTAGAGGGACGTAATCCATTTTTAATCCAATATCCCTTTGTTAGTTTCCTTTCTTTAAGTATACGTCTCGCTGCCTGTTCAAACGTTAATGACGTTCCATCATTGAATTCGATACGTTTGATGTTGGAAGCATCTAACATTACTTGTTCCTAGATTTATCAGTCCCGAAGTATTTTTTAACTTCTTTTAATGCACAGGGTCTACAAGCTTTTTCCCCAGAAGTATCATATTTATTCTTTTTTCTAGTTGTTCTTGTCTCTTTACAATGAGGACAAGTTACTTCTATTAGCTTACCGCCACCCATTACAAATCAATCCAATCCCGTCTATCAACTGCTACAGGTCTGGCGTTCTGCACCATCTCATAGGCTTCATCGATAGTTTTGTCTTGATATTTATGTAAGTACCACACCACTGTTAGAGGGCTACGTTCCATGCCCATTGCGCAATGAACTACGACTTTGGTATCGTCGTTATCGGTTAATGCTTTGTGCATTAATACTACTAATTTATCTAATTCTTTTTTAACTTTTCCACTACCTGGGTCTATGTCTGCTTGTATCTGTGCTGAAGAATCTAGTTCTCCTGCTACATTGATAGTGAAATAGTTACGCACCACCGCTTCAGAACAGCCTTCAAAATCAGTAATACCCACTCGGTCAATGACCCAGTGAATGTCGTCTATATCAAAGTCGGCTGGTATGCTGCGCCCCTCACGTTCTACTAGTCGTCGTAAATCATGTAAACGTTCCTTTGAGGGACTATGTGCTTGATAATAATTTGGGGATATTTTACTCATTTATAATCCACGGTTCCTTTTTACCGCCCATGTACTTACGAGCATGGCCCTCTTCTATTAACTGCTGATTAATGCTTTTATCATTAACTACTACATCAGCTAATATACGACCAAATTTTCCTTTCTCTTTAGTACATTGAATGGAAACTTTTTGACCTTTTAATAATTCTTTTAATCTAGCTTTTGCAGCTAGTCCTAGAACCTTTTCTGCCTTCCGACGTGTGCGACTTTCTGGAGCATCAATCCCTGACATACGCACACGAGCTTTATGCCAGATTTGAAAACCTAAGTCGATGTTTACATCGATGGTATCCCCATCGACTACACGACTAACTTTACAAAAGTATTCAAACACTATCTAGTTTTCTTATCTACTTGATATAGAAAAGCATCAACCCTTTTAAGTGCTTCTAACGATGACGTTACTATCATGGTACGCTCATCTTTAGTAGCACGACCTTTAGACTCTAAAACAGTAGCTAGTTCTTCTTGTATTCTATGAATATGCGTCCGTAATGCACTAGCATCATTGTTGATAGCTACTAGAGTATCGTCCTTTTTCCCGCCAAATAAATTAAACATTAACCAACCTCTCCTAAAATCTTAACCGTTCATATGGTTTCTATAGAATTTATTTAATTCTTCCATCTGAAGACTTTCAGCTTCATCAGATAGATTCAACCCATATCTAAAAAATCGTCCATCCGTACCTTTAATCCACATAGCTGTGGAATCATTTGCAGCATGTTTCCAGAACGGGTCTATTGCTGCATTCGGCGTATGACCATTCCATATTGTATTTAATATATTGAGTGGTATCGATATCATGAATGATATCATGAATGTCGTCAATTTCCAAATAATAGGAATTGTAATTAGTAATATTAAAAGTATTAGTGCGAATATTATAAGTAGCATAATTGATTATTTTTTATTCCCCCCTAGGCGTTGTCATATATTCAAAACTCCGTGTAGACGCGTGTGAGGTGAAGCACACTGGAGGCCATGCCTACACGACCTCTGCCTTCGGGGGGATATTTTATTTATTTCTTCTTCCCTTCGACTTGTGTATTGATAGGTAATTTAACTGATTGCGGGGACTTCTCAATCCGTGGCGTAGTTAACGTTAATACCCCATTAGTGAGGTCTACGGTAGTTTGTTCTACATCATAATCAGAAGTCATTCTAAATGATCGTTGAACCCGCTCAGAATAAACCTGATTCATGAATTCATTTGCGTCAGCCTCTTCAACATTAATTACAACATTAATGACTGATGCTGCTGTATTCACGGATACATCAATTTGTTCTGATGTGATTCCAGGTATGACCATATACGTTATGGCTATGTCATTTTCCTCATCTACCTTTTGGACTACATCAAAGACTGATGTAGTGTTAGGGTGATACTGAGGTGTTCTAAAATTTGGTATGAGAAGTTCATCCATTAAATTAGAAAATGACGGTCTTCCTCGGCGGAAGAGATTTCTGCGTGGTGCTAACATATTGTTCACGTTCCTTATAATTTTCTTTACTATCTTAGTATACCCTATTTTACGTATCTAAGTCAATAGCTTTAGTGGATGCCTCTGCACTGACATTTAGTCGAAACCAATTTACATAGCAGTATGGACAAACTACTCCTGAGTTATATTCAGGATCAGTATCTACGGCAATAATAATTGGTGTATCTGTTTCAAAGTGATGTCCTTTTGGACATGTATACTTTTGTTTGTCAGGCATAAGGCATCCTTATAGTTATATTGAGGGCGACGGTAGTGATTACCGCACCATCGCCTCAGTTGCTTCTCCATTAGTGTATATTTCCAATTCTGCCTCTACCTCCGCTTGAACTACTGGACGTTCATTAAAGAGAACAGATTTAAGACTTGTAATATCCATCTTTGGATTACGTACACTGGTTAATGGATAGACTCGTACACAGTGTAGATATGGAGTATGCCCATCACGTCCATATACCATAGACCCAAGTAACTTTGTCCCTTTCCAAATTTGTCCTACAGTGTTTATAAAGAACCTAGTGACTAGCCCACGACGTACAGGCATATCCGGTGCATACTTTACAGAGGCACTGCTTGGCATATTTGCTGACGCTAGACTAAAGCTAGCATAAGGATTCTCTTGGAAGAACCCTTCGTTAGCTAAAGCGTTTTGTACCTTAGACTCTAAGATGGGGACTTCATCAACTTTCAGTGGCACACTACAGAAAATCATGCTTCTTGAATCATTCTCTTGGTTGCCATAATCCGCCAAACTAGAATGTTTCTGTAATGTCTCTTTAGCTGCTCTGATGCCCAACATGGTTAATTCATCCGCTTTACCGCGTACTAAACGAGTACGACGGAACGGGGGTATTAAGCTCCATGCTTTTTTAACTGGTAGACGATAGGCAGTAATACTACTCATTCCTATCCATGACCCTAGTTTTGCGCGTGTAAGGCCGGAGAAGACATCAGTAATGGTTGGCCCACTCTGGGAACCAGACTGTGATGATGCTTCAATGGTAGCCAAAGCACATGCTAACTTATGGTCTGTTACATATGGATTCCCGATACGATCATCTGTTACCAAAAACTTTTCATCTGGTAATAGATTCATCATTTCATCCCATACATCACTCATTTGGTCATGTAGAGTTGGATCTTTAGGAATGTCTAAAATAACCAGAGATTTAGCATGAGGAAACCGTCTACGAAGACGACCATGTAGAATTGCCCCTAGGAGACAGTGCGAACCAAAGCCCATAAAATGGACTATTAATTGTGGAGGCGTGCCTAATTGGTCTGAACGTTCTCCAATCTCTTCAACAACCTTTTCTTGCTCTTCAAAAAGAGTTCCAGCATATGGAATATATCCATATGGATTTCGGTGAAAGCCTGTATCAGTTGGAATGAACTGGGGGAAGAATATTTCTGTACCAAGAGACGATTTCATTTGTCGTCCCTTATTACTAATTCGTCTACTAGTGTCATTGTTTATGTCATAGAGTAAAGCACTTTGGACTCTACCTAGACATCCAACGTCACCAAGACGCTCTAAGGTTCCCCATATTCTATTCACCTGCGCAGTACCACTCCCACATAGGAGCAGAGGCATGGAAGTGTTAGCTAACCAGTCTCCCTCAGAACTTTCATGTACTGCTAGTCTATTTGACCTAATTTGTAATCTATTTGACATAATAAACCTTCTTTTTAGACCTTTTTATATTTTTAACCTTTATAAATTCCTCCCCACCCCACGTAAGACCATCCCATCTTGTTTGTTTCAGTCGCCTATAGAGAGGTAGTTCTGACTGAAACAGACCATTTGATGGGATGGCCTTATAAGATTTACTCCATAGGCCAGTTAGGTGGCGCAATAAAGTCTGTGTGGCCTGAGTTCGGCCGATCTAGGATGTACGGCTTGGGTGGCGGAGTACCGTATTCCAATTCATAGGCCACGTGGTGCCAGTGAGACAGGAATAGTTTTACCGCATACCGCTTAGCACGTGCATGTAGATGTGCAGGAGGCAGTTTACCAAGAACATAGGACTTGTAGGCATCCGTAGACCGTCCTACACGTTCTAACTTGGCAGCAGCTTGCTCAGCGTACTTGCCAGACTCATTGTTTTGAGTCTCCCACATTTTCCGCGATGCATATACATGTCCATACACATCGGCTTCATGGTTGCAAACTTTTACGAAAGATTCACCAGCTTTCCAACAAATCAATTTCAAGTCTGCATTGTAAGGGCGTTTGGACAATGTTTTGATGATATTGTCCTTACTAAGGTAATCTCCCTTACCTGTAGAGTCTGCAAACCGTTGCACTTGTTCCATCAGAGTATCAGCTTTACGGTTAGCTTCTGTAGCTATTTGTGCAAACTGTTCATCTGTAACAGAGCCGCTGACACCGCCTGTGAGTTCTCGGAGTAGTTTAGCGGACTTTTCTTTTCCCAACCAATCTAGAGTTGGATCTAGTCCCGCAAACCGCCATATATGCCCAACAGTAGGTGCTTTTTCTATATCAATATGAGCAAGTAGCCCTGCTGATATGACTGGCCCTATGCCCCGTATGGACTCTGCCCACTGTCCAATTTGTCGTCCACCAGAGGCGACGGCTAACAAACGTTGAATGTTCTTTTCAGTAACCTGAACTCCATTCAATACGAATGAAAACATTGATGCAGCTTCGCCTTGTTTGCCTAGAGCATTGATTCGGTTTCCTAAAAGCTTCCGTAAGTCTTGTACTCCGTAGTAACTGGAAACCAAAAATCGAATCTCATCCTTGGTCATAAGTGCTGGGTCTGAGCCGATTAGGCTCTTAATGTCTTTAGTCATTCGCTGGATGAGTTCCATGCGGAACTCTTTCGATAGATCTAAAACATCTGACTCAAACTCTTCCTCGTCACCTAGTCCTGATGCCATGCCTGTGAATGTGTCTACCATAAACCTTCTTCCTTTGCGCATGTTATAGTCCCGCGCTGGACTTGGTATTTAACCTCTTTCGAAGTCATATTGCTAGTATACACAATGTTCGATGGCTAAGTCAACCCCCTAATTTAGGCGTGGTTTCGGGCAATAGTTCACCCACATACTGCGCAGCTAGATTTTTATATTGTTTCCCCAGTCCTTCAATATTGTCGCATTCTTCTATAGAGGTGATGAGTATTTGATTGGTAATAGAAGAGGTCTGATAATATTGTTTGATGATTTCTAACCATCGACCTAATCCATTAGTTTTACCAATCTTCGTTTTAATAAAGTCTCTAAAACCATCTTCTAAAGGATTGGATGTGTATTCTATCTTTGTAATAGGAATATTATTACGACACGTTAAACATGCCCACGTTACGTTTAGAGGATGCCTATAGTCGGAGTGCACAGCCTGGGTATTGGAATCACCACATTGAAAACAAACGTCTTTAATGAGAGTTCCATTTTTTAATGCTTTGTAAACTTGGTAGTATGCTCGTTGTCGTTCTGGATGTTTTTGAGATAAAGCACGAGTGGTTTTGATGTGACTCTCTTTACCTCGTTCAGTTCTATAGTAATTACGTTGCCATTCCGCCCTACAATCTAAACAACGAGTTTCATATCCTGAAAAGGATATATTACTTTTCGCAAAGTGCTCTAATAGTTTGTAGGTCTTACATGCACGACATTGATAATATTGACCAGGATGTCGTTCTAAGATTTTGGCATGAGTTCTACAGAAAATGGCCTTTTTACTAATAATCTTTCCACAAGATTTACAATGATTATCAGTAGGCGGTGCTCGATGGTGGCGTTCCTCTCCGATTGAATCTAGTAAATTACAGATTCTTTGGCGAGATACTCCAAAAGTACGACTTAGTTCTGCGGTGTTGATACGACCTAGAGGGTGGTCAACGATATACTTTTCTAACTGCTGCCTTGTATTTAGCTCTACCACACTGATCCACCTTTCTATATTCGCAACACTCAAAAGAGGCTTGTATAATTATACCAATAGTAAAGCTAAATGGCAATACCTTAACGGTGGATATTAGCGATGTATGGCAGTAATGCCCAATATGCTCTAGTGAGTACAATTACATCCATCTCGCAATGCTTAACTACGTCTTTCATCGCTTTAGGACTGCCGCGCATCGCTGACTTCCATGTATCCCACGTTAATGGAGTCTTGCCTTCATCATGCCCAATACCTAGAAATTGTTGAACTGAAATTAATCGTCGGCTTCCAATGCGGTTGGATGTGCCTCCAGCGTAGTACATAGCATCTATATGGAACTGTATTCTCGTAGGACGTTCTCCATGAAACATCAGACGGGCATTAAGGAATGGAATATCAAACATCTTCCCATTCCAAGTGACGATGCCATTATATTTCTCTATTTCATCTCTAATCGCTATCACTAGTTCTTTATCGGGGTTGGGGTCGAATGGATCTTCAATCTTTAATTTGATGGTATAAGGCTATAAGGCTTATTCAGAGTGTCGTGATGGTTAGAATAGTAACCAGGTGGAACAATCTCATGAAAACTTGCACACAGGATGATTCCCATGTTTGCCTTTAAGTCTGTTGTTTCTATGTCGAATGAAGCTATTCGCATGAATTCCTCCTGTCCATAATATGGACTTGATATATCATCTAACTTTTTCAAGAAATTATCAAGTGCGTTAAAGTATTATATTATAATATTGTATTTGTTATATTACTAATATCAGTATATAATATATAGATATATTCTTAGGTTAAGGAGAACTGATGGTAAAGGTTTATTTTTCAGTTATTGAGACTACTGATGGGATAGAACAACATGAATGTTGTCCACAATGTGGGTCTATTGGAGTTGTTCATTTTGAAGATTCAAACATGCTTCCTGATGTTCCACATCGATGTTTACGTTGTGATTGGAAGTGGGGTGGTTGTACATTTTCTTCGGGAACGACACCATTAGAGCGATTAAGTTCTGTATTGACTTCGTAGATTGAATTTGGTATACTTAGAACAATAGGTTCTTAATAAGGTATAAAGGTGTTATATGACAAGAGAATTGTTAAAGGAGTGGAGTTTTGTCTTTTTCGACTTGGGATCAAATGAAGCGGCCCGACGGGTGCGGTTGCTTCGTGGTTTACGGCGCGTTGGCGCAGCCTTACGTAACCAAAGCGTGTACTGCATGCCGTATTCGACAGGTAGCTTTAGCTCCCTTAAAAAGCTTGATAAAGATATCTGTGTGGTTAAAGCGGATGTTGAAGAAGATGATATTGAAGAGATGGTGGAAGCGTACAACCTCTTCATCACCAATGTTATGACAGAGGTGTATGCGAAGTTAGAGGCGTTAGAAGACGCTAAGGCTTCAGCGGTAGATACGCAAACTAAACGAGGATATACCAAACGTCTGAATAAGATGTATGAAAGGGTAGACCATCTGGAATATATAGCTAAATTGGGACAGAATGAGGCAGCTATAGATAAGGTAGAAGAATTTAAACGTCAGATAGTTGAGATTGATGATGGTAACCCAGGTAAACTTATATAATAGGTATAGACCTCAGAATTTAAATGAAATTGTTGGACAAGAATCAATTTCTCGTATTCTTTCTAATGCGATATTAAAGAATCGTATTGCTCATGCATATCTATTGCGAGGGTCACGAGGCAGCGGTAAGACTTCCGTAGCACGCATTTTGTGTAAAGCTGCTAATTGTGAGCAATTAAAAGGATTTACCGCATGTGGAGCGTGTAATGGCTGTAAGTTTGCCTTGCATGATGCTATCGAATTAGATGCTGCATCTAATCGTGGTATAGATGATATTAAAGAATTGTTAGATATTATGCGTTTTCGACCTCAACATGTTGATAAGAAATTTATCATCATAGATGAGGCGCATCAGTTAACTTCTGCATCATTAAATGCGTTATTAAAGGCCGTTGAAGAACCACCTAAGCATGTTCATTTTGTTTTTTGCACCACGGAGAACCCTTCTTCTGCGACAGATACAGATAAAGCTTTTGTAACTTTATCGTCACGCTGCCAGATTTTACAGTTTAAAAAGGTCAGTCCTAAAGCGATGTTGGATAAATTGGCTAGAATCTGTATTGCTGAAGATAGTACTGTATCACGTGATATTTTAATGAGTATTGTGGGAAAATCAGATGGTTCTTTGCGTGATGCTGAAAATATTTTAGATACAGTGCTTACATTATATGATTCTGAGCCACCAGAACGTATAATTCAGTCCTTATATGGTGATATTGAGCTAATAACATGTGAATTATTTGAAAATTTATGCAATGGTACATTGAATGAGTGTTTGTTATTGGTAAGAAAACTATGGGATTCGGGAGCTAATCCTATTGAAGTGGCCGAATTTATGGTTAAATTTGTAACAGACAGTATTTATTTGCAATCTGAATTGACAGTTTATCGTGCATCTGCTACTGTTGAAAAGTTAAAAGAAATTTCTAACAATATTGAACAAAGTAAATTGAACGTTATCGCAGAGGTCTTTACTATTTTACAAAGATCTGGACGAGATGAGCTATTGTCATTAGAGTTAGCAATTTGTGATATATTTACCAACGCTAATGATGACAGCCATGTATTTTCTATTCCAGATTCGAATATTGAAGTATGGTAAGTGACAGATTTAGTTAACGTAACCATTGATAGTACCCCTGAGTGGAAAAAATGGTATCGTGAGATTGAAAACTATACTTATATTATTTCTCACGATGCTAATCAATGGCATGTAAATAGACGGGGCAATTCATGTAAGCTACATTCACGTATTCACTTTAAATTTACAAAATGGAAGGGAGCTAAGTGTCTAATCAGACATGATGCTTCAATGGATAAATTATGGGTGACGGTGAGATTACCTGATAATTTTTGTGAACTTTGTGAACGGCGCATAAAGGTCGATAAATCTCTTTGTATGCCATGTGCCGTTAGAAGAACAAAAGATCTTAAACCTTTTTATGACCACTACCAGATACGTGAGATTACCGTTTTAACTCAAGATTTTGAATATGTTTATAGATTATTTAAATACATGGGCATTAAAGATAAACTAGTGGTTCATCATTTAGACTGTAATCATGTCATACGCTGTGAACATATCAGATGGTTTATCAACAATAATAGAAATAATCTCCCTAAATATTCTAGTAAAGTTCGTGAGCGTAGAACAGAACTAGTAAAATTTATAAAATGAGATGTATAATTTGTAATGATTGGTCGGAAGATCCAATCGAATGTGATTATTGTGATGCTATGGTCTGCGATGTCTGTGTTGTGGATGGAGATTCTGGAGAAACTTTTTGTTCCGAAGATTGCCAATCCGAGTATTATGGAAATTAATGCTTAGGATATGGTAAAATTGTTCCACATGAGTTAAATTAATGGATAGTGCAGAAAATTGGGATAGCAAGTATGATAAAGCTGTTTCTGCAATAGTTAGAGAAACATTAACTATTGTGGAAGGGTTTTATGTCGATGCGGGGCAGCGTAATGCTTTACGTCGATTAATTCGTAAGTCGATTTACAGCATTACGGACAATTTAAAGAAAGACCTAATAGACGAGTTTGATACGGAGGATATGGATGCCTGATTTTAAAGGTAGGAAAGATTTTCCTGAAGTCGCTGATGCTAAGATCAAGATTGGTGACTATAGTGGCAGCAACCGTCTAGCAGTTACGGATATATATTCTCCGAAATCTGAGCCTGAGTTGAGGGATCAAATTATGGAACCTGTTAAAGGTAAGACTAATAACTACGATTCTCCCATATTGTCACAGCAGCCCGTAATTGTTCTCTCAGATATGGATGCTGAAGCTGCCTTGATGGACGCTATTGATGGATATGTAGCAAAACAAGGTGATAGTTTTAGTGATGTAGAAGAGAGGTTTGGACCACCTAAGCAGAAAGAGCCACGAGAAGAACATCCTTCTCGTGTTCATAAGAAAGATCCTGCGCCTAAACGAAAGCGTAATCCCCGACGAAATCAAGAAGCTACAGATTTCCAGAATGCTGATTTTGAGAA
>Ga0208180_1000603_pt1 | contig 28964 bp, 44 predicted proteins | sample MalvireepMed_s16_FD_184241 | JGI IMG/M metagenome (GOLD analysis project Ga0208180, IMG submission 184241) | Marine viral communities from the Global Malaspina Expedition - Malaspina viral metaG DeepMed_s16 (SPAdes) (version 2) | ecosystem: Environmental > Aquatic > Marine > Oceanic | place...
CCAGGCGTATGTCTATGCTCAGTGGCGCTGCCGGTGGTTTGGGCGGCATTGCTGGACAGGTTTTGGGAATGGGCGGCCAGAGACAAGGCGAAATGATGAACTGGCTGAACATGATGAACCAATATGGAGGACAGGGACGAGACATTTACCAACAAGGACTGTCACGGCTGTATCAATCTGCGCTCAGAAAATCGCAAGAGCCTTGGGAAAGAATCATGAGAGGACAGGCACTGCTTGCAGGGTTTGATCCTGGAAGAATCTATGGCGGTTACACAACGGAGTCTGTAAAACCAGAGTGGAAATCAGAGCCAACAGGAATTGGAAAAATAATTGATGCTGGATCGAACCTAAAAGACTTGTGGGATATGGTAAGCGGTTGGTTTAGCGAAGGCGGCTATGTTGAAAAGCCCAAAAAATACAACGATGGCGGCATTGTCAGCGGCTTGGTTCCCATCCACATGCAGGATGGTGGTGATCCAGAAGTGGAAGAAGCGGAGATACCCGAATGGGTTCTTGAGGCTTTAGAGTCTGATGATATTAGAACAAGAATGGCTGCAATCCAATGGCTACAAGCGAATCAAGCCGGAGAAGCAGGCAAAGGGGTTGGAGGGTTTTTCAAAAGAAAAAACCAAGAGTTTATTGATCGAATGGCGAGGATAGGTGAAAGCGACGAAAATCCATTTTTGTCAGGAGAGCTTGAGTTTGCGCCAGGGCTTGCTGGTATAACTAGCTTGATCAGAACCGGATTGCCAAAACAGATATTGTCCCAGATAGCTCCACGAATAACCGCAAGAACCTCTGCACCAGCGACTCCAGCTGCGCCGGCTTCTGCTCCAGGAGGAGGCATTAAAGGGATTCTTAAAGGGCCGATAAGAAAACCAGTATCGCAAGGGTATACATCCAGGTCTCTCCGAGATCCATCCGCGCGTCCAGTAGGACCGTATACTGGTGGTCCACAAGCGGTTTTAGAGGGCGCTAAACCACCCCCAAGCATAACTCAGCGGGCGGCTGATGTATTTAAAGGAGCTGGAACAAAAGCAAGAGACATACTGATTGGCAAACCAGGGCAGAGAAACCCATTTGGAAAAGGACAGCTTGGAGCTTACGAACGTTTTGCAAGGGGCGCTAAAATGGGAACAAGGGCCGGTGCAGCCTACGTCATTGGTTCAGTAGTAACAGATTTGTTGTCTGGTTTAAACGATGAGGAAAAAGCAGAAATGCTGGCCAAGCTGGAAGGACTCTCGGAAGAACAGATGATGGCTGTAGCCGAAGAACAAGAACGACTGAAAAAGGTCAAAGACAAAAAAGATCGATCAAGAGCGCTCAGTCGCTTTGTGAATCTCATGTATGAAAGACCCACAACGATCGGTGACTTGGGAAGAATGTACGAACAGGAAAGACTCGGAACGGTTCCTGCTGAAACGGTTGCCGCGAAAGAAGTTGAAGAATTAGCTCGCATGAGTGGATTGCCAGTGGAAACAGTAATGATGATGCAAAATCCTCAAGGCGCTTACTTTGCTCAACTTGGTCAGGCCAGACAACAAGATTTGGCTGCACTTATCGTAGCCTATTTGGTGGAACAAGGGGTCTTGGATGAGGTAACGGCGGTTGAAAGAAAAACAAAACTAATGGAACTTCCAGCAGATTCTCTGGAAAAAATTGCTACAGAGCTTGGCATCCCTATTCCGAGCGTAGGTGGCTCAACAGTAGTAGATCCTTCCCAATATCAGTAACACCATGATTCCCGTTCTAGTCGGAAACAAGGTTGTTTATATAAAGACCAACGACCCAGAGGTTGCCAAGAGAACTGCTGAACGCTATCGAAAAGAACAAGAGGGAGACTTTTCCACCCTGGGAGAAACGCTTGTTCAAGGTCCAGTTAGGGGCGCCATTGAGGGTTTGGTTGAGGGTCCCATAGAGTTTGCAACCTCACTTGTGGATCTTGCTGCCGGCACTGACTTTACTTCAGAGGTTGAAAAAAGTTTTGAACGGATAAAGCCTGACAAGCCAGTAAGCACAGCGGGCCAAGTATCCGAGCTTCTGTTTCGTTTCGGCGCTCCTGCCGGGGTTGCACAAAAAATGGTTAAAAAAGCCATTACAAAAAAGGCAGCAAAGAAACGGCTGTTTGCGCCCAAGGAAATTACTTATAAAACAAAACCGAATTGGTTTAAACACACGGTTGCACCCACCTTTGCGGCGGATTTATTGGCTACAGGCCAGGATGTTCCAACCTTCGGCATCTTTGATGAGTTTATTGATGAGGGATTTTTTAACACTTCGGCATCGAGGGAGGATGATGAGAAAGTTCTTGATGAACAAATCACTGCTGGGGACAGACTAAGAAAGCGTCTTGTTACCGCTGGCACAGGGGCAGCTATGTTGTTGGCGTTGCCCACCCTATGGAAAGGAATAAAGATTCCGGTTGCTGGTGCGGCCAAAGGACTGTCCAAACTTGAGACAACACAGAACCTCGCAAAATTTACCCGCAACAAAAGAGAAAGAATTTCCGAAGCAATCAACCAAGGACAATACGAAGCGGGAACCAAGTGGGCTACGGCAAATAAAGTTTTATCCAAGCTCAGATCAAGAGGCGACCTTCCAACAAACGAGGTAAGCAACGCAAGGTATTCAAAGCAAGCGCTGTTGAACAAACACCAAACTTTGCTGGACACGAACATGAGGAACCTATGGGGAGGTTACGATTGGTTGGTCAAAAGTGGCAAGGTTGGAGATGCAAAACTGAGAGAACTGGACTCCGCATTGAGGACAGCCCTGTACGGCGCGGACAAGACTCAAAAGAACGCCGCCATGAATTTGTTGAAAATATACGACAACAAATACATGAACCAGTACGGGACATTAAAATACGTTGCGAAACTTAGAAACAAGCAGACTGGTGAAATGATATACAAGCAGGTTGAGAAACCAAGAACCAGCTTTGTTGAAAATGTTGATACCGCCAGGAAACAGATTGATGATTTAACATTGGAACTGAAAGAAGTGGCAGACCTCTCAAAAAAATTAGGAATAGAATTGTTGCCCCCAGGATATTTGGCAGCGATGGACAAGAACATAGGAAGCTATGGCTATAGAGCATATAAATCGATGCTGAAAGGGGAACGCTATCTTCCCACCAGAGTAGACAGGGATGCAGCGGTTGCTGAATTACTGAAAAATGAAGTGGTAAAAACTGCCGAGGATGGCAAGGCTCTTTTAACGAGGTTGCTTAAAACTGGAAATTTCGACAACGCCCTTATGGCCCCGGAGTTTGCAATTGAGGGCATCAAATCTGGTATTTTAAAGAACAGAAAGTTGGATAATTTACGTGCTGTCAGGAAATTCTTGGGCGAAGTTACCGGAGAAACAGTTCCAGACCTGATGCTTAAGACGAGATCCACGGTTGATAACCTGTCAAGGCTGGTGGCAAGCGCCAGATATATGGATGAGGTTGCAGGAATAAACAACCGTTTGATAAATTCTGGCAGCAAGGAAAGGTTTCTTTACAACAGCATTGATGAGGTTGATGAAAGCATAAGGCCACAATTTTTAGACGAGCTTGGGGATCCAATAATTATTCCGAACAAACCTCAAAAGTTTGGTAGCTTGGCAGGACAGGTAACCACGCAAAGGATAAGGGATGCATTAATCGGCGCCCAGAATGGCTGGTTGGAACAGTCACCAGGTGTTGTCTCCAGAGTATGGTCAACCTTTTTGGCAGGCAAAGGGTTGGTACAACAGGCGAAAACTATTTACAGCCCCATTACCCAGATCAGGAACGCAACCAGTGCGTCCTTGTTTGCGCTCATGAATGGCAATGTGGGCAACGCCCAAACTTTGCAGGACTCTGCCATGATTGTGTTTGATGCGCTGAAAAGAACAAACAAGGGATCGTTGGCAAAGTATTATGCAAATGCCCAGAGAAAAGGGATCGTCAATACTGGAGCGCAGTTGCGTGAAATAGATGCAGTGATTGATGATGCTGCCAGAGCACTGGAGGCTTCCGAGCCAGGGGCGTGGAGCAACGCAACCCAAAAAACAATTAAACTTCTCGATGCAAGCAGAAATAACTTTTTCTCCAAAGTCTACCAAGGCTCTGATGATGTCTGGAAAATATTCAGTTGGGAGATGGAAAAAGGCAGGATGATGCGAGCGTTTCAAAACGCATCAAAAAGAAACGCAAGTTTCAAAATTTCAAAAGGATCCTACAAAAACATTTCTCCCAAAAACATTCGTGAACTGGAGAAAAAGGGCGGCCAATGGTCGGCGCTTTCCAAAGAAGTGCAAGCCGAGGTCGTTGAAGACATCAGCGCAGCCATTGTCAGGGATACGGTTCCGAACTATGCAAAGGTTGGTTCTATAATTCAGTCGCTTAGACGTAGCCCTTTCGGTAATTTTATTGCCTTCCCTGCTGAAACTGTCAGAACAGCAGTCAACTCAACCTCGCGTGCCATCGATGAGCTTGCCAGCGGTGTTCCTGAGATTGCGGAGATTGGCATGCGTCGATTGATGGGGAACATGGCGGTTATGTATGCCGTTCCAAAAGCTACTTACGAGTTTGGAAAGCTCATGACCGGTGCTAGCGATGAACAGGTTCAGGCTTACAAAAGAAGTTTCGCTACCCCATGGGAAAAGAATGCAGACCTCATTCCCATACGCACCGACAAGGATGGTAACGTCGTCGAGTTTTACAACTACACCTACACCAATCCATACGAATATTTACGGACGCCAATTTCGGCAGTTTTAAATGCATTTTTAAATGGAGAAAAAAGAGGAGACAAGCTCCATGAAAAACTTTGGCAGGGATTTATGGGCTCTAACGGTTTCTTTGCTGAATACCTCACGCCTTTTTTTGGCTGGTCTATTGCGAGTCAGGGAGTATTGGACGCTACAAGAAATGTAACCTATGCTTCCGGAACAGCGCGTCCTATTTATAATTCGGAAATTGACTCTGCTGCGATTAAAGCTGGTAAGGTGTTGGCACACTGGGTTAATTTGTTTGCGCCTCCTGTGGTTCCTGTTAAGTTCAGACCAGGGCAAGAAGGACCATTTTTAAAAGACCTTCCGCGAGCAACCCTTTATTCCTTGGGACTAACCGACCAGGCTTTGTCTCGGTCAGGAAGAAAGCCAAACATTTACAGCCAACTCGCAGAGTCCTTTACCGGACTGAAAACCATTCGACCCAACATGAAGAGAACACTTAGGTTCAGGGCATTCGATGCAAAAGAACAGATGCGGGATGCGACATCGCTTTACACACAGGTTGCCAAGAATCCAAACGTTCAGGACCCGGAAGCACATGTCAAGGCCTTGTTAAAAACCAACGAAGCTCGTTTCGAGGCATTAAAAGATGTATCAATGGCAGTCGAGGACGCAAAAAGACTAGGGATGTCTGATCAAGAAGTATACAAAGTATTGAAGGCAACCAAGATTGCGAGCCCAAGAGCAATCATGAACCGCACCTTTATCCCGTATTTCCCATCCGAGTTCGCAATTGGAGAGGCGCTGTCAAAAGAGGGTGCAGAGCAAGCTGCTTTCTTCCCGGAAGAGGCATTGCGCCAAGCCTGGATACAGGACATTAAACCTCTTCTGCCTCAAGAGTCTTTTGTGGGCGGACCACCTCAAATTCCAACAGCGGCGCAACCAAGAATGACCAGAAGAACAAAGGCTGCGCTTGATCCAAGAAGCTCTGCCGGTGTTATGTTAAGGCAGCAAGAGTTGGAAAAACTATTGGGCATCAACTAATTGCGCCGACGCAAAAACAAATACGGGGCCATCAAGGTTCAATACGATGGCTACAAATTTGACAGCAAGCTCGAAGCCGCCAGATACAAACAACTTAAACTTATGGAAAGCGCCGGGGAACTCTCGCATCTGGAACTGCAACCGAAGTATCCATGCGAGGTCAACGGCAAGAAGATCTGCACCTACATCGCCGACTTCCGCTACCAGTTGAAGAACGGGGACACCGTGGTGGAAGATGTCAAGGGCGTGGAAACAGCAGTGTTCAAGCTGAAGAAAAAGCTGGTGGAATCCCTGTACCCAGGGGTCAGGATTCAGATTGTGAAGAACCCCCGGTTCTTTGTGGTGTCGGGCTAAGATCAATCGCCTCTTCCCTGGAAATCAGCATGTCCAGATAGAACCTGGCTTTGCGGTAGTCTTCCTCTGGCTTGCCCTTGAATGGCGCCCGCCACATGTACTTGATGATCTGGCCACGGAGGTAGCCGACAAACTCTTTCGGATCGAGCGCAGCACCAATGGCATCGAGTGCCTCTATGCGTCCCTGGGTATAGTGTGCGGGGTGGTTTACCGGGTCGTCATCCATTGCATCAGTCATGGCAGAAACAACTCCTGGCATCGTCATCAAACAAACTAATCTGTTTGGCATCGAGTCGTGCCATTTCAACCAAGTCTTTATAACTTCTGTCTTTTCTAAAGGTTGCCACACTAACCTTTCTGCCAAGTTTTTCTTTTGATTTCTTTTCTATTTTTTGTTCCTGTTCTATCCACCAGTCGGCCAACTCTGGTTTTTCCTTGATAAGAGTAATCAATGTCCTTGTGCCTTTTAAGAAACAAAGATCGCAATTCCCAGCCAATGTTTTTCCATGATTGTTGGGTAGCATCAAATCAAAATCATTGTTCCTCCAAAAATTACCCACATCTTCTACCATTACTTTGTTGTCATAGAGTGGCACTAGCGATGTCCATTTGTTCTTGCCTGAGTCGTTTTGTTTTCTCTGTTTGGCGACTCGACTTGGTTCGTCATAACGCAGCCCAACTACATTGGCCCATTCTTTATATCCTTTGACCCGCATAAACCTATTCATGACATCTATCTTCAAGAGCATAGTGCATAATCTTATCGCTACATTTGGCAACATTTTCTTTCGGTTTATGAGTGCCTCAAAGGGTTCTCCGTTTCTGCTGGCGGTTTCATAAGTAACTTCCTTGGTGCGATAAATCGGTCTTTCATCATGGATGTCCACTTCAAGCCAATGCACTTTGACATTCCAATTCACAGCACAGTCATTAATAAAGTCCAAAGTCTGAGGCATTTCTTTCCCGGTGTTGGCAAAAGTTACATGAACATCATCGGGCAACTTCCAATTATAAGACTCAAGTATTTTATACAGCATATAGGCCGATGTTCTGCCGCCGCTGAAACTAATTAGGGTTGGACAATCAAACTTTTCTGGTAAAAAGATTTGTTCTTCGTTCGTTGACACTATCCATCTCTGGTCAATTCTTCCAGGCGTGTGTCCATCCCGAACTCTTCCCGGAACCGCATCAGTTTCTTGATGACCTCCGGATCGTAGTTGACCTTGGACAGCTCACGCATCTCCTGGCTGGTGTAGACATCTTTGCCGGCTTGGTCTTTGGGTGCATTGGTAAGCAGCGCTTTGCCTTTGGCATAGGTGGTAGCCCCACCGCTGATGCTGTTGATTGGCAGGTTCACCAACGACGACAGCCAGATGTGCTGCTCACAGCCCTTGCGTTGAGTAGCCTCATCAATGGGTTTGCTGAAATTGTTGCAACGCCAGGCACCATCACCGTCAAACACAGGCTCACTGTGAGCACAGTTGCGGCAGTTGATGTCATCCGGCAGTTGTTTCAGGTTGTAAATGGCTTGCTGTTTCTGGGTCATGAACTTACGGATGCGGTAATCGGTTGAGGAATAGGGCGACGGTGGTGGCGAATCGGCTTGGATAATCAGCTTCGCTTTCTCGATCATCTCATCGAGAACGCCATCACGGGCCTCGACAATCTCGGTATAAATGTCGGAGTCGTTTTTGTTGTAGACAATGATCAAGGCACGCTTTAGATCAAAGGCGGCCATGTAACACTGGATCTGCACCGAGTAATCATTCGACCAATCCTCATAGCTTCCTCCCTGTTGCAGCTCCCGGAAACGATTGTTGTTCGCCGACTTCACCTCCAGAATCATGACCTCTTCAGGGTTCTCCGGATCAGCTTGCTTGACCACACCATCAACAGAACCACCCATGTGACCACCGAGAAAGGAACAGCGGTATTGGTTGCCCTCCTTGTCGGTGGCAGAAACCTTGATGGTCCCCATTTTCTTCAGCCGGTCAACCACCTGGTCTTCAATGCGGTTGCCCAGATCAAACAGGCGCAGGATGCGACCGTTTTCAAACACCGGGAACGACCAACGGAACTCAAGCCACAGCTTGCGCGGGTCACCACCGATTACACTCATGCCGAGATGTTGGCGTCGTCGCTGTCCATCCACCTCCAACTGGTCAAATTCATCAACTAAAGTCATAACTTAATCCTCCTTTCTCCTGAATACATCACCTTGATGTTGTCGTACTTGCCTTCTTTTTGGGTCATGATGCCATCAATATGATCAAAGGCACCCTGGGTATTGATTAAATCAACCGCTTGCTTTACCGAGTTCGGCGCAAACAGGTCGAGGGTAATTTGTTTCCACCGACTCTTGGCAAACCGATTTACTTTCGGATGCTCGAACATCAATGGTAACTGATAACTTTCAAATAGATTTTCACACTCAAAGATCACCTTGCAATAGAAGTTGCCGTTCTTCGAGGTGGTGGAATGGGCTGAGATACGGCTGACATTAAATATTTTTTCCTTGTTCTCGCCCTGTTTCTCGTCGGAAAGCACGAACCCAACGCTGGCAGTCCCCTGCTTTGCCAGGTTGGGCGGCTTCTTTTCTGTTCCCTCCGGTTGAAAATAAAAAGATTGTGGTTCGGGAAACGGCGCACCGCATTCACGGCACTCCTTGAATGACTTGGGGCTGACACCAAAGCAGAGCTCACAGACTTTGATCTTCGCATCCACGCGCTCGTCCTGGGGAACGGCCTCATCAAGACAGCCATGACGGACCATGTTCTCTCCATAGTCCAGCATCAGGCAGTTGTCTTTGTCCGGATAGGGACGCATGCCACGGCCGCACATCTGGACATAGAGTCCAAGACTCTGCGTTGGTCGCAACAGCGCCAGGCAATCGGTGCGCGGCGCATCCCATCCCTCTGTCAATACTCCCACATTGCACAGGGCATGGACAGCGCCACTATCAAACTCTTTTAATATACGTTCACGATCCTTGGTTGGGGTGTCGCCGGTAACTACCTCGGCCTTGATGCCCTGTTCCTGTAGAAACAAACACATCTTCTCGGCATGCAGTACCGACACACAGAAGAACACGGTTGCGGTTCTTCCTTTTAAATAGGCTTTGTCCATCCAGTCGTTGAAAATTTCCATGATCAACGGCTCACTCAGGACAACTTTTTCCAAGTCACCCTCACGGTAATCGCCACCCTTGAACTTAAGCCGTACGTCCTTGGTGTCGATTACCGCTTTGTTTTTTACCGCAAATGCAGACAATCGAGAGAGATATCCGTCCTGCACCAGCTGCGGTATGGAAACCTGGTAGGCGATGTCCTTAAAAAAATGGTCCAGTTTGTCCCCATAAATGTAGCCTTGTCCCATGCGGTAGGGGGTTGCGGTAACGCCAATGATCCGGCATGGCTTTTTCTCGCGCATTGCACTCAGCACTTTGCGATAGCGTGTGGTCTTCGTAGGGGCGATATGGTGCGCTTCATCGACAATTATATAGTCTACCCCTGGAACCACATCCAAACGCTTAGATGACGCCAATGTGTCCCTGGATGCGATCAATACCGGCGCATCGGTGTCGTAACTCTTGAGTGAGGCTGCGAGAATACCGACAGGCGCATCGGGCCAAACCTTCAGCAGCTTGTCCTTGGCCTGTGAAACCAGCTCTTGGCGGTGTGCCAGGATCATGAACCTCCGGTTGCCTCCGCTTAATTGTTTAATCAGGTGGGAAAACACGATGGTCTTGCCGGCAGCGGTGGGCAATACCAGCAATGGGTTGCTGTCTATGGGCTTGCTTTGGAAGTAAGCCAACAGTGCCGCCAGTGATTCTTCCTGGTAATACCGCAGTTGCATCAGTGAACGCTCTCGTTTTCGTCCGATTCAGTGCCATTTAATAGGGTATCAATTCTGGACATGGCCAAATCCAAAAGATGATAAGCGGTTTTTTGATTGGGTGCGGTGCCAAGGATAACTTCCGGCAACAGGAACACTAGGACTTTGGTGATGTTGGCTTCGGAAATGCCACGCTTTTTCCAGTCCTCGATCAGATCGTACAAATCGTTGACGATGACCTCTGCGGTTTCAATACCTTTGGTAACGGCATCTTTTTTGTTGCTCATGATCGCTCCTGATTCTATGAATTATAATGCAGTCCGGCTTTTTGATAAACGAGAAGCCTTAAACTCGTGATCGGAGGCGATCAATCAGTCCCAATCAGCCGAAATAGATGCGCCTGTTGCCGTAGGCACCGACTGGGTTGGGGTTACTTTGGGTTGGGTTTGCTGCGGTGTCACCCTAACGGTGTTTTTTGGCCGCAGAAAAGTCACGATCTTGTTTTGTGGATCGTAACCAGCAGACTCCTCAATCCCCACCTTGGCAAAGAACGCTTGGTTCATGAGTCCGGGCATACGGTCTGCACTGAGAACGCCAGGCTCCTGACCTACGGCGACAATCCATTCCTTGAGTCGCCTAATGGCGATGGTTGGATTGGCTCCGCCAATGGTGAAGTTTTCCCAGAGTACGCGGTTGGCGTAGTTGGGACCCAGTACCCGGTACTTTACCTTTAGGTATTGGTTGTTGTTTTTGGATGTTTTCTGTTCCCATTCTTCAGCCGCCAGTTCATAGGTGCCCTCTTCAATGGGAGAAAAGTCATTATCCGGTTCCTCAATAGCGTTGAGGTCGATGTTAAAATCAAAATCAGACATGCTGTCCTCCTTGTTTAGTTGGTTGATTTTTATTTACTACTTGTTCACACGCACCTACGAAAGAAGGCCATGCAAGATCTATTCTCCGTGGCAGCTGGAGCCTTGACTTGGCGTCAAATGCGGCTGTCCGTTGCGTGAAGAGATAGCGGTTGTCGCTAAATGTTTTGCCACGATACTTCTCGTTGAAGCCCTGACCGGACTTGACGGTGGTAAATTCGTGGTTAGCGAATAGGTTGAAGTCGACCCAGGCACGAATGTAACTGGCTACTTTCTTGTGGGTGTTAAGCTCGTAGCGGTCGTACGGTTCGTGCTCCGGGTCGGAAAAAGTTCTGATTTGCACATGCGACAGCAATATCACATGCATTTGTTTGGCTACCGACAGCGCTTCAAGGCCTCTTAGTATCTGGCAGAAGAGCTCGTAGCTCTCGGTAAATCCTTTGCCGAACCCCAAGGCTTCAATGGTCTTGATGTTGTGCGTTTCCTTGACCTGTTCCTGGCACAGACGCTCAGTCGCATCGGTGGTGTCAAGAACCACGGTTTTATAATCGTGGTCTTGATTAGCCAGCTCCTTGACCTGTTGCACCATGTCGTTGTAGGTTTCGCAAACCGGGAAGTGATCAACGCTGATGTAGCGCAAGCCATCCTCGGCGCAGATGAAAATAGGATCGGGGGCGCCGGCAGCAAAAGTACTTTTGCCAATGCCGTCGGTTCCGGTAATATTCATTCTCACTTTTGTGTACTCGGTTTGTTTGCTGATGCTATTCATTAGAGTCATTTGACACCTCCTTTTCCACAATGCGTGGTGTCTTGGTGACTTTGGTGATCGCGCCTTTCTGGACAATCTCCGCAAGCTGCGGTGATTCCATGGCAAAATTCTGAAACTCTCGGAGCCCTAAGACTTCCTTGGTTTTGAATGGCCATTCGTTGGGCGCTATCTGTCCCTTGATGGTAGCCAGATAATCCTGGTCCCAGCTAAGAGAACGGGTGAATGATATGTGAAGACCGTTGTGGTTTGATGAACCCCCTTTGTTTTGCAGGGTTTCAAGGTCAATGCCAAGATCAGGGTGACGCAAAATCTCCCTGGTTGTTTCTTTAATTTGCCTGTCGATCTCCGATTTTAGGGCCAGTAATTTTTGACGCTCCGACCGCAGCGTTTGGATTGTTTCCATGATTCTTCTCCCAAAGAATTATTCTTACTTGTTTTCTTCTTCTAACTTTACTACCCACTAACGATAAACATTTGCATTTTGTTTGTCAAGCCTTTATCATCCTAAACACAAACTATTTAATTACATTTGGGAGAAAAAACAGATGACGATACGAGTAACTTTGTCTGAGTACATCCAGGATGTTGGAGTTGCGGTCGTTGCGAAAAATGCAAACGCCTCCGAGTCCACCGTCAAGGCATGGAGATATTTTAACCGGGTCCCCAGGATCAAGCAAGCAAAGCTCTTAATGCGTACCTCGCATGGGCTGCTTACATGGGAATCCATCTATGGAACTATCTATGAGGGCGACAGCGACCGCGCAGTCAGGCCTAAAAATGATAAAGCTAAAAACGCCAAAGTTGCATAGGATATTCGTTCATGAGTTTGATTCTAAACACGAATCAGACGTGGGTTGACATAAGCCAGGAAGTTAAAGATGAAATGCTTGAAAGCTACTGGGAGAATGGGTTCCACCTAATTCCTTGCGGTTCAAAAGATGAATACATCCCTGAATATTTCCGCAAACGCCACACGTTTGACACCGAAGAAGAGATAAAATCACGCTGGGCGAAAGCGCCGAGGGTGAAATGGGAACCTTATCAGAGGGTGCAACCCACCCGTGAAGAGATGACCGGGTGGCTAAAGAAGTTTCCACGCTCCAATTGGGCGGCTTTGACCGGCCTTAACTTCGTGGTTCTCGATGCCGATTCGGAAGAGGCTGTCGAGTTTGTCAGCAACGGCCACATCACCAACACACAGCTGTGCCAGACAACACCGAGAGGTGGGATGCATTTCTTTTATAGTGTAAATCCCAACCTTGAAATTCGTAACTCGGCAGGCACCAACAAGCTCGACGTGCGTGGACTCGGCGGTTATGTGATGATGTGTCCCTCGCACGACTATTTTTTTATCAACAACAGCCATGTTCCCGTCGGTTCGATGGATGATTTGCCGTGCCTGCAACAGGGAGATTTGCATAAGATCGGAGAGTTCAATAACATTGGTAAGGTTGAGAGTATCGTCGCCGATAAACTCGACGACATCGGCACCGACATTGGCACTCGCAACGATAAGTTGTCACGCCTGGTCGGGCGATGGATTCGCGAGGGTTGGGGACAGCGGGAAATACTAATCAAAGCACAGGACTGGAATCAGACCAACGTGCCTCCCATGTCACCGATTGAGGTGACGACAACAACAATGTCGATTGTCAATGGACATATAAAAAGACATCCCGAAGACGTCGAGATGGGTATGCTCAGATGGGAAACGAGCAAGTGGGAAGTCCATCTTGAAGACGAACAGAAAGAAATTCTCGAACAGGAAGATCCAATCGAGAATCTGGCGGAAGACAAACCGGCGAAGACCGATCCCCTAGGTCTGATGCCATGGGGCGCCTTCCGCCAACTGGATATCCCAACCCCGACCGAGTATTGGGGCGACAAATTTATCTTTGAGCGCGGACGTATACTGCTGTTGGGCAAGCCGAAGATCGGCAAATCCCACTGGATCGGCGCGTTCGCAACGGCAGCGGCAACAGGCACTAAGTTCATGGGGAAACCTTTCCCAAGACCGATGAAAGTCATGTGGTTGCAGGCCGAGATCATCGACGCTTACATCCGGGACCGAGTGGATCTCTACCTTAAGGCGTACGAAAAAGACAAAGAGAAAACAGATTTGCTGGGCGAGAACCTGATCGTCACCGGACGCTTGCAGAAAAACCTGATGCGTGATGCCGACATCGAGATGGTGGCACGCTCGATCGAGTTCCATGAACCCGACATGATCATGATTGATCCGGTGATCAACTTCTTTTCCGGCGAGGAGAACAAGAACGAGGATGTGCAGAAGTTCCTGTCGAGGGTGGACAAGCTGATCGATACCTACCGGGTGACCGCAATCCTTGCCCATCACACCGGCAAGGAACGTCAGGACGACATGAGCTTCATGTCGGCGCGTGGCGGCTCTGCATTTGCAGGATGGTTTGACTCAGGCATTAAACTGCTCGGCGACAAGCCGAACGTTACCCTGTTCTATGAAGCAAGGAACGCAAGGGAGCCCGAGAGTCATTCGGCGTACTTCAATTTTGAAACAGGGTTCTGGAACATCGTTGATTTCGATGCGGAAAAACAGATTGATGAGGTCGACATCGCGCACACGGTGGCGAACTCGATGGACAAAACGAAATTCTACACACGCGCAGAGCTTGAATTGCAAGCCCGCAAGGCGCTGAAAGACAGAGGCCTGGCAAGCGGTCAGCTGAAAGGAAAAGCCGCAGTCAGCTATGTGCAGAAATACCTCGGTGGGCGGGTGCTCACGCATGCGATACCGGGCAGACAAACCTGGCATTGGTTAATAACTAACGAGGGGGTCAAGCCCTGGGAAGAAGAATGAAAGACAAAGAAAGCATGATCAGCGAAAGAGCAGCGTTGCTTGCGTGGCAAGACATGCAAAGAAAACTACGCATTATCGAATGGCTATTGCCCAGGCTTCACAAGGGGCTATCGGATCCTAAAAACTACGAAAAACTAATCGGGAGGGTTGAAGAATGAAGAAAGATAAATACATACCCAAGCATGTGTTGCCTAACTACAAAAGGACAAGGCGCATGGCGAAAAGAATATGGGGCGCTCTGTTTAAAAACTTCGCGGCGTTCCCATTGGAACTCGCACGAACAACGTACAACAGAAGAACGGTGGACAAATACAACAAGGCATTAGAGCTGGGAATTGTTTCTGGCACACAGATATTAATGGAATCAACGGTATTGGCATCGGAATCTCTGGACGAGTGGGCAGAACACCTGAGAGCAAACGAAGAATGGATGCTGACCGCCGACGGCTTTGACGAGGCCTTCATCGGGGTCACGGAATTTAGGCCTGTACATCTGCCGCGTGCCGTCTACAGCTACGAAAAATGCGTGGACATCCTGATGCAACGTGACGGCATGGAGAGGGGAGAGGCGCTCGAACACATGGAGTTTAATGTAACCGGCGCGTATGTGGGCGAACAAACCCCTGTTTTTGTACGCAATTTGCCTTACTAGAGGGATACTGAAAGTGTATAAAATGGAAGAAAAAAAAGGGCTTATCCTTGGTGTAAATACGGTAGACTACGGGTATAAAATGGATGGTATGGTGCCTTTTCAGAAACCATACCATGTGCCTCTGAAACCCCTATATAATAAGGAAAGTATACATGGTATGGTGGTATGATCATACTATGCTATACCGCCATACCATCGCCTCTGAAACGCCTATAAAACGGACATGGTATGGCGGTATGGTGGTATGCTCTCCTAAAGGAGAGAGGAAGGGATTGTATAGAACAACCTCCCCTCTACCGACATCCTCCTTTTTTTAGGCGCGTGTTTGGAGAAGAAGTTTTAAGGTTACTAGGAGTATAAAGTGGCGAAAAGAAAAAAGTTGAGCAAAATGCAACGTCTTTTTATAGAGATGTATGTGTATCAGGATCTGAAACAATCCGAATGTGCGTTGCGTGCGGGATACAGGCATCCGGAGGTGATGGCTTCAAGGATGCTGAATCATGAAAGGTACAGGCATGTGCAAGAACGTATCCAGGAGTTGCAATATATGCAGAGGCAGAAATACGAGATCACGTTTGAAAAGGTTGCTGAAGATTTGAAGAAGATCCGGGATGCGGCGCTCGAGGAAGGATCATTCGGGGCGGCAGTAACCGCAGAGTTGGGACGGGCTAAACTGGCAGGCCTGATGGTGGACAGGAAAGAGGTTAAGTTCGGGAAGATAGATCAGATGGATCGCCAGGAAGTCGAGGCGAGATTGCGGAACCTGATGGAACAGCACAAACTGGCGCCGATGGTGAAAGACGTTACTCCGGAAGATGTTGCTTCGGAAGATGTTTATTCGGAAGAAGCGGCGATCGAGGATGAGATGGTTGACGAGGAGGATGAGGGTTGAATCAACCGGTGAAATTAATTCAGCTTGGATGGATCGATCCAGTCTTTGTCTTTGGATATTTCTTTGATAAGTTCATCGTTGAAGTAACAGTCTGGACAGACACCTGGCTTTACCATTGGGATGGGGATGTGCTTAAAGCGCCCATGAACCTTGCAGTCAACGGATATGGTTGCCTGTTCTTGAAGATGATCCAATAAGGCATCGGCAATCATTTCTGCCAAGTCTTTGATCTTGGATTTATCTTTTGACATCGATGGGGGGTAGGTTGAGTATGCATTTGGCATTATCGCCACCTCGATCAGTCATGACCATAAGAATCAGCTTGTCGCCTTTGGTTTCCAGACGTACCCCCAGGTCGCCAAAGAGGAACCACTGCACCTCATCACCCTTTAGTTGATAGTCGGATGGCCAAAGTATATGCTCGAAGTCTTTACGGGCTTCTTCCTCGTCAAGTCTGAACGAGTCAAGTTCTCTTTGCTCGGATGTGGTTAGTGTTGTCATTGTTTTAGTTGATAGTCGGTTACTATGGCAAGCAACTCTTTTACAGCTTTGTCTTTTGCTAGGTTGTGTTTTAATACTGCTATTTTTTCTGTTGTGGTTTTTACATTAAGAGTTTCTTTTTTAATTATTTCTTCTGATTGCACGAGGTTTTCTTCCAACTCTCTAATTTCCTTAACTGAGTCAGCAACAGAAGTGTCTTTTGTTTTTACCATTGGTTTCACCTTTTGTTTTTTGGTTAAAGTTTTTATAGCATTATCCGTTGTCTTAGTCACCAGGTTATCAATAGCCGCCTCGTTTCGCTGTCTGATTTTATCTGCGGTTGATAAGTTTTCGACCAGGGAATCGCCAACATTTGCTTGAGACGCAAGTACAACTCCCCGATCTTTTTTTCCTTTATCATCAGGGTTCCATATCCCCAATGAGTTCTTGGTAATTAGCATTGTTAAACCGCTGATGGCAAATAGAGAGCCGAGGGTGCAAGAAAGAGCGATTCCCATAGCTAGAGCTGTGCTGTTAGTTGTGCCAGACATGAAGTTGGTAAATCCCCACCACATCATAGGCACAGATAGTGCTAGTAAAATAATTGCTTGTTTCTTTCTCTTAGTCATTTGGTTTCTCCTCACCATTCTGGTTCGTCTGGATATTTAAACATTATGTAAGCCGGTGCGGCAAAACAAAAAATGATTGCCAGGATTCTTAATAATTCTAAAAGCTGATCAGGCATCAGGATTCTCCTTGCAGTTTGGCTAATCCTTCCCAATACATTTCGCCATCAGGAGATAGATATATTGTTTTTTGTGTGTCTTTGTTTCCACAAAAGGGACAGGCTTTAATAAAAACCGTTGTTTCTAAATAGTGGTTTTCACATTTCTGACACTCTACTACTTGTGGTTTGCTCATCAGGATTCTCCTTTAAATCAATAGATCTGATACATTTCGCTGTGAGCATCTTTTGTGTTGATGTCATCACAAGCATATATATTTATTCCTACCGATCCCTTTTCATCGCCATAAGCACCACTCTCAGTATCAAACACATTGAAAATGAACAGCTTATCGCTTAGTTCACAAGGGCAATAAAACCATTCATCCTCGCCATATTCCTTTCCCAAGACTTCTTTTTTTATCAAAGTCTCCAATAGATTGATGTACTCATTTGGACTGAGTGGTGGAATAATGCTTTGATGTCTTTTATCAAAGTCTTCAACGCTCATCACTTCTTCCCCTTAAAATCATCATATAAATATAGTGGCAAAAACAATAGCCCAAACAGAAGCCACAAAAGAGTCTCCCAGGTTTTGAAGTGAATGAACATTACCAACCTTCCCTATTGTTGAGATGAAAAGTAATCTCGCAAGAGTCATCAAACTCTAGCCACTTGTCTACAAGTTTGGATTTTTTATGGTCAATGACGGGATGTCCATATTCGCCCTTGACTATGCGTCCGTTCTTGTATTTTTTATAGACCGGGTCTAGTTTTTTGTAGTCAATTATGACCACCCTCTCTGATACTGCACAGTTTTCCGAGTGGATATCCAAGTCAGCATCGAGTCCGTATTGTTCTTTTACATATTGTTCAATGGCATCCATGACAATACTGGAATGTATTTTAATTTCTATGCTCATCAGGCTTCTCCTGTTTCTGTGGCATAGTATTCTTCTGCTCGTTCCCACTCATTATCAAAATCAATATTATTTTTGTTGCAAAAGTGTTTAAGATCACAAATAACATCAGCTACTCGGTAATATTCTTTGTCAGTATCATTACCTTGTAGACCTAAAATTCTTTTGATTTTGTTGGCTCTACCACAGTTTTCTGGTTCATAATACTCACACCCTTGACCTTTTGATGCGCAATGGTGGTCAAAGTCAGGGTAATGGCTCATGCAAGGTTTGTTTCTAACATCACTCATCTGTTATCCACTCCCCGATGTTGTTGGACGTGCCAACAAACTCTTTTCTTTTATCAAATTCTTTTTTGTCAATTTCTTCTAAAGTGCAACAGATAATTCTGTTATCACTCCAAATATCCCCATTTGACTCGTAGGCTTCAAACCAGTTGTGGAGAGCAACCTTGTCCCCGTCCGTTTCGGTGTTTAATTTATAAGACGAATAGCCAAGGTAACTTTCATCGTACTCATGTTCTCCGTCCCGTATTTCGTCATAAACCATGTAGTAATACATCACTTCTTTTGCATCAAGTGTTAATGCTTCTCTATGAACGGTGTCTATCTTTCCAATAATTCCTTTCGCATCAATCATTGATTCATATACACCTGAATATTCATCACATATTGCTTTAGCTTTTTCCTCTGCATCTTCTTTAGAGGTAGCTTTTACTTTTACAACAAAGCCTTCCTCATAACAAACACTTACTCTATATGTTTTCATCACTTCTTCTCCTCGATATCACTACATTCCCAATCTTTTGAAGCATCATACCCAATAGCCTCTATTAGTACTTCTTTGCCTTTTTCATATGCTTCATCTTCGTCTTTAGCCTCTACAACATAATCGTATTGCAGAGTATCAAAAGGCATAAAACTAACTGTGTATTCTTTTGGTTTACTCATCAGCTTTCTCCCTTCATGTGGTTCTTTTGGTATGCTCTTAGCGATTCTATTTTTGCTTCCAGTTGTTCGATGTATATATCCTTTGAGACAATTTCTTTTTGGAGGTGTTCGTTTTCTTTACGCAGTCCATTTGCCAGGCATTCAAACATCTTGGCCTGTGCGTTTTCTTGAGGGGTGAGTCCCCATGCTTTCTCGGTCGAGTATGTTTCCGGTTTGGCCATCAGATTAAGTTTCCCATTATTCTATTATGCATACTCCGAGTATATATACAAGATATTTCTGACCAGGCCAGGCATTTAATGTGCGGGCGTTGTTGTGCGGCCAAATGCGTTCTGCATTATGCGTTCTGCGATCTGCGTTCTTTTTATTTTTGCGCACGATTGCACGCAATGAGATCACACCCAGTCCCCAATAGGAGATGATATGCATAGCAAATCTTGAGAGTAGGGTGTGACCGTTGGTCATTCATCATTGTCTACTGCCTCTGCTTCAACAGTAAATGAATCAATAAGTTTCTTTTTAACTATATCGTTGTCGTACCAATCTCCTTGATCGACCTTATCCATCGCCTCTTTTTCACTATCCGCATCTACAACCACAGATGTAGCGTAATGCTCACTTACTAATACTTCATATTTCATCGTCTTTCTCTCCTCTTTTTAACAGCTTCTCTTTTTGTTCTAAACCAATTTGCGCCATGCGCTGTTACTAAGACGTAGCCATAATTTCTTGGTTCTCTATCAGGCTTGGTAAATTGATACATAGGCAGAAAAGGAATGGGTTCATAACTCTTTCTAAACTTTTTCCATTCATTGACGTGTTTTCTCCATTCTTGGTAGCCTCTTATGTTGTATTCTTCGGAAGTTATAATTTCACTCATCAGACACCTCCTCTAAAAAATCTGTGTAATCGATTTGTCCTTTTTCCCCTGTCCATTTGTTCTCGCAAACAAAATAGGCAAGCCTATTGACTAGGTGATAGCCATTGGAAATTACTGTAGTCCCATCGCACTCCAGTAGAGTCCATATGTTTTGGTCGTTCTGTTTTTGAGCCATTTGATCCAGAATGAAGTCCAGTTCTTTTCCATAAGTTTCAAAGGAAAAATTAATTCCGTCTACTGCGAAATAAGTACCCTCATCCATCCCATTTGGTATGGGCTTGTACTTGTCAAACCATTCATCGCTATTTACTTTTTCAGTCATCAGATGCCTCCTAAATTATCCATTGTTTTTCTTCTATATCTTTCCATCCTGACTGGGTGTATTCTTTCCAAAGTTTTTTGTATTCCTCGTCAAAATCTTCTTCGTCCTGATCAAAATCGTAGGGGGTAAAAGACTGTTGTTTAGGATGAATGATTGTGCCGGCGTTCATCCAACCTGAGCATTTGTTGATGCCATAGGCAAATGCCATTGCTTCTTCCCGTGTTTTAAAACTGTGGGTTTCCGGCACCTGATCGCTCGATTGGGGATTCTCGCCCCATAAAACAGTCACATAAAATTGTTGTTCATTCATCAAACACCTCCTGTCCTTGTTCGTCTAAATGCTTCAAGCAGTCATCTTCTTCATCAAATATATCTACCAAACCTAAAACCTTGTTTGTTTTATATTCAACAACAACGCAATGATCGTGAGGTTCTTCCGTTAAAACAATATTGCTAAAATCCCAAACACCATCTGTGTCCGTGCAGTTATAGTCGGGAGAAAAACCCTCGCTTTCCTCGATAGGTGTACCCTCTTTATTGAAAATAATTACATGGCTTACATTGGGTTTTTTGCCCTCATAGTAAAAACCACCTATGTAGTATTCGTAGTGTTTTTGTCTACTCATCAGACTCTCTCCCCTTTATCAATGGTTCGAGACTGATTGTGCGTGATACCAGTCTCAATAAATAGCCACCTCACTCTTTCGAGCCACACACATAGAAGGCTAAACCATTTGCTCATAAAATTGGTTAGGGTTATAGCGTAAATTTTTTCCCTAATTAATATCGCTCTATCTCTAAGAGATACGCATAGCACGATAAACCAATTTTGTTTGTTCATAGTTCTTCCTTGTATTTACTACCATCTTCGTTACATTCTTCTCCGTCTTCGTTTTCAAAAAATGCGTGTTCCCAATCTAATTCTTCCTTACTACCGTCTCCGTAAGTTACCCAAATTGATGCTATTTCTTCATCTTTTGGAACAACAATTTCATCAACATAAAGTCTTTCGTATATTTTTGGTTTACTCATAGTTGTTCCTTTTTAATTTCAATAATGGTGAATTCAAAATCATGTTTGGTGCTTGCTTCTGCGATCTTTTTAAAATCTGTGTCGCTGTTTATCTTAACGTATTGTGGTGCTGTGTCCTCTCCTCCAACGTAGCATTTTGCGAGCGTTTGGGTGTCGTCATTGGCAACACTCATCAACGCTTTAAAAAGAATATTTGCGGTCTGCGTTCTGCGATCTGCTGACCGGATATTTCCACTCGGAACAAAGCCGAATGATTTAACTTTCTTGAAGCTGTCGGTGAATGTTTTTAAGTTTGAATCTCTCATGGTATTAGTGGAGAGGGAAGCCCACAATATTGAGCCGGTTCCGGACTTGGCATAACTGGCAATTTTTACAGGTTATTTTATCGTTGTAAGTGGCGGGGCATATGTTGATCAAGTTTCCCGCCGGCGTGGTGATTGTATGGTTGTAGTTCTCGGTACTGGGCAATATAACGACAACTGGGGCAATTTCTAGGGCTAACAGTCTATCGGCTTCCTCTATTGAATCAGCCGATAAGTTGACGGTGAACCCGTTGTCATTGGCGTATTTAATCTTCTTATAGTTGCCCGTGTTGTTGTGTTTATGGGTGTAGGTATACCCGCGCTTGCCTCTATTGGCATCAACTAGTTTTTTTAACTTGTTGAAGTTTATAGTCTCGCCGGTGCCGGCTAAATCACCGGCTTGATTATGTCGCCAGAATGTTTCCGGCTTTAATGCACTAACACGGGCTAAGAAATCACCGTAGTTGTTGCCCCTTGTTTTGTTGGTTACATGTTGCCAATGGTGACTAATAAAATAGCCACTAATGGCATAACATGATCCATCATTTAAGGGGCAACTGGGGGGGCAACTGGCGCGTTCGGTTGTGCTGACTGGTATTAATCCCAGTTTTTTATTGCCACTCTTAAGATTAAAATGAGTATGCATTATTTGATATGGATTATTTCTAAATGATTGTCTAGCCAGTCTTCGCTGTAGCCCCGATTTATTGCCTCTCTTTTGAGCTCTTTGGCTAGTGTGTTTGGAAGTCTTGCGAGTGTAACCGGCTTGGGATTAATACGGTTTAATTTTCTAATGAATGACCGCTCCCCATCATCATGGTCAGTCCATACAACCTCTATACCCTGATTTCTAGCAGTTGTAACAAATAATTCAGCATGACAATCACCCTCAAGATAGTAAGTTGGCGGGGTGCTATTATCTACATAAGAATAATGACTGAATTGGTTTAATAAAACATTAACTCTTTTCATTTGTGCAGTTGATACTTTTAGCCATTGATGCCCCCCGTCATAATGAAATACAGTATTCATAACTTCGTATGTAATGGGGCGGTTTTGTTTTTGAATGTTCATAATATTGGCGTTTCATCTACATAGATAATCACGTCATCAAGTGTTAAACCGTGTACTTTTGCGAGTCCTCTTTTGACTGCTATCAATTCCGGCGTTGTGGGGCATGGTATGTTGCCCAGTTTATAAACTTTGCATACATGCCCCCAAGGTACCATTATTGGTTCTTTATCCTTATAGTTTGAAATTTGAATGGCGTATGAATAAAACATAATTAAGCCCCCTTACATTGCTGGACGACCATAAGTAATCGTTCCATCATAATTTGTGTATTCAGTTGTTTCTCGGCGTTTAATAATCCAGTCTTTTTTTTCTTCTTCTGTGAACCAAGGACAACTGCCAAAGAAGGAAACAGTCTTTTTGGTTTTTGTGTTGTAGTAATATGGAACAATTACAGTTTTTGTTTTACTCATAATTAAACCCCCGTTTTAAAATAGTTTTTCATAGATACATTATCTCAAAGTGTAGACTCTATGTATACAACTATATGCATTAAACGGGCAATTAATTTGATTAACGGCGGTTAATAAAAAACTTATGTAAAGGCTAGTTTTTTGGAAATAATGACCGCCCGCCCCCCGTCCGGATAAACTTTCGTTGTAGTTTTGGGCGGGCATCGGGGCATCGAGGGGCGTGGAGTGGGGCGCCCCGCCCCCCTACTCCGCCGGTGCCGGCTCGGATGCTCGAATTGCTACAATGCCCGTAGTTTCTGCGATCTATGCCCGCATAATATAAAATGCTTCTGCGATCTACTCCGCATAATATTATTTTGCGTTCTATTTGCGTTCTGTTTTGCGTTCTACTGCGATCTAAAAAAAAAAAAATAATACCCCGATAGTGAACCGGTTATGAACCAGGAATTAAGTACCGCCCAGGTGCCTCGGCGGAGGATGCCAGGGTGAATTCTGCCCTGGTCTAAAAAGTGGTCGGTATACTTGCAGTATTCTGCTACTTCTGTAGACTTTGAGGGGTAAGTTAAATCATTAGCCCTTAGGAGGGGCAGTATTATGAAAAACAAAGAAGTACAACATCTAGTTGAAAAACTAAATGCGGCTTTCACGCCCGAGGAAATATCCTTTCTCTTCGGTGAGGCGTGCCGTCGTTACGAATGGTTACGCATGGAGTGGAACGGGGCGGACATTGATAGAGTCGCCGACATTTACGGACGCAGTCCAATGGGTAAAGCCTCCGGCGCAACTGATCCCTACATTGGGAAAAAATACGCCAAGTTCATCGACATCAACGCCTTTGCTTGTGGACTGGACGGGTACCGCTTGCCAAGACTGGGGCGCATCCTCTACAACACTTACTTCGCAGGAGACTTTTACGACGGGGGTGCATCATGACTACGGTACAGTTCAAAGACTGGCGCTGTAGGCTCTATATAGCCCACTACAGCGATGGTAACACCGCACTTAGCATGTACGACACCGAGGACGGTAGCGCGATAGCTTGCGTCAGCCTCAACTTGGTTCCTGTAGAGCCTGAACTGCTCGATGATCGCGCCTTGATTTACCTCAAGGACTACTCCGAAAATGAAGGGATGCTCGACCTGTTGATCGACGAGGGCATCGTAGAACGCACCGGACGCTATCGTCAGTCCGGCTACATCGAGGCGCCATTGGTGCGCATCATCGACCCTGAATTAGTCGCGGAGATTAAGTATCTACAACCGGGCATACAGGAAAGACAGCCTGTATCAGAACAAAGAACCGGAGGCGCTTCACAAACTGACAACCGCGACTAAAGCGCACCCCTCCGTTAAAACCCGCACCCTAAAAAGTGCGGGTTTTTTCATTGTCAGTAGGGGAGGGCGGTCAAAATCGGGAAAGGGGTACACATATAGCGGAGTAGGGGAGGGGTAAGAGTAGTAATTATGCGTGTGATTTGCGTCCATTATTAGTACTATTTATGCGACCCCTTGAAACCCTTATAGGTAAAGGCTTTCAGGGCGTCCATATTTGCGGGGTTATGCGGGTGCGGTAATTGTGTACAGGATCGGGGGCATGATCGCGCCATTCGGGTGCCACAATGCCAGAAACAGGGGTATGAACAACCGCCCTACTCCGCGCCGCCAGCGAGGTACGAGCAAACAAAGAACGTTCGGTTCCTACGAACACCTTATGATTCTTTTTCTTTCCATTTCTTTTCTTCTTCTTTTCTTATTCTTACTACCCATCCCCCCCTTATGCTATTGGGACTCCTATCTATTCTCTCTTAAAAATGACCTTTCCCACAAATAATTTGCCCAAAAAAACATTTGAAACTATAGTATCTTTATTGTTATGAAAAACATTGAGTTGGGTCATGTCCCCGTAGATGCAATGCGTGAGATTTTATTGCTTCAGGGGCGTATGGAGAATCTTGACACACAAGTGGTGGTCGAGGATTCCTTTCTGGATTACATCCGTTATATCTGGCCTGAGTTCATAGAGGGCGAGCACCACAGGGTCTTTGCAGACAAGCTCGACGAAATCGCCAGGGGGGATATTAAACGGCTCATCATCAATATGCCCCCCCGGCACACCAAGAGTGAGTTCGCCTCGGTCTACTTTCCGTCCTGGATGATGGGACTCCGCCCGAATATGAAGATTATGCAGACCACGCATACCTCCGAGCTGTCCGTCCGCTTTGGCCGTAAGGTAAGGAATCTTATGGATTCCGAAGAATACAAGGCTGTTTTTCCGAAAGTCAACCTCAGCGTGGATTCCAAAAGCGCCGGACGTTGGGAAACCAACCGCGGGGGTGAATATTTCGCCGCCGGAGTTGGTGGCGCAATCACCGGACGTGGCGCCGATTTGCTGATCATCGACGACCCGCACTCGGAGCAGGATGCGCTCTCACCTTCGGCACTGGATGCTGCCTACGAATGGTACACTTCAGGGCCCAGACAGCGGTTGCAGCCGGGCGGCTCGATCGTGATTGTCATGACCCGTTGGTCAACCATTGATTTGACGGCACAGTTACTGAAGCGGCAGACGGAAGTGCATGCCGATCAGTGGCAGGTGGTGGAATTGCCGGCCATTTTTGAGGAAACGGGGAATGCATTGTGGCCCGGATACTGGAGCCTGGAGGAATTGGAGAGTGTCAAGGCGTCGCTGCCGGCGGCGAAGTGGAATGCGCAGTACATGCAGAATCCGACGTCCGAGGAAGGTGCGATCATCAAGCGCGACTGGTGGCAGATGTGGGAGGGTGAGAAGATTCCGCCTGTTGAGTATATTATTCAGAGTTACGATACTGCGTTCTCGCGCAGTGAGACTGCCGATTATTCGGCGATTACCACCTGGGGCATTTTTCGTCCGAACGAGGACAGCAGCGATGCGATTATCCTTCTTGACGCCAAGCGCGGACGTTGGGATTTTCCGGTTTTGAAAGCGATGGCGAGCGAGGAGTACAAGTATTGGGAGCCGGAGATGGTGTTGGTGGAGTCCCAGGCGTCTGGTATGCCGCTGACTCAGGAATTGCGAAACATGGGTATCCCGGTGGTCAACTACCGGCCTTCGCGTGGTAATGACAAGGTGACCCGGGTGCATGCGGTGAGTCCCGTGTTTGAGGCAGGGATGGTGTGGGCGCCGAAGAAACGCTTTGCCGAGGATGTGATCGAGGAATGTGCGGCCTTTCCCTACGGGGAGAACGATGATTATGTGGATTCCATGACCCAGGCGGTGATGCGTTTTCGCCAAGGGAACTTTGTTCGGTTATACTCGGATGAGGAAGATGAGGAGAGCGTGCCTAGACGGCACGTTTATTACTGATGCCAATTGAGTTTAAAACACCGCCTTACGAACACATGCCCCAAACCCCAGAAGAGGCCGAGGCATATCGGGAAAACTATTTAACCGGCATGCGTTCAGGCATTCGTGGCCCGGTGCAGGGCATCGCCAGCCTTACCGGGATGGGAGATATTCCAGCCTTGCTTGAATTGGGCGCTTATGAACAGGCTGGCTTGCCGGCTTATGAACGGGGCTTGATTGATTATGAGGATATTCCCAGGGCAGGATACGGCGAAACCAGGCAAAAACACCTGGAAACCATAGGCGAAGCCGTGGTTCCGGGGGAAACCATTGAGTCCGGAGTTCATGGAAGCCAGCTGCTTACCGAGCTTGCCGGCATTGGAGTCGTTGGCAAACAGGCCATTGACCTTATCCGGAAGTACGGTCCTTTGGCCGTCACCAGAATAAAAAGTATTTTTGCGAGGAAACCGGGAGCCACGGTTGATGCTGCGGTCAATGAAGCCCTGAAAGTAACGAGAAGGGATGTTCTCCAAACCGGAGGCGCCGGCATCGCTGCATTGGCAGTGCCTGGTGCGGCATGGAAGCTCGGCTCTGCTGGCGCCAAAACCGTTACTGCGGCAGCAACGGCGGCCAGAAATATCTCAGGTGCCAAGATTTTTTCGATGATAAACAAAATTCCTGCTGCAATTCTTAAAAAAACAGCATCCTTTGGCGCCCCGCCTAAGGGGACGAAGATTCCCTCAGCAAAAAAAATGTGGAATGAGGACTGGAGTCCGAAGTATGGAGGGAAATCCACTGGTGCAATTATTTACCGAAGAAATGTATCAAATTTCCAAGAAATGAAAGGGGTCCAAGAAATCGAGCATCTTGATAGAACTCTGATGGCAAGCAAGCCCCACTTTGAGAAATACGGACTGAAGCCGAACGAGATTACGCGAATGAATTATGATGAATCCGGTGTATATGCCGACGCTGATGCGTGGTTCAGTGGACACAAACAGAAGTTTGTGACTCATGACGAGGCGCCTTTTGGAAAATGGCGTGTTGCAGGAAGGAGGGTTCGTCCGGAAGATGATTTAGGGGAATTGTGGCACAGCAAGCTGGACTTTATCTATAAGTGGAGAGAGCCTAATCCTAAAGGAGACATGATTAAGCTGGAAGAAGCTCTTGACCTGAGCGAAGTCGAAAGTGTCCGTCCGCTTTTCGCACAGTCCGTTAAAGATGCCCGTTATCTTGGAGAAAATAAAGTTAGCGCCGACCGCGGCAGGATTGAATTTTTTGAAATAGATGGAATCCCTGTTGCCAGACAATGGCCTGAAGGAGACATTTACCTGCCTAATATGAAAGGCATGGAACGGCTTTCCGGTTCAAAAAAGATGTTGCAAAAAGAATTGGCAGCGGAAGAAAAACTGGAACGCATTATAGCCAAAGCTGTTGAGGAAACCAAAACTACCCCGCGCCCCGAGAAAGTACAAAAAATAATTGATGCCAAGCGAAAAGCGGAAGGAAAAGCACACGGCGGCATCGTCGACAAAGCGATTGTCGGTGGCGAAAGATACATTTAACAGTTAGAATGATGAAAGTGGTTTTGAATCCAGTGGTCCAGTGGCGCAATTGGATCGGTGGACTGTTATTTAAACTAATGAATTAGTACAAGGGCGTAGTATGGCGGACGTCGAAAAAAGAATCTATCCCGATCAGGACTTGTCTCTTGATGTGGTTGATGATTCCAAAACGATTGAGCTGGAAGACCCCACGTTGGAAGCGTTTAATGGTGAAGATGTTCCCATTACGTCCTTGGAAGATGGCAGCATTCTTGTCGGCGAGGGCGAGATGCTGCCCCAACAGGTTGAATTTGGCGCCAACCTGGCTGAAGAGCTTGATAATTCCGAGCTGCAAGTTATTTTTAACCAATGCGTTGCCGATGTCGAAGCCGATCTTGCCTCCCGTTCCGAATGGGAGGAACAATACAAGGATGGCTTGGAGTTTCTTGGCATGCGCTACGAAGAACGTAGCCAGCCGTTTGAGGGCGCGTCCGGCATAACTCACCCCTTGTTGGCCGAATCCGTCACTCAGTTCCAGGCTCAGGCCTATGCTGAGATTTTACCCGCCCAAGGGCCGGTGAAAACCCAGATTGTTGGCGCCATCACTCCTGATTCCGAAGGCCAGGCGGCCCGGGTCAAGGAGTACATGAATTACCAATTGATGCACGTCATGGAAGAATACGATCCCGAAACCGACATGCTTCTTTTTTATCTGCCATTGTCGGGATCGGCGTTCAGGAAAGTGTATTACGACCAGACCCTGGGGCGGGCTGCATCCCGATTTATTCCCTCGGAGAACCTGGTTGTTCCTTACGACACCAGTAATCTGCAAACGGCTGTCAGGATCACCAATATTGTGACCATGCCGTTGAACGACGTGGTTAAGCTCCAGAACATCGGCTTTTATCGTGACGTGCCACTCAAGCCTATGGGGGTGCAATACGGCCAGCATAATATTCAGGAGGAAATCGACAAATTGCAGGGGGTTGAGCCTTCTTCACGCATGGACAGTGAGTGTGAGCTCTACGAAATCCACCTCGATTTGGACCTGGAG
>Ga0208180_1000605_pt1 | contig 28923 bp, 19 predicted proteins | sample MalvireepMed_s16_FD_184241 | JGI IMG/M metagenome (GOLD analysis project Ga0208180, IMG submission 184241) | Marine viral communities from the Global Malaspina Expedition - Malaspina viral metaG DeepMed_s16 (SPAdes) (version 2) | ecosystem: Environmental > Aquatic > Marine > Oceanic | place...
GGCCCACCTCTCGCCCATGAACTTGCTCAACATCAAGGCATTGGCCTGCAGAAGCGTTCGCCAGTCCCCATACTTCAGAACGTTGACGAGTGACTGGTAGTTCTCAAAATCAAAGCTGAAGAACCCCCTCTCGGCTCCCTCGCGGCCGTGGAAAAAGATTTCAAAGGGCTTCGGGGGAATAGACTCTTTCGGGGGGTCCATTCTTGCTCCGCGTGGTCCACCGCGATCGTGAATTATGAGCTCAAGTGCTGCCTGAACTGCAGCAGGCATCTTGTTCACCATGATTCGCTGCAGGTTCCATGCGGCCAGCGCTTCCTCGTTCACCCTGTTTTCAGCCGCCGGGTAGCGCCTTCTGATGTTTTCTCGGACCTGCCAGGCGTCTTCCGCTATGGCCAGCAGCTTCTTGTTGGACATCTTGGCAAGCTGACCAAGTTTTAGGACGGGCCTATTACTGATGGCCGAATAGGAGTACCCGAACTGCAGGTTGTGCCTAACGGCATCAGCCCAATAGCCATCGTACTCGGCCTTGGACATTGGCCTGTCGTAGTCACCATCGCTGCGCTTATGAGCCATTTCGCTCAAACGAGCCTCGGGGTCTGCCCTGTTCTGCTGCCACCTAACGTAGGTGCGTCCAAGCTTTTCTTCTAAGCTGCCTACACTCTCAACAATGCCAGAGGCGCCTGTTTGCAACTCATTTTCGGCCGCGTGAAGCCGAGAGACCAGGTCTGCGTGCTCAGCCTCCAGATCCTCGATTCCATCAAGTTGGCCTTCTTTGTACCTGGCCATGATGTCCTCGCCCAGAGCCTCGACTCGCTTTGCGAGCTCTCTGAGTTTCGCGGCCACCGCTCCACTGACAAACCATTCGCCCTCACTGCCCCACCTACTCGGGCCCTCGCTGAGCTTTTCGGGCCCCAGGAGCTCCCGGGATGCTGCGTAGAGGCGCTCGTACTCATCGAAGTCAAGATAGGCATCACGCATGGCCCGCTTGGCGTCGTCCAGATCAATGAACCCAGCATCGCGAACAGCCAGGTCGAGCTCTCCCACCCCCATCTCCGATGGTTCAACACCGGACACATCGCGGAGCCGAATCATGCGCTTGGAAGAGGAGATTGAGTGCAGCGTTCTTGGTTCTCTCGATCTGCGTTCGTAGATGCGGCGTATGGGCGCTACGTCCACCTCCCCACTCATCAGCCGGTCGACTAACCCAGTGAAGTAGTCAGCCACGTCCTTGTTGATGTCGAGAGCCTTGATGATGCCCTCGTCCCCATAGGTACGCTTGAGGACGGAGGCTATGCGCTCAAAAAGACCCTGAAAGAGGCCTCGAACCTGGTCCGCAAACCTTATTGGAGCCGCAATTATTGGCCTTGGGGCCGTCCATTCGCGTAGAGGAAGCTTGCTGACATCGGCCGTTAGAATGTTTTCCGTGAGCCGGATCACTTCCGTGAGTGCGTTCGTTTCCTTTGCGGGGATTCCGAGCAGGTCTCGAACGAGTTCTACAAACCGAGTGAATGCAGTCTTGTTCACGTCGACTTTGATTGTCCGCAGCCAGTCCTGAAAGTCCTTGTTCGTCAGGCCCCACGCCATGAGCTCATCGGCATTGATCCAATTCGGCCCGGGAATCGTTTCTCCAGCCTCAAATCTGGCCTTTCTTTCGGCAAGCACCGTCTTTGTAAGATCCTCAAATTCAAACCACGTCTTATTAAGAGCCGTGCCCTCGTTGCCGACAAGTTTGGCCTCTCTCATTCTCCGCATCGTTGCGGCATGAAGAAACTCATGAGTAATAGCTTCGCTATAGAGGCCAGTTTTTCCTGCATCTGGCCCGCGAAGGTATACAGTGGCCTTGACGTTTGGCGCACGCGGGTAAAGGGTGGGTGTCCACCCGGGAACGGCATAGCCTATCGAATCGCCCATTCCCCGAGGGGCGGTGTCGCCAACATTAAGAATCTGGAAGTCCACATCTTCAAGGTGCGGGACAATAAGATTCAAAATTGCTTTGTATGATGGATCGTCTACGTTTTCCGACATCCACTCGGCAATCCGCTGTCCGTCTCCGTTGAAGCCATCCAGCTTTTCTGCAAGTTCCCACTCGGACAATCCTCCGACGCCAACTTCGCGTGCTTGTCTTGGGAGGGCCATTTCCTGCCCCACATCAGCAAGATCGTCAGCTTCGATAGCAGCCATGAGCTCATCGAACCCACGGTGGCCCAGTAGGTTCGAGGCCAGCATGTCAGCGGCCCACTCATCCCTAAGTACACTGGCGTCCTTGATGCTGACGATTGCAGCCTCTTCCCGCCGATGCCATCCCTTGAAGCCAGCTGCCCGGTGGATGTTGAACGCGCGGTCCAGCGCTGAGAGTTCCTGGTCCGTCAGGATGTTCTTGATGAGGGTGTGGGCAATCTCGTGGAGGATGTGGAAGAGCACCACGTCCTTGTCGTGGAACCCAATGAACTCATCAGTGAGTGTCCGCAGAACGAACTCCTCCGCGTCTCCCATTCGCAAGACACTGTTGGGTCCTTTCGCCTCAACTCGGCCGAGATCTGAATACTGCTCAAGCATGGAGCGCATTCCACTCCAGCCGTGCTTGATCTGGATTTCTGGGTCCTCAAACAGGCGCTGAGCAATCTCCACGAAATACGGGCGGGCTTCCTTCATAAAGGCCTTGTTGGCCTCCAGAACGTCGCCGATCATGATGCCAGGCTTGAATTCCTTAAAGGCTGTGTCGTCGATGATTTTCGCGAGCTCGCCGAAGAGCTCATCTGACGACAGCGCTGCCATTTTCGCGGTCGCAGCCTTGGACAACTTCGTCGGCAGCCTGGTTTCTGGGACGATGATTGCCCTGAGCGCCTGGACCATTGCGGCGTCATCAAGTTGACTGTCGGGCTTTTTGCGCAAACGGGTTTGGCCGAACACACGGGTCGATTCGTAGATCTCCGGATGCTCGATATCGCTGAGCGCTGTGCGCTCAAACCACTCCGACGGAAGCCGGTCCATTACGACATGCAACTTGGCGGCCTGCGCTGTGGTCAGGTGCCCATCGAACAACCATTGATCAACCATTGAGATCGATAGGCGCCGCCTTAGGTTGGTCGCGCCAGGCTCGACTGGACCAGGTGCGTCCTTACCAGTCAGGATGGGATAGCGACCGTAGAGCTCAGCCCAGCGTTGAATTGCACCAGCGAGGTCATCTCTGGTGTATTTCTTGAGCATCTTCGCTGTCTTGTTCGGAATGATGATGAGATCGCCAATGATCTTGACGAGCCCAGGCTTCTTCATCTTCGACAGGTCTATTTCAAGCAGTTCAAGTGCCTTCTCTCGAATCGTTGCGGTAAGCGGAACAGATCGAACCTTGTCTGGTACCTCTTCTGGCTTGCTGACCTTGACCTCGGGTGCGGGAGCTTCTTCAACCGGGGGTGCTTCTGGCTCCTCAACTCTGGGCGCGGGCACCTCTTCAGCTGGCGGTGCCTCTTCTACCCGAGGTGCAGGCACCTCCTCGACGGTTGGCTCCTCGGGCTCCTCTACCCGGGTAGGTGGTGCCTCCGGCTCTTCTACTCGAGGCGGTGGCGCCTCCAACGGTCGGCGGGGGAACTCTATGACCTCTACACGCTCTTTGGCCCACCGTGGATGTGCTTCTGCAAGAACAATGGTGTACCCATCAGGTGTTTCGATCGCTCTTGTGGTGGTCGGCAAGCCAAAGAAATCATCGGATATGTGGGTGTAGCCAACCTCGCTTGCACGGCCAGGAATGATCGTGAGGAATGGTACAGGCCTGATCTTATTACCAACGGCCCAAAGTTTCCTCACCTGATCGCCAAAATCATCGAAAACGATTTTGCGCTCGGCAGCGGAAATGTTTCTCTCCAGAACATCCGCAAAGTAGAACTCTACAGGCAGTTGTTCCTCTGGTACCTCTCGAAGAAAACTCCAAATGCTGGCCCGCAGGCGGTCCGTGGGGGTATCTATGCCAGCCTCCGCCAACCACTCAAATCCGCCGAGATCAAATCGCGTGGCGGTCTTGAGCCATAGCGCACCAACCGGTTCTCCCTCATTTGGACGCGCCCCCTTGAGTCTGCGCACCATCAGAGGCACCTCAGGTCTAAGCCCAAGGGCGCCAAAAATGTCCCTCCTGCCAGGTTGGCCATATATTTCGTAGCCAAGCGCCTTTACATCGTCAGGTAGGTCGAGGGGGGTGAGCAGCCGCCCCTCTTCATCCAGGCTTCGGGAAGAGGTGGGTACCACCAATGGCTCATCCGGAGACACTGGCGAAGGCTCAATATCAACTGATTCCCAAGTTCCTCTTCCAGTCGTTTCTACGTCTGGGTCTGGAACGAATTTGTACACACCTGACGGTTCGGAGCTCCCAGGCAACAGGTCCTCAACCGGCGGCATGGGCTCAGGCCCCTCGACCTCAATAGGCTCTGGTCCAAGTTCAGTTGGAGGTTCTGCCGGTTTTCCTCGACGACGGATCTCAACGTAGCGAAAGAAATCGACCGGATCGGTGATTTCCGTAACGGCATCATCCAGGGTGAGGCGCCAGGCGTTTTGCTCCATGAGCCCAAGCATCCAGGCGGCGTGCGACTCTTGAAGATCGCCGGCCTCTACGAGCGCATTTATACCGGCTTGGACGCGCTTGTACTCGGGAGTCATGCGTAGCGCCTGAGTTCCCGGGTCTCCATCGGTCATGAGGCGCTCAATCGCGGACAGATGGAACCTTCCAGCCTGTGATGACCAGTTTCCGATGTCTTCGAGAAATTGCCTGACGTTCGGTACGCCAGCTGCCCGCAAGACATCGTAGAGTGAATCGTGCCACTTGCTTGGTATGATCTTCAGGATGTCCTTGTCGCCACGACGAATGGAGTTCTGGACGGCCCCGTCGAGCAAGAACCGCATGAAGGTCCAGACGTCTGCGTCCATGGCCCTGTCTACGGTATTCAGTGCGTCCCTGTAGGACTCTCCGGTGCTCTCCATCCGGTCACGGACCTGCTCTGCCACCCTGGTTTCGCGTAAATTAAGAGCACCGGGCTCATCCACTCTAGCGAGTGCTGCCTTCACGTCATCAAGGGTCTTCTCACCTGAAATGAGATCTTCGAGTCGGTTGATTGCCGCCTGAACAGGAAGCACATCGTCGCTAAGCGTCTTCTTGAAAATCCACGGTGATGCGCCAGCAAGCATCATCCTAGCGCGAGTCGGCAGGGCCATTTCAGATGTGGTGAAATCTTTGGACACCCGATACGCACGAACTCCCATCCCGGTTGGCACGCCGGCCGCCGCAATGAACGGCCGCTCCCAGTAGATCATCCAATCAGACAGTATTCCCAACCCGCCAAGAAGGTCGTACTGCAGCGACCCGCGCTCATGACCACGAGCCAGCGCATCGTCAGTCATGTGCCTGGCGAATCCAAGTTCGCCAGTCTCTATATTTGCCAGAATACGGGCCATGTAACTGGAATCCGGACTCCGAATCATCGTCGTTCCGGTGCGCTGAAAGTCCCGCCCGGCTGGGGTGATGTACGGAATCGGCAGTTCTGCGTAAAACTCCGTGGCGGCGCCAACGACACGCATCACTCGCCCAACGGAGCCCTCTACGATCTGCGGCTGACCGTCCACCTCTTCAGTACGAAGCATCAGTCGTCCAAAGGCCCGCTCGAACTGCAGCGGGGTCCTACCGCCAGTGGCCTCGATTGCTGCAATCGTAATGCCGCCAGCAATCAAGACGGCGTCTACCATGGACTGCTCGGACGGGATTGAGTGCGCATACACCGACGGCGGAAGTTGTCCGATAGCAATAGACTCGATGGAGTTCAGCAGTGTCGAGTCTGCAATCCTGTCGTCATTGATCGCATTGACTACTCTAGCCAAACCCGGCATCGAGGCATCATCGGCAGCCTCCGGATGAAGGCGAGCCCATCTCCGCATTTCGTCTGTATTCAGGTTCCCAAGCCGCATCTCGCTGGGCAGATCTACCCAAGCGTTATTGGCAATCATTCCGCGAAAGGTTGGCCCGAGATTCGTGCGGATCTCCTCATCAGACAGCCCCTGCTCTTTCGCGAGTTGAAGCTCGCGCACGATCTGCTCGAATGACTCTGTAGGCCGAGACCTGGCAATCTCCTCGCGGAACCGGGCAGCGTCCTGGTCGTTCAGAAAGATCGGAATCAGGTTCTGCGTTCCGAACCCCAGCTTGACCTGAGCTCTTGCCGAAAGGTTGACCAGGCCAGCGGGAAGCGCGAAGTACCATCCATCGTCACCGGCTTCCCGACCAAAGGCCGGCACGGGCTTCCAGAAGTCCTCTCCACCGCGGGACATTTCCTCGTAGACCTTTCCGCTAGCGAAACCAATGGCGCCACCGATGACCGCGCCAGCGGCAATGCCCACAGGCCCACCAGTTGCACCAGTCGCGCCACCCCGTGCTGCGCCAGCTGTCGTAGCCGCACCTCTTGCGAATATCCGGCCAGCAACACTTCGCGCGGCCTGCGTCATGGTGGTTGTTCCACCAGGTATACGAGACAGAAGAGCTCGCGTAGCGCCGCTGCCAGAGAGAATGCCAGCGCCACTTCCGGATAGGGTGGCTACAGCCGTGGCCCAACCATCGTATTCAGGAGCATCTGGCAGATATAGCTTCAGCCTCTCCGCTTCCTCAAGACTCATGCGGACGTTTGGTGCCCAGACAGAGCTCAAGGCGGCACCAAGGCCCCTGTCCGCAATCATCTCTTCATACTTTCTGGCGACTTCACGGCGATGGGCCCACCGCATTTCGGGGATTCTTTGGGCTTGTGATCTCGGAATGTCAATGACCCGAGGCCCAGTAGCGCGACCCCAGGCCTGCATAAGGCCACGAGGCATGAGAACCTCGTCAGGCCAGTGGGCGCGTGGAACACTATCGATGAGCTCTTGGATCTCTTCCTCTTCCGCACCAGCATCGATGGCTTCCAGTACTTTTCGCACATGCGAGCTTCGAACCTGGCGCACATGTGGACCGCCAGCTGGCCTATCGTCGGGGTCCTCCGGCATTAGCTCTCGAATACGTTCGATGCTCGGCGGGCCCGGTAGGGTCGGGGCATGACCATAGGGGGCAACGCTCATCTGGTTGTCGAGCTCGTCCATGCGACGACGAACATCTGCGGCGGTTAGGCCTGGAGTGTTGGCCAGGTCATCCTCAACGAACTGGCGCAATGCCATCTTGGCTTCTGATCGCTCCAGCCAGGTGGGCCCTTCTGGGATGCGAGCCACGCGTGGGTCTCGCGGTTCTGCTTCCGGCGCACCTCGTTCCTCTCGTTCCTCTGGAAGTTCCTCGCGCTCAGCTTCTACGGGCCGTGCAGAAATAGGCTGGGGCCTATACTCCCTTGAGACTTGCTGAACGCGCTCCAACTCTTCGGCCGTCAGCGGTATCGGCTGATCGGTGAAGAAGTCTTCGAGGAGTTGGTCGTCAGTTCCGTTGGCCACAGCGTTTCCTACTCGGTATCAATATCGGCAATGGGCACCGCTGTTTCCTCTTCCGAGCTGGTTGGTTCCGGCGAGAAAAGCAAACCGATAGCGGCATCTACATCATCTGGTTCTCGAGCAGCTATCGTCGGAGGTTCGGGGGCGACTGGTTCTGGGGCCTCATAGTCGGGCAATGGCTCAAATCCCTCGGCAACCAACTGCGCTTCTACTTCTGGGAATAGCTCAAGATATTCTTCGTATTGCCTCTGTTGGGCCTGGCCGGGTCGTAGGCTGGACATCGGAATTGCTGTCCTGTTCACATACCTGAAGACTGGGGCATTTGTGGACGGATCTACTTCACGAAGGCTTTTTCCGTATTCACGGATCATGCGTCCTAATTCAGCAGGGGTTCCGCTCTCCCATGTGGTGCCACGCCATCCGCCACTGCCTCTCCTTACATTGCTTCGAATCCAATCCAGATTCTCATACACATCGTGCGAACCCGCGGCAACCAACCGTTCAAGATCAGACTGATTTGGAATGTTTGTTTGAGACATGATTCTTGTTAGGCCAGATCGAGCTCTTTGTAGTTGTTCATCTGAAACAGCGTATGGATTTTGAACTCTTCCCCGCCTCGCCCAATGCTCCATCTGACCTTGCATACCATGTTGACGAATGGTTTCGGTCAACTGCCCGACAGCAGCGATCTCATCCGGCGATAGCCTACGAATGGTGCGTTCAGGTCGCGGGTCCTCTGGAGGCGTTGGTCTCGGGTACTTAACCCACCCAAAATCGGCCGTGGGTTCAGTTTCCTCTATTTGGGCTGCTGCGGCATCCTGCCTTGCACCCTCCGCACGCGATAGCCTCAAAAGATTTTGAGCGTAGGCCCTACTTGCTGGGATCTCCGGTTCCGCCGCCACAGGCCTAGGCGCAGGCCTAGGCGTAGATACTGGCCTAGTTCGAACCGTGGCCGTGGGAGGCCTATCCTCCATGCGCATGGCGCGAAGCAAGTCATTCATGTCTTGCGTCCCCTGCGGCACAACAGGCTCTTCCACTTCCCGGGCCGTAGGGCTTCTTGCGCCACGGCGTCGTGTGTATCCCATCAGCGTGACTCCGCTCTGACAAGGCTAACCAGATCGGAGTACTTCCGTCTCTCTACATCGCCACCTGTAGCCGAGGCCCTGGCGCGTTCGCTCATGTCAACGATTGCACCCGTCTGTCGGTTTTGACGCTGAGACCACTGGTGAGCGATTTGCTTGTCTGGGTACCACCTGGTTGTGATGATCGTGCCTGGATCTACATCGCTACGCAGATGGACCTCTTGGTAATCACCGCCGTACCGGTCTCGGCCTTCTTGTGCAACGTACTCGCCAGGCGGGCTTTGAGGAGGCACCGCGACTTGATCCATGCCGCTCGGCAAGCTGATGGATATGGCAGGCCCGGCTTCTGGCGGCGGAACATCGGCTCTGGACTGTCGCCAGTCAATAATCCGTTGGCGGGCGGTACGCTGTGGACGAAGATTTGCGGGCAGTCTTTCGTAGTCTGTTGGCGGTTCAAAACCACCAATCTCATAGGCACTTCTGCCGCTAGGCCTTCTTGATGGCCCGCCGCCGCCGCGGGGTTGTTGGCCGTAGACTTCCTCGTCAGTAAGTGGTACTTCGCGAATCGGTTCGTCTGGCGCCAATATCTGGGGTGCCTCGTATACCGGAAGATCGATGTCCTCGGGTTCTCCCATCTCTGTGTACCGACCTTCGGGCGGCTCGGGTATGGGCACCACCCCCGGCACTTCAACATCAGCCGGTGCTCCAGTTCGAGGCGGACCCTCTGGGGGAGGCGGAGGTTCTGGTTCCGTGCGAGTGGTTGTTACCTCCGGCACCACTCCTGCCGAGGTAGGCGGCAGGTCTACAGGCCGATTGATCTCCACCCCTAGCGGCTCGATCCCTTCCAGATCCTCAGGAGAAACCACAAGACCAGTCGTGGGTAACGATCCTGTCTCCACCACCTCCAAATCCGGCCTGATGTGGTACTGACCCATGCTTTCTTGGATGTCGCCAAGCCTGGCCTCCATGTACCCGCGATCGCCGTGTTCTTCCATGCGGGTAATCTCAGAAGAAATCGACTCACCAGCGGTACCGCGCAGCTCCTGCGGGAGTGCGTCTAGGTAATGGCGAAGACCTGATAGTCGCTGCGAGTACGCCTCGTAGTCGTCCCCTTCTCCCGCTTCAATCGTTTCGCGAATCGCCCCCTGGTAAGTGTCGCCAAGATACCCGGCGCGTCGGAGTTCCGGGTTGTCTTCGATGTTTCCTCTTACAACGAATTGGGTCTCTTCGAGGGCGTCAACAATGATTTCGTACAACCCATCCCGTCCAGTAAGATTTCCATCCTCAAGCGCGTCCTGGGCCATCTCCATGAATAGCGGAAACTCTGCAATGACGTTTAGCTGGTTGCCTTCTTCATCTTCGAATCCACCGACAGCCTGCATCTGTTCCTGCACCAACGGGTTGGAGAGCGTGTCGTTTAGACCCCAGGCTCGTTCGATTCCTTGGCGCTTCTGGTCGTCGTTGTCAGAACCAATCAACCCTAGAATGGCAGCGGTCTCGGTCTCAAGGTAATCGACCATATTGCCAGCTGGGCCCACTCCCTCGAGTCGTTCTCGTGCGTATTCGCCACGCTCTACGTCGAAGAGGCCAGGCATAGCGAACTCCTCTTCGCCGCTCGCTCTGCGGATCCCCCGCTCAATTCTACGAATAAGCGGGCTGGCAGACAGTCCATCCTGGTATTGCTCCCTCGCTGCTTCGAATTGTCCTGCAGCACGCTCTGGGTCGATCTGCTGAAGCCTGGCGACTCGATCGATCATCGATGCGCCCTCCCATCTTGTGGATCGAATGGGTGCCAGCGGGTCGAATCCCTCCTCGTAAAGACGGTCGTACTCTTCCCTGTACTGGGCCTCGCCGATGCGAAGACCATGAATCTCCAATTTCACGTCCCTGATGGCATTATCGATAGAATCCAGGGCGTTTTGACCAGGTGCCGGAACATCACCGGGAGCGATCAGGTCTGGATCTCCAACGCCCCACCGCAGGAAATGCGTCTCGGCTTGGTGGCGCAGCCACCCATCGGACTGCCCACCGTATCGCTCCATGTATTCCTGGGCGAAATTGATCGGATAATCTCGAGCCCTCTCATCATCTTCTGTTGTAGGCTCCAACGTGTCTTGATTTAGAAGAACGGTGCCCCGCCCGGTTGGATGAAAAGCCGCTAAAAGTGCAGCCTGACCTTCTCGGTCACCACTCAGTTGCGTCCACGCCTCAAGGAGGACCGTATCCATCTTCTCAGCACTTGAGCCGCCTTGAAGTGCCCCGCGTTCAATCGTCAAGGCGCGGTTCACAACGTGTAGAATCGCAGTATTGCGGGATACCCGGTCCTCTATTTCCACCGACCTGGTAAGGCCCGCGTGTAGCCCGGTCCTTGTCTGCGGGCTGATGGCGCGACGACCTCGTGATTCCGCTTCTCGTCCGCGTTCCTCAGTGAGGTGGGTGCGGGCTTGGGTAATTCTCGTCGTCGCCACCCTTTCCCGGCTCTGCATGACAGAGACCTGATTGGAGTTGTAAGCATCGATAGCAGCCGCACGACGCTCATCATCCCCACTCAGCATTTCGGCGCGGAGCTTCTCCAGTTCCGTTCGCTCGCTCATCAACTCGTAGCGCTGCTCCCGTAGCGCAGTCGGGTCCATCTGGGCCAACCGAGCTCGCCACTTGGCTTCATTGGCCTCTGATCGAATGTTCCAAAAGGTCTCCAGCATCGCCACGCCGGCGGGCTTTCCTGCCTGGTACGATGGGTCGTAATAGGACGCAGTTCTTACAGTAGCCATGTGGTGTCCTACGGGTAGTTAGCGATAATGTGCCAGTCCGTCCCGTCGCATACAATCATAATCGAATCGTAGTTTGCAGACAGAACCTTTGTGGTGGCGCCATCGATTTCCTCGGAGGCGTTTCCGTCGATGGTCACGTTGTTCGATGCGTTCGTTCTCTTGAAGATGAGGACCCGGTTTGTGGATGACGCTGCGGGCGGCAGGGTCACGCTGTATACCCCGCTACCACCACAGACATACACAGTATAGGGGTCGGTCGCATTGACGGTTGTGACGCCTGTAATGGCCTTTATCTGGAGACCAATCTGGGCGAAGGTCCACAGCGATCTGAAGTCCACCTGGCTAGGACCAATGCCAGTCATCATGCCTACGGCAAGATCAGCCTTGGAAAGTCTTAGGTCGTCGTTGCCATTGAAGATGGTGCGGCGCGAAACCCGCCTGTTTCGTGAAGCTCGACTCTGCTCAAGCTGCCCGAACTCATCCTCTACGGCCGGAGTCGTCCCTACTGATTTGCCGCCCTTCCACGCCACCTTTACTGACCTTGCTGAAGAGAGGCTTGATAAGCTCGAAATGCAGGCTCAAGTCTGTTGTTCGCCACCATGTTGTCTTTGCGAATCACAATCGGGTCCTCCTGACCCTCCACAAAAGCAATGTAGCGCCCCCCATTTTGATCCCAGTAGTACTGGAAGTCATCGTCGCCTTCCAATCCGAATGGACCATAAACGTTCACGCCATCATTCGGCAGCAGCCAGCCCGAACCCTCAGGCGTGGTTGAGGTCCGTTCTAGCAGGGCCTCCTCAGCTGGCGATGGCGTCTCAGGCCCAGGCACTTCTGCGCCCGGTGGAAGATCAGCGCGACCAATAACGTCTTCATAGGCTGTGGTAACGCTTGCAAGATACGCCTTTCGCTCATCTGGCCCCATGTCTTCTACCAAGGACATCATCACCGCAATGTCGTCGTCAGGAACGCCGAGTCTTCTGAGCTCCTCGATGCTGCTCTCCACGTCCGGTTGGGCGCGGAATGCGATCTGGTTGGCCCGGAACTCCGCCGCACTTTTCACAACTTCCCCTAGAGGCGTACCAATGAGGTTTCTGTAGTATTGGGTTGAAAACTGTGCGAGTTGATCCAGATCTGTTTGCCTTTGTGCTTCCTGTTGATTTTCCAGCGCGATGTCTGTGATCGCCCTCGTCATGCCAATTCTGGTGGACGCTTCCTGAAGTTCCTTTCGGTAGGCCTCTCTCGTGCGCTTTAGAGTCGATGCAGATAGCTGTTGTCCCTTGGATGCCTCAAACGCCTGTTGGCGTAACAGGAATTCTCGAGACTTAGCGCCCGCCGCAGCCTCCTCGGCAGCAAAGGCACGCTCCTGGCCTTCCGTCAATCCCTTCGGGTCCCAGTCCTTAAGAAAGGCTTGCTGTTGACGAGCTCTCGCTGGGGCGCCAAAGGTGAGCTCGACAAGACTGGGGACCGCCTCGGCCGCCGACCAACCGACCAAAGACTCTAATGCGACCCGACCCGGCTCTCCCTCTCTCGTTGCACCATGTGCGACTCGTAGAGCTTGCTGAAGATCCTCAGACAAATCCTCCATACCTCGCCCCTCGATCGCTTCTTCACCCCTCTCTTCCGCGAGGCTTGCGGCCAGAAGATCTGTGTCTTCCCCCTCAAGGTTGAGATCTGGATCTTCCTCTTCCCCCTCTGAAGGTTGAGTCACCTCCGGTTCAGGATCCTCGTCAGCGTCCTCTTCTTCCCCTACCTCTTCCTCTTCCTCTTCCTCTTCTAGATCTTCTGCAGAGCCGGTTTGTGGGCTGTCTTGACGTACTGCCATGGTCGTATCCTAAGCGGTGAAGTTTTGTCGGTACCAGCGATCATACGAGGTTCCGCCACCAACATCTGTAGCCTGAACCAGCGCAGTATCACCAGAGATCAGTCGGTCTCTTGCAAGCGTCTTCCCTTCAGTAGCGGCGAGTTGTTCGCGCTCAAACTCTTGAGCTCTATCGATGGCTTCTTCTCGCTGCCTGTCTGCGGCCAGCGCAGCCCTGTCTGTTGTGACTCCAGCTCTGCCCCCAAAGAAACCGGATATGCCGCCAATGAGACCACCGATAGCGCCGCCGACAAGAGCGCCAGGCACGCCGAGCGGTGCGCCAGCTGCGGCTCCAGTAGCAGCGCCCTTGGCGAAACCGCCACCGACATCCTGCCTGATTTCCTTGCGTTCGCCTCTTGTGTAATCTGGCATCGGTAATCCTATCGACTGAACAAGACTAACACTCTAGTAGCTATCTCTGGACTTTGAATACTCTGGATCTGTCTCAGGGCCGGTATCTGCCGTTAGGACTTCTTCCTGGCCATATTTTGCGAGCTCATCGGCCTCACCAACCTTCGATTCTTCCGCTGCCGATGTGACCATGCCTTCGATATTGTGGGCATCAACCACAAGGTTTCTACCGCCAACGAAAACGAACTTCTTGTGGTCCAGTACGTCGTCCCAGTCTTTTCCAGAAAAGGAGTAGAAGGAGCGCTCTTCCATCCGACACCGAACACCGATGTTGTGAACGCCTGCAGACAGTTCCAGCTGCTTTACAATGCTGAATTGCTTCCGCGTGAAATGGGAGTTCAGAGCGCATGATGCTCGTAGGTACCTGGTTGTGGACGTTTTGCCGACATTATCGACAGCTAGGCGGAACTTGCACGCCCTCTTCTGCTCCAGAGAGCCAGCGTTACTGGCAATGCCGCCGTATTCAAACGCGAACCAAGTCGCGTAGATATCGACAACGCAATCCCTACGGAGTTTCACCGTGGCCGTCAGGCCAGGGATATGCACCCAAGACTTGGCACTGTGAGCAATAGAGAAGTGTGCTCCCTGGTTGATGAGATCGTTGAGTGTTCTGCGGTAATGGACACGCGAGCTTGTGAGCTCAGTTCGCGGGTCGGGAGCTCCATAGAACTCTGGCGCCCAGATGTGTTTCGTTTCTACCCAGCGGTCTTCGCTGATGGAATTGCCAGGCCCCTGTATTTCCTGGTCACCCTCGATCTCGTAGTTGACGAAATTCTCGAAATCATCGATCTTGTCGTGAACGTCAGATGCCGATGTGGTGGTGCTGACAACGACGTTTGGTGTGGAAGAGGGCATCCTATCTCCGGTAGGTCGTAGCGCTGAAGTCTGTAAACCCTATGTAGACGCTTGGGGTGTCTTCTATCTCTGCGCGCGGATAGAGAGTCGTGTCCGGGTGTACGTCCGTCCCGCTTGCGGCAACACCTGTATACACCACACCATCTTGCTGTGTGGCCCTGTACACGATCCGAAATACCGGCGTATTAGAGCCTTGAGTTAGTTTATCGGTGTCAATCAGCGTAACGATCGTACAGGTGGCATCAAGTGGTGTATGAGGATCGAATCCGTAGTGGTGTGTCGTGCTTGTATCGGCCTTGCCTGCGTACATGTGATCGAATGAGAACTGGCGTTCGGTAGTAGGCACCTCATACCAGCCGGTGGAATTATTCTTGTCGTTTGGATGGGCTACCTCGAGTCGAAATCGAACCCAAGGAATGTGTCCGGTGCCGACGCTCCACACAAGACGCGGCGTCATGTAGAACTGAAGAGATGCCTTCAGAAGAATCCTGTCTCCGTCGCCGGCATTCCAGTAGGGTTGAACCATCGCCCAGTTACCGCCTGGCTTTACTGGACTCCACGAAGCGGTTGGGCCGTGGGCCTCAAGACTCGATGTTCCACCTTGGTACGACGTAGGCGGACTCCTGATGACTGGGCGAAACAGCCTCTGGTCTAAACCCTGAACGCGAACATTGTCTCCGTTGATCTGCTTTGAAACAGAGTTCCAAGAGTCGATACTATCGTTCACGCTCTCGATGTTCAGGGTATCGCCTTCATCGATGTCGCTGATGGTGACTCGTGCCATTACCGCTTCCTGATGTTCACGATGAGGCTGCGATCGAATACGACTAAACCGCGGTCGTACTCCTGGTCGTCTTCCTCGTGGACCTTGTGTCCGATCGAGTAGAAGTCAGTAAATGGCGCCATGGCATTCGCAACAGCTGCCTGCGCCTCGACCCGAATGTTGACAAAGCCGGCCGGCAAAGGAATCGCCGCCGTCATCTGCGTGCTGTCAGTATTGCGGGTATTTGGTGACCACCCCGTTTCCGCCACAACCGTGTTGTTAGCCACCAACCGAAAGCGCACACAGGTCTGCTTGTGGTGGTACCCGTTGTAGATTCGACTGTCGCCTTCTCCTCCACCCCACAGCCAATAGCAGCCAAAGTGGATGATGTAGAGCGCATCTGTAGCGACCTCTCCGGTAACCTGGGATAGGTAATTGTTTGAACTGTCCTGTGAGATCCATCCATGGTTTTCGTAGTCATAGACCCACGGATCAGTGACGCCCCACTTGGTGTCCGTAAGGAAAGAGTTGAAGGCTGAGCTCTTGACATTGTTCATGTCGAGGGACAGCTCTCTGAAATTGTCGCTGTCTAAGTATCCGTTGAGCTCGTTGGCTATCTCGCCGACGTTATCCAACCAGTCTCTTGGCCTCAGTACGTCGCCGTCCTCGAACCACTCTTGCTTATACCTCCAGGCCATTGCTATCGACGCTCCGGTGCCAGCGCTTCATTGAGGGGCTTGATCTTGCGTTGCTCGCCAATCTTGGCTTCGATGTCGTAGCCAATGATGTGCATGCGCCTGCCGGCACACTGAACAGAAAACTGAAACTCCTTCACCGGGCCCTGGCTGTCTGCAGCAACGTCAAACCGAATCACTGTGGGTCTGTGCTTCGACCAGGTGGCCGATGTTGTCACGGAAGACGAACCCCACACAGCCGTGCCCCAGACATCGAAGCGATCGTTCGGGTCCTGTTGGTCGGCCGTTTGCCTGGTCGCTCGCAGCTCATCAAGCTTGCGATTGACCCGGTAGTTCAAGGTCATGTCGTTGTTGCCCATGCCGATGGCATACAACATGACGTGGGCTGGCTGAACAGAAGTAAACACGCTTCCAAAGGCAATCGGCGTTGTTTCGTATCTCGTGGCCAATGCGGTGCCGCCTTTCTTCTCGGTACCTCTCGTGTAAACGAGAATCCCGTAAGGCGCGTCTGAAACGGACAGAAACCCCGTGTTCTTTTCAAACGTAGCCCCCGAATTGTCGTCAGAGTTCCAGTAAGAACCGAAGTGCAGATACCCGCGGTGGTCGTGCGTACAAACCATCGACGCGATTGGGAAGTCCTCTCGAATTGACCAGGCGCCAACCTCGTAGTGGTAGATCAGAACCAGGTCGTTTCGATGGTTCCCCGTCGTTGGCACTGCAAGCCAGTACTCCTTGTCCTTCGCGTACACGGCAGAACACGCCCGCATTACAGCTGACGTATTGATCTTTGCGATCTGGTCTGGAATTGGCGTGCTCAGGTGGACAATGTTTGTGGGTGTGCCTGTATTTTCCAGTGCGCCCTGAATGATCATCACCCCGCGCTCGGAAAGAAATGCCGTCCCCAAACCCGGAAGCTCGGCGATCGAATTCGGTGCGATACATCCGGTGTCTTGCGTGAAGGTCTCGCTGAAAAACCCATTGAGCGGGTCGCCCTTGATTAGGTATACGCCGCGATTCTTGAAAACGATGAGCGCATTCTTCGTGGCCTTCATGCCCGTGATTGGCCCGCCAACGGAATCTCCAATGTTGAAGACGTTATCGACAGGGAAGACCTCCGGCATCAGCGGGGCCGAGAACTGTACAAGGTTGTCATCGGACCCGGCAATGAACATCGTGTTCTTGAACGAGGCGATGAAGGAGGTATCGCTGGGCATCGGACCAAAATCGCTCGGATCGAGCAAGCTCCCCAACTGCGTGTCGGGCGTCCCATCAAGAAAACCGGTGGTAGCGTTGTCCTGAATCTCCCTGAGGAAGTAGAAGTTCCTACCGCGTCCTAGGGCTACCAGGTTTCCATCTGAATCCATCTGCTGCCTGGTTCGATAGACACGCCTTGCGACTACCTCTGGTCCACCGGTCGGGACTTGTAGCCAAATCAGCGAACGGCCGGTGATGTGCATTCCGTTGTTTTCTCTGTCGAATTGCGCGTCTCCTCCATCGGAATTGGCCTGCTCTCCAATGCCGTTTCGGATCTGAACTCCTTCTGTCGACAAAGATGGCGGGGATTCCTGTCCGCGCTCGTTTACGAAGGTGACTTTGTACTGGTACAGATCGCGACGAAGGTACTGCTCATCGACCCTGAAGTTTGGTTCCCAACTGGTTGGATCTTCCGGAATGGCTTTGTAACCAAGGCCCCAGCCAGGTATTTCGTTGAAGTAGGTGTCTTCGTCGTCGGCTTCAGCGGCCCACGGCAGCCAGCCAGGCCTGTCAGCATCCACTGGCTTGTCATGGGATTCGTGCTGTTCGGGCCAGCCAGCGGCGGTGGCAGCCACATACAGATTGGATGAGCCTTGTGGCTGTGCTGGCGCCGATGAGAAGCCGGCCCTCTCCACCTTTTCGCCATCAAAGACCAGTGGTTCGTTTGTCCCGTTCACCATGTAGAGGCGACCGGCCCAGACCTGGAATTGAGTTCCGTGTCCGATTGGATCGAATGCCCTCTTGGTAATGTCCCATACGCCATCAGTGTCGATAGTCTTGATCGCTCGCCAAGGATCGTCGTATGGAGCTCTGGAGCCATCGAAAGCCCGGAGGTATCCAGACTCCGTCTCGTAAACCAGCCACTGCCTAGCGCCGTTGTGCTGAGCGAACCAGTGGATGCTCCCGATCGCATATCGTTCTGTATCGACGGAAAACGGGTTGCCAGTGGATGCGAGGGCCCCTGACTTTCCCAAACCCTCCGTGATCTTCTTGGTGGCGATCGCCCGGTAGCCGCCCGAGTCTTTCCACCCGTCTTTCCCGTCCCACGTCATGTCTCGAATGACATAGGCCTCGTTGGGATCCGGAACCCACCGCTCGTTCATCCCACGAAGATTTAGGACCTGAAAGGTTTGGGTCTGCATTCTTAGGCCTTAGACGGGGTTCCCCACCGTTCCGTTTGGAATAGGTTGTCGTCAAATCCTCTTCGGACGAACTGCCTAGCCTGCCTAGCCAACCACTTGTCCTTCATCGCCTTGAGCATCTCAGAAGCTCGGCGCTCATATAGTTGGGACTGGCCGATCATTCCATGCTTCAAGCAGATGTCTTCAAGTGACTTGTAGACGAGCAAGTGATGGTATTGCGTTGGCCACTCCGGAACGTCTGAGTCCGACTGCATTCTCCTCACAGATGATGAGAAGCGAATCTCGACGGTAATATCCGTGCTGGCGGTGTACCAGGCCCGGATGTGCTGAATCGGTTGGTGGGAGGATAGTACGACGTAGTCATCGTGGTTGTAGACATCGAGTTTCTGGGACTCTCCGCTGTTTCCAATGAACATTTCATCATCGACGAAACCGACATGTGGAGAGCCAAGAGTAGCAATTCGAACCCACCGTCCAGAGTTTGTCTTGTCTCGTCGGTAGAGATGCTTTTCCTTGCCGGAGTTCGCAAGTGCCGCAGCACTGGGGTCGAACCACCGCGTGTTCTCAAGACCGCTCACCGTGATTTGAGGATCTCCGGTTGCAGCGGTTGTGGCCGTGGCAGCCAACGATGGCGGTCCCTCAATCCCCTCGAAGTCGAAGGTATAGCAGTACTCGTACTCATTGCTATTCTTAAGTGCGGTACCCGTGGCGCCGCTAGAGGTGGCAACAGCAAGCGTAGGAGCCTCAATAGGAGCTCTCGCCATGAAGTGCTCGTCTTCGATAAACAGGATCGGATCGCCCGTGGTGTCGCGATCGAGGTAATGTCCTTCCTCTTTTCGCCTGTCGATAAACATCAGGCGTCCACGATCGTCAGCCCGGCTCATAATGCCAAGAATCTCGGAACACAGAGACGGAAGGGCGTACCTACGGAACTCGACACTCCATGATGTGGTAGCGGTTGTCGTCGGTATATCTTTGGTGACATACATGACGGTCGTGCTGGACACCTTTCCGATGGTGTACTCTTCTCCACCGATAATGAATGTCTGCCCTTCCCAGCTGACGTCAAAGGATGTTCCAGAGCCAGTGACCAGGCGGTTGTTTGACGCAGCCACTGCGGCCGTAACACCAGCGCTCCCCTCCACCTTGGCTTTGAGATTCATGTCGTCTGTTTTCTGCAGAAACAGCCAAGGATACTGGGTGCTGATTCGGATGTAGTGCCGATTCAGGACACGCGAAACCTGGTCCCGGTAGGCCGCGAGATCAGGGTTGTAGTCGAGTGCGCTGTTGACCTCTTCCCTGAGCTCTTTGAAGTTCACGATGCCTCCTAAAAGAAATCCGGCGACCGAGGTGATTGTACCCCAGCCGCCGGATGATTCCGGGGAGGATAGGGTTCCCCGGGGTGGTGTCGAGGCGGTGGCCTAGAAGTAGCCCTGGTTGATGATCATGACATCTGCCACGCCAGCAGTATCGTCCTCAAGAGCGATTCCGCAAATGGGGGCAAGGTCACCAGCAACATAGATCTGCCCACGACCAGCGGCACCAGTTCCTGCGTCGGAAACCACAATGCTTGACCCAGCGGCCATGGTGACATCAACGGCAGCATCTACATACTTGCCAGCAATCTGGACCACAACATTTCCAGCCGCCGTAGTCGTTGTCGCAGCAACGCCAAGAACAAGCTGCTCGCCATTTGCGGTGTTGGTTGCCGTCACAACAGAACCACCGAGACCGTTGGTCGTATCAGAGACGTCAAACATCACCCAGTTGCCTGCAGTGATTGCTGCCGTGCCGTACAAGGTCACAAACTTCTTTGGAAAATGATCGTTTTCGCCGCCAGGGCCACCATCAATTTTATGAACTGCCATGTTTCAATCCTCCACTCTTTAGATTGGTTTGGCTGTTGATAGAGAAGGGGGCGGAATGCCCCCAACCCAAATGTTGAACTAGAAGGTTTCCAGGTCGAAAGCCACACCGCTGGAACCAAGATGCTTGGCAATCAGCTGACCACGCACGCGCAGCTTGGCGGCGCGAACGTCGTACTCACCTGAAACGGTCTCGAAATCAGACAGGTCAAAGTAGCCCTGCGGATCCCAAAGAACGTGGATGTCGTCCAAGTTCAGGAAGTAGAAGCTGTAGGGGTCGTTCGTTGTGACCGTCCCGCCCGTGGGCATGTTGTACTCGACATCGATCTGGATGCCGTCCCACAACTGGACCATGCGGCCACCGTCGAGCGAGCTCTGATCGACGTAGCGCTCCTGGGCCGACAAAGAACGCTTGAGGTTCTTGAAGCCAGCGCGGGAGGCCAGAATCACGTTGGGAGGTCCAGACGGGCTGATTGCGTTGATCTCGACCATGAGGTCGTAGAGTCCCGCCAGGCCGTTGGCGTTGAAAGAGGCGGCTCCGTCGAAGCGCTGGTTCACCCAACCGGTGCTGGTGGTAATCTTGGCCAGGCCGCCAACTGTGTTGGCTTGAGCTGTGGTGGCAACTTCCTCGAGGAGTCCAGTGGTGGCCCCGTGGTTGTTGTCTGCGCCATTGAGGCTGCCCCAATCTTCCCAACCGACGACCGAGCCAGCAACCATCTGCTCCACAAAATCGCGCTTGAGAGCGTTTGCAGTCATCTTGACGCGAGACTCAAGGATGGACAGAACCGCCGCGTCGCCCTGGTTGATCATCTCCTCTTCCGCGGAGATAGCCACAGGCCGCACAACGTGTCCCCACGAGTACACAGCAGGCTGGAAGACGTCCGACACGGACAGGTTGATTCGTTCGAAACCAGTTTGCATTCTGGTTGTCGAGGAATGCTCACCAGTTCCGACGGGCACTACAATGCGCGTACCTCCGGACTGTGTGGGATTTCCTTCACCGTGAACGCGTGCAGACGCGTCGAGAAACGCAACAGACTCGTGAAGTGCATCGCGCCACTCCTTTGCCACGATGTGCATCGTGGTCGAAAGAAGTTCATTTCCAATAGTCAGGGTGGTAGTGGCCATAGTCTATGCGTCTCCGGTGGAGGAAAAAGGTGGTGTCAGGACCGAATTTGTCTATCTATCGTCTTTGCAGCTTCTGGGTTTGCTTGAAGCCACATAGCGATAGCGTGAGCTCCTCGCTTCTGGACATCAGGCGGAATGGTAGCAGAATCAGGCGTGCCGCTGGCAACATTTCTTCCAATGCGCTTTGCGGATTGCTGACGTGCTCGTGTTTCACGGGCTGCGCGTGTCTGCTGATCGGAAATCATGCGCTGGGCTTTCACCAGCTGGTAGGCGTCCTGAGTTGAAACAGGGTTTCCTTTCTTGGCGCGATCTCGAACGAGCTCAACGACGGATTTCTTGAAAGATGCCTTGCGCATCTCTGGGTGTTTTTCGACGAAACTAAGGTATGCGCTCTCGCGTCCCTTCTGGTCTGCCGCTTCCTTCATCGGACTCAAGATCGTGTTCAAGCCCTGCGCGATGCCTCTCTGGATGCGGGCGTTGATTCCCTCTTCCGTGAAGACATCGGGCATGTCGGCTTCAGGCTGATTGAGAACCTGCTGGACCTTCGGGTCGTCAATAAGCGCTGCGAACTCAGACTGACGACGAGAAAACTCACGCTCGGCCTTGGCCAGCATGCGTTCGCGGTCTTCGGTTTCTGACCGAATGCTGGACATCTCCCGGTTGTGTCGCTGCTCTTGCTTCTTCCGGTCGATTCGGAAGTTGTGAAGAATCCTGCGAGCTACAGTCGGGAGCTCCTTGATGTGGTCTTCGTTGATGTCGCTATAGAAGCCGTCGTGCTCAAGTTCTTCAATATCGCCGAGCTCGCTATCCAGAGCGTTGAAAACGCGCTTCTCGCCTGTAGGCGGGGCGGCTTCTTGGGTAACGGTCTCTTCGGTCTTCGGTGCGCCGTAATGACGACTGATTTCGGCGTCGGCCTGGTCGTCGGTGTATGCGGGAGCCGCGACAGGTTCGTTCGCATCAGCAGCTGAATCAGCCCGGAGGGTATCGTCGGTCGACACCTGGTCAGCGGATGGCTCTACTGGTTGTTCTGCGGTTTCAGTCTGTGTATCTTCCACAACTCACCTAGTCGTATTGGGGACGACTCTACCACCCCCATTATAGTCGGCGCAACTTATGTCAAGTTCTGCGCCAATAGCTCATCTTCTTCTTCAAATCCACCTGGGGGTGGGGGCATCTCCTCGGACTCTGGAGGCGCACCGGGACCGGCGGCGCCCATCGGTGCCTGCATTGCTTCGGCCAGGTCACTGTCCTTGGCCATTTTTCGCATGCTGGCCGATGCTTTCCGGAGCTCAGCGTCACTCGTGAGTTCCATCGGCTCAAAGCCGTGCTTCTCGTAGAAGCTGCCATCGCCAACAACTTTCAGGGCTTCTGTGAGCGCTACCAGCGGCACAAAGATTTCCGGAGGCAAGGGATTCGGCCATTTCGCACCGGCGCCTTCCGGTGTTTGCCACTCAACATCAGGAAGCTCGGTTCCAGCCAAGGCCTCCAGGGTGTCGTTGAAATCGCCAATCAGCGTATCAATTGCCTTTACGCTGTACGGCTTCTCTGGCTGTGGCGCGGCTTCTGCCATGATATCGCCACGCATAGAGGCATTTTCGGCCTCGAGTGCGGCGAGTTCCTCTGGAGTCGGTTCCGCGCCTGGCGGCGGTGCGCCGGGTCCGCCTGGGGGTGGTGCACCTGGTCCGCCTGCGGGCGTTGGAGGTGCTCCTGCAGGAGCTCCAGGCTCGCCAGCGTAAGGCAGTCGTTGTCCGGTTGCAGGATCGATAGGCATGGTGTCTCCCTAGACGCGTCCCTGATCTTCAGCTCTTCTGAACTCTTTGAATGCAGGGTGGTTATCGAGTTTATCGCAATAGTCTTCGTATTCGGCAGTTTCTTGTGCAACACGAGTATCCCACTTCGAATACTCGCGCTCAACGTCATAGTCACCTTCTACCGGAGTAAGGCCACGGTCTTTACAAACTTGCCTGCGGTGAGCCTTGCTCTTTAGCATCACGCCTAAGCCGCGATCAAAGTATGGAAACTGCTCACTCCACCGGTCGATCTTCACAGAAGGAATCCAGCCGGCATGGCTTCCGCACTGTGGGCAGTCCTGGCCGTCATGAGCAGATTCGCCTTCTGAAAAATCAATGATTTCTTCAAAGACCTCGCCACACTCATTGCATCGAAAGTCGTGCAAAGCGAGTCCGCGGTAGTCTGACAGGTTGGTGGATCTGTTCGCCCACCGGCTATCTTTCGCAACAGTGAGCCGATAAGTCGCTGCCTGTTGGCACGTTCGGCAAGCCACTTCATCTGGGCGATTTTCTCTACTTGAGAAATGCTCAGTCTCATGGTCTTCGGCGCAAAAGAAACTATACAGTGCCAACCGGACCTCCATTAGGCGGCACGGGTGGAGCACCGCCGCCCTGCTCTGGTGGAGCACCGCCTTGTTGCTCAGCACCGCCACTCACCAGCTGCGCGATTATTTCGGTCTGTTGCTCTGGCGGAAGCGCTGAGATCTGGTCCAGCATCTGCTGCACCTTCGGGTCATCCGCAAAGACCTTTCTCAACTCGGCGATGGCCTGGTCAGGCGGCATCTGCAAAAGCGCCTCAAGACCAGCCTGCTGGGGCGGTTGTGCGGCCTCGGCCATCTCGGCATCTTCCGGAGACATCTCTTTCTCGGCGCCCTTCTCATCCTCTATGGCGGCTTCCATTTCCTCCGGATGCAGATCGCGAGGAAGATCAAATCGCTCAGCGATGGTCTTCATGTAGTTTCTTGCGAAGATTCCCATGGGCCCACCCTTCTGGGCCTGGTCCCACAGCGCCATGTATGGATCGAGCAGGCCCACCAGGTTCTGTTGCATGGCTGTGTCGTTGAGTGGGGTCCGTCCTCCCTCGACGAAACTGATCTCAAAGTTAGCGTTCAAGTCTTCGACGGTAACTTCGACAATGTTGTTCCGATCGCGAAGCGATAGAGTTTGAGCCTCTATGGCGACTTCCGGCTCGTCGTCCTCTTCGGAGCGTAGTTCGTCAACCTCGTCGTCATCTATGTGTGGCGCAGCGGAGCCCTCTTCGTCTGCAACCTCTGAGACTTCTTTTTGCTCCTCGGCCTCTTCGTCACCGGGTGTGCCTTCCTCATCAGGTATTGCTCCCACCTCGGCGAGCTCGATATCCTGCTCATCAAAGGCGCCGGCAGAATCGCCAAAGTCCTGCATGGCAGAAATCAGGGCCCGCAAAACCACGCGCACTATGTCTGACAGCCATTCGTCCTTGATCATGGCGTGCATGCCGAAATCAGACTCGGTGTACTGCTGTACGGTCTGCACCTCGAAGGCGGTAGCCTTGGTCACGATTCCACGAGCTTGCGGAGAGGAACCAATGCCGCGCTCAAGATCGTTCTCTACTTCCTTGAGGTATCGATCGATATTCGCTGAAATGGGTGCCGTTGGAATTGGGTAAACAGCTTCCGACAATGGGCGCTCAAAGTCTTCTGAAACCTGCAGCACCAACCCATCGATGCCCTCGGTGAGCTCTGTGATCTCATCAGAGTTGAACGTGCCCTTGCGCGTAACGTACTGGCGAGTGTCCTTCCGGGTCGCCATTGCCATGAATGACCTGAACGCATTCAGTTCCTCAATCTGAGGGAGAATGCGCGAGGAATGAGCAACGCCTCGGAGCGGAAACTCCGGCTCGTGGTTGAAAACAAGAGGAACAATATGGGGAAGAGGGGTTCCGTCCGGTGACGCGAATGGTAGAGGTCCCATCCATACCGGGACTTGCGACATCTCTCCCTGGCCAAGAACGTAGATCTCTAGACGCCCTTGGTAGGTGATGGAGTCGTCTTTGTCGTCCTTGATCGTGTCTTTGAGATTGCAGACTTCAAGAACGCGAACGAAGGCGGCCTCATCGGTAGGCGCCTTGCGCTGGTCTTTTCTAAAACTACGCGTGTGCTTGGACTCCTCTGAAATGCCGGAGGAATCAAGAAAGTCCTGCCGAGACGTGCCCGCAAGGTCCTCAAGGCCGTATTCCTCTTCTACTTCCTTCTTTGGTTGGTAGTAGACGTGGCACCGAAAGCGCTCATCGGCCGCATCCGTGACGTCTGAGTCGAGCACCATCTCCCACCAAGGGATGACCCGAACCCAGACTCTATCCAGAGCAGAACCGTGGCCTGGGTGGTAGCCAACCTTCCCGCCGCAGCCTGGGTACAGAAGTGCCTGGCGCAGGCCAGACATGATTCTCGTGTGAATCCTGGCAGAGCTCAAGAGCCTGTTTGTTGTCAACTCAGCCTTCTCTGGCTCGCCAGTTCCTCCGGGATCCGCGCCAAAGACGGCCCGGTTTGCTCGTGGGTATAGAGCTCCGAGGTAAGCGCTCAATACACCCCACAGCCTGTTTACTTCAACATCGATGCCGCCTGGCTGATCATCGTTTGTCTTGTCGTCCCCGCGGATGTGGTCCCAGTAGCGGGTCATGTAGGCCGCTTTCGCTAATGCCCAGTGTTGCCGACCTTGGCGCATCCGTTTGTCGTGAGCCTTCAGCTGCTCCATTACGAGTAGCGGAGAAAGCGCATCGTCATCGAAATCGCTGATCTGATATTCCGGCATCAGTGCGACCTATTGAAAGCGGCAAAGGGGTTTCGGTGAGCAACATAACGGCGCCGACCACCAAGCGGGAGTATCTTAGCCTGCGGCAGCGTTCTGCGGTTCCATTCCGCTAACATAAGCGCATCAGCATGATCGTCGTGGTATCCGTCTTGGCCCTCGATTTTACCAAGAACCTCGCGAATGTGCATGAGCTCTTGAACGGTTGAGGAATCATTCAGGCTCATAGCGTCACCGTTTACCATTTGGCGCAAGTGCGCATAACCTTCTTCTTTCGCTCCGCGGGTTGTCGTCCAGTACTTAGCAGTCTTGTAAGCCGTGCGACCAGGTGGAGCCGGTCTCGTCCATAGCGGAATGGCGGCCTTGTTGAACTCGCGCAGAACCACCGTACCAGCACCACCAGGATTGGACTCCACCAGCGTTCTCGCTTTGTTGAAGTGCATGGCGAGCTCGACGGCCTTGGTAGAAAACAGAATCTCCCCACCCATGTTCATGGAGAGCGTGGCTACCTGGCGGCCGTCATGAGATAGGACCTGTGCGACCGCGTAGTCACCGCCGTTACACCAGGACGGGTCAACCCCCATGGCGTAGGTCATGCCAGGCTCTGGCCGCTCGTAGATGCGGAGCTCCCCATCCCTGGGACGTATGCTTGAGAGTACCTCGTTCAGGTAGTCAGAGTCGAACCAGGAGCCATCGAAGTGCGCGAATCCATCCTCGACAGTGAGTGGGTACTCACGGCGAAAATTGGTAATGCCGATTCCGTCGACACCGTGAATCTTGCTGTGTCGCCAGTACAGCTGGTTCATGGTTAGCCCGTGGGTTTGGGCGAGCTCGTATTCTTCCTGATCCGGTTCCCAGCCAGGTGCGGGCTCTCTGGAATAGGCCGGGTGATCGCACCAGCGGAAAAACCTGAATTGAATGCTTCTGTCTCCCTGCCGTTGCGCCTCGATGGCGGCAAGAACCTTCTCATGAAAGAGATTTCCTGGCCCATTGGCCGTCGACAGAATGATGGTCTTCAGATGAGGTCCTTCGTGCATCGTAGAGGTGATGGATGCCCAGACTTCGTGGGCGTTCGGCCAGAAAGCCAGCTCGTCCGCGTGTAGTCGCTGGTAGGTCCAGGCTCTACCCTGACTTCGCCCACCAGCAGTCAAACAGCGGAATCCAGCCTGAGAATCCGAGAAGATCAGCTCTTTTCGGTTGGACCTGTCGGTCTCGCGCCGCATTGCAGTTGGCAATGAGCGATGGAAGTGCTTGAACTTGTCGAAAATGGCGTCGGTAGTGTCATAGGTGTGCGCTACCACCAGTGTTCGCACCGGATCTGTGGCCCAGTAGGTGTAGTCGTAGTTGTACCCACAGGCGACGGTGGTATCGCCGATCTGCCTGGGCTTGTAGTGGATGATCGTCTTGGCGTCGGAGAGAAAATCATCCAGCGCAAGCACTTGCTCCGGAAACGGGGTGTCGAAGTTCCGCTCCTGGCCCTTTTCGTCCACGAGCTTCAGCCTGGCGATGAACTCCCGCGGGTCATCGGCCAGCGCCTGTATGCGCCTGTCCAGGTCGGGGTGCATTAGGCCTCAGCAGATGGAAGCCGCCACGCACCACCCGCGCTGTCGCGTCCGAGGTAGTCTTTGAGCTCTTTGGTTTCTGCCTTTGCCTGCACAACCTCGGTGTTGTGGAAACGAACGCGTGCGAAAATCTTGTACGCCCACTCTTCGTTATCGTGCATGGCCCGCAGAACACCGTCCCACCACTTGTTGTCCATCATTCGGAGTTCTTCGTTCGAAACAGGCTCAACCTCGGGGAATTCTTCGTAGAACCAGGCTAGAAATCCTGGCTTTTGTACCCACTTACGCCAATCACGGGCACCAACCGGGTGCTTCTTCAGCTTTTCGGCCTGAGACTTCAGGCACTCGGTGTACCAGCCGCTCTTGAGGAAGATTCCGTTGGTCACACAGTGCCGGACGTGCCTACGAAAGGCCTTTTGCCTCTCGGTTGGCTCGAAATTGAATGCCTCTGGGTCGATCCATTGCACGACCTCTGATGGCCGATCATCTTTCTTAGTGGTGTCCATTGGTGTCCCCGTTTGTTACCATATTATGCATGGACACCCCCAAGGACAAGCCCAAGGCTGGCGTTGACTACCTTCCTGCGGGCGAAATCTACGAAAAAGTGCTAGCAGAAAGCGTAGCTGCTGGCGATAGCTACAGTAAGGACCCAAGCGGATACCTGGCGAGGCTGACTGACCGATTCGCGAATGCCTACCGGAAATCAGCGGCTAATCTTCAAGAAGATCTCGCATCCACGGAAGATCCGACGAACCAGGACTGAATAGGTTCCGCTGCAGCATTTCTTCTATTTCTGACTCTTTTTTCTGCCAGGAATCGTACCGAACTCGTTCAGCGGGCGTCAGCTGGTTTAGATCCACTGTATGAGTCCGCCAGAACTCTTCTTCCGCAAGTCTGGCCTGGTTTGCTGCACGCCCAGCCTCTCGCTCGGCTGCACGCTCCTCTGCAAAGCTTGACCCTTCTCCAGCCGTTCTCATGAGTGGACCAGTGACGGGACCGCGCGGGGTAGTCAGCGGAATGGCCTCCAAGACTGGAAACAACTCGAATGGCGCAGCGGCAAGTGCGGCGCGTCCGGTGGCCCTAAGCGCTCCCCGACCAGATTGAGCAGCCCTCCTCGATAGGCTGGCCGCAGGGGGTGCTTCCGGGGCTGGAATGCGAGGCGGGGGTGCTGGAGGTTCTACAGCAGGTAGAGCTTGCGCCCTCTCCCAGGCGTCGATGATTTCTTCAGCGGAGGCACCACCCGCATCCCGAAGCGTACCGGCATCCATGGCTTCCTGGGCCATTTGCACCAGATTCCGCTGACTTCTTAGTAACGTCTCCGCCCGCCGTGCCTGAACAAGTCTAGGAAACTCTGCTTGCAACATGCCGATCTTGTGCTCAATCAATGCGGCTTCATTCGAAAAAGGATCATGTCGCTTCAGTTCCGTCTGCAAAGCCTCCATCTTCTCGGACAGTCGCAACCCCTCCAACTCCCTCCTAGATGGGCGACCACCGCTACTAGGCGGGGGTGCTTCTGGTGGGGGTAGACG
>Ga0208180_1000607_pt1 | contig 28888 bp, 61 predicted proteins | sample MalvireepMed_s16_FD_184241 | JGI IMG/M metagenome (GOLD analysis project Ga0208180, IMG submission 184241) | Marine viral communities from the Global Malaspina Expedition - Malaspina viral metaG DeepMed_s16 (SPAdes) (version 2) | ecosystem: Environmental > Aquatic > Marine > Oceanic | place...
ATCTAGTATCTGCTGGTGCATCGACAACGTTTACCGTTCCAGCAGCTATTGCAAAACATTTTAAAATCGGTGATGCAGTTGGAATGAATAACGTTGGTACTGGATTCGACAGGACTTCTGGTTCTGCTGTTTCCGCAGTTAACACTTCTACTGGTGTAGTAACTGTTGCTAGCGGTACTGCCTATGCCGATGGTGACGTAGCATTCATCTACAGTCGGGCTGGCCTAACTTCCATTGATGACATCGTTATGGAAGACGGAGCGGTTGTGGGTGGTGGTTCTGGTGGGGCCAACGTTAGGGCTTATGACTTAACTCAGGCTGGCAGGACGGCGGGTGATTGGAATGCTGGTGCTAGTGTTTCATATAACTCAGGTACGGGACGAGACTTGTCTCTAAACCTACTTGACACAGCTATTCAGAAGATTAGGGAGAATGGTGGAGAGCCGAAACTGATTCTTCTTGGGCATGACCAGTACTTTAAGCTAGAGAGGCTTTTGAACTCTAACCAGAGGTACATGGGACAGGAGGAGTATCAGGTAGGTATCGGTTCAGAGCGAACTTTCCCCGGCACTCGAACTGGTCTTGTGTTAGCTACGTATCAGGGAATTCCAATTCTTCCAGATGCTGATGTGCCGAAGTCGGTTTCGACTGCGGATGCGGTGTTGGGAAGTAACGTCTATGTTTTAGATACAGACTATCTTGAAATTGCAGTTGCTCAACCTACTCAGTATGTTGAGAACCGTGACTACTTCGCAGCCAATGCGCTAGTGGTTCGTGGTTTGCTATATACCATGGCAGAAATGCGATGCAAGAACATCTTTGTTCAAGCTAAGATTGCAGACTTGAACACTTAATAGACTCTAGGTATAATGGGGCGTAAGCTATAAATCTTACGCCCCTAATACCTTTAATAATTTTTGTAATGGAGGATAACAATATGGCAAAGCATACATTTAATATGGCCGATGTAACGGGCGATACTAAAGTTATTGCACGATCTTCATACGGTTACGATTGGAATTATTTGGCCGATGATGAAACCTTTCTTTTTGGTAGTACGGACGAAACTGCTTTCAGTGTCAAAAATATGATTCCGGGTACTGGTATTTCTACTGGGTCTGGTACTGTTTGTAAAGGTTCCGTCTTGCGAATGGGGGATGTCATCGAAACAACTATTATTATAGATTTAACAGGTCTAAACTCAGGTGATGCTGACGGTGATATTATTGGTGTAGCAGCAACGGCAAACTGTCATATTGGACAGATTACCGCTGCTAAGAATGGCACCATTACTCACGGCTATATGCAATGTGTGGAAACCCCAGCAGGTGGGGAGCCTGATATTGATTTGTTTTCTGCTACCGAAGCTACTGGTACGGAGGAAGCACTTGTCACTGGTTTGACCGAAACAGCTTTGTTGGCTACTGCGGTAGATTGGACAGGCATTCTAGCTCCTAAAGGAATTACTGCTGTTCCCGCTGCTAACGAGTATTTGTATCTAGCCGCCTCTGGTGGGTCTACAAATGCAACTTATACGGCTGGTAAATTTATCATTAAACTTTATGGGTCTTAAGTCATTAGGTAGCCATTTTCAGATAGGGGTGGCTACCTTTTAATGATGGAAACGAGGTTTATATAATGTAAATTTAGAGGAAGGTGTGTATTTATGGCCTCTAGAAAACAACAAGAGTCTCTTTCTATAGATTTAGCAGTTTATATGGAACGATTAGACACTTATATTTCAACGCAAAGTACTTTAAATGAAACGTTATGTAGAAGTTTAGATAAGGTTAATGATGAGCTAGACGATTTAAGGTCATGGAGAAACAAGATGTATGGCGCTAAAGCTGTAGCAATATTTGCAGGAATTCTTTTCGCTCATGCTACAGTAGTTTTAGGAGCGATATTAGGAATAATACGATTAAGATGGGGAGTGTAATTTATGGCAAATGAACGACATACCGATGCGAGGGGTTGGGAAATAGACTTTTCTACTAGGCAATCTGTCCATCCATATACAAGATACTCACCGTTTAGAGCAGCTACTTCAACTACAGTATCTACCTTATTTACTGTATCTAGAGGAGAAACCGCTACTAACTGGGTAACAAATCCTAGAGTTGAGGCTGCAGATGTTACTATGTTCACGGCAACTGGTTCAGCGATATCCAGAGATACTGGGCAAGCTTCATTAGGAACAGCTTCTTTACTTGTGAACCCAGCGAACTCCGACGCCGATGAAGGAGTTTATTGGGACTCTCCTTTAATACCTTTCAATATTAATCCTCAACATCTAACAGTTCAGGTCGAACATCGAGGCGCATCAGCTTCAGGAGCAGTGACTCTTGAACTAATGGATTCGTCAGGTACAGTTCTTGCAACATCAGGAACAGATAGTTTAGCAACTTCTTGGAGACGATTAACAGCACAATATACAGTTGCTGGCAGTACTGCAGCCGCGGCCTATAGATTATCTATAACTACTACTGCTCAACATAATATAAATTTTTATGTAGATAAGATTATGTTTGAGGTCAGAGAAGATACTACAGCAGTTTCTACTTATATAGATGGTGATAACGGAATTAATTATGAGTGGACAGGAACAGCTAACGCTTCTACGTCAATTAAGAAACCGGGATTAGCTCTTATTAAAGGAATATTCTTAAAGAATGAATCAGGAACTGCGGCTGATATCGTCTATGTAGCTTTTGATACAATAGCTACTTCTACTACTGGCATACCAATATTGGGTGGTGGTACGTTAGATACAAATTGGCCTTTAGGATTTACTAATAAGATTACCGTAATAGCTGCCCAAAATACTCCAACAGTTAGCGGAGTTGTTTGGGGAACTCATTACGCCTAGGAAGAGAATATAATGAGTATTGATCTCTATTCATGGGCATCAGATGATGCTGAAATAATGCTATTAGAAAAAGCTCAAAACGGTAGAACTACTGTTGAGGATATTCAAGGTGCATTAGAGGAATATCAAAAATTGTGGAAAGCTGGAATAGCTTCTAAAGCTGAGGTTTTAACACTCTCTCGTGCCTTTCCCGATGCTCCTGAATATACAGAAGCTGCTCAAGAATTTAATATTTCTGAACCATTAGTTATCGGTGGCCCAGCCTCTGTAGAATTAATTGATAGAGAAGGTCATATGATAACAACCGATGCTTTGGAACGGGCCTTTAAACGCTATATGGCTAACTTTCGTACTCGTAATGCTATGGTACTCCATAGTGATGTTCAAGTAGGTTGGGCATTACCAGCTTATATAAGTAAAGGTGGACAGATTTTTAAGTCTGGTGTAGACGATAAAGGACTATATTTTATTTGTGAAATCAGAGATGACACTCGTATAGCGCAAAGAGTTATAGATCAAATAAATGACGGTAAGCTTAAAAGTTATTCTATTGCTGGATCAGCCACTAAGACTCAAAACATGCAGAAAGGCTTAATGCCTTATATGCAAGTAGATGAAATGGAACTTGCAGAAGTAACTGTATGTGAAAAGGGAGTCAATCAGGGGGCTGGGTTTGACTTATTAAAGAGTCTGTCTACACCACAAGGTTCTTGTATTGATGGAAGTTGTTTGATTAAACTGGAGAAACGTGATGGTCAACTCAGTCCCGTAGAAGCAGGATTACGACAAGCCACTCCACCAGAATTAGAGGTTGGTATTAAATGTGAATCATGTCAGTATTTTATACGAACCGCTGAGGATGAGGTTGGAACGTGTGAATTGGTCATGGGTGATATACATTCTGAGGATTGGTGTAAATTGTATAGTCCTAATTTATCTTCTGAAGGAGGTGATCCAACATCTAGCGTAGGAAATAAACTTAATGTATTGGAGATAGTACTTATGGAAAATAAAAAAGGAAACATAGATTTTATTAAATCATTTGGTAAATGGCAGGAATTACAAAAATCTGAGGATTGTGCATGTATTGTAGTTGGTCATGATACTATATCTGTCTTTACAGATATATTAGCTAAAGCAGATAAAGACCCCTTGAATAATGGCAAATCTTTCAATACCTTACATAACTATGCTGCACGAGATGCGGAACATCATCAACTACTAAGAGAATATGGTTTTCCTTCGGAGCAACCCCTTGAAGGAATGAGGTATACACCTGTTGTAGAAGTGGAAACTAATGATTGGGGAATACCAATAAATCATAAACCTCCATGGACAGTTAATGAAGCTGGTCAAGAACTAGGAGATAAGTTAGATGAAGACTCTCCTGATTATCATAAGTCTGCAGCAGCTAAGGCTAGAAAGGCTGCAGCAGAATCTGATCATCCATGGTATTCACCAGAGATAAGTATAACTAAACAATTTCTAAACTATATGGATTTATTTAAAGCGGAGAATAATCCGTTTGCGATAGCTACTTCCCAAGCTAAAAAGCAGGGACATAGCAATTTTAAAGAAGGAAGTGTTGGGGATTCCCAAAGGAAGAAAATTGCTGAAGCAATAAAAAGAAATTAAGAACTAGAGGAGGTTTATATGTTTGGTTTTATATCGAACTTTCTAAGAGCGTTGGCACATCGGGAAGAGAATACTAGAGCTTTAGATAATTATTATCGCATAGAATACGCAAATGAGCTTGATAAACTTCCTCCATCTGTTAAATTGCTCAGGATTCAAGACCTGTGGGGAAACTATACTTATGAATATAAAATCATAAGTAATCAGCATATTAAGAAATACAGCACAGCCTTAAAAAATTATAGGGGGTTGAAAAGATAATGGGTAAAGTAAGACCGCAAATATTTTTAGCGATTCTTGTGCTAGGAATTTTAGCTGGAATAGGCGCTATGAATGGAGTACCTGAGCTTGCAACCGCAACAATTGGTGGAATCATAGCTTTGGGTATGAAAGTACTAGAAAATGAGTAAAGGGGGATCATATTCATGGTATATGTATACGAAGCTGAATTAACTAGTTGTTCTTGTATAGAAACAGGAAATTGTAGTTGTCTTGAAAATTATGGAGCAGAATGTGATTGTGAGTGTGATTGTGTTCTATGCATAATGAACGAGAACAAAGAATATAATAGTTGTGGTTGTGGTGGAAATTGTTCTTGTGGAAAATATTCTGAAGAGAATTATTTAAATGAACTTGGTGATGATTAATGAGCGGTTTCCATAGTCATTTAAGGACTAAAACACTATGACTTATATAGTTACTTCAACTTGTGTAGATGTATTAGATAAAGCATGTTTAGATGTTTGTCCAGTGGACTGTATTTACCTTGAGGAGGGTGTAGACCGTATGGTGTACATTGCTCCTGATGAATGTATAGATTGTGCTGCATGTGAGCCTGTATGCCCAGTAAATTCAATTTTTGCTGAAGATAGTGTACCCGAAGCTGAAAAAGCTTATATTCCCCTCAATTATGATTACTTTGAAAAAGATAAAGATACAGTAAGAGCAACACTAAATGAAATGGTTCCTGTAAAATAAAAGGAGATTATGCCTTTCAAAACAGGGCTTTTAAACTCTTGGGTAATGGTATAGGTCATCTTTTATCTTTAAAGCCCCTCTACGGGCTTCCTAGAGCGCCTTAGCTTTGGCAAAACATGTAGAAATTAGGAAAAACGCCTAAAAACTCCTTATTTAGTATAAAAATAGCAAATGACTACAGAAATAATAATCGACTTACCATACTCCCCATTACCTAATCAAGTCGAAATTAAAAATTCGTCGATACATGGTTTAGGTTTGTTTTCTGTGAAAGACATTCCACAAGGAATAGAGCTTGGAATAACACATATTAAACATAAGTTATTTCCAAATGGATGGATAAGAACTCCGTTAGGTGGATTTTACAATCATTATGAAAAACCTAACTGTTTTATCACAGATAAATTATTAATAGATAATACAGCAGTCAAAATATTGGTAACACTAGAACACATTCCAACGGATACAGAATTAACTTGTAAGTATTCTTTGTGGAATATTGATGTTTTATTAAAGCATATAGTTTAGTTATAATATTTTACATGCTTTCTATCAAAAGAATCTTGAAGGTCTTGTCTCGCTTTCTCATTAATAAACTTTCCAACTAGTTGTAAATAAGTTTTAGTGAAATTTGGCCCATGATGATCTGCTGGGCCTTTCTGATAATTAATTACATGAGCCATCTCATGACAGATAAATGGAATCCTTTTTACTACATTAGATGGAATGGCTACATAAGTGGGGGTAGCATAAGCAATATGTTTTGCAAGCCTTCTTCTAATGCTAGTTGGAATGGTTTTCTTGTTACCGGTATAGAGAATAGGCTTCTCAATATTTGCCCATGTAGAAACAGAATGAATTAGTTGTTCTGCCTTTGTTTGAGATGTCTGAGGATGTATATGCCAGAACATACATTGTTCTTCCGCATCATACACTTTCTGTCTTTGAAAATCTCTTATATGGATGTTTGGAATAGAATCACTATCTATAGCTCTCATCAACATATTTCCTGCTGTTTAAGCATTTTCGGACTGTGGAGATAATCCTTCCCCTTCCAACAAAACAGATTTAAGAGCGTCCTTTCGTCTAGCATCCCTACGTTCCATAGCAGAATAATAATTATCTGAATCATCGTAAAGGAACTTTAATTCCTGATGGTCTATAAATTCATAGATACGTTCTGGATGTGTAGAAAAGCCCATCCAAGTCATTACATCTACCCCGAAACCTAATTGAATGGCTGTGATACGGCTAGTTAACCCAAGTAAATATCCACTACCGTGGAACAATCCACCCCCCGAATTACCAAAAATACTGGGAGCGTTGGTCATAAGATAGGACTTTTGCTCAATCATCTCTCGTAGATATGTTAAAGAACCTTGAGAAGAGAATGGGTCATGGAGCAATGAACATCCAGATACCCATACATCATCAAACAGCTTTAAATTCTCAAGTTCGCCTTTAGGATAGAGAGTTGCTACATAAGGCATCTGTCTAGGATTATTTAATCTAATAGCCGCTACATCATGATTTTTATCATAGGCAATAATCTTTCCTGTAGTCGAATTTGCAGATACTACTTTAGAACCTTCATAATCAAATACTTCTACAGTAACTTCTTCAAGAATATCTTTCTTGACTTGACGTTTTAATACTGCATCCCACTCATCAATTATTTTAATATTCCCATCTATAACATGCTCACAGGTTAGAGCAATATTTATAAAGTTACCCTCATGTTTAAGGTCTGGAGCAGAATAAATTAATACTCCACTTCCACCTGCTTGTCCAGCCCTAACTCTTGTAACTGGATATAAAATACGTTCGTGTAGTTCTTGTTGTGTTAAGCTCATTTCAAGCCCCCTATTCGGGAATGATAAGGTTGTCCAATGCTTTAATTGTAGCAGTACTGAACTCTTTGAGTTCTTTGACCAATGCTTTCTTTTCAGCCATAGTAATTTTTTTGTCTTTCATGGCTTTTCCAAGAGATTGTACCACATCAAGGGCTTCCTTAATAATGTTTTTAGCTGCAGCCGACTGTCCCGCATTTAATTGGATAAATGTTATGGCTAGGTTTATAATTGCCAGTGGATTCATGTTTTTTTTCTCCTTACTTTTAGACTTGATAAGAACCTTATTGAAATGGATTATGCTCTATTGGAGTCTTCTTTATCCTTATTGGAATAAGTTTCTCCCTTAAACTCATCTTTCAATCTGTATTGAGGTGTCTGTGCATGACAGTTAGGACATAAGAGTCTTAGATTATTTAATCTATTATCCTCATTGTTTCCATTAATGTGATCTAACTGTAACGGAATGGTTTCTCCTACCCAGAACACACGTAAACAAATAGCACATTGTGGTTCCAAATAACCTTCATTTAGTAGACGTACCTTAAGTTTATCTGATTGCATAGGCACTTTATTATTCAAGTACTCTTTCATCTCTCTAGTTTTCAGTAACATCTGAGGATAGATGTCTAGCTCACTAGTCTTCATGGCTTTCTGAACATCCCATTTAGTTCTAAATGGTCGTACACCCTCTGCTATAAATCGTTTACGAATCATAAGTATACCTCCTATTTTATTATACTATATTGAGATAAAAAGTCGAGTTGCGTCCAAACGAAAATTGTGCTAAACTTGAAAACATCCAACGAAAAAGGAGGCACGAAACGCTTATGATGATAGTTAACCCAATAAAGTTTTGGTTATTTTTGATGGTGGGAGGTATGTTTTCAATGGCATTTTGCGGAATGTGATTAGTTTAGAGAGAGGAGGAAAGGTGCTAATAGATAAAGAAACGGCTATTCAAATGATTAAATATAGTAAAGGAAAGATTTTTGGAGTGACCTTTGTAAAGCGTACCACAGGAGATATAAGAAACATGTCAGCAAGGCTAGGAGTTTCTAAAAGTGTTACTGGTGAAGGACTAAGATATGACCCTGAAAGTAAACAACTTATGACTGTGTATGATATGCACAAGAAACAATATAGAATGTTAAATACAGAAACTCTGTACAAATTGAATATGAAAGGTCATGAATACTCTATAGCTCAAGTAGTATAGAGAAAATTTGACAAAGTATCAAGTTTTGTGGTAAACTTGAATCAAGCGAAAACGCTACATTTTAGGAGGTTACATATTATGCAGATACAGAATGAATCCAAAGAGAAGTTTGTGTTGAGGGTGGAGAATACTTTCAAGGGTAATCAGTTTATTAAGAGTTTGAAGAAGCATCTTAATAAGAATACTTATGATATACGAGTTCGTTATTCTGGTAAGCGTCCAAAGGGTACTCCCCAAGCGTCTACTCGTAAAGAGAATGCTACTTCTATGCGAGTATACATTACTGATACTGAGCGTGAACAAGATACACAGATTCGATATTATGACTTACTTAGGGCTTACAAAGACCTAGCTAAGTTAGTATAATAGAATAAACCTACACTGAAGTAGACCTGAGCATGTCTTTAAACTGCTCAATTTTTATTATGTAAGGATGTGAATAATGCCAATCTTTGAAATCGTTTCTCTAGAAGAGGCTTTGGAGGCAACTAAAGTTGATAGGTGGTTGTCCGAAAAGTTTGGGGACGAATATGAATATGAGCTACCTCACTGTCCAGAATGTAATGGCACTAATCTGAATGATGCAGTAACCCTATGTTGGGATTGTCTTGCATCAGACTATCAATAAGGAGGACAATACGCATGGATCATGAAATGCAATGGACAGACATGGATTTATTGTTGCAAACAAATGAAGAACATAGAAAGTTAAATGGTGAACTAAGAGTAGAGAATAAGTTACTTAGAGAAACTGTAGAAGAACTTTATGATGTAATGTCTAATATAGATTTTTCTAGCCAACCTCTCTTAAAGTATAACGATATGCCATGGAAGAAATGGGAAGCTGTAGTTGAGAAAGAACCTGTTCAATTAAAGTTATTTTAATGACTATAGATATATGGAGCTTAACAGTATGGGATTCAGATACAGGACAGATTTATACACTAGGTGCTGACTTTGATGTTAGTCACATTGCTGATATCCTAAATGATATGATCCATATAATAGGTTTGGAGATAGCCATTAAAAATGGATTATTGATAAAAAGTGTATTAAATGATGGGAAGCCTGTGGCAAATAAAGATTGGTTAAACTGGAGAAAGAGGTAGTTATAGAGAAAAGAACCTGAAGTATACCAATGTGGAAACTAGTTACAGGGAAGGTTTCAAAACGAAAAAAATAAAGTAGGTCAGTTTTAAATAGTATAATAAGGAGAGAGAAATGAGTGGCGTAACAGAACAGATGTTGATTCATACACAGGAGTTTAATATAAGATTAGACAGTACTGAAAGACTCATGCATGAAACACATCAGGAGGTAATGCAAAAATTGATAGACATTCAAGATAAGATTGATTTACTAGAGTTTCGACTAAAAGAAAAGAATTATGGATAATCATAATTGGTCAAGTCGAGAGAGAAAAACAACATCTAAACGGTATCTGAAAAACTTAAGTAAGCCGTTTCGTAAAACCCTTCAAAAAGATTCTAAACAATCTCGTGAGTGGTCTAAACTAAAAAAGAAGTTGCGAAGGCTTGAAGACTACGAAGCTGAGGAAGTAACTTAATAATGCGTATGTTAAAGAAATTTATATGTAGACGAAGGGGTCATTCAAATAATGTATTAGAAGTATATATACTTAAAGATATTATTAGATGTTCCCGCTGTAATCAAATACAGGAGACCTTTTATAAAAGGTAATGAAGGAGGAGTATATGGTAGAAGAAAATAATACTCCCTTAGAGGAACATGATTATGAAGAACTGGAAAAAGAATTATCGTTCAGTTTATCTAGAAATGAAGCATTGTTTTTAGATGATAGTCTGACTTTAATGGTTGAACGAGAAGGAGATGAACAGCGAGTATTTTCTATGCGACCTGTACAAATGACTGCAGGACTAGCCGTACCATTGGACTTAATGGACAAGATTGGTAAAGCTGTGGTCTATACTACAAAACAGGAAAATCAAGGTAAAGAGTATACGTTTGAGATAGATATTACAGAACTCTTTATGATTAGGGAGGTAGCATCATCGTTTATTAAAATTGGAGATGAACCTGTAGGCTATAATTTAAAACGTAAAGTTTGTGCATTACTGTATGCTGATGAGCTTGAACAAGAGAGTAGAGATGTGCAGATAGATTACCTACTTAAAGATGTTCAAGTTAATTTTGATACGGTAATTTCGGATGAAATTGATATCACTATAGATGTAAATAAGTAAATAATACACATCATTCGTAGGTATATATATATGGGGGGGATATAAAAATCCCCCCCCTATTTTTTAAAGCCTCTGTGGTGGAACGGTAGACACGCTTGGTTTAAGCCCAAGTGCCAAAAGGCGTGAAGGTTCGATTCCTTCCAGAGGCACCAAAAAGAAGTATAAGGGGGACATAGATATGAGTATAGATATTTACCATTATTCTCTACTACCTGAAGGTTTGCAGGGCAGTATGCAACAATATGTTGAAAGGGGTATTGAGGCAGGTGGCTTTCTTATGGCCTGTCTTGAAAATGATTTAGTGGGAGCTTTTGCCAGAGCAGATAGTAAGAACCTTCCACGTTTACAGGAAATTGTGAAATGGATTTACTGGGAAGCTCCAACTGGATGTTGGGGAAGTAAAGAGAAAGTTAATAGTTGGTGCAAAGTTGGGGGAATTCAGTCTCCTCTATATTTGCGCTAAGGAGAGTATAACGATGACAATTATAACTGGTGACCTAATTCCTTTATTTAGATTACATACATTGCTTAGTGGTTTAAAGTTAGAGTTAAAAGGTATACGAATGACTAATAAAGGACGTAGCTGTTATGCAATTATTAAATCTGAACTAGGTTTTACGGGAAGCAAACAAAATGTTTATAATCAACTAGAGAGCTACTTAAATGCCAAACTATAAAGTATATTGGAGCAAGAGATATCATGTTTCTGGTATTGCTAAAATAGAAGCAGATAGTGTTACAGAAGCCGAAGAAATTGTACGAGAGCATATAGGAGACTATGAAGGCCCTATGCAATATGATCCTCATGGAGATACGGTGAGTACCTTATATGAGGTTGAAACCTATAAAAGAGGAGAGTAAGATGAGACTTGTTTTAGACCCAAGAAGAAAAGAGGATACGGTACTAGGGTTCGAGTGGCTTGAGCCAGTGAGTTATGGATATGACAAAGAGGGCATACTTCAAACCATACTGTGTAAAGGACTCATGTCTGACAATTCAGTAAGTCTGATTGATATCCAAGAGCCAGAACTTTCAGAAGACTTAATGATGAATTACACTGTATGGGATAACACTAATGTGTAAGCCTATAGTTAGAAAGATAACAAAGAAGGAAGCAGAATCATTACTTCATCCCTATCATTATTTGACAAAGGAAAGCAAAGGTTTTAGGACAGGCTATAATTATGGTGCATTCATTGATGATGTTTTACAGGCTGTCTGTATATTTCATAATCCTTCTGTTCCTGAGTTGGTGAAGGGGTGCTTCGGTTTGACACGAACCGATCAACGTGGTATACTTGAACTTGGGCGATTAGTAAAACATCCGTCTGCCAACGGCAGTTTAATACTGTCTCAATTTGTAGCAATGGCTATGAAAGAGGTACGTAAGGAACTGGACGTTAGAGCTATTCTTAGCTATGCAGATTCTCGCTACCACGCAGGGTATATATATCAATCTTTAAACTTTATGTATTATGGACTCACAGACCCTAAAAGCGATTGGTGGTTTGAACAAGAGGATGGCACTTTTCTTAAACATACTAGAGGCAAGGTAAAAGGTAGTAAAGGAGAATGGAGACACCGACCAAGAAAACATAGATATTTATTAGTTTTTGACAAGACTCTTCAAACGAAGTGGCTTCCAAAAGTCTATCCTAAAAAAGATAATAAGGAGTATACGTATTATGATTGCAGTAAAGAACAAGTTGATTATCGAATCAAAATATCTAGCACAGTTTGAAGAGTTGTGTAATAAATTATCGCCGGAAAATCTTGCTTGTGATGGAGAATTTAATATGCTTGAAACTAGGAGAAAGGAAAAGAAACTTCTGAAAGTTTGGAAACGATTAGAAAAGAAAATTGGGCGTACTGTAACTGAACAGGAAATATGGGATACTGTTTTGGAAACATATAGACAGAATAGAATAGCTTCAATCCCTAAGAACAGAGTGTGGAAAAATTATGTAGAAGAACCAGATTTAGATGATTATGATTATGAGGCTAGAGACTAATGACAATGGGATATTTTATAATTCTATCGGTTATAGGTATGGGAATTGTGGGTATACTTAATATCTATATTGCCTATCTTTCCTTTAGATTAGTAGGTTTAACTAAATCTATTCTACAGGAAACTATTACTATTAGGAACGATACGAAAGGTATCTTAGCAGAAACTATTATTATTCGGAAAGATACAGAATGTATCAGAGATGAGAATATTCGTATACGAAAAATTAGTGAAGAAGTTAGAGATAAGTTATAGAGAATGGAGGGAAGGATAATGGACGTTTACACAACAACAGTTAAAACAGTAGGGAATGTAGATAAACAACAGTATACGCCTATCACAGACCCTGAAGATTTTTGGGGAATTACAATAGATGAAGTCCGTGATAAGATTTCTAAGTGGCAAAGTTTCTGGATGGTTGGTGGCGGCAATTGGACAAATCCTGTACTCTATAGAAATGGTGAAGCCTTTGGTTATTTCTCATATAATCTACGATTATGGGATTCCCTGCTCTAGGGATTTGACAAAAGTTTTACGCTTGTGTTAAACTAAGGTTGCGTTGAAAAAACCGATTCGCTTTTGCGGAGGTGTAGATATGTAATTATCGAGGATGTTCAATATCAAAGTATGTTTAGTACATAAAGGAGTAAATCGTGGGTATACAAGAAATAGTAAAAAGCATACAGGATAGTGTAAGCAACTTAGAGGACGTACAGCTAAAGGTTGAAGATATAATGGCTACGGCAGAGGATGTAAGAGATAGAGCCGTAAGCACACTAGAAGCTCTCCAAGAGGATATAGAACTTCTCTATAGAATAGAAACAAATCTATATGAAGCAGAGAGTATAGAAGACGACTCAAATAATATAATTTAGTATAAAGGAGCTAATATAATGTCAGCATCGATTTTTGGTGATAGATTTCTAGGAAGGCGCACACCTGCATGGCATAGGATTGGACAAGTATTTGAAGAGCCTATGTCTATGAGTCAGGCTATTCGTAAAGCAGGTATTGATTTTCATATTGCAAAACATCCTGTAGTAGTTCAGATAGATAAAGGAGAGACTATAGACCTTGTACCTACTAATAATTTTGCAGTTGTGCGAGAACCTGTAAAAGACGACGATGAATATAGAGTATTGTCTATAGTAGGAAAAGAGTGGACTCCTATTCAAGCTGTGGATTTGGGTAGGATGTTAGACCCTGTAACAGAAAAGTATCCTGTGGAAACCATAGGTGCAATAGGTTATGGAGAGAAAATCTTCATGACCTTAGATGCAGGGGATAGTAAGATTTGTGGTGAAGACCATAAACTATACTTCCTCGTTACTGACCATCGTGATGGTATGGGTGCATTGCAAATTGCTTTTACTCCTGTACGAGTTGTGTGTCAGAATACACTTACGGCGGGGTTGGCAAATGCTAAGATTTCAGTAAGGCTTACCCATACTAGGAGAATTGAATCGGATACAGAGTGGTACATAGGATTGTTTAATCAAATGAGTTCAGCAAAGGATGAAGCTATTGCTGTTATGAACACTCTTAATACAACTACTATAGAGGACACAGATGTGGAGAGAGTTTTGAAGTCTGCATATCCTGACGCTTCTCAGCCCAGACGATTATCTCTTTCAAAGGATATCACTGCTGATGATGTCCCTACTGGTGTGTGGATGAAACTTCTTGGTGACAAGAAAGAATTGCAAGAAGAATATGAGAAACGAGTAGAGAGAATAGAATTGATTCGTAATGGAGCAAGGGAACGTTATACTGCTTTCAACGATGAGTTTAGTAATCTTGCTCGTACTCCTTGGGCTATATGGCAAGCGATTGTAGAAACAGAAGACTATAGGAAGGGCCACGCTAATTCTGCTACCGCATTGTTTGGCTCTAGGGCAGATGCTAAGGCTAGGGCTTTTTCAACTGCTAGACAATTAGTAACTAATAGTTAGTATAATAGAAAGAGCAAGGTGAGGGTGCTGTCCTGAGCATGACAGAAAACTGCTCTATTTTATAGACTATAAACGCTGCAGGAATATATGGATACTAAGGACGCTGAACAATTGATGTTACCTTTTTTCCCTCATGATCCGTACTTAGCAGTACAGTCATTATCTAAAGCGATGTCTGATTATGCGGGAGTGCTGTTACCTAATTGGATATGGGAAACGATAGTACAACAATACTTCACGTTCCTACACCTTCAAGTACTGCACATGAAACAAGAACATTTACGTGAGCAAATAATATCTGAAGACCCTTTTCACATGAATACTATACCCTATCTTATACCCGACCATCCTCTATCGAATTAGAGCAGTGGGGATTTGCCACAAACGTCGAAACATGCTAAACTAATGAAGCGGTCGAAAAACGGCATTTTGTGGAGGTGTGAGATGTAATTATATATTCGTAATAAACCAGTATTGAGAGATAAGCTACTAGGCTAAGAACGTTATTAGAATAGTCGTAAAATCTAAACCTTGACGAAGGCAAGGATAAATGCTTACTCTCTAATAGCTAATACGTGAAAGCATAGCCTCCCTGCATAATCGAATATTATTTAGGTGCAGGGATAGGTTAGGGGGATGTATAGCTTGTGGATTGTATTATACCTATATCCATACTGATTTTACTACTGTTGTATCCAGTGTACCGTGCATACGTTGTATCACAAAGTACGAAGGACGGATAAATCTAGAACGCAGAACTGTTAATGTCTTAGGCAATTCTAGGTTCACGTTTACTTGCGTACCGCTTGTTGACCGTCAATCCGTCTGTATCCAGAGAGCCAGTATGAACAGTCCCTGTGCGGTTGTCAACCACAGGCTATGCATTCCCTGCTAATAAAATATAAAAGAGGAAACATCAACACATGGAAACTGAAGCAGTATTTATTGCACAGCCAAAGGGAACATGGACACACGACAACATTGTTATAGAGCATGATGGGTCTAGTGCCTACACAGTATATATTACATGGAAAGGTACTCAAGGGGGTTGGGAAGAGGCCAATACAACAGTCTGTAAAGTTCCACACCAGATGGCTATGATATCCTTATTATCCGACCTAACTGGTAAGCGTCCTTTATTTACTACTCTTGCTGGTGAATCTATTTTATACCATTAGGAAAGAGGAAAGAGTAATGGCTAGAAATGTAGAACATATCTGTGACATCAGGGATAAGTGGTGTCAAGAAGGAGCCAATCCTTATAGACATCCAGATCATAATAGTCATAAGGGTGGATGTATTTGTCCACTAGAAGAGGACGATTTGACGAATGTCATAAAATCTGCTAAACTTGAAGCAAGTCGAAAAATAATTAGATTGTAAAGGAGATTAACTATGCCTAACTGGTGTCAGAATGAAGTAACTGTAACAGCAGATACTAAAGGGACATTACAGAATTTTATAAATTTTGTAAAAAGTTCGGATGTAGAGTTTTCTTTTCAGAGTATAATGCCCATGCCTTCTGAACTCACAGGTACTTGTTCTCCTGTGCAAATATGTACAGTGGAAGAATATCATGATTGGATTAGGAAACACCAACCTACATATGATTTTGAAGGTAGGCCCATTACTAAACAGATGAGTGTTAGATTCAAGAAACAGTATGGGACAGATAATTGGTACGATTGGTGTAATAATAATTGGGGAACTAAGTGGGACACAGCTTCTGTCTATGTAGACAAATTTGCTGATACAACAATACACTATAGTTTTGATACTGCTTGGTTGCCTCCTGTAGGAGTCTACTCAGCATTAGTAAAACTATTTCCTGATCTGCACTTTTCTTGGTTTTATAGAGAAGAGGGGATGGCAATTGCAGGATACTTACCTAATTGACAAGCGAACTAAGTCGAGAGAAGTTGAAGTAGGAGAGTGAGATATGGCAAAGCACGAATGTAACTACTTGAGTAGCTGTTGTTATTATGGAGTAATTTATGGCACAGAAATAGATTTTGATGAGAGTGGCGCATTTGGTGTTTGTAGTAGCTGTCATGACTATGTGCCTTTTTATGATGAAGGCCATTCCCCTTGGGATGATGATGTTTCTACAAAATCCTTTACGCCAGTTATAAATCATAATTATGATTAATCCATCTAACATATTATGGACAGATTCTAATCAAACTATTCGTAAGTGGATAGACCAAAGAACTGGTTATGGTATGGAGCATGACCAATGGGCAGAAGACCACGGTATCCATGTAGGTTATTGTAATCGTCATAAGGTAAAGGTATGGGATGAAACTTGTGACGAATGTGAAAACGAAGATAATGGATGGTTGCTCTGTGGGGAATGTGAAGAGTATAGATATGAAGATGCTAGAGTAGAAGGTGGTCTGAAGTGCGGAGTGTGTGCTTATGGTTAAGTTGATGATGTTGGAAAGTATAATTATTAGGAGAGGTATACTATGACTAAAGAAGAGAATTTGGAAATAGCTGGAGAGTTTGCTTCCTCTATGAGAGGAAGGTTTATTATAGCCAAGGCATTACACTACGGTATACAGGAACTCGAAAAGGTTGAGGGGGTGCATAAAGAAGTATCTGATATAGACGATATGCATTATCTAAAAGAGACTGTATTTAATTTTCCTGTAGAGGTACTAGCACCTAGAAAGGCTGCGTACCCTCGGACTAAAAGTACACTAGAAGATTTGCGCTTATCGCAAAAAAGTGATAGACTTTAAGCGAGTCGAAAAATAACTCGTGACCTGAGCAGTAATTGCATTAGGAGTATATAATGAAGTACGTTGTTTTAATGCCTGAGTATCATCTAGAGAAAGATTCAAAATGGAGTAGACGAGACTCTAAGAAGATCACTAAGAAACGGTTTACTCCTGACAATAGAAGAAGTGTACGATGGCTCCTGAAAAAATCAGGGGAAGAAGCTAAAAGAATACAAAAAGCTAGAGAGCAAAAGGAGAAGGAGACATGGCAACAGAGTTGAGCAGAAATGTGCTAGACCAAGCTCTTGTAGTTAGTGGACACCATTCTATAAATATTGGAGCGTATACTCAGGATATGCTTGGACAGTTAGATGGTGACCAGAGGAGGTGTTTAGGACTATTGGAAGCCATAGATTTTGGATGCTTTGAACGAACTTCAGCTAAAGACCCTAAAGGTATCTATTGCATAGACTTAGGAATTAATACTACAGAGGATGTAGAGCAGTATCTTATAAAGCATATGACAACAGTGAATAGCTTACCTGTTGCTCCTTCTATGCTTGGCTTCTTCTCAGGAACCTTTGAGTTTTTATCTAACGGAGTTAAGTAATGTCATTAAATTGGGATATAACAGCAGTACAAAATACTAAAGAATTATGTTGGTTTTCCTCTGAAGAGGAATCGGAAAAGGTAGAACTTCATCCTGTAACCCACACATTGATATGGGCTACAATGCTTATAGGTTTCAATAAGATCACAGGAAAGAATTATAAAGACTTTTATCGTAGACTAATAGAGTTTGAAATTATTGTAGGGTATGGTATGCTTGATTATTTTGTAGATGGGAAAAGGGAAAGTAGGATGCCTTTTCTACAGGAAGTACAAAATCATATAGGTTTATTGACTAATGCTACTGTAATGGATAATAGAAAATGGACTAAAAATTTGGCTAGATTAGTTCATGAAAAGGCTGCCGATAGAATACGTTTTATGGCTGAACAAGAAACAGAGCAGACCAATGTAGAATCAGCCCTCTATAGGGTTGTTCTGTAAGATGACAGTATAACTGCACTAGGGATTTGACACCAACTTGTCGCCGTGGTAAACTTTAAGCAAGTCGGAAAACGAAGCAAAGGAGTGTACTATGGTATCGAACAGCGACGTTATCCAAGCATGGCTCTCTGGGAGAGTCACCAAAGCTAGGCACTTATCTACTGATGGTTATAATCTTTATTCCTATGCTCTGTTGATTGGACAGGGTAGGGAAGTATATGATTATACTAGTAGAGGGTTGGGGTTCACATCTCAAACAACTAGTTGCCATGTTGGATTAGCAAAGGTAGGTATATCTAATGGCTAAAGCAGAGAATGTAGTCAAGGGTTCTTACCAGAATATAGTAGAGGCTTATAACAGGGCTTCAGCGGATAGTTTAGTTGAAGGGCAATACTGGTACACGGATGCTAATAACATAGCAATGCAAGTAAGTAAACTGCTAGGCACTGAAGATATACGAGTAGGTGCAGGTATCTTAGCAGCCTTATCGCCTCAGACAGATTGGGGAGATAATGTAGCTGAAGCATTGAAGTTTACTTCACTAGGCTACAGTACAAAGCAGACCAGTGCAAACAATGCAAAGGCTAAGAGGATTAGTGAAGGGGAAGACCCTGACACTGTATTGGGTGGAAACAAAGTTGTTCCTTTCTACCATGCAATAGTAGAGCCTTATGGAAACTATCTACCTGTAGTAGACAGCCATGCTCAGACTATATATTATGGGAAGCCTGTTTCTAAGCGTGACAAAAGCAGAGCCTTTAGTAGTCCTAAAGTAATGAGAAGGATGCAGACTTCCTATAAACTAGCAAGCAAGAAACTTGGTGTACACTACAATGTAGTACAAGCAGTGACATGGGTACAGCATAGGAAAAATAAAGGCTATACTAAAGTGAGAGCATGGGAGGAACAATGAGTACTAAAGAAAGTATGTATAATCGACCTAGTTATGTATACGTTATGTATAACAAACTGCTGACACATTCTGAATGTACTATAGAATTAGAGTCAACTATTCAGAGTAGTGCAATAGAGATTGCTAATTATGGCAATGGTGAAACTGTAGCTGTTGAGTGTGTGAAGTGTAATGAAGTAATTATAGACTTTGATAGACCTATCTACGGAGGAGAGTAACTAATGGCAAGAGTACAGTATCAAGGATTACAGGAACTGTTCTCTCATGATGAGAGAGAAGATGTAGAATTTGCAATACTAAATGCTTTACGGGAACAGGTAAATGTAACTACTACTGGTGATTTTGCTTATACGATTGATGTTTACTATGATAGTGAGGAGAGTACAGCAGAATCAGAGATTACAGAAAAGAATCTTTCATGGTATCTGTAGTAGGGATTTGCCAAGCGATTTGTTTTGTGTTATGCTTTAGCTAAGTCGAAACAAGTGAGGTATGAAAATGAGCATATCCGTATATACACAATACATGGAGAACTATGGGGAAGCGGAAGGTGCTAACTACTGGAAGTTTAAGTTTGGAAGCAAGTATGTAGTAGAGGGAACAGATGAAAGACCTGCCAATGCAGTAGCAACAGTAATGCACTACTTGGCAAGGTACAACACTAACCCTAACTATTCTATAGAGTATGTTCAAAGATGGGTTCATACTGCTGAGGAATATGGAGTAGACGATAATGATGATTTAGGACAGTACACTACACTACTGTACAATCGTTACTTTGATGATTCAAATGGTGCAAAAGTATTAGTTCCTGTTTAGTGCAGGGGATTTGACAATAGTTTCGTTTTCATGTTATACTTTTGAGGAAGTGAAAAAACGAAGGAGTTGTTATGCTGTATGTGAATGGTAGTGATATTGATGAGGGGGAACTGCTAGAGTATTGGCATATGAGTAGAGCATTCAAAGTCAGTAGGTATGACAGAATGCTTTGGACAGCAGAGCGATACTCTAGTCGGTATTTTACAGTACCTAGTGTAAGAGTGTTCAAAGCATTGGATAGAGTCCTACAAGTATAGAGGGATTTGACACAAGTTTTGTTTTCGTGTTATACTATTTGAAGTGAGGAAAAACGAATCACCAAGGAGATACTGATATGTGTAACTCATGTGGGATGGCCTACTCCTTCTATTTCAGAATCCAATTCCATAAGCAAGACTGTCCTAGTCAGAAGGGGGGGTAATGGTAAACATATACAATGACTCTACAGGTGGAATTGCTACAGCCAAGTACAATGCAAAGTCAGTACAGAAAGCGATTGATAGAGATAAGACTATAGGAAGCAAGGAAGCGAAACTTATTCATGCCCTACTGAAGGGGTGGAGAAAAGAATGATATCTGAACTGAAAGCATTCATAATAGAGTATCAAAAGTTCTATGACTTAGAGACTATAAAGGAAGCAAGGAAGTACATTAGGAAAGACCTAAAGTATATAGATGAACAGGAAATCAGAAGGAAGAAGTTATATTATAATCAAGACAGGAAAGAGTAATAGCAGAACAGAACAGAGTATAACAGTACAGTAGAAATAGCTACTAGAGATTTACAAAGATAAAAGAGTATAGTATATAACTATCACACACAGAGTAAGACAGTCTGTAAATGCTCTAGGAAATTTGCTATTTGGTTTTAACGATGTTATACTTTTGGCAAGTCGAGAAAACGCCAAGCATAGAAGGAGTACAACATGAGTAGCTTTTGGGATAACATTCTCAAGTCTTACGAGACAGTAACAGATACTATAGTGGTGAATGGTTGCGCTGTCGTAATTACATCGGACTTCTGGGCGAGTATAGGATTAGGTGTAGAGACTAAGCCTGTAAAGCAGAGCAAGCCTAAGGCAGTGAAGAAGACTGCTAAGAAGAGCAAAGCAGTAGCACAGGCTGAGAGAGTATACGAGACTATAGAGGGATTGGTAGTACCTGCAGAAGACTGTACGCACTACTGGATAATACCTTCAGAGACTGCATGGGCTATAGGTGTATGCAAGAACTGTAGTGGAGAAAAGTGGTTCAGTAACAGATGGGATGAGCAGAGTATCTTCAATGCTACTCTAGTCCCACCCACAGTACAGACAGACTCTATTGCAGAGGACGCAGACATTCGAGATATTACGACAGTCTACAATGCAACACAGGACAGTATAGAGGAGAGCGAATAAATGAAACGCTATATAGTATCTGATAGACCTAGACTAGCACAGACAGGAGAGTATGTAAATATTGTGAGAAAGAGTAACAGAAAAGCAGTAAAGACTTGGAAGACAGTCTTGAAAGAGCATGTGAAGGGAAGAACCATAGCAGTACAGGAGAGAGCAATGCCTCTACCTGCAGAACTGATAAGGTGGGTACAGAGTATAACAGAGTAGGCCAATACCCTACAGAATAATGCAATACACTGCATAGCTCTACACTGTAGAGCATCACAGAGCAGGACAGACTCCCTGAGTTTGTTCCTGTTTTTTGTGACATGATAATTTTTTATCATGTCGAATAGGAACAAGGTCGGAAGCGGAAAGGATAGGAAAGGGAAAGGAAAAACAATCCCTATACTATAGGGCAGGGCAGATACCTGCAGTACTCTACAGAGTGTAGGGCAGAGTAGAGTTATCATGTCCCCATTTTTTTTATAGATTCTCTATAGAGTAGCTAGTGTTAGGCACAAATTTGACAACAGTTGCGAACGGTGATAGTCTGGTCATGTGCCAAGCGAGACGGCTCCGCTGAAACCGTACACTATAGTACAGGATGGTGACTAATGGCTAATCAGCCCAAAAACCCAGCCGATAAGTATACAGTTGAGAATGGCGAAATTGTAATGCGCTTTCCGATACTGCCTACGCTCAGTAAGAAAGGGATTTCAATGCTTCTAGCTACTACTAGGGGTGCCGAAACCTTCACCTATGAAGGCATGGAGATAAAGGCCAATGTCAATCTCTATGTTCCTATTGAGGAATGGGAAGCTAAGGCCAAGAAATCCAAGAAATAAGCTAGCTAGGAATCGGGCAGGTTTGGCACACCTGCCCTTTTTCTTTGCCCAAAATTAGACATGATAGCTTTTATATAGAGAGGGATATATTCTTATCATGTCTACCCTCCTCTCCCATAGAGGAAGGGAACAGGAAAGGAAGGAAGGGAATCAGGAATGGAAAGAGACTTGATAAGTTTATCAACTCACTTTTGTCAAGTGAGCGGTGGGCAGTTTTTCGACCTGCCCAGGTCGCCAAAGCTACACCTCACTTTCTACAATTTCGACTGTAAGTAAGTCGCCATGATCGGATTCACAATACCAACCCAATTCCTCACGCATAGCGGTAATAGAGAAACACGACAAACCCGAAATAAATTCTACCGCTTTGCGTACCGCATCCCAGTGACTATAGCGAATCCTATCAGAAGGGTATACAACGCTAGGAGAAGAATCATTCCACGTAATTTCCCGTACTTCGACTCGATACTTTCGATCACTAGGCACATAGGTAGGGGCGTAGGTAATCATTCGAGCCTCCCGATAGAGTGTTCAAGGTTTCCCTTGACTTCTCTATAGTACCACATTTAGAGGTATTGTCAAATAAAACAGGACTTGATAATTACCATGTCTAAAAAAGAGGGGACACAAGGAAGGAACAGGGAATAGGGAATGGAAGGAACGGAAAGACTCTTATCAAATCTATTTATCAAATCGAAAAATGGCAAAACTAAAGAGCAGTTTAATGACTTGCTCAGGTCATAGAATCGGGGGCGGCATATGCTAACTCCTATGCTTTGAATTTGGTGGGGTAGCTTTCGTAGTGTACCAAGCTACTTGCTACCCCCTGTGCCTTAACCTTTCGCTACATGAGGAACGTAGACGTTCAAATTGACTTGAACGTTCTTGTCTTCATGAATGAATGACTCGGTTCCCGAGGTTGTGGCAAGCAACACAGACTTGCCGGATTTCGCGGGCCGAGGCGCAATCTTCTTGACGATAACCACAAAGCCATCTTCAATGTACATCGCTTCTCTGAGTGCCTTGTTAACCATAATTCACACGCTCCTTATTCTAAATATTTTGTCGGGAGTGGTACTTCTCCCAACATCAATATAGTAGCACAGTCGTACCCCCTTGTCAAATTTATGACTATAGTGAAAACCAAAAAAACGGGAGTTGATAATTATTATGTCTAATATATAGAGAGAGCAGGAAAGGGAAAGGAAGGTGGAAGGAAAGGAACGTGGAAGGAAAGGAACGTGGAAGGAACGAGAGTTGATAATTCTATCAAGTCTAGTTTTTTGTCAATCCCTTTGAGCAGTTTATACACTTGCTCAGGTGTTTTATGACTAGCCTAGGTTTAACCTCGCTTGGTAAATGGTTTCGTACTGGGTGGCATCAGGCCAAATTTTGCTGTTAGCGGATGAGAAGTTTACCACATAATCCCAACACTTGGCACAAATTCCATTTCCTAATCCCTCAGCATATGAGCCACAAGTTTCGCAATTTCCGTTTGAATCCGAGATTTTATCTTTGGGTAGATTCCTGACTGATGCTTCAAATTCCGCCCTAATGATATCGTCCTGAGTCTTATCGACATTTCGATCTACTTGGTCAGCGCTATCGTTAGCTATTGCACTTTTTCCTTCGACGACGTTAGCTCGCAGGAGGGTGATGTTATCCCAAAATCCCATTTTGTTCACTCTCAGCCTTTCGGCTGTCCTTTGTAATGTTAGAGGTGTCATCCCCTACACAAGGAGTATAGCAGAATGACATGTAGTGTCAATAGCCTCTATGAAGATTTTGGGAGTTGATAATTATTATGTCTAAATATATATAAATAAGTATATAAAATATTCTAACCGTTTCTGACTAGGTTATTTCATTTCAGTCTGTTAGTATACTCCAAACTATTAATCCTATTGATCCAATAAAGATTCCTGTTAATAATATTTCTACCATTTTATTTCACTCCAGCCCAGCTTTTAATACTATTTTTGTTATTTCTTTTACTAAATTTTCAGCTTTCATTACTATTTCAAATCTCCACCGTAACGTATCAAAAAATATAGTTGTTTTAACCAATTTGGTTTTGCTGTATTTTTCGGGTTGCATATTGAATGATAAGCTATAAAATCTTCTGTTCCATTTGAATTAAAAACTCGTTTTAAAGTTATCGCCCAATTGTTTAATATTTCTTCATTACATTTATTACATTTCATTTTCAATGCTCCACATACTATCAAGTTTTTCTGTATCAATTAGAATTAGCCTCTGTTTTAAATATCCTAAATGTTTACAATTACATTGCGCTACTTGTCCACATACACATGTATAACAATCTTCTGTTTCTTGTACCTCTATAATTTTGTTATATTTTGTTTGTAAGATATTTAGTTGTTTTAATAGTTTAGTGTTTTCATTTTGTAAACTTTCTATTTCATTAATTAAATAATATTTATATTGTTTTTTATCTGCCACATGGGTTTTCTGTTTCTTCATTGTCGTTTTCCTTTCCTTCTAGTTTTAATATAGATTGTTTAAATATAGATATCAAGCATTTTGTTGGTATTATCTGTACCATTACTTCTAGCCAGTTTACATCATCCAGATTCTTTTTTTCTGGCGTAGTTTTTCCCCAAAATATTTTAAGTAAGCCACTAAGTTTTTCAGTATATTCTTCTACTGTTTTACATGAATGTAGCATGTCATGTACTAAACGATCTATATTTTTGTTAGTTTCTATACAGTATACAGCGCTGGCTGTAGCGTCTCTATCCTGTTTAGATATATCAGTTGTCATCAGGGTATCCTTTCTTTATACCGTTTCAAATCAACCTCTCTAACTGAGCCTGTCTGATCACACAGATTAGTATATTTCTAGATGTAGTTTACTTATTTAGCTGCTGCATCCTACATCTTTGTGTTGCTCTTACTTAAACCTTCTAATAGATTTTACTAACCTGTTTAACTCTTCTGATTCCTGCAACTTCTGTAGCCTGTACTAAGCTTTTACGAATCTTTATAACTAGTTCTATAGTCTAGATTTTACGTAGTTTACTTATTACTTTAACTTATATATATAGATAGTTAATCTCATTTCGTTTCAAGTCCAGCCCTCTCAGCACCACCACCATGCTTACTGGACATGGTGTGTCTAGTCTCTTAGCTACTTGTCTAGCTGCTTAGTCTACACTCTCCACACCTCTTACTTATATACTCTAGTAAAATTCTGTCTATGTACATACTTATTCTCTGATCCCTGTGGTCTCTACATCTTATCCTAGTCTGTCTCTAGTCTCTATAACTAGTTATCTAGCCTAGACTTTACTTAACTTATCTATTACCTTACCTTATATACATAGCTAGTTAATCCTATTTCATTTCAAGTCAGTCACTCTAGCTGACATCTCTTGTACACTCTGGTCACCATGCTCCTAGACTCTCTAGCTATCTAGCTTGCTAGGCTCTAGACTCTCTACCTCCTGTGCCTAGACTCTCTAGTGACCTCTGGCTATCTGTCTAGCTCCCACCGATCTCTGTAGTCTCTGTAGCTCGTCCTAGCCACTCTCTAGGCTATCTGTAGATAGCTCTCAGGCTCCTGTACCCTCCTGTAGCTAGTCCTACGCTGGGCTGTTCTTATCTTTACTAACTCTATTTCGGTTTCAAGTTGACGCTCTAGACGACCATGCCTGACCACCTGACAGCTAGCCTCTGTGTCCACCTAGCTAGACAGTCAGCCTCAGTCTCTACACACTGAGACCCTGATGTCTGTGACCGTGACCCTGCTGTAGATGTACACGCCTACACCCACATCTCCTGTGTCCACTAGTCACTAGCCTACTTACTTGTAGCTGACATAGCTTAATCTCTACAGTGTACACCAAGCTCCTAGCTCTTGTCAACTTGGCCTAGACTCGTCTTATCTTAGCTATTTCGGTTTCACTGCCCTGCCTCTCAGCAGCCTCACAGACACCTCTACACACCACACTCTGCACTCAAGGCTCTACACTCTGTCTACATGCTCTACACACTGCCTACACACCCTACACAGCACACCCACAGCAGCCTAGCTACCTGCCTGACACCTCTACCTGACAGGCTAGTCAGCCCTCACTCTGCCAGCAGCACCTCTAGGCTAGGCTCTCTAGCTGGCCCTGACCCTCCACAGGCTCCCTGTCCACAACACCCTCTTGAAGGGGGTGGGGGTGAACTGGTTTCAAGTCAACCTCTAAAACTGACTCAAGCCTGTAAATATACCCCCGTGGGTCTAGACGATTAAATAACTTTAACTAGTTATAGTTTCAACTAATAATTATTTCTTTCTAACTAATAACTAACTAATTAATAATAAGTAAGTAACTAATTAAATAACTAAAAAACTTATTCGTTTAATAATATATTATAATCTATTACGATGAAGGGGGGTGTCTTAAAAAGTTAGCTTGTTCCTTTATATAGACCCCCCGGTTATACTATTATGTTTCCTTGTAGGTAACCATTAATCTAGGGTACTATTTACCAAGACTATTTTTTCAAAACGTCCTAGCTAAATTTTTGTAATTATAAAATAAAACCCTATTTGAAGAGTATAATGTAGTAAGAATCTTGCGAAAGGATAGATTATGATGAGTAAAGGTAGTAGGATCAGAGAAGTTTTGACAGACGAGGAAAATGGTGGTATTCTGTATGAGGATATGGATGATGCTTTAATCGGCATTTATAGAACTCAATATGGGGCATCATTAGGAATATACTCGTATGTTAAGTATACAGAACTTCTTATTAATAATAAGGGGCTGTCAGAAGAGGACGCAGTAGAATACGCTGATTCTCATGTATATAAAGGTATAGTTTCTTATGATTCCTATCATCCATTAATTATTGATGACACTGGCGTTTAAAGGAGGTTATATATGAGTACATGGGAATGGTTTCTAATCTTTTTTGCGGGATCAATGGTTGCAAATATTTTACTTCGTTTATTATTGGGTAAAGCTTACTTTTTACATAGGGTTTTAATTGAGCAGGGTTATGAAAAGGGGTATGATATTGGTTATTGGGATGGTTGTACAAACATCAAGATGTACCACGCCTTAATGAACAAGAAGGTTCCTCCCGCTGATTGGTTAAAAAATACCATGGGTTCACGCCTCGATACACGGGATAAGGCGATAAAAGTTCTTAATAAAATACCTAATTAAAGTAGTATAATATAGTAGTGCTGTTGATTCAGCATATAGCTGATCTATGTTTAGGAGATACTATGTCGCGACTTACAGACATTTATAATAGTCTTATGGATGATCCAGATATCGTTCCACCAGCTAAAATATCCAAAGATGAATATGTTTTGAATATGGCTCGACAACGTATTCAACAGAGTGAAAATAATGCTGAAGCGTTGGAGATGGGTTTTGTTAAGACTAATGGTCATTTTTCTAATGGATATTCCAACAATGGTGGCTCTCAGTCTGCTGTAAATAAGCTTGCCGCTTTTGTGAACCTGCCGGAGGCTTCGCCTGATACAGATATATTATTGGAAAAGGCGAAAGAACCACAACATTTCCACGAGGATGCTTTACAATATCTTCTAGACAGGAACTATTCAAACGCAGTTATAGAGCAACTTCGTAAAGATCATCCACCTATGGCGACTTCTTCGGGTAAACCTATTCTGGAAATAAGTCTTAAGGATATAGCAAGTATTATCCCAGATAGGATGGCAGTAAGTGACGATGCACGAATAGCTGGAGAGGAGCGACCTACGGCTAAATCGCATCCAGCCATGTTTAAACCTGCGGCTAAGCCTAAGACCGCCACATCTGATGTTCCAGAGAAAGTTACATCTAAGAAAAAAGATGGGGTAAAAAGTATATTCCCAATAAAATGGGAAAGTGGTAATAAGTATAATACTGATTTGAAGCTTGGAAGCCTTGTACGAAATGAACAAGGTGACTTATTTAAAGTAAATCGTCTCAATGGTTATAATGTAGAACTTGATGGCATTAATGAGAAGGGCCAATCCAGAGGATCAACGAGTAATATTACTATTAATGTAGACCCTTCTGTCCGTAAACAAGGAGACCCTTTCTATTATCCTCATAAAATAGGAAATATAGATAATCATAATGATTTATTAGATGTAGGAACTCAAGCTAGGGTGGATACGGACACATCCCCTACAGAGCAGGAGTCTACTCAACCTGAAGTTACGCCTGATAAAGGGGAAGACACCGATGAAGGAATTGAGCCTCTAGATGCAGATAGTACACTTCCTCAAATCCAGACTTTGGAGGAGATTGCGGAACTTAATACCACTCAATTAGAGGCTGCACTGGTAGCTAAAGGGTTTGATAGAAATCAAATCGGTAAAATAGCAAAGATGAAAGGGCTTCAAACGGATGGCTTGCTTGACCAAGAGAAATAT
>Ga0208180_1000609_pt1 | contig 28836 bp, 34 predicted proteins | sample MalvireepMed_s16_FD_184241 | JGI IMG/M metagenome (GOLD analysis project Ga0208180, IMG submission 184241) | Marine viral communities from the Global Malaspina Expedition - Malaspina viral metaG DeepMed_s16 (SPAdes) (version 2) | ecosystem: Environmental > Aquatic > Marine > Oceanic | place...
AAGAACAAGTTGTGCTGCTGAATCATGTGGCTGACTTGGAGAACAAGATTCGCACGATCAGCTTCAACTTGGAACAAGCCCACGGTGGTAGAAACCACTTCATGGGCTTGTTGACCGCTAGTTTTGATAAGATTGAGGAAGCGAAAGAAGCTGATGGTTAAACTTAAAAGGTCTTTAATAGTTCTTGCAATAAGCATCCTTGTTGTTTGGGTCGGTGCTGGTTGCGAATCTGTTATACAATGAAAATGATGATATGCCTACTGTAGCTGGAGTAGAATATCCGTACACACCGGAAGGAATAGCTGCCGCTCAACAAGCTGAGAGGCAGATAGGAAAGATGGGGCCAGTTGGGTCAGACATTGGTCGTGGCGGTGGTGGTGGTTTTGGTGGTCTTGTGGGTGATCCATTCATATCACCGGGATTACTGGAAATGGCGAGGCAAAGGCAACAACCCACATTTCGTGATGTCTCACATCGCCCCCAAAGTGGGCAAGATTGGCTTCGAGAGACACTTGGCGCGGGGGGTGGTGTTTCTGGCCCTTCTTTAGAGAATATATTGCAACTTAAAGCGTTACAGGAAATGATGGGACAGAGACAGTCACAAGTAGCTGGTATTGCTGACCAGTATCGACCCCAAGCTACATTTGGTGCGCCAATAGCCAGTCCATCAAATCCGAATTGGGGTCAGCCTACAAATTTTGGTCAGTTAATTGGTCGATCTATTGGTGGATTACCTCAGATACCATCGCCAACACCGGGACTTGATCCGCGTCGCGGTCAATCTGGTGTGGCTGGTCAGAGTCCTTGGCCTCCTGTCCAACGTCCAATTACACAGGCTCCAAGAGGTAGAACAATTCAAACAACTAATCCCGGTGCAGGGTATGGTCAAAGTCCATCTGGCCCAACGGCACAAAGGCCACGGCAACCAGCTAATTACGGTCGGAGTCCGTCGAACCCCAACTGGACACCCGGAGGATAATTTATGGCAATAATTAGAGGAAAATATTACAAAGATAGGCGTAAGAAGGGCGGCGAACGCTTGATGGAACTGGCCAAGGAAAGTCGTCGTAAAGCTAAAGAGCGCAAAGAAAGACGAGTTGGTGGGCGCAAGTATGTCACGCCATTGTCTAAATCAAGGAAAGCGTCAACTGGGCCTACTGTAATTCGTCATGGTAAGACCAAGATAACAGTTAATGGTAAACCCAGCCCACATTTAAAGCCGAAAGCCAAGCGCAAGATTCATACCGTTAGAATGTACACTGCTGAAGACAAGCGAAAGTACAAGGAACAGTATAAAAAAACCGCCCGTAAACCAGACCCAGCTTTAAAAAGGCCCTTAACTTTTCCCAAAACGAAGGCTAAACCAGCACCTAAACCAGCTGCAAAGACAACTAAAAGGCCACTTGGTACAATAAAAGCAAGTTCGCCTAAAAGTGCAGGAACAATGTTCCTAGACTATCTAGCTCCCAAACATCGTGGAATAGGACAGAGTGACACAGGCTACTCACGCGCCGGTGCTGGTGATGTTGGTTTAGAGGTAGGAAAAAAAGCACTTAACGCATGGCTTACAGCAAGTGGAGGTAAGGCAGTTTGGGGTGGCGCTAAACAACTAAAAAATGCACCGGGATTAGCCAAAAAGATGAAGCCGTGGCTCACAGGTAAAAAACCTGTAATGAGTAAAGAGTTTATTAAAACATTAGGCGGTAAGAATCTTGATAATTTTGTAAAGTTTGCGCGAAAACAGGGTCGTCGAGTGCAAGAAAGATTAGGATTAAAACCAATTCCAAAACCTAGGCGAATTACACACAAACCAGATTTTATAAAGCCAACAGGTTCAGCTAGGCCAATGCCTACAACAGCAAAACCGAAGCCGAAACCCGCAAAAGAAGGGCCACCAAAATGGCAACGTGCAGCTGACAAGCCTATAACTAAACCACCAACAGGCAAGCCAACTAAAAGGCCAGCCAAGAAATCGGCAAAGAAGCCAGCAAAGAAAGCACCAGTCAAGAAACCAGCGGTCAAGAAACCAGCCAAGAAGGTAGCTAAAAAGAAAACAACGCCCAAGCAAGCTATGCAGTCGTTGATTGACGAGGTAACTGGTTTGCGTGTTGGTAAAGGGAAACCGCGTATTGTTTCCAAGAAAAAGCCAGCTGCAAAGAAGCCAGCTGCAAAGAGTAAAAAAAAAGTCTTAAGACCTAGTTTTGGGCGTAAACAAAATTTTGAGGAAGGTGGTAAAAGTATTGATGACTCTTTAAAGGAATTACAAAGACTTGTAGATGACTGGCCTAAACATTTTCCGACTGCTCCCCGCATACGGGTTTTGAAGGATGTCGCAAAGAAGCCGGTTAAGAAATCTGCAAAGAAGAAAGCGCCAAGGAAGAAGAAATGACTGAGAGACAACAATTGAATGAGTTCACACGAAGGATTTGTCAGGCTATTGAGTATTCTGAACAGGAATTGGACTTGACTTTGGAGCAGATGATTGGTGTAATTGAGGTCGCCAAGCAGATGTTAGTTGACAAATTTTTACATGAACCTCGATGACCTAAAAGTTCTTGCGGCTTCTGTCTCAGGAATTGGAAACTGGCTACTTGAAATCGATATTTTACTGAAAGTTTCAATCAGTCTGGCAACACTGGTGTACATAATTTTAAAGATTAAACAGCTGATAAATGCCAAAAGGAACAAGAGTTAGTCGCTGTGTCAACAAGCTGAAAGGCAAAGGCAGGGCTATCGCAATTTGCCAGAAAACAACTGGTCAAAGTTACAAAACTGGACGAAGGAGGCAACGTGGCTAGAAAAAAGGGTGGACAGATATTAAAAGAATTGTCGAAGAGGAAGCCCAAGATCAAGGTAGACTTGACCCCGCATTATCGTCCGAAGCCCCCTCCTCGTGGAAAACGTACTAAAGACCCGGCAATTTCTAGCCCGACCAGACCACCCGCGAAGGACATCACCGGGCCGAGTCTTTGGGGGCCTCCGGATCGGGAGGGTCGATTAAGACCCCGTAAGCCAAAACCCGTTAAGGGCAGGTCAAGTCCACCAAAGTCAAAACCACCAAAATGGTTGAAAAAGGGAGTTTGGCCGGGATTCAATCCACAAAGTAAAAGAACTAAAGTAGGTGTTCGTACAGGAGCTAGTGGATTATCGAAGTTAGTCAAAGCAATGAATAAATAGAATGAAAGCATTAGAAGGTAAAAAAACATACATAACGGCAGCCGGTGGTATTCTCGCAGCTGTGGGCGCGTATCTCTCTGGAGATATGGAAATTGGAACTATGGTTCACATAATCATAACGTCTTTACTTGCCACCTTCCTACGGAAAGGCATAAAGACAGATACAAATGGGAATAGTTAAACTACTTGCATCGCTGTTTAAGGCCATACCGTCATTGGAACGGTTGATCTATAAGCTGTCGGATGCGTTGAGGGAAGCCAATGCAAAGAATCGGTTGGAAGACAAGTTGGGCCACATTGATGCTCTTATTGATGGTGAGCGGGTGCAGCACTCCACGGTTGGAGGGCGTGACGGAGTTAAGCCAACACCCGGAGTTTCAAAGGGCAAGAGAGGCCGCGCCAGAGTTCACAAGGGCCGCTCTAAAGATGGTCGCAAGGTTGGAGTATGAGATTGAACGCCAATGATTGTCGAGAGTTGCGCAATGACCTTGATGAGTTATTGGAAGCTGTAAGGGAATTGAAACATGAGTTGGGCAGCGATAACGAAGAGATCAAGTCAAACGGTAAGCGCAATCGCAAAAAGAACTGCAACTTCGGTAACGGCGATTACAAAAAGAGCCAAGCTAACGGTCGCAGCCATTACTAAACGATGAGTGCTGAGTACATAATTGACAGGTTTGGCAAGAAGGTTGGTCTTAATGCTGGTGACTCCAATCAGCGTTATGTCATCCTCGACTTTCTCAACGAGGCAATGCAGTCGATTTATGAACAAGTTGACATTCCCGGCTCATTGGTTGAGGAGGAATTCTATGTTGCCGGTAAACAGCGGATAGCTCTGAGTCGTGATGTTCACGCTATTCGTGGCATGCGCGAGAAGGAATCCAAACTTAACTGGACAATTAACAATCTATTATCGGAGTACAACCACAACAATTGGCGAAGCGATGATCGTTGCTGGCGAATAGTTGGTTACGATCCGCTCAAGAAATCGTTGTCCTCGACGATTACAGGCACTCGCGGTAGCTCGGCAACTGGCCTGACAGTCCATTGGTTTGCCAACATCGCAGCTACAGAGAAGTTGGCCGTGACTTTTGAGACATCGGCGTCGGACAGGCAGACACTTGAGGTCTGGTCTAACTATCCCGGCACGGCAGCTGCCTACACAACCACATCATCACCGCATTCAATAGCACTCACTTTGGACAACAATCGCACCATTACATCTATAGTGGGCATGAGACGATATGATACGAACAACGAACGGTTTGGCGATCATGCCTCGAATAACGGAGGGTTGGTTAGGCTGGTGGACACGGCTGATACATCAATTGTTTATTCCGAGATACCGCATGACGAAACTGAGTCGCGTTACTTGATTGTGGACATCTCCGAGTTTCCTTGGGACGACACAGCGACACAGGACGACTCGCACACACTTCAGGTGCTTTACAAGAAGAGGCTGAAGTTCATCAAGAACGACAATGATCCCTTCCCGCTTTACGGGTTTGAGAATATTGTGATGCACAAGATGATGCAGTTATTCTTGGAAGAACAAGGCAAGTTACAGGAGTCGATGGTTTATGATGGCAAGGTGACTAGGGATTTGGGTAGGAGAATTGCTGATCTGGAGCGTGGACAGAAGCGCCTGATGCAGTTCGGGCGACATCCGCACGATAACATAACAATAGCTAGACGCTGGAATTAGCAACGTGGCTGATTACAAACAACAATCGTTTATGGGCGGCATGAACATGTCGGTCGATGACACTCGTTTAAGCAACGAGGAATACAAGTTTGCCAAGAATGTTCGCAACCGTTTCGGCACATTGGAAGGGATCAAGAACGTCAACGACATCTCAGGTGACATAGGCGCGTTCACATCTAACCCGCCAATCCAGAACATTTATTCAATTGGAGAGTTCGTCTTTCTCTTTTTTGATGGCGGCTGCAAGTACCGCAAACCATTGAATCCTGACAGCACTTGGGCTGTTCTTTATGCTGGCGGCACGATGGACAGGTCAGCCGAGATATTTGTTCAGGCTGTCCCGGCATCAACCCAGAATTTTCTGCGCAAGGAGACTCGTGTGGCGGGTGCATCTCTTGAACTTGATGTGAACACGGCAGTTCAGACAACCGTTGCGGCTATTGTTGTTCAGGATGGCACGAGTCAACCGCGCATTATTGAGCTTGCCGGTGGTTTAGCAACTGATAGAGCGTCCAAGACTTATGCTGAATGGTCGGATGGAACCAAGACATCCCGTGAGTATGTGCCGATTGGCAAGCAAATGACTTTCTTTAACAATAAGATGTTCATTGTCAGTCCAGACGGAACTTTGATTTACCATAGTGTAAGTGGTCGGCCACTTGATTTTGTCATCCCGATTGATACGGATGGGAACAAGGTAAATTCTGATGAAACAATTGGTGGCGCTCCGGGATCATCGTACACGGTTGGTTACAATGTAATCACGGCCATGACTGTTATGAATAACGAGGCACTTTTCGTCTCGACGCAAGGTGGCAGTTATGGAGTTACGCTTGATTATGAATTAACGGTGTTTGCCGAGCCGATGTTCAAGAAGCAATTCTTGTTTACGGCCAACTCGATTAATCAGCGTTCATTTGTTGACTTGTTGGGCGACTTTGCCTTCATTGACCCGGAAGGCTTGCGGTCATTTAATGCTGTTGTGCAGTCAAAGAATGAGGGACGCAACTCGATCTTCTCGTTGAAGGTTGCGCGTTTATTCAAGGATATTGTACAGGACACCAAGAAGTGTGCCGCCATTGTTTATGATGATTATGCCTTGTTCGCCTGTAACACAATCTTTGGTCATGGCATCCTAGTTTATGACACACTCACGCAACAGTTTGTAAGTTTCGATCAACTAACTGATGACAGCAATGGTAATATTGGGCCGGTCATTGAGTTTGCCAAGGTGGAGACAAACAACAAGCGTGAGCTATTTGCGATCACGCACGGAACGACAACCAGTTCAGGTGAGCCAGCCTACAAGTGTGTTAAGTTATTTGAAGGTTCTAACTACGCCACAACCTATGTTGAGACTAGGGCATTTTGCACTAATGACACCAGAGTCGAGCAGAAGCCACAAGAACTGCGACTTCTCTTTAACAAGGTGCAGTCGGCCTCGTCGGTTACAGCCATGCAACGTGTAAATGATGAAGTCACACCGGCCACATCAGCTGGAACACAAGCGAAGACCTTGGCGGTTCAAGCCGCTCCAGTTAAGTTTTCCGCGGATTTCCCGGTAGTCTGGAGTGGGCCAAAGATGATACAGAATTTGTTGTACAATTTTCAGAGCGGTCAGCAGGGTTGGAAAATATCGTACACATTGAAATGGACAAACGGAATTAACCTGTCCAATATCCAACTCCAGACGCAGGATATAACTCCTATGAATCCAATGTTATCTCAGGCTTATGTCAGTTAATGTAGCTCACACAGACTTTACAGATGCGACCACGCTGTTTGCCGACTTGGCAGCGGCCAATGCCATGCTGGATGGCTTGACAGTACCAGACGCCACAACCAGTACAGATGGTGTTGTTACGATGGCTGCACTTGTGGCAGATCCATCAGGTAATTCAGCTACAAACAATCAAACAGCAATTATTGCACTTTTAACAAGTCTCAAAAATGCCGGTATCATGTCGAGTAGTTAAACATTATGAATTTTTTTAATCACCTACGGTCAGTCTTACAGACAGCCGGTATTCTTACATAATCATGCCACATACAGAAGGACATAGACCAATTACAAAAATGGGGCCGATACAAGAAGCTATAGAAGCTCTTATTAACGGCATGGTTGGTGGTGTGGTAGCTGGTGGTGAACTTGTTTGGAATTTTATAAAAGAACAGGGTAAATCCATTTTCGGCAAAGAAGGTGCTTTAAGTGTGGATAATCTTGTTCAGCTAGGGACGATGTATATTATTGCTGAATCCCTGTCAAAAGATGATACTACTAAAAAGAATGTACAAAACCTTAAAGCTGCTTATGACAAGATTTTGCCAGCATTTGTTCAAGGTAAGATTGAGCAGGGAAAACTAGAACAGACTGCGCTTAATGAGTTAAACAGTTATCTGTTACACGGAATTAAGACAAAGGAGTATGACCAAAAGGATTTATTGGATGGCAAGATTCCTCCCGGCAAACAGATTGGTGATAAGTATGCAGAAAAAATAGCTCCCGGTTCAGAGGACATAAGAATATTGGCTGCTACTGGGCAGCAACCTCAGTTTGAAGTTGATGCAGATAATAATATTGTTCTTGATCCAGTAACAGGAAATCCAAAAACCATAAGTGCTGGATTTCCCGGCACACAAACAGTATTACGCAACTATGAACGCGACCAAACTCTTCTTGACAGACTAGCTCATGCTCGCGGAACAGCTAATGTCTTTGACCCTGAAGCTGGCACTATGCAGACAGTTGGCAAAGGATTCAGGGCGTTTGAGGAAGCTGCTTCTCCTTACCTTGATCCAAGCCAAGCACAACAAGCCTCAAGTCTTCAAGCATTGTTGGGTTCAATGGATCCGACTAAACTATCTGGTTCTGAGATGGCGAATGTTGAGCGTGGTCTTGGTCGCATGGGCATTGGTGTTGGTCGAACGGGAGAGATGGACAAGTACAAGGCGGCGCTGACGTTTGGTGATGCATTAGCCAAGAAAAAAGCGGCCCTTGCGCAAGCACTAGGCCAGACTGCATCCATTGTTCCTAGTTTTGGTACAAGATATAATCCAGCAGTTGTTGCGGGGCAAGGTGGGGTTGCCAACTTGCCGACTGCTCCCGGTCAGGTAACAACTTTTGGCACAACAGCGGGAACAGGTTTGGGTGCTGCTACTGGTATGGTGGACACATCAAGAGGCTGGGGTGGTGAGGATTATTTGAGAAACACTTTGTTCAGCGAGGATGAACGTACCGGCGCACCGGGAGGATGATATGCCAACATTATTTGACATAGTAAACAGACGCAGACGGGCCAAAGAATTTACTGAGGGGTTTCGTGAAGGTGCAACACCAGAAGAACTTGAATACTATGATCGGTTTTATCAGGAACCGAGTGCTAGTCCAGTTATGGAACGTGGTGCGCTTGGTGCGCAGATAGACGAGGTTGAAGCCTTGAAGCGACAGTTAATGGCGCGAGGCATGAATAATTTACAGGCAGAAGACCGTGCTAGACGCGAATTGGCACAGGAGGAAGCAGCGACAACAAAAAGAGGGGAAGATTATGCAACAATTTATGGCCCCGGTGGTGTTAGTGAAGCAAGTGAAGGTGGTTTCAGGGCATATCAGGAAGGATTAAGACCAGACCCACCAGCTGAAGTGCAACCTACTATTGGTGATTTTCCAGAACCACCATCTGAGGATTGGATAACAAGACCGCTACAACAACAGGGGTTAAGTCTCGAAGATTGGTCGAGACAAAAGGCACTTCAGCAGGGTATGGCTGGTGATGTAAGTGGGGCTGTCAAGGCTGAGTATGATGTTGAGACATTACCGGGACGTATTGAGGAGGCGAGAATATCTCTGGAAGCGTTGCCAGCACTTATAGATGCCAAGGTAATTGATGCAACACTTGGAAGACGAATTAATGAAGCTATACTCAAAGAAGTGGATATTCTAGAGTCAACTAATGATCCAATTAAGAGAACTGAGTCTATACAAAGGATTGATGGATATAATAGAATCCTTGGAAGATTACGAAGTTCAGGTACTGCCATGCCGGGACAAGACCCTAATCAATGGACTGATGCTGACAAAAAAGAGCTAGAGACTCTGACTCTTGAATCTGAAGGTGCGACAGCGGGAACTGTTGGTGGCACTCGAATGATAACTCCGATGCCCACCACAGAGAGGGTTTCTGGTGATTATTCAAGAGGGGTAAGCACACGGACTCCGGGCCAACAATCAGAAGAGGGTCGCGCAGCGGCTATTCGGAGGCGAAATAGAGATTATAAGTGACTCTTGAAGAGAAAAAACAAAAACTTCGTGAGCAACTTGGATATCCCGATGACCATCCAATTTACACCGAAGAAGAGTGGTTAGCTCTTAAAAAGGCTGAAAGAACTTCAGCTGGTCGCGCTGCATTGGAGGGTGTATCAATTGAGATAGCACCGGGAGGTGGCGCTTTGGCTGCAATGGCTGGAGCGAGTAAAGCTCTTGCCAAGATTCCAGTACCAAAAGGGCGTTTAGCTATTCCAGCCGGAATAGCTAAAGGTGTGGGAATGCTTGGTAGTGCTGTACTTGGTGGTATTGCGACTCGTGAAGCTCAGGCTAAAGTTGAGGAGGCTGTTCGCGGCAAGGATGATTTTGAGGCGAAAGAGTTGCAACGACGGATGCTGCGCAAGGCACATCCGGTAGCTTACACAGCCGGTGAATTTGCTGGTGGTGGTCTTGGTGGTGGTGTTCGACCCACAAGCACCACACTAAAGGGAGCGCAAGAATTCATCAGAACAGCTGGTGGCATTCGCGGCAAGATGAATCAGGATGTCGCCGCCCACGCCCTTACCAACGTCGGTATTGGTGGTGGCCTTGGTCTTGCCTTTGAAGGTGCAAGACAATATTCGGAGGGCGAGTTTAGTCCCGGCGCATTGGCGACTGCCGGTGTTGGTGGTGCTTTGTTGACTGAGCCGTGGGGTCATGGTAGAAAACTGTTGGGAGTACCCGCTCGTGGTGTCACCAAGAAACTGGGTGAGATAGAGGAAGCCAAAACGAAACTAGGTTATGTCTACGAACACGCCACACCGAGACAACTTAGAGAAAGTAAGATGCCTCTTTCAACCACGGAAAAACTTCCGACAGAGGTGGCATATCTTCACTGGAAAGCCAAGCAAGGTCATGATCCAAAGGCCAGACAAGTTACCATAGAACAATATGTAAAACTCAGAGAGAAGGAGTTGCTTGATGAGTTGGTCAAAAAGGAGAAGGTGAACACAGATGGAGCCAAGGTAAAAGAGTTTGATTTATTCGGTGATGAAGTAACCACGACATCAACCAAGACAGCCAAGAAAGAGAAGGGTTTAACTGACCCTAAAATTACAAAAGCGGTAAAAGATAAATTTGAATCCACACAACGCAAGAGATTAGAAAAGCAAGCCAAGGATATAATCAAACGTGAACTGGAGGGTTTGACGCATCGTGACCTTATGGGAAGTTTGCGACGAGTTAAGTCAGTCACAAGGGAATCTGAGGCGCTTCAATACATTAAGGAAAGCGGCAAGACAGCTGAAGAAGCCCGTCTGGAGTTGGCGGCTGAAGTTGAAAAAAATCTGTTACCCGGTGTGTTTGAATCAGCCAAGAATCTGGTGGCAAAGCGCGGTGTCACACTTAACATTGCTCTTAACAGAATGACGATTGATGCGTTAAAGAGTGTTGCTGGTTATGCAAGAACAAAGCAGCGCGATATTATATTAAGCATTGATGATTTAACTGCTGACCTACCGTATCATGAAGTGGCGCATGTCTTTGTTCGTGACATGGTGGAGTCCTCTAATGAGAGGGATAGTAAGTTGATGAAAGGTTGGTTGACCGATCTTTACAGTGATGATCCAAGAGTTGCGAGATTAAGAGGTCATCCAAAACTGCAAGATAGATGGATTGAATCTGTCAAGAAGGAGGTTGAGGAAATATTTGTAACCGAGAGTAGTAAGCGCCTTGCGGAGCGTATTCGTACTTTACCAAAGGGTAAGTTCGACCAAATGCGTCGTTGGTTCAGTGATGTCAAGCGCGGCATGAAGGTGCGTTATGGTAAACCAGCGGTTAATGACATTCTTGATTACCTCGGTCAACGTATGGAGGTGGATGTCAGTATGCTTCTCGATAATGATTTGCACACCAGACAAGGTATTCCGTTGGAGGAGTACCTAACATCAAGCAAGTTGAACTCAGAGACTCAACTTGATTTTGGTTTCAAGCCTGACGCCACTCATAAGGGTACGTTGACTGTTGAGGGTGTTACTTATGAGTCGAGTGCCAGTGCCTATGCTATTCCCAAGGAGATTGCTGAGTTGTTTGGCATACCGGATATGCCCAAGGGTTTCGTCAAGCAGTATGTGGATAACATGAACAAGATGAAGTCGTTCACGGTTAGTAACAAGAAATTCGGTTCTGAACTGGAATATCTTGAGCCGACTCATCTCATGGAGAACTCGACTGATTATCCAGCTGACTTCAAGAAGCTGATGAAGATCATGCAAAGTCGCAACACAGGTGCGATCAAGCAGGTTTTTAAGGTTCTTGAGGATATGGAAGCGCCTGATATAGTTCTCCAGACTCGACGACCTGAAGACCCGATTGCTTCGTATAACAGCAAGGAGATCACCATTGGTATACCGTCGATAGACGATTCCTTCGACATGGTTCTTGCCCAGCAATTGATTCATCGTCGTTTGATGAACGAACCAATATTGACGGATGAACTCAGTGGTGTGTTAAAAAGGATGCGAAATGCTGAGCATTGGTTCAATGTCTATGAGCCATACATGGTCGAGAGTTTTCTGGACTTTGCAATTCGGCGTGACAGTCGTGTTTCTGATGCGTCTAAAGCTACAGTTGGAAACTATCACAAGGGACTTGATGTTGAGAATGTTGACTTGAGGGGAACACATGGCCATTCGGATTTGACTAATGCCAACTTCGCCAAGTACAAGCCAAGAATGCAGAATCAGGGTAATGCGTTGCATGATGTGATGAATAATTTGCCTGATGATGTGCGGCTTGCTTTTGCCACCAGAATGGTTGCCAAGGATAATATATGGTCGAGTCCAGAAGAATTCCTGTCCCACTATGATGCGATGTTGAATCTACTGGGTCTTGAGGGATCAACAATTCGGAATAATTTCAATGGTTTAAGTGGCTCGGAGCAAACAATTCTTAACGGCATGTTGAACAAGAGAACATTTAGTGCTTTGGACAGCCTGAATGTTCTTGATGATAAGGTTCGTGTTTCGGGTCACAGGAATCCGCTAGGCCCGGAAGGTTTACGCTATGGTTTAGATGAACTTTGGGAAGGTGAGAAGATTCCTTATGGTGAATCTGCCTTTGGCCAAAAATCGGCTGTGGATGCCTTGACCCAGAAAGCTGAAGAGGTGCTTGGCATCAAGGGATTGAAGCCGATTTTGGAGCGCGTGATTGATCTTCCGGTTTTGCCCAAGACTGATACGCAAATTAATTCTTCAGAAGCTATCCGGACAATGACCAAGATAAGTGGTGAGTCTACGGTAATGATGGTTAATGATGACACACCCATCCCGCATGACGCGACTCCTAGAGGGATGCAGCAGTCGATTACAGATCGAACGCACAAGATCAAGTACGGGACACTGAAGGATTTCAAGATCACGGAACCCCTGACTTGGAAACCGTTCCAGCGCCTCACACGAAGTTTCCGTCCTGTTATAGACAGGATAAAGGAGATTGGCCTGACACCGGAAGCCAAGGAACTTGCCATAGAAGTGTCTAAACAAGCGAGAGCCACGCTTGGTGAACACAGCAAATTGATGGGTCGATTCTTAGAAAGTCTGATGCTCGCCTTGAGCGAGGTCAAGATGAGTCCCGCTGAGTTTAATTTGCTTGGCGACTATCAACATGCGCGTTGGCGTAAGCACTTGGGTTTGGAAGATTTGGCTGATGCTGACACGATCAAGGCCAGAAACGATGCCTACAACACTAACGCAAGGATTCGGTATTTTGATCGGATGATGGAGAACATCTATCGGGACACTCGACAGTATCAGAATGATATTGGGATGAAGGTGGAAGTGTTCAGGGGCAATGAATCATTCCTGACTCCCGGCAAGTTCACCCGCGAGTACACACCTGAAATCATCAGTCAAGTGGTTCGTCGTGTCATGATGAAAGGCGAGACAGCCAGCCCTGAATATCAAAAGCTGCGTAATGAGGCTATTGAGTATTGGGAAAGTCAGTCCAAGAATCTCACACCAGAAGAACTTGAGCAGTCGCTTCTGGGTTTGGAAGAAGGTAGTGATGTTCCAACTGCGGAAATTATTTCGGACATTGAAAAGCTATTCAAGGAGCGCGACAGGCTTGGGTTGTTATTTGATAAGATGGCCAGCAGCCTGAAGATGAAGGAACAGAGGATTGGTTCCCAAAGATACAAGGCTCTCCGTGTTGCCACGGGTAAGATGGGTATTCCACCGCATTGGGTTGAACAGAATGCCATTCAGCGATTGACTCGTTACGTTGTTCGCTTTTCCAAGGACGCAGCTTTCTTCAAGCACATTGAGAGTAACGACAGGATGCGCAAGATTCTTGGCATACCGGATCAGGAAGGCAACTACCTGAGACCAGACTTACCGGGGCTTGAGAAGGGTGGCCCATTCAATCTCAAGGTAAACAATGCCGGTGACATAGTTAAACCAGACAAGTCAATAAAGCCTTACAACAGACCAGTACAGTCCAACCATGAAGTGTTGGATACGTTAATGCAGGGTTACATTGGTTACTATGAAAGTTGGGATTTATGGACGCGCACATTCAATCGAATGGTTACATCAAGTTGGCTGGGTGTTGGCGCGGGTCTTCGTGATCTTGCCTCATCCTATCTGTTTGATCTGCCGTACATGCGCACACAAGACTTGCATATCTTGGTCACGCACTTGTTTAAGTTCAGAGATGCTTGGGTCAAGAGTTACCTGACAGGTGTTAATAAGACCAGCCTTGGTAACTTGGAATTTACACATCAGAGCGCCAGCGAAATCTCCGACAACATTAACAAGGTGGCCGATGTTGCCTTGGTTGTTGGTGGTCGGAGTGTCTTGGAAAAATCAACTCGCGCATTGCAATTTGCTCTTGGTCGCCAGCTTATCTCGGCAAACCTGAGAATGCGGCCATTGGACAAGATATTGCCTAAAGGGGATTGGACAGCTAACAGACTACTCAGGAACCTGATGGAACACATGGGTGAGACAACTGTTGCTGGTCGCAAGGTTAGCCTGTTTGATTATGTCGGCAAGAAGAACTCTGATATTCCAGAAGAGTTGCTGGATAATGCGGCAGCAGCTTGGGTGGAGATGAATCAAGGTACTTATGATGTTCGTGGTTTGCCGACGTTCACGCAGCGCGGTGTCTCAAGTATGTTCACTTCACTTGCAAGATGGTCGATTGAGAAGTCGGACAGAATGCTCAAGGATGTTTGGATGCCGTTGAGAACTGAAGGTGATCCGCTGCCACTTTTCAAGGCCACGCTGGGTGCATTGCTTGGTGGTGAGGCAATCAAGTATCTCAGTGAGGAGCTTGCTAACAAGGTTCGGAGTGAACCCAAGTTGCTTGAGGCTATCCAGATGGATAATGCAGAGGAACAGGCTTATGCCGTTCTCAGTTCGTTGCAAATGGCTGGTTATTTTGGTTTCCAATCTGCCTTGTTACATGACTTGTACAGGTCATCGCGGTTTGGTGTGTCAGAGGGTATTCCCGGTGGCTTCACCTTTCCCATGGCAGATGCTGCCACCACAATCTTCAAGGATTTTGTGCATCTTCTCAGTTCTGAGGAGGCTTTTAGTAGTGGTTGGAGTGCGGCATGGATGAAGTTTCTGCGGAATACAATCATGGGACTCAACCAGACTTTGCGATATTCGTTTCAGCATCTCACATTGTCGGATGAGATGTCGGAGTTTAATGCTCGCACACAACTCAGGAAGTTTAGAAGGCTTGAAACAGGTTTGGACAGGCCGGGAGTACCGTCAGGAATAAGTAACGAGTATGCTTGGCCAGCGCGTCGTGCCTTCAAGGAGGCGAACAGCGTGTCTGAAGCCAGACGACTCTTGCCAGCCGCCGTTGCTGAAGCTGCCAGAAAAGCAATTCAGAAGAGACCAAACAACAAGAGAGAACAGTCAGAACAATTTGATGATAACTGGAAGGAACTGTACAACCTGATGTGGACGGCGACTCCAGCTTTGCCTAACAAGAAGGATGTCAGCGATCAAATTGAGCGCATGAGATATTTGGGAATCAAAGCAAGCGCGAGTGACCTGATTAATTTTCCGATGCTTGCCAAGGAAACCACCAGAAAGCCTGGTATTGCTGGACTTAAACTGGGTGTGAAGACTGTTAGTGACATACCGGGAGCGCCGGAAGAGATGTTGCCGGGAACAATCATCTCAAAGAAACAATCCAAGAGGTTGATGGAGTTGGAGAAGGAGTTTCTGAGACTGAAACAGATCAAGAAATCCATGATACTTCGCTACATGCAATCAAATGGCAAAGTGATTTAGTCGGTCGAGCCTTGCCAAACCCAAGGCTCACAAACAGGCAGGATTAGAAAAAACCTGCGCTCAACCAAAGAAAACACAGGTGAAAAAAGAACCCCACCTGACCCGACTTAAAATTTCATAGTGCCATAGACATCATCCACCATTGACCTGAACCAGCCCCCATTATTCTCTACTTGCTCGGTTGTGACAAGAAATTCCAGCACTTGATCCAACTCCTGTTTCGTGATGTCAGAGACAAAATTGAGCCAAAGTTTCTTGTACCGCACACCAGATTCCGAGTCGATGATATAACGAAGGATATGTTTTGTAATCTCACCGATTGGATTTCGTCCGATGGTGTTGAACGCCTCGTGCATCTTGTGTTCCGTGATTGTCAACAGCTTCTTCGCCCTCTTCATGTCCTCCAACGACACTTCCATGTTCATGTTGTCAGCGAAGTGTACAAGCATAGCCGTCTTCAACAGGTGAACATTCTTGCGACCATAGTAATTGTCCAGCCGTGGGTCTCTGTTCACTCGTTTATTTATAAGGTTGCCTGACTCATACAGTTCCTTGTGCCATTCTTGTGCCTCCTTACTTAACCTGACTTCACCAGCGATCTTGTGAATCCTGTACAGGAATTCAACTAGGTCTTCCCGACATTTCTGTTGCTTGTCGGTCAGGCCGGGAAACTGCCGGTAAAATCGTGGTTCATGTCCATAGACAACAATGACACGGGAAGTGAATCCTTGTGAGATTATCTTGTCGCTAAACGCCTCCCGTATGAACATCGGCGTTGTGCCGCCAATCAGGGTCACGCAGATGTTTGAAATCCTGTCCTCACCCTGATGCTTACTCTTGTAGTGGTAGCTGCGAGCATCATAAAACTGGTTCAACATGTTCACCATATCCTCAGAGTTTTTGCGGAAGAGAACACCAAGTTCCTCAATCATAAAACAGATTGAGAAGTGTGAACGATTCTTCTTTGCGTCACCACCAAGTCTTTCATCTGGAACCTTGAATGTACGCAGACATTCCTTCGACATCATTCGCAGAAGAGACTCTTGCGTGGTTGTGTCTGCACCGTAGGGATACATGGGAACCATTGTGTTCTTCTCTTTGTTAGGTTCCATCAGTCGCTCACACTTGATTATGTCAGCGATCTGCGAGATTACCCGCGACTTGCCAGAAGCCGGTGGCCCTACCAACAACACAAAGATGTTGGGAAAGATTGCCATTGCATCCGGGTAAAGCCAGACGCGCCTCTGCAACGCGGTGCTTATCAGGTTATAGAAACCCCAATCTATGAAGAGGTCAGGTGATTCTATGTCCTTGAGATAATGCCGCCACTTCTCAAGATTCGTCATCGAGTAGGTAACTAACTAGGTTTGAAACTTTTACCCACTCATCAAGAGTGACCACAGGGAAAACATTACCATTTACTGTGATAAACAACGCCGGTATATAGCTGTTTTCCTCATCTTGTGCCTTGTCAATACCTACGCTGATATTAACATCATCTTCATTATACGATACAGTTGGTCTACGCATACATTTCTTTCCAGTTGTATCCCGTCAGGGCTTCAGAACGCATTTGGAATGGCTCGCCGCGAGGGGAGATTAGTTTACGGTTCAGGTGTTTCATTGCCTCCGTGGCAACAAACTCTTTGTGTTCTTCCGGACATTGAAGCAAGACACTATCGTGGTTATTTTGGAGGATGTCAACTTCCAAGTCCATCAGGTCTTGTCGATTTTGTAGCTCGACAAAGGCTAGATTGGTTATGCAGCCGACAGTTGACTGCGGGACAAAGGCATAAGCCTCCTTGTGCATCGACTCATCAATGAAGCCGGTGAAGGTTCGAGGATAGCCAAAGAGGTTCCTGAGCATCTTGGTATTCTTCAGCGTCATAATAGTCTCATTATGCCATTGCTTAATTTCTGGAAACAGTTTGTGGTAGGTTTTAAGGAAGCGAGACGCTTCCTTATTCTCAAGCGCGATTGCGCCCTGAGATTTCTGTAGCATGTTGACTCTGAAGGTTGGTGCTTTCATGCCGTAGTTGCTGGCGTGACAGACCATCTTTGCCATGAAGTAGTAACGACAGTTAGCTGGCCACTCGTCACTATCCTTGATTAAAGTGTTAAGTTCATCCCAACCTTTCATCTCCTTCAGCTTGTCGATTGGTGCGTCACAGAATTCCCTGACACTTCGACCAAGTTTATCTTGCCAGACAGCCTCGAACAAACGCAAGGCAACGTAGACATGCGACTTGATTCCCTCGCTGAACAGCATACGAAAGTTTCCACGCATACAAAGATAAGCAACGATCATCGCTTCAGCCCCAGCTTGATCCACTTGCACAAGTATCTTGCCCTTGTCGGCAATGAATAGGCGACGAAGTTTCTTTGGTATGTTCTGGATGTTGGTTCCCCACTTGCCTAACAGACGACGACTCGCAAGACGGAAGGTCGTTGTCCCGGCTAAATTATATGAGGTTGTAATTCGGTCAGCCATTGGCTTGGTGTATAAGCCTTCGTAGGGCGGGAACTTCAACAAACCAGACTCCTTGGCGACTGATCGGTAACGGATGATGAGGGAGACAGCCGGTAGATCGTGTTTCAGGCGCAGTTGTAAGAGGGTTTTCTCATTCGTAGCATCACGGTCAGGTTTTCTCAGGCTCAAGCCAGCATACAAATACTCCGAGACTTGCTTGGGACTGTTAGGATTAACATCGCGGCCAAGCAACAATGATAGCATCCGTTTAACTTGATATTGATAACGGTCATTGTGCATTCTAATCATCTGCAATTCTGGTGTGTCGATTCGTATGCCTTGAAGTATCGCAGTTAAGTAGGGTCGAACCATAGAGTTGACCTGTTCAATGGACTCCTCGGCTCTCAAGGTCTTGGCCAGCTGATCGATGGACGGCTTGATTAGGGCCATCGTCAGCACATCCTTGATGTTGTACTCGTAAAGTTGCTGGAATTCGCTGCTGTTCTGCGGGTTAAAGATGCCCTCGTTCTTGTGATAAGGCTGGTCTGTGTACAGCGAGATACAATGGCCCAACGACTTCTCAACTTCAGGGAATAGTCGGTGATGAGATAGCATCGTGTCATAGACACGAGTGGGGGCTGGTATGCCGTAGCGATAAGCTATGACGAACAGGTCGAACAGGGCGTTGTGTATGACTACGATGTTGTCACGGAGAGCGATGGCTAGTGCGCGAAGGATTTTGTGGGTGTTGTCATAGTGATAATGGTTTAGCTGAAGCATCGGGACACACCAACCCTTATCGGGGCCGAAGGAGAAACCGAAACAGGTCATCTCAAGCTGTGGGTTTGTTTCAATGTCGAAGAACATCTCCTTATCCTTGGTGTTTGTCAGGAGGTCAATGATCTCCTGTTCCTTGGGATAGGTGATTAGCTCGCCGCTCTCTGGTCTTGGCGGTTCTTTCAGATATTGAGCGGCCTTGGACACATCACGCAACATCCAGAATCGCCAGTTGCTACGCTTGGTCTTGCCGTGCCTGACTGTCTCATACTCAAGTTCAGTCTCGTTAGCTAACGGGTTGAAGTAGGCTTTCCTGTCTATGGCATCTTGTGGGAGGAAGGTTGCCATGTAGGTTCTGCCGTGTGCCATCCAAGGACAACCACGCTGACCACCCAATGCTATGTTCTTGAATGTCCTGAGAGACTTTTCGCCAAGCAACAGAATGACTTTTGTGTCAGGCAGAAACCCCTCGCCAAGTGTATTCAGCAACCTAATGTCGCATGATTGGCGAGGGATGTTGAGCGCACCCTGAAACAGATGACCGGCGTAGCCAGAGATAAGTTCGCAGTTGTCGAACCTACTTGGATTGTCCAGAAGTATCGTCAGACCGCTGTAGTTTATCGTTGGCTTGTGCCGCATTGAGTGCCTGTTCTTTCAGTCTCTCCTTGATTGTCTTGCCATCCCTGTCCTTCATGGAATCCTGAAGCATCAGGATTATGTCGTGTATCCCAGACAAGTAACCATCAGCCAAAGCCTCTGCAACCTTGTCCATACTTATTATGCGCAGCCGCTCAAGCGGCTGCGCATATTGAGAATGCTTGACGCAAATATCATCAATTATCGATTGAATCTCTTTCATATTCCAAATCGTGAACACGTTTCCATGCAAGTCTTTCTGACCTGTCATAACTCTCGACTTGCCATTCAAGTGACCTGATCTTGGCCCTCAAATCAACAACCTCGTCAACTGCGCTTATGTAATTTTCTTTCATCTTACTACAATAGGTTCTGATGTTATTCTACCGGCTTTCTCTTCAGCCAGAAGAAATTGTGTACTGTTTCTGTAATGATCTGAATTTCCCCTTGTGTTTAATGCGGGTTTGTATAACGATATTAACTCTCTCTCAAGCTGATGTCTTTCGTGAGAAAACGATTTGTTTTGTTTAATCACCAAGACATCATCAAAGTCCTTGGGTTCGTTTACAACATGATTACACAAGCGGCTCATTACACATTGAGATTGTCCAACGTAAACAGGCCGACTACTCTTTAACAAGATGTAAACTCCGGAATCCATTACTGGTTTTGGGATGCGTATGTAATCAATTGTACCAGAAAATGATTCAGTCTTCTCTAGTATGTTGCTGACTAGTGTGTGTATGGTGCGTGAAAACGCATATGGTATTTCTTTCATTGTATTAAAAAGAAGGCTGGTCACGGTTACGACGCACAAAAAACTGGTTATTATCAGCCCAGTTTACCCAGCCTCGATTGTTAAGGAACTACAATATCCAACTCAGGTGCAGCGGATACTATTTCGTTTACTGAATAGCCGTTAAAGGTGACTGGCTCGCCCGTTGCGGGGTCAAGCATAGCCTCACCGTTTTCGTTCTTCCTAGGAACCGGCTCCGTTTTGATCGTGGCATAGACAGCCTTTCCCTTGTAAATGTCAGGGTCAGGTTGAACAGTCTCCCAAGGGTTGTTCTCATCAGAACACTTGATGTCGGATGACAGTTCAAGAGTGCGGTGTATCTTCTTGATACGACCCGCCATCTTTTCTATGTACGGCAAGAACTGACGGAATTGTAACCCGGCAATCTTGACATTTCCCAAGGTATCATCTTCGATAGACTCAGGCGCAACGATCTCCCAAGACAGAACAACCATAGGGTTGCCAGCTTGAGATGTCTTACTCTCCGCATCAGCGACACGGATCGTGTAGGTATTCGATGGCAGAAACGGCCTTGCGTTCTCTGTTACATCATTCAGGTTTATAGTAGGCATTGTTTTGTTTTATCCTTGCATCATGCAAGAAATTAAATTGACACACGGGCGATCAATGCAGGTCAAAGGATACGAAGATGACAGTCTCCGCGAACACAACCCAGTTGCATCTTAATAGCACCCTTGTACCCATGTATCATAGAGATTTCAGTTGTAAATTGTGTTCCTTTAGTTTGTGTATTACTTCAGACAAACTCTTCTTCCAAAAAGCGCGTATCATTAACAGATCATGTTCGGTCTTGTTGAGAAGATCACCCATATATTTAATTCCGCAATTACGGAAACAGTTGGAAACACGAGGACTCCAATCAATCTCATCTATTCTTGAGTAGTAGTCTATACCCTTTATACTGTCAGTGACATTGTCATAAATAGTGTTGTCAACGAAAAGATAACGGTCGCCACCATGAAGTGACCAGACTTTTGTGCCACCTTCATCATCCTCTTTTGATACAACCACACCAGAATCTAGGTTCACCAAGACATCACCTTTGAACACTTTGTTGTTTTCAGTATTTATGTTAATCCAATTAGGCATAGTATTCCTCCAGACTGTTGATGACGGTGTTGAGATCGTTGGGTATGTACAGGTCGCTGAACATTCCCATCGGGGTCTTTGCGGAGGTTACTCCGTCAGAGTTTGTTTGAAAACAATACTCGATGGAATCTTTCTCGCGCCTGACTTCGGTGAACAAGACCAACAAAAACTCCTTCTCAATGCAGCCTTCGTGGACTTTACCCTGCACCTTGATGCGTCGGGTGTTGTACTCGCCGCCGGTTGGTTGCATGATCTTGACGATCTCGTCAATGGCCGTGACAACGACTATTGCTTTCTCGTTCTTGAGGCTTTCAAGTGTCTTGCGGATTGACTTGTTGTAGTGTGACCAGACATCGTAGCCCTTGTACATTTTCTGGGCCGTGTCTATGAGGATTTCACAATATTTTGTGAACGACTCAATGACAACGATGTCGGCGTTCTTCGTGGCCGTTTCAATTGCCTTCTCTATCTCAGGCAGCATTGTTGCGGTGATGGTCTGGAAGTTTTTGGCTTCCTTGAATGGGAAACCTTTGCGCTCAAGATCAACGATAATTGTATCTTTGAGTGGTAGATTTCTCAGCGATGTCGATTTGCCGGTTCCGCTGGAACCAACTATTCCAATCAGGGGTTTATTCATTTTTTCAGTTTTTGTTTCAGTACAACGAGGTAGTGAAATTGGTCGATGTTCTCTTCAATGGCAGAGTCCACAAGTTGTTCGAGCGACATTTTCCACATGCCTTTGTCGCCGGTTGGGTTGTGTTCAAGCATGCCTCTCTCAAATTTCTTGGGTGCTTCGCGTACAAAATGTGCAAGTGCCAGTCGTTTTATCTCAGGATCGGTCATGTCTGGAACTTTAACGGATCGTAGAGTTTTGTATAGTAATCATTGTCGATCACATTCTCAGCAAATTCACCGGCATTGCAGATTGAAGCGAATCTGCACATGCCAAACTTTGTCTCGCAACAGTTGAAGTTGGGGAGAAACTTTGGCTCTCCATCCAGACTTTCGGTTAGGACATCAACAAACTTTACGACGGTCTCAGTCAAGTGCAGCTCAAACTTTTTCATCCTGTCCTCCGTGAAATCCAAGATGGCACTACGCTGGAACTTGTTCTTGCCAGAGCGAGAGAGGAAGATGCCGTTGATAACTGCCTGATAGTTTTTGTCGGGAAAGAGTTTGCGAAGGATCATTGTGTAGACCATGAGTTGCGTGGACATTCGGAAGGCATCCAAGAACCTGTCAACGGCTGTGACAGCTGTTGATTTGTGGTCACAAAGAATTGGTTGTCCGAAGTAGGTTCCAATGAAGTCTATTGTGCCACATAGAAGAACATCGATTGTGCCGTTGGTGTAGAACGGGAAAGCAAACTTCATCTCAAGCAGAGGTTTGCCCTCGTGTTTCTCGACTACAAGACCATCCACATCTGCGTAGTTATCGAAGTATTGAGTGAGGCAGTTGGCCAAGTGACCGGCAGTTCGCCAATCAGTTTCAGGCACAATGATTTCAGGCTTTGTGTAATGAGCAATGGCAGCTGACATTGCCTCGGTCTTGTCGCCCGTGGCGTAAAATGATTCAAGTGCCTTGTGATAGGCTGTGCCGTACTCCATCTTGTGATTGAAGTCGTTGTTTCTCAGACCACGAACGATTGTGTAGTACATCTTCAGGTCACAGGTTGCCTCTCTGTATGCCGAGGCATCTATTCTCAGGATGTACCTGTCTTCACTTTTTTCTAATAAGGTTTTCAAGGTTTATTCTTCCGCGAGTTTTCTTTGTTAGTTGCAGTTCTTCAGCTTCCGGTGGACGAGCGATCTTCAGGTATGGTTCCATGTGGGCTAGAAGTTCTGAGTCTGTCATCTTCTCCAGCCGATCAACTGATATGTCCAGTAGTTGCTCCAATGTCATGTCTTGATGTCAAAGGCTGCCAAGATTAGACAGCCAAAGAAGATGATGAGATAGATTAATCCGATAAGGTCTAGTAGTGTCATTTCATTACTCGTACGCTTGTTTCAGTTATGTCCACTTCGGACTCCGGGCCAATCAGATTGTGTACCCACTCCTTGTCGTCAGGACTGACGGCAACTTTACGCTCAAACAGTTCCTCTTCTGGGGCTGTCTTGTACCAAGTTTCGAGGTCGTTCTTCCACTTGAGACTGTCATTGTATTCGTACTCGATCTCACGGCTTGCCAGACGGTTCTTTGATGTGTCCTTGAAGTAGACAAGGATTCCACCGTCGAGTTTGCGTACGGAGACACGAGAGCGTAGGAGTGTGTACTTGTTCTCGTCAAAGTTATCGACGATGAACTTGAATCCATCGTTGAACTTGACATAGAGAGTGTTGGGCGAGTAGCCGGTGGACTCTGTGGTCATGTAAACATCCTTGCCTGTCTCCAATAGACGGTCGAGAATTGGCTGGATTTGCTTCGCCGCTGATGGCGAGTAGCTCGACCGCTTTAGCTTCATCGATTCCTTGTGAGGAATGGATGCTATGAAAGTGTCTTTGCTTTGCATTGTTCCATTAATTCTCTGGCCTTATCATGTTCACCAGCAGCGACAGCCGCTTCGGACAGGAGGAATAGTTTGCGAGCCGACAGTTCCTTGACAGTTGGATGCCACTCTTTAGCTTGGTCTTGTGACAAGACACAGCCGTCAGGGTATTTTTGGAATATATCTTCCTTGAATCTTTCCAACTGGGAGGATGGTAGATTCTTGGGTAGATTGTTCTTTGTCTTGGTTCTCAGCCGGGACTGTATCTGTTGATTGAGAAGGGCAAGACAGGTCGGTTCTGTGTATGCTGAGACTACCTCTTCGATAGTTTCAAAGACAGGAACATAGAACTTTAGTCCCTTGAAGTCTCCTTCGATGAATTTCTCTTGTTTATATTTCATAAATGGGCAATTGTTAAACCCGATGACATGTTAGCAGGAAGTGTGCCAACTTTTTGGGGGTTGGTATTACTGATAGATGACTAATTCGCCTAACACTTTGTATCGTGCGATAATGCTTTGTAATTCTCTATAGTTTCCAGATAGTTCTGTTAAATTTGTTATTTTGTTGGTGAGGTCTTTAGCTTCTTTCTTGTCAAAGCCTGTTTCTGTCAGGTAGAGCGTGATGTCGTCGGGTCTTTCTCTCAATGGGGTTGTCTGGATTATGAAGATCGATATGCGATGGAACAGGTCTAGTCTGAATCGTTTCTCTCTCACTTCAATGCGGAGGTCTTTGTTAGTTGAGAAGACTAGCCGACAGTTGGCTGCTGTTAGCTTGGCATTTCCTACTTTGCGAAAGTTCTTGTGCTGAATGAATCGCAAGAGTTTGGGTTGGATCAATAGGGGAAGCTCGCCTATCTCGTCAAGGAAGAGTGTGCCGCCGTTAGCTTGCTGGACTAGGCCGGTTGTGTCACGGGTTGCACCCGTGAAAGCGCCTTGCGCGTGGCCAAACATTTGTGACTCAAAGAGTTCTGGTTGAAGAGTTGTGACATTGACAGGGACGAAGTTGTCACCGTGGCGATGTCTGCTGGTTGCGGTTTGGCCTTGCCTTCGGTTGCCATGTAGGATGTTGGCCATCTCCTCTTTACCCGTGCCGGACTCCCCCGTCACTAGGACGGGGTCGTCTCGGCTGGTCAATACTTGAGCAAACCGAATTTGGTCAAGCATGTGTGGGTCTTGAGTTATCAGATCAGGCATTGACTTCTTCTACATCAACCCAATCTACTTTCAATATCTTTTTCCAATCCCACTCACTTGGATGCCCGTCGAAAGACGAGTGTTCAAAGGTGAGCTTGATTGTTATTTCCTTTATCTCCTCCTTTTCAATGGGGGGAGTTTCGTTCTCACGCTGGCCCCAAGCGTCTAGTGAAGTCCAACTCATTGCTTTGCTAGGAAGTTGAGTACACGGTGAGAAGTGCGCTGGGCTAACTCAAAACTCTTCTCTGAAAGAGGGGTGAGTTCTTGAGTGACAGCGTTGTACAGGTTGTAGATGTTGCGGCGATGGTCTAATTCATAGGTTGGATTAGTCCATGTTTCCTCGATTCTCTTTGCTCGACGGTCGCCAAGCTCCATCTTCTTGATGAGAACGGAACCTTCATCCTGTGTTATCTGTCGGTTAGACATTGCCTTATAGAAATCAACGGCGGCAAGCCATTGAAATCGTGACTCCTTGATTGTGTCCCGCAAGAATTTTAGGTCGATGCGGTTGTTGTGTACCTTGGTCACTTGACTTTCCTTGGCCATTGAAACCATGCCATTTGAGCAGATGTAACGCAGTAGACCGGCAGCTAGGGTGACTCCAGTTGAGCCATCATAGGAGTTCTTGGCAAGGAGACGGAATCCAAGGTTGTCTCCCGGCACTATCTCACGCTGCTCACTATCAAAGTCGTAAACAGCGTACATCCGACGACCACCAGCTACCGAGTAGGTTTGTCTGGTGAAACCACCGTAGTCTAGGCAGGATTCGATTGTCTCCAGAACATCTTTGTTCTGAACGATCTTGTATTTCTTGCTTGTTACGGCCAAGCACTCGCCTGTGTCCTCGCGGAAGTTGCCGACAAAGCCGTCAACTCTCACGCCTTTTGAGTATATGGATTGCCTGACGACATTGAAGTCGTAGGCATCTGTTTGTTTAGTTTTCATTTTGTTTGTTGTGGAGCTTTTCCACAAGATTGTATATTTGCTGTTCTCCTTTTTCACTTATTGGTTTTTCGAGTACGAAGTACAAGACTTTCCTGCCACTTTGTAGATTCTCACAAACACCCGTGTTCACGCATCGTATATTCTCACGAATTAAAATACCACCAATAATTGCAGTCAACATTTCCCGATAAAATTCGCTAATTTCCCAAATGTAGTGGTGCATTACTACTGGTACATATAATGTTGCTATTGGTTAAAGTGCTGGTTTACAACCGGCGCACATAATGTAGCGATTGGTAATGGTGCATTACTACTGGTAATCATAATGCAGCAGTTGGTTTTTATAGTCCACATTTATAGCAGGGCAGATACCCCTCGAAGGGTGAGTCATTCCACGACTCGCCACCCCAACCACCACATTGAGGGCAACTCTCTTTTTCCTGTTCTTTGATTTCTTCTTCCTTAAAGTCAGGGTCTTTACCCCTGATAGGCTTGGTGTGTCTGTATTCCTGTTTCATTTTACCACCAACAATCGTAGGTTACAGTCCAACCGTCAGCAAGGGCTTCTCTGGCCCGTGCAATGAATTCTAGGTCTTTGTTGGCATAGTAGTTCATGTCCCACTCATAGGAATCGCTACCAAAAAAGAATCCTTCTGTCTTTGGTAGATCTGCCTTGCGAACGACGGTCTCTAACGAGTCAATGTCGTCAATGGTTAGTTTAACTGGCTGGCAGTTAAAGTCTCCTGTGCCTCCTTGGCTGCGATAGAGTGACTCCATCCAGCCCTGTAACCTATTGTGCTTGCGCCAATCGGCTATTACTTTTTCATCATCGCCTTTCTTGGCAATGGCTATTTGGTCTAGTCCCATTTTGCTTGTGTTTGTTCGTGTTTCTTTGCCCATCTAACCCACTTGCGAGGGTTGCCATAGACTTTTCTTGCTCTGTTTACTCGTCGCTTCTTGTTTGGAAAATCTGTTTTGTAATTCATGGTGCGTGATTCTTGTCTGCCAATCTCGGCTGTTGTCATGCCGTGCCGAATGGCAAACCTTTTGAACGCATAGTCGAATGAGATGTAGTTTGTAATTTTAGAATCTGCCATATTCTTGGATAGAATTATCTTTTGGAAACAGGATTGTTAATGGTGGAATCCAACAATGCATTTTGTATTCTTCAAAGTATTTAGCGTATTGAGGGTTGTTCTTTAAGTAGTTGTGGTTGTATCGGAGGGTGTGTATCTCTTCGAGTGTTAGTTTGTTGCGTGATTTCCAGTTAGTGTATTTGCCTTCCTTTCTACTGCTCCAACCGTATGGCAAGTCTGCAAAATCTTTTTTCCAAGGGTGTATCATAACTCGGATAGTCCCGTGTCCTCTAGCAAGTACCAGCTTCGGGCATTTATGGGCTTGGACGGACTGTCAGCACCGATGCACCACACATATTGTTCGTGCTTGTGCTGGTGGAATCGTAGTTTGCTGTTCATCTCATTGAGTAGGGTGTTGAGGCGTTCGCGGGTTGTTGGTGTACCCCAACCGGCAAGTGTTAGGTGGATTTTATCGCCTCGTTTTCGGGCGATTATGTTTCCGTGCAAGTAAAGTTCGGTCATATTGCCGCCAATTGTGGGGAATGATCGGACTGTTGTGTTGTCTCTGCTGAATTTGCGCTCGTTGATAAAGGCAAGAGCGGCTAGTCTACTTATCTTTCTCATTGGTATGGGTTTTCTTTGCTGAATACTACGAATTTGCTGGCGGGGTCAATGTTATCAAAAGTACAGGCTTTTTGCCAGTTGTCTTGCGTAAGCAATGCCGAGCCATCAGCTAGTTTGGTTGCATTGTAGATGTGGCCAGCAATTAAGAGGCCACCCTTTGTCGTTTGCGCTATCGTGTGACGCTCCAGTCGTTTGGGAGCATCTAGGCAGACGACTGTGTGTTTAAGTAGTAGGATTCTCGCGTTTATTAGTGGAGCTATCATTTTGTTTTTATGTATTGGTCAATGTTTTCTTTGTATTTCTTCAGGAATTCTCGCTTGGATAAACGAGTTGATTTCCAGAAATTGTACAGGGCTTCGTCGTTTAGCAGCCAGAGTTCTCGCTCGTTGTTGTTCATGCGGTTGCCTCCAAGATTGCACCGTTGATGGGTGAGTAGGCGTCGCCGTCCTCTACGAAAATGTGGCCTTTGCCCCGTAGTTGTGGGTCATCGGTTGCATTGTAGGTTCCGAGATCCTTGCAGTCGTTACCGTAAAAGTGGTAGCCGTCGTCTGTATGCCAACTGTGAGAGTTGTCCTCTATGCCGAATGGCATGATGGTCTGGTTGGGGTCAAGGGTGTTTGCCGCCCACAGCGTTGCGTCGGTGTAGTAAAAGAAGGATTCATCACAATCAAAAATGCGCGGCTTGGTGTATCCACCTCGTGCATCCGCTCCGTTGTGGATTTGAATGGCTACAAGATCACCGAAGTCTGTCGAGAATTGGGTGTATTGTAGGTCTTGAGATAATAAGCACTCGCCGTTGTAAGTGTTTGCTCCCATCGGCTTTGTGCCGTGAATGGATGAAGCGTTGAAATACTTGGTGAAGTTCTCAATGTTAGTCGGCCAATGCAGGTCAACTTGTGATTTACGGTTGGCATACTTGTGAAAGATGGAGTCAACGCGCTCGTTGTATTCTAGTTTTTCTGCCATCCAATGATACAAGTTGTGAGTTATTTGGATTTCAATTTTTGGCTCGTGATCTTGTGGTTTCCAGATGGAGAACTCTGCTAGGGTTTCTGGTTCGGCCTCAAAGTCTCGGCCTTGGTTGCGTTGCCAATGCCTACCTTGTGCGCCGCCGCTGTCTAACATATGGCGGCCCGTGTTCTCGGTTAACATCTCTTTAATTACTTTTTGTGTTTGTTTGTTCATGTTAAAGAGTGGGGGAGGTTGCCCTCCCCCCTTGGTCTTATGCGTTTAGTGCCTCGAATTCGGTGTCGAGTTTTGTGATTGCCCTTTCGATGCTGGTCAAATCACT
>Ga0208180_1000620_pt1 | contig 28336 bp, 52 predicted proteins | sample MalvireepMed_s16_FD_184241 | JGI IMG/M metagenome (GOLD analysis project Ga0208180, IMG submission 184241) | Marine viral communities from the Global Malaspina Expedition - Malaspina viral metaG DeepMed_s16 (SPAdes) (version 2) | ecosystem: Environmental > Aquatic > Marine > Oceanic | place...
CTATACTACTATTACTATAAGTATAAGACAATATAAATAGTCAAAATATGTACAATTTTCTCAAATATGGGATTTTAGGGTGGGCAGGAGGCAATAAATTTTATGCAATCGCCTGATTTGAGAGGAAATAGTGTCAATTTTGGACATTTTTGCATCAAAATTTACGCAAGGTGATCGCAAACAGGGATTTTAAGCTTATTTTGTCTCTGCATTAGGTAGGAAAGTAGCCTTTTGGTCTCCGCACTAGGTAGAAAAGTAGACCTTTTTAGATAAACCCAGTGTTTTTGGAGTTTTTTAAGCTATTAAGTCGCAGGAAGGAAGGATTACTGGCGAGATCATCACGAGGAAAACAGCAGTTATTATCATTTATCTCCACAATCTAATACGATATGTACCATATTTACCTTTGGCCCAAGCGTCACCTACAAGTGTCATTCTATAACGAGGACGACATGTTCCCAAAGTTTTAGGATCACGGTAACGCCCACCCCAACCAGCACCTTCGAAGCGTGCTACTTTCCATAAACGGTTATTAGGAATATTGTATGGAGGGTGCCATCTGTAGTTATACTTTGCCATATAGTCGGCACGATCTTGAGCAACTTGTTGAGCTGTTAAAGGTTTAGGTTTAGTGTCATCACCCATGACAGTCAAGGGCAACAAACACATCATTATAAATAAAAATTTCTTCACAACAACTACTCCTTTGTCGCTGACTATAACATTACGGGCGATTGGATTACTTAGGGTAAGACTGATCTCTCAATCTTTGTAAATGTATACTTAGGGTTTCATGTTGTATTGCGAGAGAATTAATAATTCGACCCACACTACTATTAATTTCTGACGAGTCATCGTGTACTTGGGATAACTTTGTTTTTCCGTCATCTATTGGTTCGTCCAACAGGGTGTCATCCTCATATACTTTACTACCTGAACATTCCATACAGAATAACTCTTGTTTAGTGTGAGGCGTAGTATAATGACTATATCTACCCATTAGATCAGAATTATGGTGTAATAGCTTGCACGCTTGTGCTACCTTATTAATAGTGTCTGAATTAAGGGCAACAACATTACCCGGCGTTGGAACGAAAAAACTGTATATATTATAAGTTAATGGGGAAATTATTAACCCGAATAAACAGCCTACTGCCCAAATAAGGGTTGAACGTCTACATGGTTTATTTGGGAATAACTTCATGGCCCCCTCCTTCACAGTCTATTAGACCGCATTCACAACCATCATTGCATTCTTTTTTGCAGTAACATGCACATTCACCGCCACATCCACACTTACTATTTATCACTAAATTCCCAATAAAGAGAAAGGAGATAGCGATAGCTAACGAGGCCAGAAGTGGCTTGATTAATTTTAACTCTTTGAACACCGGATCTATCATATTACATACTCCGAATCAGATTGTCAAGTTATAAAATAAAAAAAACTCACTCCCGCGTCCTTGTAGGAATGAGTTACACAAATTAGTTGTTGCGGTACAACTGCACCGCTTTGTAGCCGACGAATACAAGTATTCCAATCAGCAATACGTGCCAACCATTTGAAATGTCGGGAATAGGCATATAAAGCCCCCTTCTATAAAAAGAATATCTCCTTAAGAAAGTCCATCCTAAATACTCCAACATTAAGTAATATATTATACACTAAGTCAAGGATCTTTTTTATAATACCATACTGTGATACACGCTACCACTATTAATATGGCTAATTCGTACACATTGTTCATTCTTCTTAGCCTTTTCTTATAAAATACTGCGATTTGTCTGTCTGGTATTGTATCTAATATATAGACCGACTAGAAGGATCAAATTTTTGATAGACCTCCCCCTGAAGTTCTTATGGAACTCACTCAGCTTCGCTTCGCTCGTTGTTGCTCGCTTTGCTCGTCTAGTATTTTAAACACTTAAACACAGGTTCATTCTTCGCTTGTCGCTCAGAATAAATATTAGTAAAAGCTCTACCTATAATAGACGCGAGACACCCCTTTTGGAACCACAAAATGTGATATTTTCCAATTTTGTCCAAAATAATTTTCCATCATAACCGCTGACTGTTAAACAACTGGCGATTGCGACGGATTGGGCTTGACACAGAAACGCGGAAATGCTACAATGTCGCTGACTGTTAAACAACTGGCGATCCGTCAGGATCAGGTGATCCACGGGGATGTAACTCAGATGGTAAGAGTGCCGTTCTTATAAAGCGGTGGTCGTGGGTTCGAGTCCCACCATCCCTATTTTGCCCATTTTCCGCTGGCAGTTAAACAAGTCGCGTATCCGCAGGGATGCGGCAGGACAAATCAGCCGACGAAAAAACCCGGTCACCCATAATGCAGAAAGCGGGGTCTGCGGGTGGCCGGGCTGACGTGGCTGTTATACTGCTCACTAGGACGATTGAGGAATCCCAGTGAGTAGAGTCACCACTTAGTTTTTATTTGTTAATTGACGATTCCAGAACTGAGATTAAGAGATTAGAAATTTTCCCTACGTCTTCAGGTTTGTTGCAATCGTTTATTGCTGCAGAGCAATAATGACGGGCATGTACAAGTAAAGAATCTCTCAACCATTTTCCCTCATCTGTGTTTGGGATGTTAATTGTTAGATCTTCGACTAATTCCATTTCCTTCGTTGTCTTCTGCATAGTTTTCGCCACGTTCACTGTCTCCACATCTAATGTAAGTAAGTCCTATAACGTCACACGCCCATTCTACGCTATCCCATTAAAACCGACAAGGCTAATCAACCCATGTCAAGAACTTTTAAAAGAATTGCCCTAAGTCGTTGGTATAACAGGGTTTACGGCGACACGGCGGGCCGGGCCAGCCTAAGTCCTTTGGTAGTAAGGGTTTAGGTCGATTTCTTTACTTCGGTTGTTTGTTGGTAAAGGTTTCGACCGATTTCTTTACTAAAAAAACCCCGCCCGGAATCCTCCGAACGGGGTCTGGATAGGCGTCCAAGCCTATGCCGCGAGGGCTAGTTTTTCCGCAGCGAGTACCTGCGAATTTGCAGCACGAAGAATCCGTTCAAAATCCTCATTGCCACGCATCCTGCGACGAATGGCATCGTGCTGCTCATAACCCTGCACGGCATTATAAGCAAACCAGGCGGGAATGCCATCGACATTACTCTGGTTGAGTTTAATTTGCCCGGTCTTCCCGAGTTCATTCCACAACCTATCCATGATTGTTGTGTTCCTGCTGCGGTGCATCGTGATCTCACGACCACCCGCATCATCAGTAGGTTCACCATAGATTTCACTCAGGAATTCTCGCATATTAACCGTTCGCTGTTGCATCTGAGCTATCAGGTCAGTCAGAGTACACCACGAATCCTTTAACTGTGAGAAAGTCCCAATCAGTTCATCCATTGCATGTCGCAATCCGGAAGTGTGACGAATCGAACGTGAAAACGCATCGACCGTTCGCATCATTGCCAGATTGTCGCACATATCCCGATAGTATCCGATAGAAGCCTTGAACCCGCGACCATCAAAACCACCGCGAACCATAAAACGAGGGAACACGTTATCACCTTGCACGACGTTGAACATATTCCTACGGTCACCGTCAGTCGGTTTCATGTGGACAAAATGCCCATTGTTGAAATGACATTTGACAGAAATCTGACCGTCGAACACTTCGGCGGCGGCTTCAGTGAGTGCGACCACATCATCGGTAGTATGCGGCACGTAACGTGGAGAAACTGATTTCACGCCGTTCAGGTATCCATCCTTTGAATGAAACAAACCGTACTGGTCAGTCTCCACGAGTTGACCATCAATCAGACCAACCAAAGGGTTTTTGTCAACGCTGAAATCGAATTTTGCTTTGACGGTTGCGACTGCGTTCTGTACTGAAGTTTCCATAGCTCCAAAATCTCCAAAAAAGGTGAGTGTTGGCAGCACACGCTGCCGGGCTGTGCATTGTAGTTTATATCGGCAGAGATTGTAAGTAATAATTGGCTCAAAATAACAATTCGGACGAATTTACAGAAATAGTTGTAAGCCGTTGGCACCAAAGGACTTAGGGTCGCGGGGCGGGCCGGGCCGTCGTAACCCGTTGCCCCCAAAGGGTTTACGTCAAAAATCACACCTTGTGAGCAACTGGTTTACTACAATTTACATACCCCACCTCTTCTAAAAGGTCCACAAATTGCCTAAAGTGTTCCGCCAGTGTAAAATACGCAGCCTTTTCGTCATCCCAATAGATTCGGTCATCCAGTATTCTACGTGTGTTGTAGGTTATGAGCCATCCACGAGAATTAGGTGCTTCGTCTCCGGATTTTATTGTAAATTGTTTTTCTGTATGGTTAACCATTGTTAGTTCTTTCTTAAGTGTTGCCACCATGTTGGATTTACTCTGCGGTTTCTACCCGCACAACTTAAACATTGCTTAGACTGTCCGGTTCTAAGATGTTTACTGCAAACGTCTTTAATTTTTCCACACGCACATTGACATTGCCACAAAGTCTGTACACTGGGTTCGTCGGCCCTTTTAATAACCGTCCATCTGCCAAACTTTCTACCGTGCAAATCGATTAGTTCATTCACCTTTAATATCCTAAGAAATCTAAAACATCTTTGCCCAAGTATTCTTCGCGGTCACCGTATTCTAATACGAATTCTTCAAATGTCGCGTCATGTTGTTCAAGTTCCCATTGTGCTTCACGACGGGATACAATGGCTTCGCACGCTTCGTAGTAATCCATGATAATAAAAGCGGGGATTTTCATCCCCGCCTCCGTTCCTAATCTAAGGGTCGAAATAGTATGTTAACACAACATACATAATCAAACACAAAATAGCGGCCATCCTTCTCCTTTCTATCTAGAGTAGGAAAACTTCTCTCCTTTCCTTTTAAGGGTAGAGATTGCTGCGGCGGCTTCACTGCCTGCCGGTTGAATACCGTGAATCATTAGAGCAAAGTCCTCGTTTTTGGTCAATGGGTTTGCTGCATGGGAATCGTCGTGGTCAACTTCCAAACCTAGTTTTTCTGCCTGTTCGTATGAATAGACTACAATCGCAGATCGTAGGTTGAGTTGGTCGATCAGGTTATCACATCGCCCACCATAGGATGCCGTCAAAATCAGATTGTCTGGGATGTTTCCCAGATTCTCCAGCCAGTAGGGTAGGCTCTTTGTGTAGGCGTAAAACAGGCGGTCAGGGTTTAGAATAGCAACCTGAATCCACGCCCGGAAATATTTCTTATTAAAGAAATCACCAGCTACATGAATGCGACCGATTCCGAGATTGTGCGGCATTATGTCGGAAATTATCGCGACCATTTCATCAGTGGTTTTATGTCTCAATGCTTCAAAATTGTTTAGGCGTTTGTTGTACGTATTTGTCAACAGTGCTTCCTGAGACGCTGAGAAACACCGGATCTCCATTTTTGGACCGTCCACAACTTTACGCCGCCCGTTAATAATCTTAACTTTTGACAGACACGTTTCAGCGAAGGGACAAGAATGACCAGAAATCAAGTCGAAAGAGTAAATTTTGCGACGATTTTGTAAAAATATTTGTAAATCAGGATGCTTCGCGAGTTCTTGCAGTTTTACGTTGGCCTTCGAGAACATACTTTTACCTAATCTTGAAATTTACGGGATTTTCACTTGCAACCTCCCATTATAGCATAATGCGTTAAAACACTCAAGACCAGTCTGTCCAGATTGTATGTTTCGACCTAAGTCGTTACCAGCAAAGGGCTTAGGTCGGCCCGCCGGGCCTTGCCGTCGTAAGTCGTTACGGGCAAAGGGTTTACGGCGGATCATCCACGAACCAGTCTATCTGCTGATAGTCGCCGTCGTCGCAATCGCGTTGAGCAGCAATCACATCTTCCAAGATGTAGTCACCTTGATCGTCATCGTCGAGGTTCTGCCATTCCACGCCGGTAATCATATCAGGACGTTCGTCTTTGTTGGGATCAATTCCCATCTGATGCAGGATTGTTGGCTCTCCAATTTTGACGAATTTAGCATTCGCAGGCGATAGTCGAACCCAGCCGGAAAACTCTACAATAATGTCTTTCATCACGTCGTCCTAAAAACAATGTTCAAAGTGGACTTCCGCCCTGCCTTGCGTATCTTCATGATGGAAATGATGATCTACTGCAAATGAGCTTATAACTTTACAGCCCGGCAATAATAGTAAACCAGCAATTATTAAAATTCTCATCTCAATTCTCCACAGGATAAGGATGAGTAAGAAGTTCGTACACACCCGCCGTATTCAATATCACAGCGTTCATAGTATGACACGGTCCTCCGAGATGTCTAAACGTAGACATTTTGTAAGGATCATAGGTTACCTTGTCACCTTTCACAAGATCACCTTTTCTTATAAAGATGCCCTTGATAAAGGCGTGAACGTTTTTGCGTTTTTCTCTCAGGACTCGTTGCCGTCCCGCTTCGCTCACTTTGAATTGGCACTGTTCTAAAGCTATTGCGTGAGTGTGCAACCTAACAATGCCGTCTTGACGTACCGACCAACAATTCCGATTGAGATTTTTGTAAACCTCAATCGGTTTCATTGGATCGATTAGCCAAGCTATTCTTCTATCGGTTGAACAATTACGAATGAACGTTTTCATTAGAATCTCACAAGTTTTTTCTCACTGTAGGATCGAAAATGTCCGTTAGGTTTCTTTACGGTAACGAACCACCCATTCGGACCTCTTCCAACCTTTTCAACATTACCTTCTAGGTCACACAGTATATTCCTTTTCCCGTGTAGTGGATACTTCAACTTCAGACCAGAAACATCGTCACCCACTTCAAGGTGCAACATAATCTCAGCCATCGTCGTTCTTTTTGTCACTTGTACGATCATCTTCAAAAACCCTTTCTATAGCTTGCCTAGAAACAAAAAACTCATTACCCTTGTTTTCAATATCGACACCATCGTGACGAATCTTGACAACTTTCCCAATACTTAGTTTAGAACCAACAGAAATATCCGCGTTCTGCTGATTCACCGCTACTCTACTTTTCATCTTTCACCTCCATTGTACCATAAACTACTCCCAACGTCAAGACCCGCTGACCGCTGACCGCTGACTGCTGGCTATAAACATTATCGGACAAGGTCCGATTGGACACTTGTCCATTAGCCCACTATTATACACATAAATTGACGTAAGTCCATACATACCAACGGGTTACGTCAAAAAAACCGGCCCCCTCGCCCTAACCCCTTGCGGGGCTAGGACTTAGGACGATTATTAACCTGTTGATATGCATGTGAAAATTATAGCGGTTATTAAACCGATCCAAACCGCTATAGTTTCTACTGTGTTCATTTGTCTTTTACCCATCATCTTCTCCAAACATATCATCCCAACATTTAACACAAGTGCGGGATATTAACATTTCTCGGTCATCCTTGTTCAAACTTGGCATTGCGTCCTGAATGAGTTTACCGCCCTTCCAAGCCTGAAATTCTTCATCTTTTACTGGAACGTCTACAACTGTCTCACAACTATGACATGTAATTTCCATTATCTCATTCCCTATTTGAAACTAAAATAGTATCGTGGATCGTGTTGAAAAACCAATGTGCCCTCTTTGCCATCCGACTTACGTCGGACACTCACGAACGGAGCTATGAAACCCAGTGTCTCAAAATCCTCTCGCATCTCTTCCATATTCCACACTTGGCCGTACTTTTCGACTAATGCTGGGCGACTACCTGGAACGTGATTAATTTCCTGCACCATTTCGCGGCGGATTGTTTCAGTGGGATCACTCATTGTGCGGTTTCCTTTTCTCGTTCGTGAATTAAATTAGCAACTTCCAACAGTCCGTTGATCATTTTCTCGACTGCCTCAACGTTCTCGAATGATAGCATAAAAGACTCAACAACGTCAACCTGTTTACCTTTAATTGATCCATGCGTTTGCGGGATCTCAAACTTGATGTCAGCCCAGTGCTCACTTTCAATTAGCCATTTAATATCCTTTATGTAAGAGATGTCGTGATCAATAAACACCTTGCCGGTTTCTGAAATGTACGTTCTGCCCGTTACCATCATTTTTAATCCTCCGAGTCAGGGTAAAGTTCGCGATATTCGTCAACACATCTTTGCATGTTGGCGATTGTTTCGGCATCGACTTCGACATACGCTACACGTGGGATTTCTCTGCTGTCGTAACTTTTACCGTACACTGTAAGCTGGAAACGTCTTTTGTTGTCCCGATGATAACCAGTCATTGAAATAGTTCCGCTGGAATTTTTAGCAGTCATCAGTTCAGTGCTCATTGTTTAATGCCTTGCAAATTGTTTCCAGATAAGTCCTGCCGTGCTCATCTTGTGATTGTACGTATGCACATTCTGGATACACTACGAATTCCGTAGGCTCAGTACAGATAATTTTTTCAGTTTGCGTGTCTTTAACTGCTAAGTATTCGCAAACGTCGTCCCACTTATTGCCGGACAAGTGACGCAGAGTTACAATTTGATAGCGGTGAAATGCTTTTTCAGCCGCTTCAGCAATAGCCGCCGCACCATTTACAGGCATGTTTAATTCTTCCTCTGAGATATTATGTTTACGTGTTTCCCAATCCATAATTATCGTCCCAATGGTCTCAATGCAGTTGCGAGACGATCTTGTTTAATGTCGATGTTTTTAATTCTCATGCCCTTCAATGCCCTAGCGGCCAGATTCCTTCCGTCCTGTTCTACGTATGTACTGACAATATCAGACCATACTTTGACGCTTGCGGAACGATCTCCAAAGATGTGTATGAATACATCCAAACCATCATTGTAGTACATCTTGTGCATTTTGTTGCTCCCATGTTGTTTACACTTGCCACGCGGGTAGTCTATCATTATCATCGACAGATGACAAGCTCTAGACCATCTATTTCGCCATAAATTCAAAAGGTTATCAAAATAGCCGTAAGTTGTTATTGCCAAAGGGTTTACGCTCACGCGGCCCGCCCCGTCGCCGCAACTCATTGCGACAACAGGGTTTACGTCATTTCCTTCACCCCAGCTCAATCGGCTGGGATTGGATAAGACTCCCGAACAGGTCCACCAATTGGTACGGGCGGCATTTGTCCACCCCAGTCAAGATATTCAAAACTGGGAAAGTGTGCTTTCTCTGCGGTTATCCATTCGCCATAAACTAGAAAGACACTTGTCATTCCATCCTCTGTAACCGCGTCGATCTCCATTGGATCTTCGCTATTGCCGGACAAGTGACGCAACACCATGTTTGCACCTGCTATAAAATGAGCAATGTCCGTTTTTCTTGAGTGTGCAAATTTCCTCAGAAACACGCGAGTAGCTGCACTGGTTTTGATTTTGCTCATGATTCCTCTCTTACTAATGTTTGTGAGTACTTATCAACAAATGACCGTGATTCGATTTGTTTGACCAGTCTACGGAGGTATTCTGGCTGTTGGTACTGCGTATCCATGCCTATATCGATACCTAAGTTACTCAGCAGCAACTGAAATCGTTGTTCTTGGTCTGCAATAGCAGCCGCAAGGACCGTAGGTCTATCTTCACTTCTTGCTTTGCCACTGGGGTAGACTCGTTGTTCTTTTTTGGGTTTTAAGAGATTGAGTTCAATCTCAGCGTCTTTAGCTAATCTTAGTAATTGAGTCGAGTCCGATAGCCTTATATCTAATTCACAACGCAAAAGGTCCACAACCTCTTGTGCAGTCATGCCCGTCACATCCATCTTTCGGAGATGTTCAACAACTCTAAACTCTTGCCAACGTTTCAGACAGTTCGCCATTGTACTACAGCCTTTCAATAATTGAGTTTTGAAATTCCCGGTCAGATACTTCGTCGAGTTCTTTTTGTGCTTCGCGTTCCTGCTCTTCCATCCATTTTTGCATAAAAGCCATTTCCTCCATGTTGAAACACAGTTGAGCCATTGAAACCTCTTCGCACTGGACTTCGTCGTAACTATTCATCGTTGCTTCCCTTGAAAAACACAAAAAACCAGATACAAGTATTGTCGTCAAATCGCCAAGAATTGCAATACCTTTTCTTGTAGTTTATGGCAAATAAAGAAAGTTGACGTAAGTTGTTGTTGTCAAAGGGTTTGCGTCGGCGGGGCCGGTCTTAGTGCCCTAAACTGTTGGCACCATAGGACTTACGTAATATCTTTTCCTGTTAATTTCATCACTTTGAATTCTAGTGGGATGAATTGCCAATCGTATTCTTCTCCGATCCACTGTGTACAGTCCTCTGGATCAGTACCAACTTCTTCCGGTATTTCTCCCTTAATAATGCTTTCCGTGGTTGGACGGAATGCCTTGTATAGTATTGTAGTTTGCATTATTATTCCAATAAAAAAACCGGTCCCTTGGGTCATTTGCGGAAGCAACTCAACAAATAACACCAAAGGACTGGCGAGCGATATTAAGAGCTGGTAAGAAATAGTGATCAAGCTATTTCTCTCACTCACTGTTATTCCGGTGCCCCGGACAGTGAAATCCACGCCAGCAACAAATTACGATCACTTCGGCGGCTGCTTTAGTTTCACGCAATTGACATGGATAGAACTGATTATGTCTGAAATGTACCAAGTATCAGAGAATGTCGCAAAAATCGGGCTAGCACGATTATGGAGTGATTTGAGGGAACTGCAATTCAGACCATCAGTCCTTGTGTCGTTGTTTCCTGTACGTGCATTGTACTCTTTAGATCGGACGATTGCAACGCCAAGTCCTCCGATTTCGATAATAATCAGAAAGTTTCTTGAAATTGCCCTAAGTCCTTAGTATCAAAGGGGTTAAGTCTTCGCGACCCGCCCCGTTACCGTAAGTCGTTACGGCAACAGGGGTTGCGAGATCCTACCCGGCTTTTATACCCTTCAACATCTGTATTTTGGTGGGTGTGACTCCCACCCGGTCTTTTTTGCATTCGAATAGACCAACAGACACTGAGACAGCAAGGGGGCCGGGTCTTATGTCAATTTATAGGCTGATTTTCACCGTAAGATGCTGGGATATTCTGTTCACACACATCGCAAGTGAGATTTTGATCCTCCCAGTTAATAAACGCTTCGACGCGGTTTACATCTTCAAATTCTTTTTTGTTTGTACAGTCTGGACAACAGTGCATATGTTCATTATCCGCGTGAACATAATAGAACATCTGATATCCGCCGGGCCAAGCAAAATGATCTAATTGCTTGCCGTTGTTGTAATCCTGTGTAACAGCTTCAGAACGTCGAAATGTCATTTAATTAATCCTCGTGATAGCCAATAATGTCTTTGATCGCACTCATAAATATACGCAATGAACCCATGATTGTCAACATCCAAGCCGCACAAAGTACATAAGCCAGAGTAGTCCCTGAACTGTGGAATACACAGCCATACAAAATTGCTAGCATAATTACAAGCTGTATTATCGCTTCAACCATTATTTTTCCTTTATAAAATTCTCGCTGACCGCTGGCCCGCTGACCGCTGACCCGCTGACTGCAGACATTATCGGACAGGGTCCGATTGGACACAAAGATAGCCGCCCCGGAGGGCGGCTGGTGGTGGGATGTTAGGCGGCAACGGTCTGAAGTTCTGCGTTCACGTCTTCAAGTTGTTCCTCATACCACTGGTCAAGTTGCTCGTCAGATACCCGCAGGTATTCCAGCAGATCATCACACTCGTAACGGTAGTATTCGAGAGAATAATTGGCTGTCTCGTACATTGTTGCTTCCTCAAAAAAGTGAATTGTAACCCGATACGTATATTATCGGCATTCTATTCCGTGGTCAATAGTTATTCCCCAAGTTTTCTGCTAATTTAAGTTATTGCCGTAAGTCGTTAGCCTGTAAGCAGTTACGTCGGCCCGGCCCGCCCCGTCGTCCTAAGTGCTTAAGTGATAAGGGTTTAGGTAAAAATCTCCGCCAGTATCGCGACGGCTTCCGCCATCGCCCAAGAAAACGCAAGAGCAAACAGAAAGATTCCCACAATTGAGAAAACCGCAATCATTGGTTGATATCCCATAAAACTTTCGCGGCGGATTCCACGCGATTCGCTGCGGCAACAGCATATTCAGTGGTTCCAATGTCATCATAATGAATGAAAACATCGTGCCAAATCGTGTGGGTGAAATCATCCCGATTTTCGTAAGTCGAGAGATCAAACTCCCATCCGTTCAAGTTTACAATACTGTCGGCGGTTTTCATGCTGTTTCCTTATAAGATTTATTGATTTTGAAAAACATAATGTTTTCAAAATTATCGTACAATTTCAGCTCTGCCTCATCGTATGTCAATTTTGTGTCGGATGTGATCGTATGTTGAAACCAGTCACTGATTCCAATCGCACCGGATCGGCGACCGTGAAAACTGGTTTCGTACACCCAAAATTCTGCATTTTGTGAATTGAATTGTGCCGTTTCAATGTCCATCGTTTTTGTCCTTATCATATTGTTGTCAAGCCTGAAGTACATTTTTGGCACTGAAGAACCACCAACCCGGTGCGTCTTCCTCATTCCTGTTCAGGATCAAAGTCTTCCCTGCAAACTTGGAAAGTAGTGCAGTGTGTTCGGCATCGTATCCCACCGTTTTGCTGTTGAGCAATGTATCGGCAGCGACGATCAACTGCCCACCTTTGAAGTATGGTGCGTCGAATTTTTCTGATTGGTACTTGTCGAGGTAAACGGTTTTGACTGTCATGGTTGTTCCTTTTGAGTGTGAGCGTGCATTCTAATCAATGGTCGATTGTTGTCAAGCCTGTTTTCCGGTCAATTTCTCAACATGAGAGAACTGCCGGATCTCGAATTTCGTGTCAGGATTGTGCAACTGCATTTCTGTCATTGCCTTGAATGCCTCATTCTGTTCCATGTAGATCGTCGTTCGGTAGTCTTGTTTTTTTCCGATTTGAAAAACCGCGTACATTTTTGTTACCCTTAAGCTATTTTTGTGACTGTCTTGAAATCAACACACTGGAAATTTTTGTTCAGTGTAAACCAGACATTTCCCGTCCCGGAAAGTGCTTCGATGATTACTTGTGTGCCGTCTTCAAGTGCGATAGCTTCGCCACGCTTGAGAGTGATATTGGTTTCTGTTTCGTTGTTGAAAAAAGTCAGTGGGATGCCCATTTTGTTTTCCTTCGTGTTGTGTTTGTGAGTGTGTATTCTAATTAATGGCCGATTGTTGTCAAGCCCGGCACGCTCTTTTGATGTAGGAAAGGGATTTTGAGGTTTTAACCAGAACACGACCGTTTGCGTTTTTCTTTGCCATGTAATATGCGGCAGTTGAACCGGCACATCGCAGGGTGATCGACCATCGGTTAATAATGTCGATGAATTGTTCAGGGGTGTTTGTCATTTTGTTTTCCTTCGTGTTGTTGTTTGTCATACGTGTATTATCGTCATTTTGGGACGGATTGCAATACAACAATCCGTGATTATTTTAAGATCCCATAAACAAGAATGTCGCCCTTATTATTAAGAAATTTGGTTTTTGACCTAAGTCGTTGCCGTACAAGGGTTTACGTTCGCGGGGCCGGTTTTCACGTTGTAAGTCGTTTGACAGTAAGGGTTTACGTCAATTTCTCACTGACTGCTGGCTGACTGGCTATACACATTACCCGACAGGGTCGGGTAAGACACTCCGTGTCTTACCCTTCCCTTGTCAAGGCTACTTTCGGCAAAGCGGGTAGATTCCCAACAATGGGAATCCAATCCCGCTAATGGCAATTATCAGATCAATCAGCATATTGTTGCTTCCTGTGTCTTGAACCTAGTTCCAAACCTGTTCCATGATCCATTCGATGGGGTCGCCTGTTCTGGCCTTCATGGTGCCATATGGCATGTCGCCATTGCCAGCGAAATGATCGTACAATGCCTGATACAACTTGTCATGATTTGACAGGCAGTCCCCCGCATGGACTGCGTTGAACGCTGCCTGATTGTCTCGGATAATCTTGTCCATTGTTGTTGCTTCCTGTTGAGTTGAGTGATGAGGCCGGGAACGTTCCCGGCCTCGTAGTGTGACGATTTACAGAGAATTGATGATTTTGTTCAGAGCTTTGCCAACACTCCACAGATGATCGATGTTCGTCCCTGGCAATGTGATCGTCTCATCCGCGATTCCTTCGTCCGTGATGTTGTTGATTGTGCAAGGCCACCGTTCGCCTTCGTCGCATTCCGCCCAGATCAGCGGAGTGTCGCTTGTGTCGATATCGACACAACTGTCCAGGGGATTGATTGAAACGATAACCGCTTCGCGACAGGCCCAGTCTTCCAGGATGATCCTGTCACCAACTTTGACAGTCCAGCCTATTTCGTCGCACGTTACGCTTTGTAGTGAGTTTCTTCCCATCGTGTTGCTTCCTTCATGTTAGTGGTTGTTTCGTCTCTCTATATACTATAGCGTCAAAACTCAGAAAATGTTACATAGTTTTTACCCCAATATCGTGGTTTGTCAATAATGGGAATTCCATTCTATTAGTGAGAATATCCCTATTTCTCCAATATTGACGTAAGTCGTTGCCCTGTAAGGGTTTATGTCCACGGGGCCGGGCTTCGCGTCGTAAGTCCTTTGCTGGTAAGGGTTTACGTTGATTTCTCGCTGACACGCTGGCTATACACATCACCCGACAGGGTCGGGTGAGACACACCGTGTCTCACCCGCATTGAGACTGAGTCTCAATCTCAATCCAATTGAGACTGAGTCTCAATCTCAATCCCCCAGAAAAGCCGAATTGAGACTGAGTCTCAATCGGCAGATTCCCAGGAATAGGAAGCCGTTCCTATTTCTGACAAAGTGGGGCGAATTCCATTTTGTCAACTGTGAACGTCTTCGGGTATTCTTCCCCGATGCACTCAACCCGGCAGACTATGCTTCCTGTCTTGCTTTCCCAAGGTTCCTGAACCACCTTGCCCTGCCTATCCTTCCCATTGTACGAGAACGCCACAGAGTCTCCCGCCTTCATTCCCCGATGAACCGCAATTGCCACCGGGTCTGTCATGGTTTGACTGATTGTCCAGGATCCTGGTTGATCCCATTCGGCACGAGTCAGAACAAGCGTAGCCTGTCCGTATCCGGTCAGCAGTTCAGTATGGGGAGCGTCGTATCCGCAGCCACCTTTGCTGTTCAGCAGTGCGTCAGCAGCCACTACCAATCGACCACCTGCAAAGTATGGTGCTGCGAATCGTGCTGCCTGGTTCTGGTCGATGTAAACTGTGTTCATGGTCGTTTTCCTTTGAGGAGAGTGTGGGGCAGGAACAATCCTGCCCCGTAGTGTGGTGCCTTAGCGAATGGTTGAAAGAATCTCTTCGACGATTCCGGATGTTGTCAGTTTGTCCAGACGTTTCCGGATCGTCAATCCCCTGGTCCCTGCCTGTTTCCAGGTTCGTGCCTGGTTCGCCAGTTCTTCAATCTGCCAGCCTCGAACGTCAGCCACTAGTTGCTTGAATTCTATCCGGTTGCAGGTTACGTCATGCCGATCGCCGAAACCTTCGCTAAGTGCCAAAGGTGCCTGAATTGCCAGGGCTTCGATTTCGACGTTACCCTTCGTATTGTTACAGAACGAGCATAAAGCCTGCAGATTGTCCAGATCGTCTGAACCGCCCAAACTACGTGGCTTAACATGGTCGATCTCCATCGTCAGACTGTCTGAGAATCCACAGGATCGGCACCGGCAATTGTCCCGGATCAATACTGCCTGTTTGGTTTGTTCGCTGATTGCCATTGATTCGTTCCTTAATTGCTGATGTTGTTTATCGTGCAAGGCCATTGTTCACCATCACTATCCTCTGCAGTCAGCAGCGGAGTCTCGCTTGTGTCGATGTTGACGACCGATGAATTCTGATCGATATCGACGATAGTCGCCGTTCTGTATCCACAATCGTCAAGAATGATTGAATCTCCGATCTTGACTGTAAACCCGGTTTCGTCGCATGTTACGCTGTTGATCATTGTTGTTTCCTCGTTTGTTGTTTGTCTTGCGTCTGTATTCATTATCGACATTCTGCCACCCATTGCAAGATAACAATTCACCAGATTCTTAAGATCGTCCTCATTGAGATTCAGTCTCAATAGTCGCCGCTCCGTTGTCGCTCCCATGCTAAGAATAACGTCCCCATTGTTGAGAAGTTAACCTTGGTAAGCTTGGTAAGCTTGGTAGTCTAGGTAGGGTGGGGGTTTTAGTGGCTCCTGGCAAGGTAGGCTGGCTGGGCAATTTGCGGGGGGTGGTCTACACACTTCTCAAAAGCCTCAATGTAAATGTACTATCGAAACTACCCCTATCGGCCCCTGTTGTCGAGGCGTAGCCGAGTTATTTGCAACTATTTTCCCAAAAACGGGAAATATATTTACCAAAAGTGGCTTCTGGTGTATATTATAGGTAGGGAGCAAGCTCCCTACATAAACAGAACCAATATAACGAGGTGTTGATATGAAAAATACAGAATCTGTGGATGGTAGCGAAGCTGCCCCTTTTGTGTGTGAGACTACCCTAGTTACTAGAGCCACTGCGGAGTTAAACGAGGAGATCCTAGAGGAGCTTAGTGAGGAAGACCGCTCATTAGCATCTCTTTTAGACACTCCAGCATCTGATGATCGAGGGAGCAAAGCGACCGATGCATAATGTTATGTGTAAAGCCGACTTAGTATCTCCCTGTAGGAGGATTCCCCAAAGTGAGGACTTCGAGATCCTAGATCGCTCCTATTTTGAGAAAACCGGATGTGAAATCCCCATAGGTATTGACGAACTCTGCATAGCTCAGTTGCCAGAAGGTCAGAATTTCTTTTACCAAATTTCAATATATGATGAGGATGGTAGTCCATTTCAGTCTGAAACCGGAATCGGAGAAATCTATACGTATGGTGGCGATAAAACAGCTTTTAAACGCGAGTTTGCGTCCACCTTTATTAATCACAAAATGGGCAGTACACGACATATTGTAGACAACAAGCCCGTCAAATTTAAACAAAAAACCGAATATTTTGTAGTAAGTTCTTATATACCACAGACATGTCGTGAAGCACTAGTCACCCCCAACTCCGTCCTGTGTAGTGTTGAGAGATTCGATCCAACGCCCGTTGAGCTTGAGGACAACTCTGTCCTTGGCAGGCTTAATGACAAGATCCAATCTATTGACGGGGCGGAGTTGCGGACTATCTTAACCGATGACCGTATTGTATCTGCCATAAAGGAATGGAAAAAACCGTTAGTCCTCGCTACTAATAAATTCGAAGTAAAAAACCGCTTAACTTGTAGACACATATATGCACGACCCGGATCTAGACCATCAAAACCACAGCCCGGCTTTTTACATTATAATGATGGGCTTGACTGTCTGGAAATCTTTACGTCGCTAGGTTGGCGTAGTGTCACCACTACCCCAACTAGCTAGATAAACAGAGTAATTTATGATGCGAGTTCCAGAAGGTATGACACAACAAGAAGTGATTGACCAAATTACGATAGTGGTCAATCGTATTGCACCGCGTTATACTTTTTACGGTTATACGGTCGATGATATTAAGCAAGAGGCATTTATTATCTGCATGGATGCATTGCATCGTTATGATAATACGAGGAAGTTAGAAAATTTCTTATCGGTTAACCTTTCGAATCGCCTGAAGAATTTTGTAAGAGATAACCATTTTACTACTAGTGACTGTCCTCAACGTATCAAGCTCTTTCAACCGGCACAGTTAGACAACGAAGAGAGTCTGGAAGAGGCATGTTTAGATGATGACGGTTATAATGTTGATATGAAAGATATGATCGGCATTATTAATCGCGATTTACCACCTTCTATGAGGATGGATTATCTCAAAATGATCAATGACGTATACGTTTCGATTGCTCGCAAAGAATATATTAAGGCGACGGTTAAAATCATCTTAGAGGATAACGGTTATTATGAAGAAAGGTAGGATATCCAAACAAGAGGAACAGTATATACAGGATAACCTGTCTCTAATGTCTCATATTGAGATTGCGGAGAAGCTTGACAGAGATCCCGATAGTGTACAACAGTTCATTAAACGAAAATTTAAAATCGGTTTGTCTGGAGAAGAAGAGGCGGCGTATCAACTTGAAGACCGTCCATATTGGTCGAATATTAAGGAGCAGTTTACGGAAGAAGAACTGGAACTTTTCAGATACCACTGGTCAAGGATAATTGCTCAATTTAAGGACGATGTTATTCCAACGGAAGAGGTTCAGGTGGTAGACCTTATCAAACTGGACTTATTGATGAACCGTTCTTTATCTTCGAGTAAGGATAATTTAGAACAAGTACGGGCCTTGGAAGCTCGAATTACAGAGGAAAGGAGGAACGAGGATCAGGATAGAGATCAGCTTTTCAACATGGAAAGGCAGGCGGCATCCCTAAAGGCTGCTACAGAAGCACTGGGTAGGGATTACCGTGATCTGCAGGACAAGAAGAACAAGATGCTGAAGGAAATGAAGGCCACTAGAGAACAACGGGTTAAGCGACTTGAGGATAGTAACCAAAGTTTCACTGGTTGGCTTTCGTTTCTTATCAGTAATCCTGAGACAATGAGGGATTACGGTTTAGAGATGGAAAAGATGAGGCTTGCTATGGAAAAAGAGAAGGCTCGCCTTGGATCATTTCATAAATATGATGACGGCGATGTTGATCAGCCATTTTTAAATCATGAGACGGTTTTTTATGGGGAAGGCGATGATATCAGAGAAGTTTAAGACGGTTTTTGTTCATAACCCAAAGGCCGCAGGGACTTCGGTCAAATTGCTACTACAGGAACAAGGAAACGACTGGAAATGTAACGACTGGCATCATAACATTGAAATACTTAGTAAGAAAACTGATCGCCTATGGGAAAATTACTATTCGTTTGGTATTTGTCGCAATCCTTACAGCCGGTTTGTCTCAGCTTTCCTATATAATGTAAAGAAAATTAGAAATCTAGGAGATTACCACTGGGATAAATACCCTACAGCCTATACTATTCTTTCTAAATGGATAGGTAGTAATCGGCATAATATTGATAACTTTCAGGATTTCGTTCTCGGTCCTGATTTTGATTCGATATTCGACAAGGGGTGGCCCATCCATTTCAAGCCACAATATCAGTTTCTAACAGGTATTCGTAAAGATGTGCAGCTAAATAATATAAGCAGGTTCGAAGATATCAGCACAGACACTAGGCTTACCATCAAACTGGCCAATAACGAAATAGAATTATCTTTACCTATACTTAATAATAATAAGCCTTATCGCTATCAGGATTTCTATAATGTAGAAGAAGTGATGAGTAAGGTAAGAGACAAATATATACTGGATTTTCATAACTTTGATTACGATACGGACCTATAAGGCTGGAGAAATAACGAATGAAAGCAATTATATTCGGAGTAACGGGACAGGATGGCAGCTATCTTGCGGAGTTACTATTAGAAAAAGATTATCAAGTCATTGGTGTTTGCAGACGATCCAGTGTAAACAATGCCGAGCGTATCAAGCATCTGCTGGATATCGAGGGGTTTAACACCGTGATCGGAGACGTTACAGATGTTTCTAGTATCACCGGTATCTTTCAGGCCCACCCCGATGTAAACGAGATATACAATCTTGCCGCCCAATCTCACGTCGGAGTCTCTTTTAGTCAGCCTGGAGCCACATGGGATATTACCGGGAAGGGATGTCTGAACATCCTACAAAGTATCGTCGATGTTGGATTAGATGCACGGTTTTATCAAGCAAGTTCCAGCGAAATGTTTGGAGATAGCTACGATATCCGACTTCCAAAAGATATGAACGGTGAAGTTTATGAGAATAAATACCAAGACGAGATGACTCGTTTTTTACCTCAATCGCCATATGCTATCGCTAAAGTTGCTGCTCATCAAGCTGTAAGATTATATAGAGAAGCCTACAATATACATGGAAGCTGTGGTATTTTGTTTAACCACGAATCTCCACGTAGAGGTGAAAATTTTGTAACCCGTAAAATAACCAAATGGATTGGTCAGTTTGTAGAATGGTTAGCTTTTCATGGTATTCCGGCAGAGCGTCTTTCCAAACAATGCTGGAATGACGATGTAGAAATGTTATACTATTCCGGTGAACAAAATTCTTTTCCAAAATTACGTCTAGGCAACTTAGACTCATTTCGCGATTGGGGATATGCTGGTGATTATGTAGAGGCGATGTGGATGATGCTGCAACAGCAAAAACCGAATGATTTTGTTGTTTGTACTGGTGAGACCCATAATATACGAGAATTTTTAGAAATAGCATTTAATCATGCTGGGTTAGAGCATTGGTCACCATATGTATTTATAGACCCTGAATTTTATAGACCAGCGGAAGTTGATTATCTCAAAGGTGACAATTTTAAAGCACGTAGTTTTCTCAATTGGCAACCAACGCATTCTTTTGAAGACTTAGTAACAATGATGGTCGATCATGACATTGATAATACATATGCCAAGGTTCCATCTTGTGTACAATAGATCAGACTAACAATGAAGATGTACAAAGTACATATGTGTCTAGCCATAGTGATGGGTAGAATTAATAAATATAAACTGTATGAGTTTAACACTGTAAGTCCTATTATCTTTGTTACCGCTAATGATCCAGATGATGCATGTTTTAAGGCTAGTGCTAAATTAGCCAAGATTCTTACGAAACAGAGTAAGAAAAATAAGAAAACTCTAACTTTTGTTAGAGAGATACTAGATGATATTAAGATCAAACATGTAGAGGAAGGTTAATGACACGAGATTATAATGACCCTGTATATAAAGAGTGGAGACTGAGAGTATTCAAGAGGGACAAGTTTACTTGTCAAATGCCATCCTGTGGCCGTAAAAAACGATTGAATGCTCATCATATTAGAAAATGGTCATCCGCACCCCATTTAAGATTTGATGAATATAATGGGATTACATTGTGTTATCAATGTCACAAACAAATTACTAAAGACGAACATCTTTACGAACCTCTTTTTATGGACTTAGTTAGATTGAACAGTAATGGCTAAAGCTCCAGATTATACGGTTATACGCGACACCAGAGAAAGAGAGGGCTATCATTTTAGTAAATTTGATAAATGTCTAGGAATGGTTGTACGTAAGCTAGATACTGGTGATTATACCTTAGTTGGGCTAGAAGATAAAATTTGCATAGAACGAAAGGGTTGTGTTGAAGAGGTAGCGATAAACTTTGGCAAGAAGAAAAAACAGTTTCTTGCAGAGATCGAAAGGATGAAAGAATTTCCTCATAGGTTTATTCTCTTAGAATTTACTTTAGAAGATCTTATGAAGTTTCCGCAAGATACAAGGATACCAAACAAGAGCAGTGTGAAGATAACTGGAAAATATATTTTACGAACATTAATGGAATTTCAAGTACATGATGATGTCCATGTTGTCTTTTGTGGTGACAAGAATAATGCTTTTCTATATGCTAATAGCTTATTCAAAAGAATAAACGAAAAGTATACAACTGGGAGGCAAAAATGATGGAGACTACTGATACTATAGGCGATATACACTCATATAATATAAATATTAAATCTCGTGAGATATATCTTCATAGTCATGTTGGTAACGAGGAAGAAGATCCGGGTATCGAATATAAGATGGCCTCCAAGTTTATTAAGAACATACGAACACTTGATAGTATCAACAGCAAGCCTATTCTTATACATATGTTTAGTGTGGGAGGTGAATGGGAAAGTGGAATGGCTATGTATGATGCTATAATGATGTGTAAATCATTTGTTTCTACTGTTGTTTATGGGCAGGCTGAATCTATGAGTAGTATTATTTTACAGGCATCAGACAATCGTGTTATGACTTCTCATTCTTATTTTATGTCACATTATGGTAACGGCGGTTATGAAGGTAACTATCTTGATGTACAGGCGGCAAACAAGTACGATAAATATTGTTGTGATATAATGTTAGACATATATTCAAATGTTTTTATTAAATCTAAGGTTTTTAAAGAGAATTATAAAGGTGGCACAATTGAGAAGGCTAGAAATTACATAATGAGGAAAATGAAAAACGGTGATTGGTATCTCAGTGCTCGTGGTGCTGTAGATCATGGTTTTGCAGATTCTACGTTGGATAATAAGTATGATTTGGATAGTGTAAAAAATGAAGGAAAGTAAATTAACTAACATCAACGATGCTTGGTTGGGGTTGGATATACCTGAAAGGGATATATTCAATCCTATGTCTATTATATCGCCAGACGATGATGACTTTCATTTAAAGGTAACTTGGTTATTATCAAAACCAGAATACTTTTCCTTTATATGTTATCATATGTTTAATATTAAGATTCTACCGTCACAAGCATTGATGTTGAATGAAATGTGGAATCGAAAATTCCCTATGTTAATTGCTTCACGAGGATTTGGCAAGTCTTTTATCTTATCTTTGTATGCAATTTTAAGATGTATATTATTACCAAATCGTAAGGTTGTTGTGGTCGGTGCTGCATTTAGACAGTCTAAAGTTCTCTTTGAGTATATGGAGACTATATGGTATAATTCTCCAATCTTGCGGAGTATTTGTGATTCCAATAGCGGTCCCAGAAGAGAAACAGACCGATGCGTTATGCGTCTCAATGACAGTAGAGTAACTTGTTTACCACTTGGTGATGGTCAGAAGATCCGTGGTCAAAGAGCAAACGATATCCTTGCTGACGAATTTGCATCGATTCCTCGTGATATCTTTGAAACGGTTGTGGCTGGTTTCGGTGTTGTTAAGGCTGAACCGATTGGTAATGTGCAACGGATAGCGGCAAGAAAAAAAGCTAAAGAGTTAGGTATTAAATTAGATAACGATGATGAGCATTTAGACAGTAAGGATAATCAGATTGTACTTTCTGGAACCGCTTATTATGATTTTAATCATTTTGCGACTTATTGGAAAAAGTGGAAGGGTATAATATCCAGTCGTGGCAATAAAGCCAAGATAAGAGAATTATTTGGTGGAGAAGATCCACCGAAAGAATTCGACTGGACTCAATATTCTATTATACGCATTCCATTCGAATTGCTTCCAGAGGGCTTCATGGATGCCGCTCACGTTGCTCGATCAAAAGCTACGGTACATGCGGGCATTTATATGATGGAGTATGGTGCGTGCTTTACTAGAGACTCTCACGGCTTCTTTAAGCGTACTCTTATAGAATCATGTGTCAGTTCTGATCTTGAGCCTATAAAGAATAGTGCTGGTCAGGATATTATATTTGAAGCAAAGCTAATAGGTGACTCAGATAAGAAATATGTATTCGGTGTTGACCCGGCGAGCGAAGTTGACAATTTTAGTATCGTTGTTATCGAACTAAATGGTGATCATCGTAGGATTGTTCATTGTTGGACCACAACTCGTGCAGACCACAAAGAAAAAGTCAAAAGGGGATTTGTTTCTGATAACGATTTCTATTCTTATTGTGCAAGGAAAATACGCGATTTAATGAGATTGTTTCCGTGTGTGCATGTCGCTATGGATGCTCAAGGTGGCGGTATTGCAGTTATGGAATCTCTTCATGATAAAGATAAGATTAGAGATGGCGAGGTTGCAATTTGGCCGATAATAGATCCTGACAAAGAGAAGGATACTGACGGTGAACGTGGATTGCATATTCTTGAGATGTGTCAGTTTGCTAGGTACGAATGGTTGGAAGAAGCTAATCATGGTTTAAGGAAAGACTTCGAAGATAAAGTTGTGCTTTTCCCACGTTACGATGCTATTAGTGTCGGATTGTCTAATGTAGAAGACGAGCTAAAAGGTAGACAGTATGACACTTTGGAAGAATGCGTTGTAGAAATAGAAGAGCTTAAAGATGAATTAGCTATGATCCAGATGACAGAAACTCAAGCTGGTCGTGCTAGATGGGATACGCCAGAAATTATTGTAGCTGCGGGAAAGAAAAGTAAAATTCGTAAGGACCGTTATTCTTCCTTAATTATGGCTAATATGGCAGCACGAAAGATAGATAGAACACCTGACGCTCCAGATTATGCATTCTACGGAGGCTTTGCTGCATTTACGGATGCCAAGCCTACAGGTGAGATGTTTACTGGTCCAAGTTGGTTCACAGAGGGTATGAAGGATGTATATTAGGTTTTTGTGTATAATACTACAGACAATATAATTCCAATTTAATTGATTGAAAAACAATATTATTCATAGCTAAGGAATTCAAATGAGCGATCAAGATAAAATACAATCTGTGGTAACTTGGAATGAAAATGATAGTGCTAGTAAAGAAAATGCTATGGCGGAATTTTCAGAAGCAATGGATAGTTATCACGCTGTACCCAAAGGTAATCGTAGAAGTTTCCTTGAACAAACAAAAGGAGGCCATAGAAATTTTCTTGATATTGAAACAAATAAGTCTGTGCGTCCTGGATTTAATCATAGCGATTATTATGCCTTTAGGTCGCACGAGCAAGTACCAACGGAAAAGAAAAAAGCAATTAGTATGTGTATGCAGGCATACGATAAAGTTGGTATCATTAGAAATATCATTGACTTAATGGGAGATTTTGGTAGCCAAGGCATTGATGTGGTTCACGAGAATCCTAGTATAGAGAAATTTTTCCAAGCTTGGTTTAAGAAGGTTGACGGTAAAGAAAGGTCTGAGCGATTCTTGAACAATTTGTACAGGACCGGTCAGGTATTTATCTACAAAAGCGATGCCAAAGTCACTCCTAAAATAGTTAAGCATATTAAGAGTATGGCTAATGATATAACTGTGAGAGCCCCTAATACTAAAAAGGGTATATTACCTTGGAGGTATAATTTTCTCAACCCTATAGATATTGAAGTTAAGGACGGAGACATCAATATGATGATGGGAAGGACTTCTTATGAAATAGAGACACCGGCCTTTTTGGATAATTTCAGTAAAGATATGTCCTCGACGGTTACATATAATACTTTACCTCCAAACATAAAACAAGCTATAAAACGAAAAGATAAGAGAATACCATTAGATGACAATAAGCTATCGGTTTATTATTACAAGAAGGATGATTGGCAGCAATGGGCGAATCCTCTTGTGTATGCTATTCTTGACGACATTATCATGCTGGAAAAGATGCGATTGGCAGATCTCTCAGCGTTGGATGGTGCTATATCTAATATCAGACTTTGGACACTGGGAAACCTTGAACATAAGATTCTTCCAACTAAAGCTGGTGTTGACAAGCTTAAAAATGTTTTAGCGGCAGATACTGGTGGGGGCACTATGGAACTTATCTGGGGACCAGAGTTACAATACACAGAATCAAATAGTCAAGTGTATAAATTTCTTGGCTCTGAAAAGTATGTGTCTGTACTAAACTCTATTTATGCAGGTCTCGGAGTTCCTCCTACTCTTACAGGAATTGCTGGTCAGTCTGGTGGATTTACTAATAATTTCATTTCCCTAAAGACACTTGTTGAACGTCTACAGTATGGTAGAGATCAATTGATTAAGTTCTGGGAGAAGGAATTCGATATCGTTCGAAGGTCTATGGGTTTTAGAAAATCAGCTCATATCACTTTTGATCAGATGAGTCTAACAGACGAGGCATCAGAGAAAAAGCTACTGTTAGAACTTGCTGACAGAGATATCATTAGTCATGAGACTATTTTGGAGAGATTTAAGGAGATTCCTGCTGTCGAGAAAATGCGTCTCAAGCGGGAAGTCAAGGTCAGAGATCCAGAAAATCATCGTACTCCAGACAAAGTAGGGCCGTACCATCCACCCAAAGAAGATGAGATGGAAGATGACAAGAAGAATGGCCGTCCTCAATTTAAAAAGGACGAAATAAAAAGGAAGCCTCGTCGTGACAAACCTAAAACTAAACCTGGAGTAGCTGATCTGTTTATCTGGGCTAATAATACTTTCGACAGAGTGTCCAACCTTATCAATTCTGCACACTTAGGCGTGAAGGGTAAAAAGGACGCAAGATATTTAACAAAATCAGACATTGTAGGATTAGAACCTATAAAACTACATACATTTACTAATATAGAGGTTATGTCGGAGGTTACTGATCAGTCTATAAATATAGCACTTGGTTCTGAACGAATCATTCCTAAAGACTTCGATAATATGCTGAAAACTAATGCTGTAAATATAAAGAGTATGAATTCAGATGAGCATAAAAAGGCAGTTATCGCTCTATACGTAGAGTATGTTTTGGGTTAAAGGGAGGTATTTCTAAATAAAAACAGTTTTTCGTGTATACTTTCTATAGAGGTAATAACTATGAAAAAAATACAAATTTTCGATAGAGAAATAGAAGACGGAATTTCTGATTCAGTTAGTAGCCAAGCATCGATTGCATACTGCAGTCCTGCTCTCCTTGTTGAAAAAGGAGATACAGATCTTTCTTTAGCTGCCATTATAGCTTCTTCAGATTCTGTGGACAAGAATACTGATCTCTATTATCTTGAGTCAGTTCTGGTATCGACTAATTGGAATGGTAACGATGATGTCTTTATGGCTGATTCCACATGGGCAGCACGAGACACTCCAGTAGACAAACAATTTAATTTTATGCACGATGAAAATGATATCATCGGACATATTATAAGTAGTCACGTCATTGACAGTGAAGGTACTACTATCTCTGCTGACATAATGGAGCCTCCAAGCAGTTTTGATATTATAACCAAAGCTGTGCTGTATAATAGCTGGACAGATACAGAAAACAAAATAAGGATGGACAATATCATTGCTGAGATTAAAGAAGGCAAATGGTTTGTTTCCATGGAATGTTCTTTCGCTGGTTTTGATTATTCTGTTATGGATGACATGGGTAACCAACATGTAGTAGCAAGAGACAGCGAATCAGCATTTCTTACTAAACATTTGAGAGCCTATGGAGGCACTGGAGAATACGAAGGGTACAAAATAGGGCGTGCCCTCCGTGATATTTCATTTTCAGGAAAGGGTCTGGTGTCAAATCCAGCTAACCCAAGAAGTATAATTTTAAATTCTAAAAGTATAGCTTTTAGTGTTGATGCACCTAGTTTTATAGGAGACTTAAAAATGTCCGATTCCAAAGTATTGGAAGAACAAATTAGTGAAATCAAATCTGAACTTACTCAAGCTAATGAGACAATCGAAGGATTGAAAGCAGAGGCCGCTAAGGTTGAAGCATTATCTTCTGACATTGAAACTCTTGAAGCTTCCGTTAAGGAAAAAGAAGAGATTATCGCCAGTTTGGAAGAAAAAGTTAGCACATCTGAAACTCAAGTGAGTGAACTCACTGCCTCCCTTGAGGCATCTCAGACAGAATTGACTGCTAACAAAACTGAGCTTTACGAAGCTAAGAAACGCGAAAAGGACAATTTGCGTAAAGCCGCACTTGTCGAAGCTGGTATGGAATCCAGTGAAGCGGAAGCAAATCTTGCTTCATTTGAAGCATTAGATGACGAAGCTTTTGATGCTGTTATTAGTCTGTATGCTGCTAAAAGTTCTACTGTTGCTGAAGAAGTAACAACTGAAGAAGTCACAGATGAAGCACAGGCATCAGAAGAAGTCGAAGAAGCAATCGAAACGCCTCAAGAAGTATTTGAAGATGTTGTATCTGAAGATGCTACTTTAGTTGTTGCTGAAAAAGACGAAGCTGCAGAAGCTATGTCGGCTAGAGCAGAACTGTCCGACTGGATTTCAGGTGGACTCAACAAGTAAATAAATAACCATTTTTCTTATATAGGAGAAATAAAACATGGCTCTTAAAGCAGATAGACACGTAGAAACTACTGATATTTCGTTTTTCTACAATGAAGGCACTGCTACTCGTGGTGGTGTAGCTTTGTATGACGGGAAACAACTTGCCTCTGGTGCATCAATGGACCAAGGTGGCAACCTCGTTAAGTATGCAACACCTGCTGCTACAGATGTTCCCGTTGGTATCCTTCTTAATGATGTTGTGAATAAAGATTTGACACGAACTCATCTGAACGAACACAAAGATGAAGTTCAAAAGGGTGGTAAAGTCACTATTATGACTCGTGGTACTGTTGTAACCAATATGGTTACTGGTACTCCGACTCCTGGGGCTGTAGCTTATGCTAGCACAACTGGAACAATCGGCACATCCGCTGTCGAAGGTGTCGCTTCTGGTAACCTTGCTATTGGTCGTTGGATGAGTCGTAAAGATGCTGATGGCTATGCTAAGGTATCTGTTAATCTTCCTAATCATGGCTCCAACTGGGCTGCGACCTAAGCTATTAGTTTAATCACAACATTACAAATTATAAAAGGAGATTTTAATATGTCTTATGATAGACCAAGCGAAGAAATTATTTCGCTTCTGAAAAGCACCGGTGATTCTGACATGAATATCGCTGTTGCTGCACAAAGAGAATTCGCT
>Ga0208180_1000623_pt1 | contig 28263 bp, 23 predicted proteins | sample MalvireepMed_s16_FD_184241 | JGI IMG/M metagenome (GOLD analysis project Ga0208180, IMG submission 184241) | Marine viral communities from the Global Malaspina Expedition - Malaspina viral metaG DeepMed_s16 (SPAdes) (version 2) | ecosystem: Environmental > Aquatic > Marine > Oceanic | place...
TGTAATGTAAACCAATCTTCTTTAAAATGATTCTCCCACTCATAAAAAAACAGAGCGGGAGTAATCAAACTAACTAATTGATTATAAAGAATTATTTTTTACCATCCTGGGTTTTGCGTTAACTGTTTATTATTATTAATTTCTCTTTGTGGGATTGGAAATAATAAATATTTATCTGTTAACGTAGGGCCATATGAAAATTGGTGACCTACAAAGTTTTCAAAACTTCCAGTGCTAAGGTTTAGAGCTTTTCTTCTTCTTGCCATATCAAACCAATATTTGTTCTCAAATGAAAGTTCGTAGAAACGTTCTTTCCAAATATCTTCTTCTGTAATACTTGCATCATAAAGAGGTAAATTAGCTCTGTCTCTAATTTCGTTTATTGCTGCAAGCACCTCTGTAGTAGGTCCATAAGCTTCAAACCCTGCTTCAGCATATGTTAATAATACTTCAGCATATCTAAAAAACTTCCAACCAAGACTACTTTGCGCAGTTCTTAAAACTGCATCTTCATCAAAATATTTGTAAATATAAGTAGCACTAAAGTCTACCGTTTCATCTGGATTTTCAATAGAAGGATATTCAGTAAAATAAAACTCTTGTTCTTCTAATCGTTTATCTCCAGTTTCATGAGCATCAATAAACTGTTGAGTTGGATATAATGCTCCATATTCATCTGAAAATTGAGAAATCCCTCTTGATCTAGGCAACATCCACGCAGTTAATCCACTAGTTGCAAACCCAATTAAATATTGGTTTTGAAAGATTATCTCTCCAGTATTATTAATACTTGGATCATGTAAATTATCGTAATCTGTAAAAAGGCTATACTTTTTACTATCTATAACTTCTTTAGCTTTATCTGCAGCCAATTTATAGTAATTATCTCCAGCCTGTAGTGGATAACCAGCCATAGTTAGGTATACGCTTGATAATAATGTTTTTGCAGCACCTAAACCAACTCTTCCAGATTCATCAGTAAATGGTAGTCCAGAATTTTCAACATCTTTAAGGTCGGTAACAATTGCATTATATACTTCTTGTTGTGGACTTCTTGCTGGATAAAGTAATTCTGAAGATGCGTCAACAGGTTCTAAAATTAGTGGAACATCTCCAAATAGTCTTACTAAATGAAAATAGTAAAAAGCTCTAATAAATTTAGCTTGCCCAACAAGGTTATCCTTATCGGTTTGTGCCATATCTATTTCAGGAATACGCGCAATTGCCAAGTTTGCATTGGCTATAGCTCTATATGAGTTCTGCCACCAATTTAACGCATATGCATCTTCTGAGTTTGCAGTTAAATTTCGGTATGCGTTGTTAAACTGACTTTGCCCAACTTCTGTATTACATAAACCTGTTGCGAACTCAAGCATCATAAATGGACTCTCTCCATAAGTACCAGAACCGTCACTTACAAATCTTAAAGAAGCATAAAGGGTGTTAATTGCTGATTCTGCTTGTTCTCTAGTTTGAAAATAATTGTCTTGCGTATATTCAGATTCATTTTCTTCAGTTAAAAAATCTGAACAACTACTCACGCCTAATAAAACTAGGCATAAGAGTGCGTTGATATATATTTTTTTTGAAATTTTCATTGCTATCATTTTTTAAGTTTAAAAAGTAAGGTTTACTCCTAAAGTGAATGTTCGAGGTTTAGGATAATCAAAAAATGTGATTCCTTGCGCGAAAGCATCACCATATGTGCTTACTTCAGGATCGTATCCTGTGTAGTCTGTAGCTAAAAAGAAATTTTGTACAGAAGCGTATAGTCTTAATCTTTTTAATTTAAATTTATCTAAAACATCTTGCGAAAAATTATAGCCTAGAATTAGATTTCTACCTCTTATAAAAGATGCATCTTCTACCATTCTAGAATCTATGGTAGATCTATAATATGCGCTTGAAGGTCTGTTTTGTGCAATCATTGTGTTTTGATTGTCTGGTGTCCATCCATCTAAAACAGTTGCATAACTATTTGCTTGTCCTGTTCTGTCTTCTCCAGAGTGTCTAGATAAATTCAACACATCATTTCCATATGAGAATTGAAGATCTACTGTTAGGTCTATATTTTTATATGTAAAGGTGTTAAATAAAGCACCAAATCCTTCAGGATAACCACTTCCTATTATTTTTCTGTCAGCAGCATTTATTTGCCCATCGTCATTTAAGTCTGCATGTTTAATATCTCCAGGTAGAAGGCCATATACTGCTGCTTCTGCAGCTTCGTCGCTCCCCCAAGTTCCTTCTCTTACTAATCCGTAAAATGATCCTACAGACTCTCCAACTCTTAGAATATTTGTGTCAGATAAAAATCCTGGTCCAGGAAAAATATCGTCGTCTTGTTCTCCTAGAGCCAATATTTCATTTTTATTGAAGGAAATATTGAAGGTGGTAGTCCATGAAAAATCTTCCGAACGAATATTAACAGTGTTTAAAGTAAGTTCTAAACCTTTATTTTCCATACTACCAATGTTAGAGTAGATGTTAGAATATCCACTAGATGTTGGTACAGGTGCATTTAATAGCATGTCTGTAGTTTTTTTGTAATAAACATCCGTCTCTAATTCTATTCTGTTATTAAACATACCCAATTCTATACCAGCATCAAATTGTGCTGTTTTTTCCCATTTTAAATCTGGATTTGCTAAAGTTCCGATACCAACACCAGGAAATCTCTCACCTCCAAGAATTGCAGTACTAGATCCTAAACTAGCAAGAGATTGGTAAACCCCAATTTCTGAGTTTCCTGTTTCTCCATAACTTGTTCTAAATTTTAGGTTGGAAATAGTCTCACTGTCTTTTAAGAAATCTTCTTCTGAAACTTTCCAAGCAAATGCAGCCGAAGGAAAGAATGCTCTTTTGTTATCTTCTCCAAACTTAGAAGACCCATCTAAACGACCCGTAATGGTGAATAAATATTTATTCATTAGGCTATAATTAACTCTTCCGAAGAAAGAATTTAGAGTCCATTGATAAACATCTGAATCTGGTGTTAGCGGATTTGCTCCTACTTCTAAATTATTATATTGATAAAAATCGTCTGTAAAACCTCTACTTCCTGCAAAACTATAGAAGTAATCATATTGTTGCCAGCTTAAACCTCCCATGGCATTAATCCTATGGTTCTCATTGATTTCATAATCATAAGTAAGAAAGTTCTCAAACTGCCAGTAATTAGTTCTAGTATTTCTTATAGTAGCTTCCCCTTGAAAGTTAGCACTTAAGTTGTTTAGTTCTCTACCAGAATAGAAATTATCTTGCGTATTATTAATATTCGCTCCAATACTAGTTCTTAACTGTAGATTTTTTGCAATATCTATATTAGCATAAACGTCTCCTAAGAAAGTTTGAGTCTTTAAGATGTTTGTTCTGTTTAAAAGAATATTGACTGGGTTTTCTCCACCTTCCATGTTTGGATAATCTGCATTTGTACCATAATCTCCACTAGGATATTTTACTGGCACAATAGGAAGCGTTTCCACCATCATTCTTAAAGCTGTTAAACCACCAACACCGCCATCAACTCTGTTTTCTTCTATATGGTTGAATGTAAAACTACCTCCAACTTTTAGCCAATCTTTAACCTGACCGTCTAATACTAATCTTCCAGAATATCTTTTTAAATATGATTCTAAAAGAACACCTTCTTGATCCGAATGATTTAAATATAAACCATATGATGTTTTTTCATCTCCTCCTGTAAACGATAGGTTATGGTTTTGAGTTATAGCAGTTCTAGTAGCTTCTTCTTGCCAATCTGTATCGTATAAAGGGTTTCCGTTAGCATCAAATAATGTACGGTCGTTTCTATAGTTCATTGGGTTTTCATATTTCCCATTTGCCCAACCTACTGGATCATATTTTTGAGCATTGTTGTAAGAATTCATTTCTACTTGTAAAAACTCTTCAGAGTTTAATACATCTAGCTTTCTTACCATTTCTCCAATACTAATAAAAGAATCAAAACTTACCTGACCTCCAGTTTTAGAACCTCTTTTAGTAGTTACAATAATAACTCCATTAGCACCTCGTGCACCATAAATAGCAGTAGCAGAAGCATCTTTTAAAACCTCCATCGACTTAATGTCGTTCGGATTTAAATAGTTAATCGGTCCAGCGCCAATTACTCCATCTACAACATATAAAGGAGAGTTGTTAGCGTTAATTGAGTTGTTACCTCGAATTCTAACGTTAGTATTTCCACCTGGTCTCCCTGAATTTGAAGAAACATTAACACCCGCTGCCTTACCAGCTAATGCTTGTTCAGGATTTGTAGTAGGCATTTCTTGTATTGATTCACTACTAATTGTAGAAACCGACCCTGTTAAATCCGATTTTCTTTGCGTACCATAACCAATCACAACCACTTCATCTAAAGCTTGTGTGTCACTTTGAAGTATTGCATTAATGGTAGATTGTCCCCCAACAGGAACTTCTTTTGTTTTAAAACTGATAAAACTAAAAACTAATACGGCGTCGTTAGGCACATCGCTTAGTTCATAATTTCCATCAAAATCTGTTTGTGTTCCGTTTGTTGTTCCTTTTACCAAAACATTGGCCCCAGGCAATGGACCGTTTTCATCAGAAACAGTTCCAGAAACTGTTTGTGCTTGTGTGTATCCAAAGCATATAAATGCTATTGGCAACACTAACCTTTTAAATAAATTAGTTTTCATAAATACAGTTAGTTTATAATTAATTTTATACTAAAACGATTTATTAATTAAAGAAAAAACAATGCTAAAACTTAGCTAAGACAAATAGCTAAAACGTTTTAGCAATACGTTTAAAAAAATAGAAATGATTTTATCTCTATAAGTTTCAATTAATAAATTGCATAATATACCCGCTATATTACAAAAAATATGACATTCCTACAAAATAAAACATATTATTTTAAGAAATAAGTAATTTAATATGTGGGTAATTCTGATTAAGAATAGAAGGCTAGACCTACATTTTTAAATAGAAATCTTTTGTAAGTGCTATGTATTCTGGGGTGTATACATGCCTTTCGGTTTCTATAATTAATTCAGAATAAGTAGATGAAACGTTTTTAAATGAAAGCTCTAAAAGTGTTCTTTTTATTTCTGAAGTAGGGTTTCCTTTTACACGGGTAATACTTAAAGGGAAGAGGCTGTTAGCTTTGGCAATTTCAAGAAAATAACTTTCTTCTTTATAAGGTAAAATAACATTGAATGTTCCATTTGGACTTAATAATTTAGCAGCTCCAGAAATTAATTCTTCAAAAGGGAGTGAAAAATTAAATCTAGCTTTGTCTCTCTGCTCATTTTCTGTTGTATAATTTTCAGTATAAAATGGCGGATTGGAAAGTATCAAATCGTATGTGTCGTCTATTTCTGCAACAAACTCATCAAAACCTGCATGGTAGCAAAATAAACGATCTCCCCATGGAGAAGCTTCTAAATTATCAACACATTGCTCGTAAGTAGCATCGTCAATTTCAAGAGCATCTATTAATTCCGCAGTGCTTCTCTGAGCCATCATTAATGTTAATAAACCTGTTCCTGCTCCAATATCGAGAATAGAATTTGGTTCTTGAGCTAATGAAACCCAAGCACCTAGCAACACTCCATCGGTGCCAACTTTCATTGCACACCTGTCTTGTTGGATTGTAAATTCTTTAAATTGAAATGGTTTATTTGACATATAAAACGAACATTGAGACTCGCAAAATTAGTAGCAACTTATAAATATAAATCTATAAGTCCTTCTGGAGTATTTACAATTATTTGTTTATTCTCGCGATCTACTTTTTCGATAAACTCATCGTTCATCGGAATTAAAATTTGTTTGCCATTGTTCTCTACTTCAAATAGTGCTTGAGCAGTATTATCGTTTACAGAAACAATAGTTCCAACTACTCCATAATTGCTATCCTTCATAGAGAAACCAATAATTTCATGGAAATAAAATTGATTTCCAGATAATTTTGGTAAAAACGCTAAAGGTAAATAGAGTTCACTCTTTAAAATAGCATCAGCTTCGGCTTCTGTGTCTACATCTTCTAATCGCATTCTTAATAATTGCGACTTATGAAGGGAAGATTTTTCTATAAAAAAAGGAACCAGATTATTGCCATGGGCAATAAATACTGATTCCAAATTTTCGTAGAGTTTAGGTTCGTCGGTATCAAGCTTTGCTAATACCTCGCCCTTAAAGCCGTACTTTTTAACTATTTTGCCGAGATAGAAGCATTCTTCTTTTCTCATGAAAATAATATATTAAGCGTCTGCTTTGTTTTCTTCTTCTGCTTCTGCTGCAGGCTCTTCAGCTTGTGCCTCTGCTTCTGGAGCAGCTTCTTCAGCTACTTCTTCTTCAGCTGGAGCTTCTGCTGCTGCTGCAATACGCTTCTCATTAATTTCTTTTTCTGCTTCAAAAGCTTTAGCTTTAGCTTCTTCTTTAGCTTTTTCTAAATCTCCTTTTTTAGCATCAACTTTTCCAGTTTTCTCTTCAACCCAAGCTTCAAATTTCTTTTGAGCTTCTTCTTCAGTTAAAGCTCCTTTTGCTACACCTCCTAATAAGTGGTGTTTCAATAAAACTCCTTTGTAAGATAAAATTCTTTTTGCAGTATCAGTAGGTTGTGCACCATTCTGAAGCCACTTTACAGAACCATCAACATCTAAGTCTATTTGAGCTGGATTTGTGTTTGGATTGTAAGTTCCTAATTTTTCAAGAAATTTACCGTCTCTTTTTGCGCGAGCATCTGCCGCTACTACCCAATAAAAAGGTTTTCCTTTTTTACCGTGTCTTTGTAATCTAATTTTTACTGGCATAATCCATTAATTAGCGGGGTTCTCGACCCCTATTATTAATAATAATTTGCTTGCCTTATGGCTTAAGCGGGTGCAAATATAAGCTATTTCTTTAATACAAATAATAAATAATTTAATTTTTTACAACTTTAAAGAGATGCTAACTTATTGTGTATAAAACTTTAAAAGGTGATGGAATAGTGAAATTGCTTTAAACAATAGTATTTGTGACTATTAAGAACAATTAATGTAACGTATAACTTCAACTTTTATATTCTTTGATTGATAATATAATTGTTACTAAGATGCAGTACAAAGGATAAAATAGACGATTCATCGTAATTATATGATATTAGTAGAAAATAATGATTCTTATTGAAATTATTTTCGTAGATTTTCTTGAGTTTAAAAAATAGATAACTCTGCTTTCACCCCATTTTAAAATATTAAAGAATTAATAGTATAAGAAAGCGTAAAGTATTTACACCCATTAAAAAAGTAAGCACATGGAAACTTCAAAGTTAAAAGATTTAATTCTAACATTTTTTGTTGCAGTATTAATAATTACATCTGCTAGCGCACAAATAGAGAATACCCCATTAGGTGTTACTTCTGAAGTTCTTAAAACCCTAAAAGTGTCAGATATTGTTATCCCTGAAGGCAATAAACCCATAGAATGTAGAGGTTTACGATTGAGACGTTTAGATGTTGTTCCAGGAGGTAAAATACCCGTACATAGTCATGAAAATCGTCCAGCAATTTTAAGTATTGTAAGTGGTGAAGGAATGGATGTAAGTAGTTATAGTATGGAGGATGAGGATGAGGAAAAGCTTGTAACGGTTCCTTATGCTACATCTTATGCAGAATTTAATGGAATTGTTCATTATGCGGTAAATTTATCTAGTAGTGATACTCTTAAGTTAATTACTTTCGATTTTTTAGATAATGGCTCGCTTTGTAACGGAAATATATATGCTGAAAAATTAGAGCTTTTTGATAAATTAAAAACTGAAGAAAATCCGTTTTATATAAACAACTCAACTCATGTAGAAGGCGCAGAAGTAAGTACATCTATATTTTATGTTCCACTTTCAGATATTAATTTTCCAGAAGGTTCTACTACTTTAAACGAGCGAACATTACGCACTAGAAAAATTAAAATTAAATCTGGAGACTCTCTTCCTGAGCAAAACTATCTCAACAGACCTACTTATATATATGTATTGGAAGGAGCCTTAGAAATTCAAAAAAATAAATTCGTAAAAGAAATAATACAATCGGGTGGTGCTTCCAAATTAATTAACCATGGTAATGCAACCATTCATAATACTTCTACTACCCAAAAAGTAATATATATTACAATGGAATTTTGGGATCCAACAGAGGAAGATGTTCTGTAGGAAACTCCCTCGGAACAAGATCACGAGGTATTCAAAGGAAACAAATTAAACCCATTTCGATGCAGAGTACTTCGGCAAACTCAGCACAGGCTCTGAGGAATTAAACCCTAAATGAGGGATTAAAAGGAAAAGCTAAAAAATATTTCGTATCAATCCCTTCGGAAAACTCAGGACAGGTTTTGGAGCATTCAAATCTCGATTATCAAGTAACAACAGGAACTCATAAGTTATATGAAGACAAATTATTGTGAAAAAATAGGATATACAATTGCGGTACTAGGTACAGCAACAATTTTAATTTGGATAGGCTTATTTAAGTTTACGGAAACAGAAGCAAAAGCCATCGAAAATTTAGTGGCTAATCACCCGATGATGAATATTTTTTATTCATTTTTTTCCATCCAAGAAACCTCTATTATTATAGGTATAATGGAAATTATTACAGCTCTGGGATTAATTCTCTCTTTTTGGAGTAAAAAAGCAGGAGTTATAGCTGGAACATTAACAACGCTAACTTTTTTAACTACACTTAGCTTTTTATATACTACTCCTAATACTTGGAAATTTGTGGATGATTTTTTTGTTACAAATTTCTTTATACTAAAAGACCTTCCAATATTTGGGATAGGACTCATAGTATTGGGGAAAAGTTTAAATAAATCCAAGAATAGTAATCGTAGAGGCGTGTATTAAATACAGCCATTTTTAGGTATTTGAATTGTATTTAACTAAAACCTTTCAATTTTATATAATTTATTGATTGTAAAAAAATAGTTTAATAATAATGTAAAAAATACTTCATAATGTGAAATATTTTATCTATATTAGTACGTATATATACCTCACGTCTTTATAATTTAATTTTTATATAATATTTGGTGGTAAAGAAACCATCCCCCCATGCTACTAACGTTGCAAGCTAAATATTGTAACTATTTTGATTAATTCCAAAGTCCAGATGTTTCTGGACTTTTTTTGTATTTTATTTCATTAATGTCAGAAAAAAAATGCAAGACCGCTTCGCTATATGAACAAAGACTAAATATTAACTATCATAAAATAAGTAGTTTAAAGAAATAACATCTCTAAAATCTTCTTTTTATTCATTTTTATTAATAGCAAGGGCTCTTTTTTTAAAGCCTCATATAAGACTTGATATAACAGAAGTTTAATAAATTCTATATATTTTAAAAGGATAGCAATGATTACCTTTATACAATCCACAGGAATTTTATGAAATAGATAAAATGACAAAAAGAAAGTATCGAGATATTAGTACGGAGGGGAATATTAAGTTTTCTGGAATTACACTTAAAGAACCCGAAACATATGCGGCAGGATTTAAAGCTGTGAAAGTAGCTTTGAAACATGCTTTTAAAGAAATGGGCATTACTCGTCCGTTAGGAGCACTTTCCCATATGAATCAAAAGGGAGGTTTTGATTGCCCAAGTTGCGCCTGGCCTGACCCAGAGCATCGTTCAAAATTAGGGGAGTATTGTGAAAACGGTGCGAAAGCGCTAGCAGAAGAAGCTACTACCAAGCGTGTAAATACTGATTTTTTTAAAAAATATGCTGTTGAAGAACTCTCCACATGGACAGATTATGAAATTGGAAAAAGTGGCCGTATTGAAACACCTATGTTTTTAGATACTGAAAGTTCTAATTATACACCTATTTCATGGCAGGATGCTTTTAATATTGTAGCTGAAGAGTTACAGCTACTTAATTCTCCAGATGAAGCTATTTTTTATACCTCTGGAAGGTCTAGTAATGAAGCTGCCTTTTTATACGGACTTTTTGCACGTGCTTTTGGAACTAACAATATGCCCGATTGTTCCAATATGTGTCATGAGTCAAGCGGCGTAGCATTAGGTGAAACACTAGGTATCGGAAAGGGTTCTGTAAAACTTGAAGATTTATATAAAGCTGAGGTTATTATGGTGATTGGGCAAAATCCAGGTACAAATCATCCTCGAATGTTATCTGCATTAGAAAAATGTAAAAATAATGGCGGCCATATAATAAGTGTAAATCCTTTGGAAGAAGCTGGTCTAACACGGTTTAAAAATCCGCAGGAAGTAAACGGATTTTTTTCAGGAACTGCTATAAGCAATATCCATCTTCCTGTAAAAATTAATGGAGATGTAGCATTATTAAAGCTAATCATGAAAAAATTAGCCATTCTGGATGAAGGTAATAAGGAGGTTTTTGATCATCATTTTATTGAAAAATATACTGCAGGATATCAATCTTTTATAAATCATTTAAATCAATTTTCAGAAGAAGAACTTTTAAATCAATGTGGAGTTAACGAGGGTTTAATAAATCAAACTGTTGCGTTATTAGCAAAAAATAAGAAAATTATTATATGCTGGGCAATGGGACTTACACAACATAAAAATGGAGTTGAAAATATCCAAGAATGTGTAAATTTATTATTGCTGAAGGGGAGTTTAGGGAAACCTGGTGCAGGCACATGCCCTGTTCGGGGGCATAGCAATGTACAAGGAGATCGAACGGTTGGGATTATGCATTTTGTGAATGAAAAATTAAATGAAAATATTAAAAAAACATTTTTATTTGACGCACCAACCAAAGAAGGTTTTGATACCGTAAAAGCTATTAAAGCAATGCATGAAGAACGTGCAAAAGTGTTTGTAGCCTTGGGAGGAAATTTTTTATCTGCAGCCTCAGATACTAATTATACAGCCACGGCATTACAAAACTGTAATCTTACGGTGCATATAAGCACAAAATTAAATCGGTCGCATCTGGTTCCAGGAAAGAAAGCATTGATTTTACCAACGCTAGGTCGGTCTGAACAAGATAAAAAAAATGGAACTTCTCGTTTTTTAACAGTTGAAAATAGTATGGGTAAAGTTCATCAAACTAAAGGAATTTTAAAGCCTGCCTCGAGTAATTTAAAGAGCGAGCCTGAAATAATTGGAGGGATTGCAAATGCTTATTTTAAAGGAGAACATCCTGTAAATTGGCTAGAATTAAGCGCAAATTACCATTTGATTAGAGAAAAAATGGGAGCTGTACTTTCTGGTTTTAAAAAGGTCTCAGAAAAAAGTGAAGCAGGGGGTTACTATCTTCCAAATAATGTTAGAGAATTAGATTTTAGTATGCTTCCACAGGGAAAAGCGCAATTTACCAATTGCAATTTACCGTTGCATAATTTAAATGAAAATGAATTTCTATTGATGACTATTCGTTCACACGACCAATTTAATACTACAATTTATGGGCTTAACGACCGTTATCGAGGGATTTACAATGAGAGACGTGTTGTTTTGATGAATGAAGAGGACATGAAAAAGCATCAATTAAAGAAACTTGATATTGTAGATTTAATTAGTAATTATGATGGTATTGAACGTATTGCAAAACAATTCTTAGTAGTTCCGTATAAAATTCCGAAGCAAAATTTAGCAGCTTATTTTCCTGAAACAAATGTGTTGATTCCTATTAATCAATATGCCGATAAAAGTTATACCCCCATTAGCAAGTCTATAAAAGTAAGTATTAAAAAAGCGAAGTAATTTTTTCTGAAACAATACCTTTGCATTATGGCTGGAATTTATATTCATATCCCGTTTTGCAAGCAAGCTTGCCATTATTGCGATTTTCATTTTTCAACTTCTATGAAAAAGAAAACAGCTATGGTAGAAGCTTTAGAGAAGGAATTAATACTCCGAAAGAATGAAATTAATGAGCCAATAGAAACCATTTATTTTGGTGGGGGAACGCCAAGTGTACTTTCGGTAGCAGAAATTAATTTATTGATAGCCGCTGTTTATCATCATTTTGACGTGGCCGAAAATCCAGAAATTACCTTAGAAGCCAATCCAGACGACCTGGATAAAGAAAAAATTATTGCCCTTGCTCAAACACTTGTTAACCGACTCAGTATCGGGATTCAGTCTTTTTTTGAAGAAGATTTGAAGTTGATGAACAGAGCGCATAATGCGCAAGAGGCAATAAATTGTTTAGAAACTGCCACACAATATTTTAGTAACATCTCAATAGATTTAATTTACGGCATTCAGCATATGTCGCCTGAACATTGGAAGGAAAATATTGCAACCGCATTGTCGTTTAATATTCCGCACATTTCTAGTTATGCTCTTACTGTTGAACCCAAAACTGCATTGGCAAAATTTATTGAAAAAGGGATTATAGAGGATGTTGATGACGCCTTAGCGCAACAACACTTCAACATCCTTACCGAGACACTTGAAAAAAACAATTTTGTGCATTATGAACTGTCCAATTTTGGAAAGGAAGGTTTTTTTAGTAAAAATAATACCGCTTATTGGCTCGGTAAAAAATACCTTGGTATTGGTCCCTCAGCACATAGTTTTGACGGCAATAATAGAAGTTGGAATATAAATAATAACAGTAAATACATACAAATAATTACGGAGAATAAATTGCCTAGCGAAGTAGAAAATCTTTCGGTAACAGATAGATATAATGAAGCGGTTATGACTGGACTAAGAACGGTTTGGGGTGTTTCTTTAAAAAAAATAACCGAGGATTTTGGTGAAAATTATGTAGCTTACCTTTTAAAACAAGCCAAAAAATATCTTGAAAAAGAACTTTTAATAATTACAGACGAGGCTTCTGGTAAGACATTAAAAGCCACTCAAAAAGGAAAATTTCTTACCGATGGAATTGCTTCAGATTTATTTATAATTGATGAAATTTAATGAAGAGCATTATTCAATATAAAAACAAAAATTACACAATAGATTTTTCTGCACCTATTGATATTTCTATTCCGTTAAAAGGCGATGATAGCAATCCTAATGCATGGTATGTACCTGCTCCTGAAATAAAACCTGTAACTACCAAAGATTTTATAGGAAGTGTAAAAAGTGGGGCTTCTACTAATTTTAACAACATCTTTTTTAATCCGCATGCACATGGAACACATACCGAATGTGTTGGGCATATTACCAAAGATTTTTATAGTGTAAACGACGTTTTAAAACAGTTTTTTTTCTTAGCTGAAGTTATTTCCATAACTCCCGAAAAAGTAGGAGACGATTTTGTGATTCAAAAGCATCAGTTAGGAACGGTTTTAAAAGACACCACCGCAGAAGCCCTTGTTATTAGAACATTTCCTAATTCTGAAGAAAAATTATCAAAACATTATTCGCATACCAATCCGCCATATCTTTCTGAAGAAACCGCTATATTTATTCGAGAATCTGGCATTAAGCATTTGCTAATAGATTTACCATCGGTTGATAAAGAAAAAGACGATGGAAAATTATTGGCTCATAAAGCTTTTTGGAGTTATGATGAGGAATTAAGGCTAGATGCTACCATTACTGAGTTTATTTTTATACCCAATTTGGTAGTTGACGGCTTGTATTTTTTAAACCTACAAATAGTTTCGTTTGTTAACGATGCTTCTCCCAGTAAACCTATTTTATATAAAATTTTAGATACACAGTAAAATGATTGTTTGGATATTCCATCTCCCCCTTGAAAAACAATAAAAATATACTGATGAAATCCTCACAGAGAGATTTAATATAGACAAGGCAAATGCCTCCACAAAAGGGGAAATAAATCAAAAGCTTTTAATAGGTAATGATTTTTTACTTAATTATATAAAATCATATAAATAAATTGTTTAACTTAAGTTTATTTATGTGTTAGCAACAAGCTGAAAACAAAAAAAGGAACTCAATTAAGAATTCCTTTTTTAAATCTTCTACTTGATTACGTTCCAGTAAAGGAAGAGGCTTTATCAAGTCTATATGATGCAAATATACAAATAAATTTTCGATATTGCGCAATATATGAGAAATGAATTAAGAAATAAATATTTATCGAGACCAAGACATAATAGATACCTCAATGCGACTGGTAATGACAAGAATCGAGCAAAAAGATTATATAATGCTAACATAAAATTAGCACAAGCTACACATCCCACCTTAACTCAATTTGAAGTTGTCTTAAGAAATAGTTTAAATCTTCAACTTTCGAGCCATTTTGTTGATACCGATTGGATTATTAATCAAAAAAATGGTTTTATGAGAAACAATTCATTACGTCATTCGAACTTTTTCTTAAAACGTTCGGTTCAAAAGACCGAGGATAAATTGACAAGAAGAGGAATTCCAATTACAAGTGGAAAGATAATATCTGACCAAACTTTTGGTTTCTGGATAGCATTATTTCTTGGACACCACTACTCTCTTATTGCGGGCGAACCAATTCATATATTTGTGAATAAACCAGCCACAGAAGATAGGGCAAGTATTTATTCGAAATTGGACGACATACGAAATTTTAGAAATAGAGTTAACCATTGTGAGCCACTATGTTTTGTTGGGAATAATATTGATTGCGTTGAAGTTCTGAACATAAGAACAAAACTTTATCAACTTATAGAATGGATAGAACCCGAATTAATTCCATTTTTTGAGAGTATTGATAATATCCAAAGTAAGGTAGATAACATAATGAGAATATAAAAGCCAGTTGCTAACAAAGATGGTAACCGTTGCACAACTCTAAATTTAGAAGAAAAGAGGATTATCCTAATTTTCAGTAATAGATAAGTTGTTGTTTTCTAAGCATATGTAATTTTCAAGAACTGCTTTTAATTAGAAATTTGATTAAAAAAGAGCTTGTGCAACAGTCACAATGTATAACCGCAATTACGGCGGATTAGACTACGTCCGAATCCACTCGGAATTGCTAAAGTCTGTGCCAAACCGAAAATAAACGCTACGAGCCATATACAAGACCGTTGGCATTAATTATGAAAAAAAAATCAATGAGAAAAGTAACCTTCTATTTATTTCTATTCGTTTCATTTGTTTCTTGCAGAGATAATAAAACAAAAATTATCGAAAAAGTAGCACCAACGACGGAATTGAAATCAATCGAATATGAGATAAATAGAAATATAATCACTTTTAGAATTGCCTATAATCTTATAAAAAAAATCGGAAATGGGTAACAAGACCAAACCCAGTAAGAGACGATTTACTAAGTTCCTTTGAACAATTCGAAAATCATGAAGTCCTAGATTTGATAAAACAATGTGGTGGAGACGATGCTATTTCATTATATCTTCTACATAAAAAGGAGTTTCCTGAATTTGGGGACAAGTACACAATATCCAAAAAAAATAAAGAATACGAACTAAATGATTCAACACAGACTGGACTAGACCCCAAATGGAACTTATTATATCAATCTCTCCACGACTTCTATATTATTGCCAATGTTGATGCATTTATTGAAAAACATCTTTATTATTATGAAGGTGCCATTCAAGAAATATCCAAAATCGCAAAGGACATTGATTTAGTGGGTAAAATGGAAGAATATACTAACCAGATAAATGACCGTTATGTAATTTCACCTGAGCCTCTATTTATTACCGGAGACTGGCGAGGTATCGGGCCGAGTGTAAACGCAGATGAAATTTCAATGGCTTATCAATTTATTAGCCCTTCTGATAATATTGATTTAACAAATTTTTCTACTGATTCAATAAAACAATTTGGTTATGACGACAAAGATTTCATAACAAATTTGTGTGTACATGAATTTGGTCATTCTTTCGTTAATTCTTCATTCTACAATCAAGAAATATCTGACTATATTCAGAATCATGAATCCTTACTAACCGAAGAGATAAAAGAAACTATGCAACGAGAAGGCATAGGAAGTTTAACAGGTTATTTGGTAGAACATGTAGTAAGATTATTAGAGATTCGAATTGCATCAATTTATTTCGGCAATGAAAATGCAAAAAAAATAAGGGACGAAAACAAGGGTTTTATTTATCTCGAAAAAATGGAAAATGAATTAATTGAGCGATTTGAAAATAATAGAGATAAATATCCAACTTATGCTGATTTTATTCCCGAATTAATAAAGATTGCGGGAAAATAACTAATGCCAACAATACCTAAAAAATAGGACATAAAGTGCTATATTTAAAGGCTTGGGCTTCTTTATTAAGTCCGCCAAATCCAAAAGATTTGGCGGACTTAATAAAGAAAAGATAATCACAAAACAAAAAGCTCTGGCTAGCAGACCAGACGGAAACGAAAAGTTTCCTTACCTGCCCTACTTGCCATAGCCGAGACGTTGTGGCTAATGCAAAAAATAGCAAGTGAAATTAAACATACAAGAATTTTGGCTATTTTTGAGATATAAAAATATTAATCGGATTAAAAAACTTTGTGAACAATACAAAGTTCGGACTTTTTCTGCTTTTGGTTCAGTAACTAGAGATGATTTTAGCGATGAATCTGATATCGATTTTGTTGTGGACTTTGATGAAAATGACCCATTTGAATACACAAATTTATACTTTCAACTAAAAGATAAATTGGAAAAGTTATTAAAACGTCAAATTGACCTAATTGAACACCGAGCAATTAAAAACAAATATTTCAGAAAAGAACTTGATGAAACCAAAGTGTTGATTTATGGACAATAGAATTAACTCTTGGCTTGAAGACGTTGAAAGGTCAATTGATGAAATTTTTGACTTCTTACCTGAAAAATGTGATTTTTTCGTGTATCAAAAAGATTTAAAAACCAAAAAAGCGGTAGAACGAAATATTGAAATAATTGGAGAAGCCATCAACAGGATTTTAAAATATAAAAATTCCGATATTAAAATTAAAAATGCTCAAAAAATAATCGGAACTAGAAATCGAATCGCTCACGAATATGACAGCATTTCGGATGAAGTAATTTGGACAATCATTATAAAAGAACTTCCCGACCTAAAGAAGGAAATTAACGAATTGAAAAAATAAGCACTAGCCACAACAACGGTGGCTGTTGCTCAATCTCTTTTTTTAATCAAATTTCTAATTAAAAGCAGTTCTTGAAAATTACATATGCCTAGAAAACAACAACTTATCTAATACTAAAAATTAGGACAATCCTCTTTTCTTATAAATTTAGAGTTGTGCAACGGTTACAACGTATATAATTAATGGCTAGTTCAAGCTTACTTAGTTTTTCTTTTTACATTTTAATTTCTTAGCACTTATTTATTTTGGTTTTGTGCCGATTTTTGGTTTATCATTAAATTTGGGCAAATAATGTCCTTTTACGTGTTTGACAATATTACTGGAATCATGATGAGGAATCAAGACTAGATACTACCATTACGGAGTTTATTTTCGTGCCCAATTTAGTAGCTAAGACTGGTATTTTTTAATTGTGGCTATGCAGCATTAAAAACACTTTATATAAACGTATTTGTATGAAATCAAGCTTAAAAATAGAAGAACTTATCATGTTCCTTTTAGGGATTTTTATGGTTACGAATTTATCTATAAGTTGGTGGTGGTTTATTGGTTTGTTTTTCGCTCCCGATATCGGAATGTTGGGTTATCTTTTCAATTCAAAAATTGGAGCTTTTGCCTATAATTTGTTTCACCATAAAGGGGTAGCATTGATTTTTTATTTTATTGGTGTATTTTTATCCTCTGAAGTGTTACAATTTATCGGAATTTTACTGTTCTCCCATGCTTCTTTTGACAGAATTTTTGGCTACGGATTAAAATACAACGATGATTTTCAAAATACACATTTAGGAAAAATAGGAAAAACACATGAGTGATATTCTTCAAATACTTTTAGGATTATTATTCGGAATTTTAGGAACCTATTGGTTGGTTTCTATTTTTTGGAAACGACGTTCTTCTGAAAACACTCAGGAGCAATCAATAATTATTCTTGAAAAAATTAGAAATGTTTATAAACTGATTACTGTAGAAGGTGAATTTGCTGAAATTTATCAGTATGAAAACGTAAGAGAACATTTCTTAAAACTAATCAGCAGTAAGAAAAAAGCATTATTAGTAATTAATGCAAAAGTAAATGTAGGTTTCGATTTAAAAAAAATTGAAATGCATGCAGATCCAAGTTCTAAGAAGATAATTCTTACTTCCTTTCCAGAGCCTGAAGTGTTAAGCATAGAACCAGATGTAAAATATTACGATATTAAAGAAGGCCTTTTTAATTGGTTTAAAACCGATGACCTTTCTACTTTACACAGTGAGGCTAAAGAACATATTTTAAAGAAAATTCCAGAAAGCGGTCTTCTAGAATCTGCAAAAAAAGAAGCGCTAGATGCAGTACTTATGATTGAAAATATGGTACAAGCTATAGGCTGGAAACTAGATTACAAGGCACTAGAAATAGATTTAATTCCTGAAAAACCTAAGGCCAAACCAAAGCTTAAAAAGAATCAAGTTTGAGTTTAAAATATAACCGAGAGATTAGCGTATCTATTTATTAGGGATTACTTTTCATCACTATTTAACTTGACATTAAATATTCTAATCAACTACCTCGAGGCAAACCTACGAGGTATTCAAAGGAAACAAATTAAAACCATTTCGATGCAGAGCACTTCGGTAAACTCAGTACAGGCTTTGGGGAATTAAACCCTCAATGAGGGATTAAATCAAAGTGTGTACTTTACCTATGCGCTGTATTCTTGTATAAAACAATTCCTCAAATAAATCTATTGTTCTATCTTTGCGGCTGTCTAAAAAACAAAAGAAATGGCTACAAATTTAGTAGAAGAATTACGCTGGAGAGGCATGGTACACGACATGATGCCGGGAACGGAGGAACAACTTACAAAAGAAATGACGACGGCTTATATTGGTTTTGATCCAACGTCAGATTCATTACATATTGGAAGTTTAGTGCCTATTATACTTTTAGTTCACCTTTATAAAGCAGGGCATAGACCAATTGCTCTTGTAGGGGGTGCTACAGGAATGATTGGAGATCCGTCAGGAAAATCTGATGAGCGTAATTTGTTAGACGAAGCTACCCTTGCGAAAAATGTTGCAGGTATTAGAGGCGTACTTTCTAGATATTTAGACTTTAATGCATCTACTGAAAATGCACCTATGCTTGTAAATAATTATGATTGGATGAAGGACTTTTCCTTTATCGAATTTGCTAGAGACGTAGGAAAACGCATTACCGTAAATTATATGATGTCTAAAGATTCTGTAAAGAAACGTTTGAGCGCAGATTCTGGGGTTGGAATGTCTTTTACTGAATTTACATATCAATTAATTCAAGGATACGATTTTTACCACTTGCATAAAGAATACGGATGTATGTTGCAAATGGGAGGAAGCGACCAATGGGGGAATATTACTACAGGAACCGAATTGGTTCGAAGAATGAATGTTGATAGTGAAGGAGAAGAGCCTGCAAAAGCTTTTGCCCTTACTTGTCCGCTTATTACTAAAGCCGATGGTTCTAAATTTGGAAAATCTGAAGGAGGAAATGTATGGTTAGATGCCGATAAAACCTCTCCTTATAAATTTTACCAGTTTTGGTTAAACACTTCGGATGAAGATGCTGAAAAATATATTAAAATCTTTACTTTTTTAGATAAAGCAGCTATAGATAATTTAATTGCTGAGCACAAAGAAGCGCCACATATGCGTTTATTGCAAAAACGATTAGCAGAAGAAGTTACTACATTTGTACATTCAAAAGAAGAATACGAGAATGCCGTAAAAGCTTCTCAAATTTTGTTTGGAGGTGGTGCAGACGATTTAAAGCAACTTAATGAGAAAACTTTTTTAGATGTTTTTGAAGGAGTGCCGCAAGCGGAAGTTAGTAAAAGCGAGATTGAAGCAGGATTAGATATTATTGGAGCCTTGGCGGTTAATACAGGGTTTTTAAAATCTAATGGAGAAGCTAGACGTGCGCTTAAAGAAAACTCTATTTCTGTAAACAAAGAAAAGGTAAAAGAAGATTACCAAATAACCGTAAACGACCTTATAAATAATAAGTTTGTATTGCTACAACGCGGAAAGAAAAATTACTTTTTAATAAGAGTAGTTTAAGCACACTAAAGAAGTTATAAGAAAAGAATGTCAGTTTGAGTAGAGTCGAGAAAAGTTCTAAAACGTAACTCGACTCTACTTAATAAGACAGTTTCTTTTTCCAGTATTTGGTTAACTCATCACTTCGCCAACTTACCAACTCAACGCCTTATCAGCTTAACATCATCATACAATTCCCATATTCTCTAGTAGGAAAGAAGCGTTCATGTTTTCACAAACACCCTTTTTAAATGTATAATCAAAGGTGAGTTCTTTTCCGTTGATAAAAGCCTCAAAAAAGTAATTTTCTACTTTGTTATTCTCTTTAGCTACCTCACATAAACTTAAGTCGTGCGTAGCAATAATTCCTGTAGAATGGGAAGCTGAGAGTTTCTCCACAAATTTACGGGAACCAATGGCTTTGTCTTTACTGTTTGTTCCTTTTAAAATTTCGTCTAAAACTACAAAATAGGTGTCGGTTTTAATTTTATCAACAATCAGTTTTAAGCGTTTTAACTCTGCGTAAAAGTATGAAGCATCATCGGTAAGAGAATCGGCAGTCCGCATGCTTGTAATAAGCTTAATCGGGCTATATTCACTTGTAGTAGCACAAACAGGTAGGCCACAATTTGCCATAACAATATGTAAGGATACCGTTCTTAAAAAAGTACTTTTTCCAGCCATATTTGCCCCTGTAATAACAAAAAAGTGCTCTCTATCAATTCTTAAATCGTTATACACCAATTTATCTTCAGCAATTAAAGGATGTCCTAATTGGTTCGCCTTTACGGTAGTTTGGTTATTATTTATCTTCGGAAAAGTATAATTAGGATGGTTAAAAGCAAAATTTCCGAGCGAATTATATGCATCAAAAAAAGCAATCACTTCAAACCAACTTCCCACTTCATTTTTATTAGTTTTTATCCATTTTTCAATTCGATTTGTATTGTATCGGTCCATTTGAAAAAAAGCATTTCCTGGCACAGAAATCAAAAGGTTGGCACGTTGTTCTAGTGCATCCAACATTTTAGAAAATTGCTTAATTGTTTTAGAAGTAGAAGTGTTATTTCTTAAAACAATTTGTTGTTTTTCTTTAAGTAAATCACTGCTAAAATTAGCTTCTTCAATTTTTGAAATTAATTGATGGTATTGCTGAAATGTATCTTGAGTTTTAGAAGCATATTCCGACAGCTTATTTACTTCTTTTACTTTTTTTCCGGCTACAATAATTCCGAAGATAAACCAATATAATACAACAGAACTAGGAATAACATCTAAAAAAGCAAGCGTACATATTACTAGAGAACAAATTGAAAAAACATATGGCAACCATGTCCAATTTTTACTAATTATAGACGTATGGTTTTGGAGCCATTGTATAATTGTTTCTGCAGAAGCTTCCGTTTTTACTTGCGCTGCTGTAGCACTAAAATCTTGTCGCCAATTGGACATCTCGGCTAATTCTTCAATAGCTTTTTGTTTCTTCGGAATCTCCTCTGTATTATTTTCAGTATAAATTTTTACAAGGAATTTTTGTCCTGCATTTGTGGCTGTTCGATTGCTGTATTGAAAGAAACTTCCTTTTCCAAAAAGGTCTATATCGTGACTAAAATCGTGCTCGTAATTTGAGTATTGTTTACCATCTTCTAAAAAATGAAACTCTTTTTTAAGGACTTTTAATTCAGTTTCATTGGTATGAATTCGTACTTGAAGTTTATTTTTTTCATATTTATAATCGCTATGTTTTGAAACCAAAGCAATGAATAAAATAATCCCAATAAGGATGCTTGGCAATAAAACCAATGTATTTCCCCAAAAAAAGTAGATAATTGCTACAAGAGCCAAAAAAACAAGCAGCCTAAAAACACTAAGTGTGGCTAGTGTTTTTTGAACTGCTTTTAATTGTTTTTGAAAAAGCGATAGCCTTTCTATATAATGTTGCTGCGGATTTTTCATTTAGAATATTTCTGAACCAAAGTTTGCGGTGTCATTTAAAAATAAGCACATAACAAACTTGGAATATTTAGTCTCTATTGTTGAGTAAAACTAAATAAATATTCTAAATCTAAAAGCCAAAAAAAGGTTATTCTTCCAACCCTCTCAAATATTGCTCTTTATAAGCCGCTTTTTGTTTTGTCTGACGTTTTGCTTCTGAAGGTTTTGTGTATTGTTTTCTCTCTCGAAGTTGTTGAAGCACTTTGGTATTTCTAAATTTACGTTTATAACGCTTAAGCGCTCTTTCAATACTCTCTCCTTCTTTTACTACAGTTTTTAACATATGTTGATTTTAATATTTATACTACCTATAGTATAATAAAATTTCTGACAAATGTTGTTAAAGAAGCGATAAAATTTGTACTTAAACTACTTCGTAAGCCTTCCAAACAAAACCGATAGGAAGAGGCCACGAGGTTTGTAAGTAAATTCCTTTATATAAATGTCTCTAAGAGTTCGATTCTCCATAAGGGATTAAAACTTTCTATCTGGATGGAAGGCAGCCAAATCCATAGATGGTTTTGTGTTATTTATAATTTCGGTAACTAATTTTCCTGTAGCAGGTCCTAAACTCCACCCCATCATTGCATGACCTGTAGCAAAAATTACATTTTTACAATAATTAGTTCGTCCAATATATGGCATTCCATCCGGAGAAACTGGTCGCAAGCCGCTTTGCGCTAGGTCTTTTTCTTCAGAAGTAATTTCTATTTCTGGATAATAATTTTTAGCAGCATTCGCTATGGCCTCTACTCGTTGTTTTCGGATGGTTTTATTAATTCCAGAAAATTCCATTGTTCCTGCAAAACGTGTAAATCCATTCATGGGAGTCATAGCCACTTTTGCTTCCATTAAAATTGCTGGAAGTGTAATATTGGTAGATTTATGCAAATCTATTCGGTAACCTTTTCCTGCTTGAAGAGGGATTTTGGCTCCAATTTTTTTAGCTATTTCATTACTCCAAGAGCCAGAGGCTACTACAACCTCATCGGGTGTGTAGGTGTTTTTATCTGTAATTACTTTTGTTACCTTCTCATTAGAAACCTCTATATTCTCAACGGTTTCATCCGTTTTAACAACTACCCCATTTGCCTTTAAATAGGCTAGCATTTTGGGCATTATTTCGGTAGGAGTGCTATGTGCATCACATTCATAAAAAATAGCTCCTTTGGCATCTATTTGAACATTTGGTTCTAATTTGTCTAACTCATCTTTGTCTAAATGACGAGCCTCAAGCCCTTCAAATTGAGCTTTTTTAGCTACTTCAAATTCGTCAGCACCCGCTTGCTCTGTTTTATAGAGCATCAATAAGCCCTCATGCTTAAAATGAAAACTTCCAAAATCATCAGAAGCTAAAATATCTTTATATAATTCTCTACTGAGGACATTTATTTCTTTTATCACAGGAATCGCTTTCGCTACTTTTTCATGTGTAGACGATTTATGAAAATACCAAGACCACTTAAAAAAATCGGTATCCCAGCGAGGCTTCATGTAAAAAGGACTGGAAGAATTAAACATCCATTTTACTCCTTTGGCTATCATTCCAGGCGTTGCCAATGGGATAATATGACTAGGAGTAATATACCCTGCGTTTACAAAGGAAGCGCCTTCAGAAACACTGCCTTTATCAATAACAGTAACCTGATGCCCAGATTTTTGTAAATAGTATGCCGTAGAGAGCCCTATAATTCCTCCTCCAATAATAACAACGTCTTTTTGCATGCCTTCTAATAAATAAATTAAACCTTAGTTGTTTTAAATCACCTGAAATCCGTGTGCGTATGGGTCGTCATCGTCAATAATAATATTATTATAACCATATACTTTTGCCCATCCTTGAATACTTGGAATAATTGCTTTTTTTCCTACAAGAGTAGTTTCTTCTTCAATTCTTCCAATAAATTGAGACCCTATAAAACTTTCATGTATAAACTCATCGCCTGGTTTTAAAAGTCCTTTAGCGTGCCATTGAGCCATTCTTGCAGATGTTCCTGTTCCACATGGGGAACGATCAATAGCCTTATCGCCATAAAATACCGCATTTCTAGCAGTCGATTTTGGATTGATAGGGTTTCCTGTCCAAAGCATATGACTTACACCATTGATAGTTTTATCTTCTGGATGTACAAATATATCCTTGTATTTTGCATTTATCTTTTGACGTACTTCCTGACTATAATTAATAAGCTTACTTGCTGAAAAGTTATGTATTCCAGAAAAGTTTTTCTGTGGATCTACAATAGCATAAAAATTACCACCATAAGAAACATCAAAAACCAACTCGCCTAATTCGTCACAATCAATAGTAAGTTCGGTGGCTGCCAAATAAGATTTTACATTGGTTAGCTTTACCCAATCTACTTTATTTCCTGTTTGCTGGTATTCAATTTCAATTAATCCAGCGGGGGCTTCCATTCTAATTTTCCCAGGAATTTTAGGAGTAATTAGTCCTTCCTCTATGGCAATTGTAATGGTTCCGATAGTTCCATGTCCGCACATAGGAAGACATCCACTAGTTTCTACAAAAATAATCCCGAAATCATTTTCCGGATTTATTGGAGGATATAATAAGCTTCCGCTCATCATATCATGACCACGAGGTTCAAACATTAATCCTTTTCGAATCCAATCGTATTCTTTTATAAAATGTTGTCTTTTTTCACTCATGTCCTTCCCTTCAAGGTTAGGACCGCCGCCAGCAATTACTCTAACGGGATTGCCACATGTATGGGCATCAACACAAAAAAAAGTTTTTCTTGCCATTTAAAGTCAATCTATATTTTAGTAGCTTCTTCAATGTATTTGTTTACCATTTTCTCTAAAATTGGGAGGGTAACGGTTCCTTGTTCTAATATCACTTCATGAAAATCTCTGATATTAAAATCTGCTCCCAACTCTTTTTCTGCTTTTGTGCGTAATTCCCTAATTTTTAATTCGCCCATTTTATAAGAAATAGCTTGCGCAGGCCATCCTATATATCTATCTGTTTCTGTATTAATTTCATGCTCAGAAAGTGCGGTATTACTTTTCATATATTCAACCACTTTTTCTCGCGACCATCCTTTTGCATGAATTCCAGTATCTACAACCAATCTACATGCACGCCACATTTCATAGGTAAGTTTACCAAATTGTTCATAAGGAGTGGTATAAATTCCCATTTCTTCAGCTAAAAACTCAGTATACAAAGCCCATCCTTCGCCGTAAGCCGACAAATAAAAACCTTTTCTAAACTCAGGAATACTGTCTCCTAACTCTTGGTTAAGAGAGATTTGTAAATGATGACCAGGAACTGCCTCATGAGCTGTTAACGCAGGTAAATTATATAAAGAACGACTCTCTAGTTTATAAGTGTTTACCAGATAATAACCAGGCTCTGTGCTACTTTGACTTCCAGAATAGCGCCCCCCAGTATATTTAGGAGCTATGGCATCGGGAACTTTTATTACACCATAAGGTTTTCTAGGTAATGTATTAAAAAACTTTGGGAGCTCTGCATCTATTCTCTTAGCAATATCTCTAGCTTCTTTAAGTAAATCTTTTCCAGTGGTTGCGTAAAATTGCTCGTCGGTTCTCAAAAAGTTTAAGAACTCTGGAAAACTTCCATCAAAACCAACCTCAGCAATAATTTTATCCATTTCGGTTCTAATTCTTGCTACTTCACTCAATCCTATTTTATGAATATCATCTGCAGTATACCCTGTTGTTGTAGTGTAAAAGTTAATTCTATTCTGATAAAATTCTTTTCCTCCAGGGGTTTCCGAAACTCCAATGGCATCTCGTGTGTTTGGAATATAATCTTCTTCAAAAAAAGTTTTTATTTTTTTAAATGAAGGGATTACATTTTTGGTAATCGCAGTTTGCGCTTCTTGTAAAATAGAATCTTTTTGATGCTGTGTAAAAGTAGTAGGGAGTTTCTCAAAAGGAGAATAGAAATAACTTTCGGTATAACTATCTACAATATGCTTATTGTAAGAGGACTCATATCCTTTAAAAATAATTTTAGGTTGAGAAACTCCTTTTTCAAGGCCTTCTTTAATCAAAGCTATATTTTGGTCTACAAAATGAGGAATATCATTTAAGACATTTAAATATGCTTTTGCATCCTCATAATCAAGTATCGGTTTTACCCGATAATTTAGGTTTAGATGAAATCCTTGATCTGCTTGAATAGGATTCAGATACATTTCAAACTTATTAAAATCAACTATATCTTTAAGCTTGAATTGTAATAACTCAGAAGAGATTCTTTCTGTTTCTGTAAGCGATTCAGGATTTAAGCTTTCTAATTTTTGCAATTGCTGTTGCGCAAAATCAGCTTCTTTTTTATACAATTCCTTTTCATAATTTCCTAAAGGATGCTTTTCTGTACCTTCAACTTTGAAATTGTCTACCTCTTGAATGATATTTAACAACTGCATTGAAGCATCTTCCTCTTCACTTTTACAGGAAACAAGAAAGACGCTTAAAATAAGTAACTGATAAAAAAAGCCACTGATAATTTTTGACATATTTTAAATAGATTTATTAGAATGTTCGCTATTAATTAAACGCATAATCTGTAACGGATTTTCATTTTTTAAAGCATTTGGTAATAATTCCAATGGCCAGTTTTGATATGCTACTGGACGCACCCAACGCTTAATTGCACTCACTCCTACCGATGTGTATTTAGCATCTGTGGTTGATGGAAATGGCCCTCCATGATGCATAGACGGACAAACCTCCACTCCAGTTGGAACACTGTTTAAGATAAGTCTTCCTACTCGCTCTTTTAAAGCTTCAACAATTTCAGATTTATGAGCTAATTCGTTACTATTTCCTAAAATTGTTCCTGTAAGTTGCCCTTCTATAGCGTCTAAAACAGTTTTTAATTCTGCATCATTTTCACATTGAACAATAATGGAATAAGGACCAAAAACTTCTTGATGTAAAACAGGGTTTTTTAGAAATTCTCTACCTGCTACAGTTAGTACTTTTTGCTTTCCAAAATTTGGCGAAGCTTCAGTATCATAACTAGCAACTACAGAAGTGTTACTTTGTTCTGAGGCAGTTTTAACCCCTTTTTGATATGTTTTACATATATTAGGATGCAACATTGGTGTAGGGGCAATCTCGCTAATTTCTTTTCCTAATTCAGTAATAAAGCTTTCTAAAGCATTGCTTTTTACCGCTAACAATAAGCCTGGATTGGTACAAAATTGTCCAGCTCCTACTGTAATAGAACCTGCATATTGTTTAGCCCAAAAACTTCCTTTTTCTTCTAAAGCTGAAGGTAAAATAACAACAGGATTAATACTTCCCATCTCCGCATAAACAGGAATCGGTTCTTTACGATTATTAGCCAATTTATAAAGAGCTGTTCCTCCTTTTATACTTCCTGTAAAACCAACTGCTTTTACTTTAGGATGTTTTACCAATTGCTGTCCAACCTCAATACCACTGCTATTTACATTTGAAAAAACTCCATTTGGCATTCCTGTTTTTTCTGCCGCTTTAATAATAGCAGATGCAACTAGTTCTCCAGTTCCTGCATGCATTGGGTGACTCTTAACAATTACTGGGCATCCAGATGCTAATGCACTAGCTGTATCTCCTCCAGCCGTTGAAAAGGCTAATGGAAAATTACTTGCTCCAAAAACTACTACTGGCCCTATTGGAAATAGCATTTTTCGGATGTCTGGTTTTGGCAACGGTTCTCTATCTGGTTGAGCAGTATCAATAGATGCTTCTACCCAAGAACCTTCTTCTAATAAGGTTGCAAAAGCACGCAGTTGTCCCATAGTTCTTCCGCGTTCACCACGAGCTCTTCCTTCTGGTAAACCTGATTCTGCGGTGTAAGTTTCAATAAGAATATCTCCTAAAGCTTCAATTTCATCTGCAATAGTATTTAAAAAACTTGCTTTTTCTGCTCCAGAAAAGTTTTTATAGGTTTGAAAGGCTTCCGAAGCTAATGTAACAGCTTCATCAATTTCACTTTCTATAGCTTCATAAAAAGTCCAATCGGTTTCTTTATTTTCCTTAGGATTGAATGTTTTGTAGGTTTTAGTACCATTTGCAGTTAATTTACTGCCGATATAATTTTTTCCTGTAATCATTTTAAAACCTTTTTTTGTTTGTATTTCTCAAGGGGTTTTCCCAAGAGTGCTGTATGTTTAAAATATCAAGAGTCATTACCCTAAAAGCACTTAAAAATAAGTTTTTTCAGCATAATGA
>Ga0208180_1000625_pt1 | contig 28250 bp, 23 predicted proteins | sample MalvireepMed_s16_FD_184241 | JGI IMG/M metagenome (GOLD analysis project Ga0208180, IMG submission 184241) | Marine viral communities from the Global Malaspina Expedition - Malaspina viral metaG DeepMed_s16 (SPAdes) (version 2) | ecosystem: Environmental > Aquatic > Marine > Oceanic | place...
TCATGTAAACTAGAGGCATTACCAAGAACAGGTTGTCTATGGGCTGCACACCGACTTCTTTTAGGTCTCTTAGATCTGAGGTTTAAACCTTCTTCGCAATACACTCTATAAACGCGTTTATGATTATCCATAAAGCCTTCCCGACGAAGCAGGATATAGATCCTCCAAAACCCATAGCGTACCCGTGTTGCTGCTATTTCTTTCATTCTCATACGCAGCAATTCATCTCCACGTTCTTTAGGGGTATAATAAAAAACGCTTTTGTGCAGCAATATTAGCCTTACACAACGGTTGATGGAAATATTATATTCCATACGAATAGTGCTGACCATCTCCCGTTTTCGAGACGGCCTCAGAACTTTTTTTTCAACACGTCCTGAAGAATCTGCTTGTCAAGACTTAAATCAGCTACAAGCTTTTTAAGCTGAGCATTCTCCTCCTCCAAGTTTTTCAGCCTTCTCAGTTCAGAGACACCTAGACCACCGTATTTTTTCTTCCAATTGTAAAAGGTAGCCTCGCTGATTCCCATCTTGCGACAGACCTCAGATAGGCGTGCTCCAGTCTCAACCTGCTTGATCGCAAATACAATCTGAGACTCGGTATATTTTGATCGTTTCATAAGCAAATAATCTATTTAAAGTTAAACATTTATTTGCCCGAAATCCTCTAGTTTTAATTTGTCCAATTTAATGGGAGGAGGTCATTTTTAGGGAAGCCTACACCAAGAGAAAAAAATAATAGGAACAGAGGCTTTAATGTGTCTATATTCTTAAAACAGGGTTTCGATTTTACATAGCAAAGATTTTAATGAATCCTGTATTTCTTAAAACACAAGCATTAGAGATTTTCTACTTAAACTCTTTAGAATACTGGGCAAACACCTATAAGCTCCAAATTATCTTCCAGATAAAGCTTAGTAAAATGCATCAGTGTCTATAAAGAATGGTCTCAAAGAGACTGAATTTCAAATTTTAAAGAATTAGTTCGATGCTGGCTTAGCTGCAATCCCCTGCTGTATAAAAAGGTTCAATTACCATAACTTCTAAATTATACTGCAGGTAGGCTCTGGTTTTTCTGGAGGTTCGGGTTTAAAACTTTTATATTAAAGAAACCGGAATAGTAAGGAGCGGATTCAGATCACTGTATTGTACCATTTTGTTGGGAAAAGGGCTATATGGAGAATCACGGTTTTCTTTTATTTGACAGGATTACCAGGAAGTAAGGGTCTCCGGAATTAATAAAAATTTTAATCGCGCAGATTGAGTTAAGTCCAGAATAAAAGATTAATTATTTAGCTATTAGTTTCTGGTAAATGGGACTCAATCACGAATAAACGTTATTAATTGAATATGATTTTGACAAAATTCTATTGATTATTAACCCCGCATGAGGTTAATTTTGATCTGATTTTAAAAATAGAATTTTATGAGAAACGTATTATTTATGGTCTTTTTTGTAATTACAAATCTAGTTCATAGTCAAAAATTTGATAATCTTGCTCAAACCCCTCCAATGGGTTGGAACAGTTGGAACACATTTGCAACAGATATCAATGAGCAATTAGTAAAAGATATTGCAGATAAATTTGTATCCCTTGGATTAAAGGATGCAGGTTATGAATATATTGTTTTAGATGACGGGTGGATGGCAAAGCAGCGTGATGAAAATGGTAACTTAGTGGCCGATCCTAAAAAATTTCCGAGTGGAATGAAAGCATTAGCAGATTATGTACACAGTAAGGGGTTAAAATTTGGTCTTTACAATTGTGCTGGTTCTGAGACATGTGCAGGATATCCCGGAAGCAGAGGACATGAGTTTCAAGATGCTCAAACCTATGCCTCTTGGGAGATAGACTATCTAAAATATGACTGGTGTAATACCGGTAAAATAAATGCAGAAAGTGCTTATAAAACTATGAGAGATGCTTTGTATACTGCTGGTAGACCTGTAGTTTTTAGTATATGTGAGTGGGGTGATAATACCCCTTGGACGTGGGGAAAAGATGTAGGTCATCTGTGGCGCGTTACAGGAGATATAATCAATTGCTGGGATTGTGAAATTGGTCACGGTTCTTGGTCTTCCTCTGGAATATGGAAGATAATTAATATGCGCAGCGGATTACGTAAAGCAGCGGGACCCGGTCATTGGAATGATTTTGACATGATGGAGGTAGGTAACGGTATGACCGCTGCAGAAGACCGTACACATTTTGCGATGTGGAGTATACTGGCATCCCCGCTAATTATGGGTAACGATTTGAGAATTGCAAGTAAAGAAACCATAAATACCTTGACTAACCGTGAAGTTATAGCTGTTAATCAAGATGAGTTAGGCATTCAGGGTTTCCGTTTTTCAAATGAAGGAGATTTTGAAATTTGGTTAAAACCACTTTCAAATGATAATTGGGCCTTTGTTTTTATAAACATGACAGATTCTGAAAAAGAACTAAATTTTGACTGGAATAAGCACGAGATAGGAGATGATGTGAGTCAAAAATATTTAAAGCTAAAGAATCAAATCTATACGCTGCGTGATCTTTATAAGGGAGAAAATATCGGAAAAACATCCGAGAATTTGAGGGCGAATATTGGGGCGCACGATGTGTTAATGGTAAGATTATCAAGATGATTAGAGCATTTTTAAGTCTAATAATCCTAACTGCAATTGCTTGTGGTCATATTCAGGAATTTCCAATTTCAGAAAAATTAGTGGCATCCAATTTATCTCAAATGGGAAGAACTTTAATTAGGGATACAGATGTTATATTAATATCCTCATCATCTGGCGTTGAGTTTTTTGCAAAAGGAGATACTTTAAAAATTGAAGCTAAAGTTGAAGGGAGCACGTACAATTATTTAGATATAGCACTTAATGATGCTTATTATAAACGCATAAAAATACCTCTAGATACGGTAATAACGGTAAAAATTCCTTTGCTTAGTGAGAAGTTAGTAAGAGTCGGCCTTTTTAAAGCTACAGAAGCTAGCATTGGTGATTTGGTTTTGAGAAGGGTGGAAGCAGAACAACTCGATACCATTATTCCCCAGCGTCCCTTAACTATAGAATATATTGGAGATTCTATTACCTGCGGAATGGGTGCGGATACAACTGAGATACCCTGCGGTTCTTCTAATTGGTTTGATCAACATAATGCCTATTTAGCATATGGACCTATAACCGCAAGAGAACTTAATGCAGATTTTATTTTGAACTCAGTTTCTGGGATGGGCATGTATCGCAATTGGAACGACACTACTGAGCCGGTAATGCCTGATGTATATACAAATTTGCGATTAAATGGAGATCGTTCTCAGAGGTGGTACGCAAATGCGATTAGTCCTGATCTTATAAGTATTTGTCTGGGAACAAATGATTTTTCAGATGGAGATGGTATTAAAGATAGACCTGTATTTGATCAACAAAAGTACGTTGCTACCTATATTGATTTTGTTCAGGAATTAATAAATGTTCATCCAGAAGTGAAAATAGCATTGTTAACCAGCCCAATGATAGCTACAGAAAGTGATAAAGGGATTCTGCTCTTAAACAGTCTAAAACAAGTAAAATCTCATTTTGAAGACGTTACGACAATTTCGATTTTTGAATTTGAAGGAATACAAGATCCTGGTGGATGCGGCTATCACCCAGACCTAACTGATCATCAAAAAATGGCATTTCAATTACTTCCTTTTTATAAAAATTTACTCGATTTATAATTATGAATAAATTTCTGTTTTTTATTCTCATTAGCTATTTATCAACTTCATTTGCTCAAGTTCGCTTACCTGATATTTTTTCAGATAATATGGTCTTGCAAAGAAATAGTAGGGTTGATATTTGGGGCTGGTCAAACCCTAATGAACAGATCAGTTTAGTAGCATCGTGGAATCCTCAGGATACATTAAAAACTGTAGGAAATCGGCAAGCACAGTGGAATATAGTATTAAAAACTCCAGAAGGGGCAGGTCCGTTTACGATAAGAATTAAGGGTTATAATGAGGTTGTTATTAATAATGTACTTTTAGGTGAGACCTGGCTAGCATCTGGACAGTCTAATATGGAGTGGACACCCGCTCAAGGTTTAGACGGTGGAGATGATCTTATTAAGAACACACATAATAAAAATATTCGGTTTTTTAAGGTTTCTAAACAAACGGCTGATGCTCCGCAATTAGATTTAGAGGGCGAGTGGGTAGAAGCAAATCCAGACAATGCTAATTACTTTAGTGCCATTGCCTATTTTTTTGGTATCAAACTCAATGAAAAATTAAAAATACCTATCGGACTTATTAGTTCGAGCTGGGGAGGTTCTCCCGCAGAGACTTGGATATCAGAAGAAGCTTTTGCAAAAAATGATTCTTTAGTACAAGGTGCAGCCTTATTAAAAAAAGAACCTTGGTGTCCAAGTGAGCCTTCACGTGCTTTTAATGCAATGATAAATCCATTAATTCCCTATAAAATTACAGGAGTAATCTGGTATCAAGGAGAAACAAATACATCGAATTATGCATATTATGAAAATACATTTGGTTCGTTGATCAATAATTGGAGGGCTTTGTGGAATGATGATTTTCCTTTTTATTACGCACAAATTGCACCTTATGATTACGGAGAAGGATATAGTGGTGTATCCATTCGTGATATTCAGCGTAAACTTTTAAGAACTCCCAATACAGGGATGGTGGTTACTTCAGATATAGGAAACAATAAGGATATACATCCTCGTAACAAACTGGATGTAGGGCTGCGTTTTGCAAATCTAGCTCTAGAGAAAAAGTATGGGCTGAAGAGTGTTGAAGAAAGTGAAAGTCCTCTTGTAATAAATGCAAAACGTTTAAATTCAAGAACCATCGCGGTATATTTTGAAAATGCAAAACAGTTAACCTGGAGCAACAGCACTTCAAATAAAAAGGCATTTTTTGAAATAGTTCTTGCAGATACTGAAGTCGCTCTGATTTCTAAAATTAGTGTTAAAGACAATTATGTTCTTCTCAAAACAAATTCAACAGATATAAAAAATGCACATTACATACGCTATGGATGGAGCAACCAATTCACCCCTGGATTAATAAATGAAGCAGGTCTTCCCGCTTCAAGTTTTACTATACCCATAGAAAATTAAGAAGAATTCTATATCCTGCATGTAGAAACGCTCAGCAATCCTGTATCAGTAAATAAGTATTTTTTTGGTCAGTAGAGCTTAAAAAGCATTTCTATTTATGAGTTAGCCCTTAATCTTTTTTGAATAGCGCGTTGTAATTTTTAACCAAGCTTAAGGTGCTGTAATCTATTGCAAATACAGAATTTAAGCCCTGAGGTTCCTGAGGTGGATCTGCAGAAAAATCAGCTCCTTCTTGCCATTTACCGGTTATAGAATCGGTTTTAGCAAACCCCGCAAATCCCCAAAAGTTAATACCCATAAAAGGGTTTTTATCTTTTTTACTTTGAACCAATTTTTTAAAAAGTGCTTCATAAAATGCATTTCGATTTTTTACCGATGCAGTTGGTGAAAGGCTTTCCTTCTCTCGTGGAAATCCAAACTCAGAAACGACAAGCGGTTTATTTAATCTGCGGGCAACTGCTATATGCTCATCAGTATATATGGCTGCTTTTTGAATAGACTCTTGCAATGTTCTCTCTTCATCATCAGCATTATACCAACCCCAGTTTTTTGGCCACATATGTGCTGTTAAATAATCTATATCTGGATTACTATGTAGTCTTTGATAAGTATCTATATCATCAAGATAACTTGCTTTTCCTTCGGCTCCGGTAGAGATTAATGTATTTGGATCTATCGCTCTTAATAGACTAACGGTTCTGTCTAAGAATTTTTTAAAAGGTTCTCGATCTTGCTCTGTGAATATGCGAGGTTCATTTGCTACTTGCCACGACATAATACTGTTATCATCTGTATATTTTTTACCTGTATAAGTATTGGTTCGATTTAGAATAAACCGGATGTGTTTTTCAAAGGCAATTTGACAGGGTTCACAACTATGAAATTGTTGGGTGTATTCAAAATACTCAGGCCAGGTATAGTCTTTTAAAAAAGGATTGGGTACAGTGCCATAACCATTCCATTGAAGGTAAGTACTCATACCTCCACTCCAAATCCAATTATTGTTAAGGTATAAGACGGCATACATGTTTCTTTTTGACATTTCTGAAAGAAGAAAGTCTAAACCATCTAGTAGTTGTTCATTATATTTTCCCTGTTCATATTGCAGCGCAGGTTTAACTTGAAAATCTTCATTACCTCCTTCTGCACCTACGAGAATTCTTAAATTATCGATGCCTTGCTCTTTCATAAGATCAAGTTCTTTGATAAGGCGTGGTCGATCACCTATTTCTTTAGCAGCAATTAAAGGACCATACCAATAATTAGTGCCTATAAAGTGATAGGGTTTAGAACCTTTGTAAAATGTGCCATTTTTTACTGTTATTGGTTGAATTCCGGAACAAGAGGTGCAAATGATTGATAAAATGAATATGAATTTTGATATGTTCTTCATCATAAATTATTTAGAAATTGTGTACATGTTATTAATTTCTTGCAATAGCAGTGTACGCTCTTGCTCATCAAAATTTATAAAATCATCTGCTCCAGCTGTTCCTGGTACGGGTACAGTATAGGTAGACCCGCTATTGAGCCAGAACATCATAAAACCTACCTCTACCTCATTTGCAGTTAAGACATCATAGAGATAAGAAGAATAGAATACTGGAGAGATATACGTGTTCTCATTACTATCTACAAAATATCCTGTCTCACTTAGACCGGCAATTTTTACTTTCTCTAATGCCAGATCTGAAACTACTTTAAGTTTTGAGTTAGCTAAATCTACACCAGATCCCTGTTGATTAGACAGATCATAATAATTATCCATTGCTAGGATATCTACATATTCATCACCAGGGTAACGTTCTAAATAGGCCTCTTGAGTTGTATAACTATTATCTGGCGCATATGCGTAAAGTATATTGTGAACGTTTAATTCATCCCGCAAATAGGTTACTGTAAATTGCCAGACTCTTTTAAATTCCTGAGGGGTGCTGTAGGCAGCTCCCCACCAAAAGAAATCTCCATCAAATTCATGAAATGGTCTGAATATAAAAGGTATCAATTCTCCATCTTCTCCTTTGAGATTATTGGCCACCTGGGCAATTTTCTGAAGTTTTTCTTTATAATATTCATGATTTTCTCCATCAGGTAGAATACTTTTAAACGCATTATTCTTTTGAAAATCAGACATATCACTAGTGTAAAATGATTTTCCTTCGTACGGTTCCCTAAAGTGCCAAGTAAAGGCATTTACCATACCTTTATTATAGGCTGAAATTGCATCTTGAGTTACATTTAGCTCTTGCTGGTAAAACCAATTAGATGCTTGACCGTTATTCTGATCATCAGTAATAAAAATAAAGTCTGAACCTAATATACCCGGATCGCTTCCTGTGAGTTTTTTCATATCTGATTCTCCTCCTTCGTTTTGATAAAATGAAGAAAATGCATCTTGTTGCCCAACTATAAATCCTTTTTGAGAATTGATTTTTAAGTTATAAAAGAGAGCAATCGTTTCTGGAGTAGCGCTTTGATCAACCAAGTAGGAGGAAACATCATCTGGTGTAGGATAGTAGAAGTTTTCATCAACAGGTTCTTCGATTGGTTTTTCTTGCTCTTCAATTTCTGGAATAAAAGCATCATCATTGCTACAGCCCAACATAAACATGCTCAATATGATACTTTTCAATACCAAAGCTTTATTAGTTTTCATAATAGTTGATTTTTAAGTAATTGAATACAGGCTCTTGTATTGTGATAGGGACATTTCCACATGCCTAATTTATTTTCTGAAGTATACGGGGTGAAATCACTGTCAATTCTAAAATGCCATTCTCCATTAACAGAGTCTATAATATATTTTTTAGTAAACATCCAAATATCAAGAATGGCCGATTTATAATGAGAGTTTCTAGAGATTGAGTATGCATATAATAAGCCCACCATTGCTTCTGCTTGGGGCCACCAGTGTCTATCAGAATCTATATGGTTTGTCTCCCTATTTACTTCATTTAAGACACCACCATGCTTGATATATCCCAGCTCTAGAAAACGGTCTGCAATAGGTAGGGCTATATGCTCTGTTTTTTTTATAAGTGTCTGATCATCTATGGTTTTAGCGGCTTCAATAACTAACCAAAGAGTTTCTATATCATGACCAAATGATATCTGATTGCTGGTTAGGTTCCAGTTTTTATCAAAAAACAGCTCAAAATTATAATCCTGGTTTAAAAACCTTTCTGTAAATAGACCCAATAAGTTCTTAAGAGCCGTTTGTAATTTTTGTGAAGGAGCAATCTTATAAAGTGATGAATATGCTTCTAAAATGTGTAAATGCGTATTCATCGTTTTAGCTGCATTTTGATCCTTATCACTTAAGCGCATATCTGTTATAGGCGACCAGTCCTCTTTAAAAGCTTCAATATATCCACCCGTATCACTATCGTTTGCATGATGTTCGATAAGTTCAAATACTTCTAGCGCCCATTGTTTAGCCTGTTGTTTATTTGTTTTTATGTAATATTCTGATAAGGCGTAAATGGTAAATGCTTGCGCATAAATCTGTTTCTTTTTAATCACAGGCTCTCCATAGGCATCCAATTCCCAATAAACCCCACCATGAGTTGAATCTCTAAATTTTTGGTATAAATAATTAAAAGATCGATGCATTATGGGCAATAGTTCATCACTATTTTGAAAATTAGCTATCGCAGAAAAACTCCATAGCAAACGTGTATTCAGAATGATACCTTTTGGAGAAAGGGGTAAAGGCGTATTGTAAAAGTTTCTTCTACCTAAAAATCCACCATTCTTAGAGTCTACGCTATTAGTTACCCAATAGTATTTAATAGCATTCAATTCCTCTTGAATTTCTTTATAGAACGTATTTGAAAATGCAGAAATCATTAATAAAGACCTTTGTTTTTATCAATAAGAGTTAGAATGCTATTGACAGACTCAGCCGACGTAAATTTGTCTTTTGGAGAATTTTTGAGATAATCTAATAGTAAAGGGATTGTTGTTGTAGCAACGTGTGTTCTAGTATCTGAGGAGGCATAATAAATATAAACGATACCATTATTTTCGATCCAGCCGTTCACAAATAGCACATTAGGTACATCTCCAACAGTTTCTTCATAATTGGGAGCCATAAAATAACCTGCCGGCTGGTAAATTACTTTTGAAATATCGTCTAGAGCAGTCATAAACATGTAAAGGGTGTAACGTAAACCTCCTGCGGTGTTTCTAACGCCGTGAGCAATATGTAACCATCCTTCTTTTGTTTTAATAGGGGCAGGGCCTTGCCCATTCTTTAATTCATAAATAGTATGATAAGCTTTTTGGTTAATAATATGTTCGTTTTCGGCTACAGGATTTGTCATGTCATTAATGAAGCCTAAACCTATTCCTCCGCCATTACCCACACTTATAAAACCATCTTGAGGTCTTGTGTATACAGCGTACTTACCGTTAACAAATTCAGGATGTAAAACTACATTGCGCTGTTGCCCTGTGTTGCTTATCAAATCAGGAAGACGCTCCCAGTTGATTAGATCTTTTGTTCGGGCTATACCTGCATTAGCAATAGCTGCGCTACAATCTCCCTCTGGAGCATTTGGATCTTTACGCTCAGTACAGAAAATGCCATAGACCCAGCCATCCTCATGTTGCGTTAACCGCATATCGTAAACATTAGTATCTGGCTCTTCGGTTTGTGGCATAATTACAGGTTTATCCCAAAACTTAAATCCATCTATCCCAGTATCACTTTCTGCAACAGCAAAGAATGATTTTCTATCATTACCTTCTACACGAACGACTAACACATATTTGTCTCCCCATTTGATCGCACCGGGGTTAAACGTGGCATTTATTCCTATGCGCTCCATTCCGTTTGGGTTGGAACTTGCATTTAAATCATATCTCCAATGAACAGGGGCATGTTCTGCTGTAACCGCAGGGTTCTTGTAGCGTTGAAAAATGCCATTACTATTTTTTGTAGGTTGGTTTGGCATCTCTATCAATGAACTATAATCTTCAATTAACCTTTTGTAATTAGAGATTTTAGCTTTTTTAGAAGTGGTATTAACTGTACTCATTTATAAACGTTTAAGATTTAGGTTCTGCTTCCATTTTGTTCCACCAATTCTTTTTAAGAATTATAATGCAGATAATTAGTAGAATTATTGATATAATTAGATTGAGGTTTTCATGTAAAATCAAATACAATGGGATTACTACTAAGAGGGTTTGTCCTAAGACACCTACGACAACATTAAACATGTCTCTCCCAAATGATTTATTTTTTACAAAATCACCATTTTCAGACTTTACTAGATCTGCAATAGGCTTCCAGAATCCCCAGGGATTTGTTTTTTTATAAAAATTCTTTAGGACATTTATATCAGTAGCAGGTGCGGTATAAGTACCTATCAGTGCTCCTGTTAGCGATACAATTAATATTATTGGGAAATAATAAAGATCTAAGGTTGTGGTGAAGATAGGAAATATTAAAGCTGGTAGTATGCCAGATAGCATACCCCAAAAATAGCCCTCACCATTGAATCGCCACCAATGCCATTTGAGCACATTAGACACGACATAGCTTCCATAGAGAGCCGATACGATCCACTGTAATATGGAATTAACATCTTGAACAAAAAAGCCCAGAATTATACTTATTACTACCACGAGTATACCGCTGCCGTAATTCATAAACTGAATTTTAGAATGACTCGCATTGGGTTTAATATACTTTAAATAGATATCATTAACTATATAAGCTTGTGAGGCATTAAGGGTTCCTGCAAAGGTTGACATAAATGCGGCAAGAAGTCCGGCGAGTAACAATCCTAATAATCCAATAGGAACAAATTGTTGTATAGATGCCGGAAGTATTTTTTCAAAATCGATAATGCCGGCCGTTTCTAAGTTTAATTGATCATAATATAACAATGCCAAAACGGTGAAGCCTCCTATCATGAGGTAACGGGTAGGCATAAGAGCTATGTTTGCAAACATGCTCATTTTTGTAGCTTCCTTAGGATTTTTGGTTGAAAGTATTTTTTGCATATCATAGTTAGGAGCCGGGCCTGCAATACTTGCCAGAAGTCCTTTAAAAACCATGAGCATAAAGAATATGGTAAATAATGAATAACCATCTGAAGCAATCTTGGTGTTGACTTCATTAATGATGCCTGACCAATCTAAATTGAGATTCCAACCAAAAAATGGATCTAACCAACCATTGGGAACATCCATTTCCTGAGTGCCAAGAGCGGTATAAGCTATATACGCAATAGCAATAGAAGATACGGTCATTATAGAAAATTGTAAGACGTCAGTCCATACAATACTTGACATTCCTCCAATTATAGAATAAAAAACAGCAAATAATGTGAAGATTATTCCATAAAAATGGGGAATGTATATAGCGGGTATCTCAAACGGGATGTAGGGGCTAACAACTTCCCAGGGTATAAAAATTTCAACAAATTTACCAAGTCCAATAAAGCCATAAGCTAGAAAACCCAGACAGCTGAGTATAGCAAAAACAACGATTATTGTATGCGATCGTTTACCTCCCTTTCCATCAGCAAACCTGAATAAGATCCACTCTGCGCCAGTAGTAACATTAGATCTTCTCAACCAAGCAGAAAGATAGATCATTAAAAATATTTGATTGAATACGGGCCATAACCAAGGGATCCAAATGCTTTTTAAACCGTAAACAAATGTTAGAGTGACCAACCACATTGTTCCGGAAATATCAAACATACCTGAGGCATTAGAAAGCCCTAGCATATACCACGGTAGTGTTTTACCTCCTAGAAGATAATCCTCTTTACTTTTATTTGCTCTTTTTCGAAGTAGAAGTCCTATTAAAATAGTACCAGCTAAATAAGAAAGGATAATTACGATATCGAGTGTTTGTAACATAAATTCTTATTTAGGAATACCGTTTATAATATGTTTTTTGCGAACCTCCCTTAAAAACAGAATGTCTTCTTTAGCAGCAAAATCTTTAAAATCTTTTTCAGCGATCTCTCCTGGGTAAGTAGCAAAATAGTGTGAAGGCTTAGCATTGCGCCAAAAAAGTAGCCAAGCAATTCCACTATCTTTAATACCGGGGTATAAAACCTGAGTAAACCATTCAGGATTTTCCGGTTTAATATTTCCCGTTTCTGTCAAAGCAAAAGGCTTATCGTGTTTAAGCGCAAAATCACGCATAATAGCTATGTCATTTTGTAGCTTATTGCTAAACCTAGCATCTCCACCATGATTGTAAATATCTATACCCAGAATATCGACATATTTATCACCCGGGTAAAATTTCTCGTATTCATCTGGGCTATTGAGCGTGTTAGGAGAATAAGCAAACAAACAGTTTCTTACATTATTAATGCTCATTAGCCGCACTAGATCTTGAAATAAAATTTTATATTCTTCGGGAGTACAGCTAGATGCACCCCACCAAAACCAGCTTCCATTCATTTCATGATAAGGTCTGAATATTATTGGTATAAGCTTACCGTCATCATCTTTTAAAGTATTTAAAAATGCAGCGACTTTGGCTACCCACATTTTATATTTATCACGCATTTTAGTATCGTGCAGAAGCAATGGTACTACAGATGTCGTATCCCAAGAATCACCACCGCTTCTAGGATTATCTAAATGCCAGCTAAACGTAGTAATAGCACCTTGTTTGTAGGATTTGATAATATTTTGGCGCATTAAATCAAAAGAAATATTATCTATATTAGAATCACGGTCAAGTTCAAGTTTTCCAAAATCCCACCCGTGAATTGCTGGCATTTTATGAACTACATCATCTATATCATTTCTTAATTTTTTTGAATCAGCTACCCAATCTATACCATAGGCGGTGGGGTCCTGATGACCTACAGCAATACCTTCATTACTAATACGTCTTACTTTCTCTAATAAAAGTTTAGTATTTACAGATGCTCGTGAATTAGCGGTCTGTATTTTAGAACTATCTACATAAATAGTACTCTTACATGATGAAAATAGTATTAGAGATATGATTAAATATTTTAGGTTAAAAGTGAATTTCATACTTTAATTATTCAATAAGTTTTAAATTGCAATAGAATTCTTAGAAAAATGTCTTAAAATGTGATTAATTGTAAAAATTATAGTTAGCATTTTATTAGAAATCAAAAATAATGGAGATCGGTATTGTCTGTTAATAATATTTTGTCATTTATTAATATAAATATTACTTAATGGCATAGCCTCATAATAACGAGTTTGCAATAAAGAATAATTAAACCTAAACTATTTATGTATAAAAATGTTCATAGGGAGATAACCCAACTTGCGCCAGATGATAGCTTTTTAGTTTTTGACCGGGAGAAAGATGATTTTGAATTCCCTATTCATTTTCATCCTGAATATGAACTTAACTTCATTAAAAATGGTAAAGGAGTTAGAAGATTAGTTGGAGATAGTCTAGAGGAAATAGATGATGTAGAATTGGTTTTAGTAGGGCCTAATTTAGTTCATGGGTGGCAGCTGCATAAGTGTAAAGAAAAAAAAATAAGAGAAATTACAATTCAGTTTCACGATGACTTATTTGATGATAAATTACTAAGCAGGAGGATTTTTAAACCTTTACGTGATATGCTTAACAGGTCAAATCATGGTATTTTATTTTCAAGAAAAACTACTTTAGAAATTATGCCCCGTATTCTGAGGCTTTCAAAAATAGACAGCATAGATTATTTTTTAGAATTAATATCTATTTTACATGACCTCGCTAATTCACGTAATCAAAATCTCCTCTCTAGTTATATTTCTAATAATAGAAGTTTTGAGAATAGCGGGAAGATCAAAATTATCTATGAATACGTTCAAGAAAATTTTGCCAGAAAAATTTCATTGAACGAAATCGCAGAGTTGGTAAATATGAGCACTGTTTCATTTAATAGATTTATAAAAAGTCGCACAGGAAAGACTTTTATAGAATATATAAATGATACTCGTATTAGTTATGCCACAAGATGGTTGATCGAGACAGATCTGAGTATTGGAGAAATAGGTTACAAGTGTGGGTTTAATAATATCGCTAATTTTAATAGGGTTTTTAAAAAATTGAAAAATTGCACACCTAGTCAATTTAGAGATGAGTTTGAAGGTATTAAAAGAGTATTATAAGCAAGTGAGTATGAAAAAGTTTTTTTTATTGGTTTTTGTAGTGGGTGTAATGTCAATTGGATTTTCTCAAAAATCCAACGGAAGCATTCTAGAAAATCATCCCAAATTAGCGGCATTGCAAGTTGAGAATGAGTTTATAGCTACACCCTCAGGTGAACCCATCGTACTCAGGGGGATGTCTCTTTCTTGGAGTCAGTGGCACGGTAAATACTACACGCCAGATATGGTTAAGAGTTTAAAAACAGAATGGAATTGCTCTGTTATACGTGCAGCTCTGGCTGTAGAGCACGGAGGTTATTTGCAAGAACCCGAATCAGAATATGCTAAAATTGAAATCGTAATAAAAACTGCGATCAATTTAGGACTTTATGTTATTATAGATTGGCATGATCATCATGCTGAGAATCATAAAAAGGAAGCTGCAGAATTCTTTAAAAAGATAGCGTCATCTTATGGGAATTATCCTAATGTGATCTATGAAGTTTATAATGAACCCATTGATTCGGATTGGAAGGAGGATATAAAGCCCTATCACGAATATATAATTAAGGAGATACGTAAGATCGATCCAGATAACCTTATTGTTCTAGGAACTCCTACGTATTCTCAAGATGTAGATATTGCTGCTCAAGATCCCATACAAGCTAAGAATATAGCCTATACACTTCATTTTTATTCTGGGACACACCAACAAGAATTTAGAAATAAGGCTGAGAAAGCACTAAAACTCAAGCTTCCTATCTTTGTTACTGAATTTGGTACTACCAAGGCTAATGGAGATGATGGCGTGTATGTCGAGGAAACTTTAAAATGGTTAGAATTTTTAGAAAGCCATAAAATATCTTATTGCAATTGGTCTGTTTGTGACAAGGATGAAGATTCAGCCGTATTCAAACCTTCATCAATAACTAAAGACAACCCTCAGCTTAAAGCGCTCACTGAATCAGGAGCGTTTATAAAAGAGTATTTAAATTCCTTTAAATAAAGTTCGCGAAATAGAAAGAATATCATTATTAAATGACAAAATACTATTAAGGTTTGGTTAACAATCCTTTTAATTTTGATTTTCTCAATTATCAATCATTTAATTAGCAAGTTGTTAATGATATGGTTATTTAATTGTGTTAATCTTATTTTTTCTAAACAGTATTTAATTTCTATTTCATGAAGAAAAAAAACTTAACGCGCTTAAATTATAAACATAAGCGTTATGCGCTAATTTATGTGTTTATTATTTTATCCGCATTTCAAACGTTTGCACAGATTACGGTTAGTGGGACTGTTACTGACAATAATGGAGCACCCATTGTAGGAGTAACCGTACTTGAAAAAAACACATCTAATGGAGTGTCTACAGATTTTGATGGTAACTACTCGATAACGTTATCGGAAGATGCTGTATTGTTATTTAGTTACGTAGGATTTCAAACTCAAGAAATACCTGTTGATGGTCAAAAAGTAATTGAGGTTAAACTCATAGAGGATACCGAAAGCCTTGAAGAGGTTGTTGTTATTGGTTATGGTAGTCAAAAACGAAGCGATGTCAATAGCTCTATATCAAAAATTAGTGCTGAAGATATTAAAGATTTACCTCAAGTCTCTTTTGACCAAATGCTACAAGGTAAGGCTGCGGGGGTTACCGTTACGAGTAACTCAGGAAAACCGGGTAGTTCTGTTTCTGTTAAGATTAGAGGTGCTTCCTCATTATCAGGAACTAATGAGCCTTTGTATGTAGTTGACGGTGTTCCTATATCTGGTGATGCCACAAACGCATCAACAAGTGGCAGGCCGGTAGCCGGTGGTAATTTATCAAATGCGGGAAATATAGCAGTAAGCCCACTGTCTTACATCAACCCTAATGATATAGAGTCTATCAATATTTTAAAAGATGCTTCTGCTACGGCGATTTATGGGTCTAGAGGAGCAAACGGAGTTGTCATAATTACTACAAAATCTGGTAAAAATGGTACTGGCAAATTAACTTTCGACACATTCATATCTACGCAAACTCAGAGTAAATTGCTAGATGTTATGAACTTGAGAGAGTATGCAATACTACAAAATGAGTTGGCAGGAATATATGGTTTAGAGCCGCGTGTAGAATTTCAACAGCCTGCTCTTTTAGGTTCTGGGACAAACTGGCAAGATGAGATCTATAGAACCGCTATTTTAAATAATTATCAATTGTCTTTTTCTGGGGGTAAAGAGGGGGTGAGCTATTACGCTTCCGGCGGTTACACAGATCAGCAAGGGACGGTAATAGGTTCTGCATTCAAACGTTATACTTTTAGGGGTAATATTGATGCTAAAGTAAAAAAATGGTTAAAACTAGGAGTTAACATAAGTACCGGTATTACTAATGAAGATATCACTTTAAATGGGCAGCAGAATGGAATAATCAGTACTTCGTTATTAAGTACACCTGATGTGGCGGTAAGAAATCTTGATGGTTCATTTGCAGGTCCACCTAGAGATGGTAATCAGGGAGCATTTATAAATCCTGTCGCTTCAGCTTTATTGAAGACCAATAATTTAATTAGCAAAACTTTTTCTGGTAACATTTATAGTGAAATAGAATTTGTAACCGGTTTAAAATTTCGTTCAGAAATAGGTGCTTATGGTAGTTTTAACGATAATAAAGAGTTTAACCCGACATACGAGTGGGGGACTGCTATAAATGATATCGCTACCTTAGATGAAAGAAGTCAAGACTCCTACAGCATCAACATTAAAAACCTTTTAACTTATACCGGTTCCTTTGGTAAACATAACCTGACGGTATTAGTAGGGCAGGAAGCTAATGAGTCTAACTGGCAAGGTCTAAGTGTTACAGGCTCTGGTTTTTTAAGCAATGATCTTCAAGAATTGAGCGTTTCTGATCCTGATCAATTTACCTTTGGAGGTCAATTTAAAGGGAGTCAGTCTCTGTATTCTTTTTTATCAAGAATCATCTATGACTTTGATGGTAGGTATAGTTTAACGGCTTCTATACGAGCTGATGGTTCTTCAAAATTTGCAACCGATAATAAGTGGGGTTATTTTCCGGCTATGTCTGCTTCTTGGAACCTATCAAAAGAAGCTTTTATGAAGAATTTTGATGCTCTTGAGAATATAAGATTTCGTATTGGTTATGGAGAAACAGGAAATCAACAGATAGGTAATTATTTATACGGTTCTACTATAAATTCTTTACAGACCGGATTGGGGCAAGGGTTTCTTGTAAGTAATATTGATAATCCAGATTTACAGTGGGAAACGTCTCAACAAACCAATATAGGACTGGATTTCTCAGCATTTAAAAAGAAATTCAATGCGACAATAGAAGTTTATAAGAAAGTCTCTGAAAATTTTCTATATCAAGCTCCATTACCTCTGTATCTTACTGGAGGACAAACCTGGGAAGGAGGTAGAGCAGCACCTTTTATAAATATAGGAAGGATGGAAAACAAAGGAGTTGATTTAACTCTAAATTTTTCTGAACAGTTTGGCGATGATTTTCAATGGAGTTCTTCTTTAGTAGTTTCTAAATACATAAATGAAGTGTCTTCAATTTATAATGAATCAGAAATTCAGCGTATTGTAAACTTTAATGATTATACGACAGGTACTGTTACAAATACGGTTGCAGGGATGCCAATAGGTCAATTTTACGGCTTAGAAACAGTAGGTATCATTAGAACTGAAGAACAATTAGCAAATGCACCTCAAACCTTTTTTGGAACTTCTCCTGAAACTTCAGAATTAGGAGATATCCAATATGTAGATCAAAATGATGATGGTTTTATAAATGATTCAGATCTTACATTTATAGGTAATCCTAATCCAGATTTCACCTATGGATTTACAAATAATTTCAACTATAAAGGGATTGAACTTTCTGTATTTGTTCAGGGCTCTCAAGGAAATGATCTTTTAAACCTCACCCGTAGAGCAGGAACGCTTAATACTAACCTATATCAAAATCAATTAGCAGAAGCTATAGATTTTTACAGTGCATCTAATACTAATGCGTCATTGCCCAGACCTGTAGGCTCTTTGAGCCATCCTAATTTAAGGGTTTCAGATAGATACGTAGAAGATGGCTCTTACTTAAGAATACAAAATGTTACACTGGGATACTCTATACCTACCGATGTGATTTCAAAATATAATCTCTCTAAACTGCGTATTTATGCAAGTGGTCAAAACCTATTTACAATAACCGATTATACAGGATATGACCCAGAAGTTGGAGCTTTTAATCAAGATGTGTTGCTAACTGGTGTAGATAATGGAAGATATCCCACACCTCGTACCATCACATTAGGGCTTAATGTTGAATTTTAAATAAAACTCAGATGAAATTAAAATCCTTAATAAAACCTTGTTTTGCGATATTTTTAATAGCAATTCTTAATTCGTGTTCTGATGATTTTTTAGAGCGACCACCACAAGATACTTATAGTTTAGATGAATTTTACAGTTCTGATGAACAGGTACAAGCAAGTACTAATGGATTATACGGTAGACCGTGGTTTAATTTACACAATAAAGCCTTATATGCTATCGCAGAAGTTGGGTCAGGAAACTCATTCTCTTATTCCAGCGATATTAATAGTCTTCGTTTACTTAATATTACAACAACAGACCCTACATTATCTGATGCTTGGAAATCTTGCTTTGCTGTTGTAGCACAAAGTAATGCTTTAATAAATTTATTACCACCACGCGTGGGGCCTGAAGTAGATCAGGGAATTATAGATAATGCTATCGCAGAAGCTCACTTTATGAGAGCCTTAGCCTACTTTTATCTTGTTAGACTTTACGGTCCCGTTCCCATTATTGAAAACAATGCAGATCACGTGACCGACCCACAACTTAATACAAATCTTGTAGAAGATATCTATACTTTTATAGAAAATGACCTTAATTATGCGATCGACTTTTTAGTTGAAAAAAATCGAGGAAGTAGTTATGCTGATAACGGCCATGTATCTAAGGGATCTGCAAAATCTATTTTAGCCAAAGTTTATTTATATCAGAAAAAATATGACTTGGCCAGACAATTAGCAAAGGAGGTAATTGATAGCGGAGAGTTTAAACTTTATGGAGGTACAGCACTACCCGATAAAAGTTATGGGGACTTATTTTTAGCTGAGAATGATAATAATGAAGAATCTATTGTTGCTTGGCAGTGGACTCTTGGTAATTACAATACAGGAAATTACTTAAACACGATGTTTGCATATTCTACCGTAATAAATAATGCTACTTACGGTGGTGTTTTTGCTCCGTCGCAAGATTTGCTAAATGCTTTTGAACCGGGAGATCTCAGAAGAAAGCAAACGGTAATGTTACCTGGTGATTATTATCCTAATTTACCTTCTGCTAACGGTTCAGATTTTACAGTTCCAGAAGATATTAACGCTCAGAATTCAGGGGCTGGTATCAAGAAGTATGTCGTAGGAAAAACAGGAGAAACAGACAGTTTTAGAGGGAGCCCTAATAATACTTATATCATGCGATATGCAGATTTATTTTTGATTCATGCAGAGGCTATTTTAGCAGGTGGAGAAAGTACCTCAGATCCTGAAGCATTGGGATCGTATAATACGATAAGAGTACGAGCAGGCTTACAGCCAGTAACGTCTTTTACTTTTGACGATTTGCTACACGAACGACGTGTAGAATTTGCCTTTGAAGCAGATTACTGGTTTGATTTAGGAAGAATACCGGGAGCTAAAGCTGTTGAAATTGTCTCACAGCAAAATAGAGGGGATCAAGATAATGTAGAATATGCCGAGCCTAAGGCTTCTGATTTTAGACTACCGTATCCATCTACAGAATTGATCTTAAATCCTAAACTAGGTGAAGATCCTGTACCATATAATTTTAATTAAAACCTATTATGAAAAAGTATATTTTAAAATTAACATTACCGCTTGTTTTTATTTCTTTTTTAGTATCGCTCTCTTCTTGTGATACTGATGATAATCTTAGTGCTTCAAATCTAGAAATTAAAAGTATAAGCCTAGCAGCTAATGACTCTATAGTTTCTACTGGTTTTTCAAATAATATGTACATCATTAGAGGCACAGGTTTTAAAACCCTTCAAAAAATTTATTTTAATGAGAGAGATACTTATTTTAACCCAACATTAGTAACAGACAACGTTATTTTTGTTACTATAATGGATGAGACTCCATACAAGGGAGACAATAATTCTTTAGTACTTGAAACTAAAAGTAGTTCTATAACTTATGATTTTCCTGTAGGTGCACCACCACCGGTAATTACAAATTTTTCACCAGTAGCTGCAGGAGCTGGAGAAATTGTAACGATCGAAGGAACCGTTTTTGACAATTTAATAGCGGTTCGGTTTGATGATATTGATGCAGAAATTGTAGATTATACAGACACTCAAATTAGAGTACGTGTTCCAGAAGGAATAGTTCAAAGTCTTATCTATGTAGAAACCCTTGGAGGTTTAACAGAATCTACGGCTACATTCGGCTTTAAATCTATTATCTACGACGATAACCTTGCAGAAGGTTGGTGGATAGGTGGCTGGGGAGGTAGTCAGGATTTTGAGAATGAAGAGGAAGTAAAAAGAGGTACCTTATCTATTAAAAGATCTTATGTAGACGGTTATTCTGGTTTTCAGATTGGTAATGGAGGCACACCAATACCTGTAGCAGATTTCAAAGCTTTAAAAGTGTCTATCTACGGTGGAGCCGGAGCTCAAAATTTAAATGTTGTAATTAATTCTAATTACGATAATGGTAAAATTATAACAGTGACGGAAGGAGAGTGGACCGATTTTACAATTCCATTAAGTGAGTTAGGCTCACCAACAGATTCTATAAATGAATTAGTCATTCAGGAGTATAGCGGAGCCGCACCGTGTGTTATTTATATAGACGATATCGGTCTGATCTAAACCTATATTATATTGAGTTTGTAATTGTTTTTTAAAGAAAAAGCGGAGATGATACTCCGCTTTTTTTATGGACTTGTCAAAATATCCTAAATACCATTTATTAAAACCTCATTGCCATTCTTTTAACCATAAACCTAAGTATAATCTTAATTAAATAGCATGAATTTGCTTTAACAAGTTTTATTAAGCTATTACTTCATGCTTACGGTTTTTGTAAACTCAAAATCAATCTAATCAGATATACTTATTATTTGTCAAAGCGAATTTCTCGTTCGACACAATTTGATTCGAGTTATAAAGAAATAGAGTTCTTGTGTTTTCTTGACTTACGCTAAGGTAAAGAATTTGCTCTATAGAATATTCTTTAAGTACCAAATTTGGTTTAGAGTAAGATTTTATTAGCTATGTCTCGTCTTAAGAGAAGCATAAAATGTAAGCGTCCTCTTGTAAAATAGAGCTATTACAAGAGGACGTTTACTTGAGATAAAAAGAGAGTTATTGTCTGATTAATCTAATCATAAGCACATCGTGAGGGTTCACATTTTCGTTTAGTGGTCTAGCTGTAGTCCCCATTTGTGATTTATTCCATAAATTAAAAACTTTAAAATTTTGCCAGCTTCCCTCAAAACTTCTATGAGATACCGGATCGCTAAATGGGGTCGTTTTCCAATTAAAAGCGGCTGTTTTATTTGTGTCACTTCTATTTAGAAAACAAACTGCCCAATCTCCATTCTCTAAGGGCTTAAACCACGTTTCTAAACCGTCTTCAGAAGAATACCTAAACCCTTGTATACCTAAGGGATCTTGATCTATAGCAATCACATCTGTATTTGTTAAAATTGAAAGGGTTTCACGTGTCATTTTTCTTAAATCGTTACCGGCGATCAATGGAGCTGCAATCATAGCCCACATACTAAAATGGGCCCGATCTTCAGAAGGTGTGAGCACTCCATTACCTACCTCTAACATGTCTGGGTCGTTCCAATGCCCTGGTCCTGCATAGGCTCTTAGCCCTTCTTGCATATCTAATATTTGCATAACCCCATATTTTTTGTAGTCTTTGCTATATTCCATTGTGCAATCCCAGCAATTGTGAATATCGGGAGTCGTTCTCCACAAGTGTCCAATATTTTCAGCCCATTGCCAAGGCTCATTGGCACCCCATCACAAAGACTAAAAACAATGGGTCTTCCGGCAGCATATAATGCATTACGCATTGTTGTATAGGCTCCAATAGGATTTAAATTTTCGCTGTTGCACCAGTCGTATTTTAAATAATCTGCACCCCATTTTGCAAACATTATTGCATCTTGAAATTCGTGACCTCTACTAGAAACATAACCTCCACAGGTTTTGTAGCCGGCATCAGAATAAAGCCCCAGTTTTAATCCTTTGGAATGAATATAATCTGATATAGCTTTCATACCAGAAGGAAACCTTTTTTTGTCAACGGTTAAAAACCCCAAACTATCGCGTTGACCAGTCCAGTTATCGTCAATAATAATATACTCATATCCTGCATCTCTAAGGCCTGATGAAACCATAATATCTGCCATTTCCCGTATGAGATTTTCATCAAAATTACCAGCAAATGTATTAAAGGTATTCCACCCCATAGGAGGAGTAAGAGCTAAATCTTTGAACTTAGAATAATCTTGGGTTGCATGATTGTTACCTTGAGAGTACCCTGCAAGGGTTAATAACAATAAAAGTGAATTAAAAATAGTTTTCATGAAAAGTATATTATGATTGTTTTTAGATTTGACTTAAGCACTTATAGAGTTGATCTGCTCTATTTCATCAGTGCTAAAGCTTGTATTTTTTAAAGCTTCTATAGAATCTATGATTTGTTCTGGTTTACTTGCTCCAATTAAGACAGAGGTTACTCTAGGATCTTTTAATAACCAGGCTAATGCCATGTGTGCCAATTTTTGATTACGAGTAGCAGCAATAGCGTTCAGTTTCTCAATTTTTTTAAGTTTTTCTCCAGTAATGTCATTTTCATTTAAAAAGACTCCACTTTTAACTACTCTAGAATCTTTAGGTATTTCTTTTAAGTATTTATCAGTTAATAATCCTTGTGCTAGAGGTGAAAAGGGGATGCAGCCTACTTTCTCATTTCCTAAGATATCAAGTAGTTCGCTCTCTACCCATCTCTCAAATAAAGAGTATTTGGGTTGGTGTATGAGGCAGGGAGTTCCTAGTCTTCTAAGTATTTTAATTGCTTCTTTAGTTTCATTTGGACCATAATTAGAAATACCTATGTAAAGGGCCTTACCTTGTTTTACTATAAGATCTAAAGCAGTCATAGTTTCTTCTAACGGAGTTTCTAAATCGGGTCTATGATGATAGAAAATGTCTACATAGTCAAGATTGAGTCTTTTCAAACTTTGATCTAAACTAGATGTTAAGTATTTTTTTGATCCCCAATCCCCATATGGACCATCCCACATCGTATAGCCTGCTTTTGTTGAAATTACCATTTCATCTCTATGATTACTCAAATCCGATTTTAAGATTCGTCCGAAAAGTTGCTCAGCAGCCCCTGGAGGAGGCCCGTAATTATTAGCCAAATCAAAATGAGTAATCCCATTATCAAAAGCAGTTGTTATTAGACTTTTGCTAGTGTTAAATTCTGTGGTATGCCCAAAATTATGCCATAAACCAAGTGAAAGTGCTGGTAGTTTAAGACCAGAATTACCAGCTCTTCTGTATTGCATTTTAGAATATCTTTCAAGTGAAGGAACATATTTCATATTTATAAATTATTTACGTAATCGATTACGGTGGTTATTAAATTTTTTTAATCTTTTAGAGAAGATTCTCTTAAAATTAAAGAAGGGGTTAAAATTCTCTTTTGATATGTACTATATGGGTTTTCTTGATGAATTAATTCATAAATAAGCTTGAATGATTCTTCTCCCATTTGAATCGTTTTTTGATCAATTGTAGAAAGACTTGGAGTTATATGCTCTCCAAAAAGATCATTGCAAAAACCCATAACGCCAAACTCTGAAGGGACTTTAATATCATTTATTTTTAATTCTTTGAGTATTCCGAGAGCCGTAAAATCTTCAACAGCAAAAATAGCATCAGGTTTACTTAATTGCTTCCAGAAGTGCTTAAAACCGTTTCTTCCAGCTTGTATGGTTATATCACCTTCAAAAACCCTATTGGAATCATACGGATAATAAGAATCAATTAATGCGTCTTTAAAACCGCGATGTCTTTCAGCAAAAGCTTTGATGTGCTGAGGCCCACAGATATGTGCTATATTTTTATACCCTGAATTTATGAGTGATTTTGTGGCTATGTAGCCTCCTTTATAGTCGTCTATACAAACGGTGGAAACATCAAAACTTTCAATACTTCTGTCAAAAAAGGCCATCGGAATATTTTTAGATTTTACATCTTGAAAATGAGAATAGTTTTTGGTGTTTTTAGATACCGAAACTAAAATGCCGTCTACTCTTGCTGCAATAAATGTATCAATCCCTTTTTTTTCAAACTCTTCCGATTCATTTGATTGATAAATAAGTACGTCATAACCATAGTGACTGGCGATATTTGAGATTCCGTGAATGATTGCTCCAAAAAATAAGTGCTCTACGCTTGGTACTAAAATCCCGATAATTTTAGATTTTCCAGAACGTAAGGATGAGGCCAGTTTATTCGGTAGATAATTTAAGCGCCGAGCTATTGCTTTAACTTTTTTCTTAGTGGCAGAGCTAATTTCTGGGTGATCATTTAAAGCTCTAGAGACAGTCGCCGTAGTTATACCTAATTCAGAAGCAATATCTTTTAAAGTGGTCCTCATATTTCGTAATCGATTACGAAAATAACTAAAAATTTATTTTTTTTTAGAATTTATGAAATTATTTTTTTGACTCAATATTTCAAAACTTCCTATATGATCGTAGGCTTCCTTAAAAACAGGACAGTCGTTAATACAATTAGTCCTGTAATCAAACTTTAACCTCGATCAATTCGTTGAGGCGCGTAGTATAGCGTTTGGACAAATGATTTTGTTGCATTTTCCAGACTTTGGATAAATCTTGAGCACCAAGTTTTACTTGATCAAAGCAGTTCTTGTTAAGTCGGTCTATGGTTTGCATTAATACCTTATGCCTTGGATCTTCGTTGTAGAACAAACCGAGTTGGTTTTGCGTATCCGGGGTTAAACCCATAACAATGATACCCGCCTTTTTATACTGATAGCCTTCGCGATAAATTCGTTTTAAACCGGTCATTGCTGCATTGGTGATCACCATAGTAGAGTTGGTTTCAAAGGGCATCTTTATAGAAATTCCATTAGCATACTGTGGAAGGTCTTCCCGATGTTTATTAGTATGCAAAAAGAGATAGGCGATCTGGCAACAACTGTTTTGCTTGCGAAGCTTTAAACTCACTTTACTAGCATAAGTTGCCACGCGTTCACGAATATCTTCCAAGTCGGTATACATTTTTTCAAAAGATCGAGTAACCGCAATATTTTTCTTGACAGCTACCTCTTCTAAATCTAAAGTAGGTATTCCGGAAAGATCCCGTTGTAAACGTAAGCCTACAATACTCATCTCTTTACGCACATATTCATTTGGTAATTGTGTAAACTGCCAGGCATTAGTTACCTGAATGCCTTGTAGTTTTGTTTGATATTGACGTCCAATACCCCAAACGTCTCCAATTTTCGTCCATTTTAGGCCCTTTTCAACTTTAAGTGGCGTATCAATCACATAGGTTCCTTTAGTGCGCTCAGGGAACTTCTTAGCAATCTTATTGGCCACTTTAGCTAGAGATTTGGTAGGAGCAATGCCTATACTGATTGGAATACCTGTCGAGCGCTTAACCAGATCAATCATGTTCCAACCGTATTGCGTCAAATCGTACAGATTAAAACCTTCTAATTTCAAAAAGATCTCATCAATAGAATAGACTTCAAGTTCCGGTGAGAAATTAGATAGAATATTCATTACTCGAGCGCTCATATCTCCGTACAAGGCGTAGTTCGAAGAGAACACGTGAATGTTATGTTTATTTAGAAGCTGCTTGATCTGAAATGCAGGCGCTCCCATCGGGATTCCTAGAGCTTTAGCCTCATTAGATCTTGCAATCACGCAGCCGTCATTATTAGAAAGAACAACCACCGGCTGGTTATTCAAACTAGGGTTAAAAACACGCTCACAAGATGCATAGAAATTATTGCAGTCAATTAAAGCAAACATATTACACTTCCTTAATAACATTGGTAACCACCCCCCAAATAAGAAACTCGTTATCTTTCGTAACCTTTATAGGCTGGTATTTTCGGTTCTCGGCAACCAGCCAAATTATATCCTTTTCAATTCGAATTCGTTTAACAGTAAATTCTCCGTCAATAAAGCATACAGCTATTTTTCCATTACGCGGTTCTAGGCTTTTATCAATGATCAATAGATCACCATCGGATAGCCCTGCACCTTCCATAGAATCCCCTTTAACCCGTCCAAAAAAGGTAGCGTCCTTATTTCGAATATAAGCTGAATTTAAGTCAATCCCTTCATCTAAATGATCATCTGCAGGTGATGGAAAGCCACACGACAACCCAGAAATAAACGGAATCTTTATACGCAGACCAACAATAGAGTTTAAAATAGCAATAGTCATAAATTGGATTAATTCCTTCAATTAGGATAAAATCCAAAATTAGAGAATTATTCCGTTTGCTTCAAAGAAGGTTCAATCATTTTTTTCCAGCAGAGATTGCGAGCGAATTTTTCAGATTGATTCCTAAAGTAGAAAACCTGATCATTGCCCGCGTAATCGTAGCCCGGCTTGGCAATACAAAAGTGGTACGTCTGGTTTCCGTAGGTCACCTGATAAATTGAGAAAGAAGGATCACGCTGAATAAGCTCAACAATGGCATTCACATAGTAATTGTTAGCCAAATCATAAAGTTCTTTACGTGTACTGCTCATAGTACTTAAAATTAATAAATTAGTCTTTAGATCAGAACTCTATGTGTAACGCGACCAGTTTGACCAAGTTAAAAGAAGAAATTGTAAAGGCTTCTAAACGAAAGTTTGTTTATCCAGAAGTATATGAGCCTTACTATCATATCAATGGGTTTGGAGATAAGCTTTTGCATATTATACCTCAAGATGATGCAAAACGCATATGGCCGGCCGACTGGAAAATAATTCCTGATTTTCATAAGGGAGCACCTGCAGATTTTAAATACAATACACTCAATGCGCGAAGTGAAGATATTTTTACCAGCAACACTTACAAGAATAGTGCTGTTTCCGGGAGATGCTTAATCTTGGCTGATGGCTTCTTTGAGCCGCATACCTACGTAAAACCCGGTACGAAAACTGAAAAGAAGCAGCCCTATTATATCACGCTGCCGGGGCAGAAATTATTCTACTTTGCGGGTCTTTTTAATAAAATTGAAGAAGACCTGTACACTGTTACGATCCTAACTCTTGATGCCAATGAAACAATGGCTAAGATTCATAATGCTAAGAAGCGCATGCCGTTGATCTTGGACGAACAGTTCCAAGAGCATTGGATAGATCCTGACTTGAACGAAAATCAAATCAAGGAATTAATCAATGTAAGTTTCACTAATGAAGCATTGAAGTATCATCCGGTAAGCAATGCTATTTACAAACGAGGTGTAGATACTAACACCCAAGATATTCTTAAAGCAGTACCCGCAATTGATCCAGAAATGGATGAATCGACCCCTACCTTATTTTAAGTAGTAGTTAGAATATCAACTGACTGATCCATACTTTTAGACCTTTCAACTGAGTATTTTGATGCATTGAAATGCTAGAGGCCTATATTGGGCTCAATGATTTTTTTCCAACACAAATTACGGGCAAAAGTTTCTGAATGGTTATTGAAATAAAAAATAGGCGCCTTGCCTATATAGCTATGCTCGCGATTGGCGATGCAAAATGTATAGCGATTTGTGAGCATGCCCCAAAAATTAGGACAGTAATTTAAGTTCCAAAATAACTTTAAATTTACTGTATTATGACACGAAGAAAGTTTACACCCAAGTTCAAAACCAAAGTGGTTTTAGAAGCTCTTAAAGAG
>Ga0208180_1000626_pt1 | contig 28190 bp, 27 predicted proteins | sample MalvireepMed_s16_FD_184241 | JGI IMG/M metagenome (GOLD analysis project Ga0208180, IMG submission 184241) | Marine viral communities from the Global Malaspina Expedition - Malaspina viral metaG DeepMed_s16 (SPAdes) (version 2) | ecosystem: Environmental > Aquatic > Marine > Oceanic | place...
CAAAGTAGCGGTGGGTCAGGAAGCTCTGTTGACATTGACCAATGTGCAAGTGGCTGTTAATACTTTTATTTGCTACTAATGCCTACTCCGAGATAGGAGAAATATCAGAACTTAGGGGTAATGGAGAAATCCTAAGACAAACAGGGGGAGACAAACTTCTTGCAGAACTCGCTTTGGACATTCTTTCTTATGATAGCGTGTTTACTGGTAATGGGCGCATCGCTATACAATTTGTTGATGCGTCTATTATAAAGCTGACAGAGCATTCTAAGATCGTTATAGACGAATACATATACGACCCCGACCCAACTAAAAGTAAGTTAGCTTTAAACATGGCGAGCGGGACGGCTCGTTTTATAACAGGTGCACTAGGAAAGATAGATAAAAGAAACATTTCTATTCGCACTCCATCCGCCAACATCGCTATTCGTGGAACTGATTTCACTACCACTGTAGATGAATTGGGAAGATCTTTAGTTATTTTATTGCCCGATGCAGACGGGACCACCTCTGGAGAAATAGCAGTAGAAACATGGTCAGGAACAGAGATACTTAATAGACCTTTTCAAGCTACGATGGTTTCTACCTTTGAATCACAGCCTACTAGAGCAGTTGTTTTAGGTAATCTTACATTAGGTTTAATAGATAATATGCTAATTGTTAGTCAACCCCCAGAGGTAGTAGAAGCAGTAGAAGAACAACAAGCAGATTCTAAAACAGAACTTGACAAAGACTTCTTTGAAGAAGGAAACGATTTAGAGAAAGACTACTTAGAGGAAGAGGAAGAAATCTCTAGACTAGATATAGACTTATTAAGCTTTGATTTTCTAGTGGATTTATTAGCCATAGTGGAAACAGGTTCTAGAAAGAAAACTGAATCAGGGGGAGAACTAGACGGGATTGAATTAATGGGGCTTGTTCCAGGATTTGATCCAGTGTATCAAACATACTCTTTTGTAGAGGGGGAATACTTATACTTAGTTCATCACGGCAGCAATACATTTGATATTGCGTTAGATAAATACGCAGCAACTTATTTAAATATAAATACGGCTGGTGTTATAATGGAGATAGAGGTAAATGGTGCGGGCGACAATACTATTATTATTTTTCAGTCTCCTTAGTGGTAGTCTGTTAGCGGGGGATAATGTGATAACCCTGCAAACGAAAGGCAGTGGTTCAACCATAACGATTAAACAGGCGGGCAACAGCAACACTACAGGAGTCTATTGTGGCTTGGGTAGTTTTGATAATTCTTTATTAAACACGCATACTTGCGACAACGCCACTATTACCGCCAATGTGACAGGCAACTCCAACATTGTTTATTCACAGTCTGTTTGGTCTAACCATACGGGGCAAAGTTGGATAACCACTGTTGACGGCAACGATAACTACGCCGTTATAGATATGGACGAAGACGACAACACCTCTAGAATTACACAAACAGGCGATGATAATCAAGCGTGGATATTGGGTTCGGGCGATGACAACGTATATAAAATAGAACAGCTAGGCGATGATTACTACGCCAAAATCTATGCGTTTGGAGATGATGCCGATACTTGGATAACCCAAGAGGGTACGGGGGACCATAACGCTTACGTGCTTAATTATCCAGGGGGTGATAATAATTCAACCAGACTAATCCAGAAAGGTTCAGGCAATAAAGACGCAGACATATTCTTTTACAGTGGAGCTGATGACAATGACGTTACTTTAACGCAACAAGGGAACGGAGCGCACGGTTCAAATATGAAGTTCTATACAGATGATTACGATGTAACGGTGGTTCAAAAGGGTGCCACTAATAAATCCTATATTGCTACGTTTAATTGCAGTAGTAATTGCGATAAAACCATAACCATAATGCAACAAGATTGATAAAGAAAAGTCTTCCTTTACTGTTACTGTTGGGTGTTCTAGGAACACCTTTACTATTTCAAGTAGTTCCTTTAGAAATTATAAAGCTCAAAGTTTTTGACGCTTATGTGCCTGAGAAGGAACCCTCAGGTTATTTCTCTATCCTTAATATAACTGAAGAGGACATTGCACGTGAAGGCGGCTACCCTCTACCTAGACAACGGTTAGCGGAAATACAGGTTGACTTATTAAACAATGGAGCGATTGGAGTTGGCTGGGTTATGGCTTTCCCACAGCCCGATAGGCTTGGTGGAGATCCCGTATTTGCAGAGACACTAGCCTATGCTCCCAGCGTCTTGGCGATGTTTGAAAACGATAGCGGAGACTACCCACCGACCACAGGCACGGTCATTATGGGAGAAGACCGTGGAGGAATAGACGCAGAAGGAGTTGTTCAAAACATTGATATGCTTAAACAGAACGCCAATCAAGGGATTGCTGTCGCTAGAACAGAGGTGGATTCTTTAGTAAGGCGTTTACCTTTATTACTAAGAACCCCTGATGGGTGGGTTCCTGCTTACGGCACGGAAGTATTAAAAATACTAGCGGGGGCTGACACTTATTTAATTAAAACCAATGAAAACGGTGTAGAAGAAATACGGGTGAGGGGCTTAAACCCCGTGCCTGTTGATTCATTAGGGCGTAAGTGGATCAGTTGGGTCGATACACCGCAAACAGACCTACAGGAAATGCAGGTCAAAGATAAGTTTGTCTTTGTAGGCTTTACGGCTAAAGGCATAATGCCTCAATTAGCCACCCCTGCTGCTTTAATGGAACCTCACAAAATACAAGCGGCACTGGCAGAAAGTATCTTAATCGAAGGGAGTCCTTACGTCCCTGACTATGCCCTAGCCTTAGAGTTGGGTATTTTTACCCTCTCAGTGCTGTTTATTTGGCTCCTACTGCACGTTTTTGGGATTACGTGGGGGGTAGTCTTATTTATGGCTACTATGGCGTCTACGGCGTTTTACGGCTATTGGACAATTCAACAGGGGTTATTAATCGACGTAACGTGGGCTTTAATCTCTCAATTTATAACGGGTGCTACGGCTTTTTACTTACGCTTTAGAGAACAATACAAGTTACGACAGCAAATTAAGAAGCAGTTTGAACACTATTTAGACCCTCGTCAAGTAAAAAGATTACAAGATAACCCTGACCTTTTAGCTTTAACAGGGGAGCGTAAGTACGCAACCTTCTTATTCACTGACGTGAGAGGGTTTACTTCCATGTCAGAAAAGCTAGACCCTACGGAAGTAACTGAAATTATTAACGTCGTACTAACCCAGCAAGTAGAGGCAGTACAAAAGTACGGGGGCATGGTAGATAAGTTTATTGGGGATGCGATGATGGCGGTGTTTAATGCGCCCTTGGACCAGGAGCATCATGAAGAAGAGGCAATTAACGCGGGTATACAAATCATCCATAATATGCAAAAAGCGAATGAAGAATTAGAACGGAGGGGAATTGAAGAACGAATTAAAATTGGGATTGGAATTAACTCTGGTTACGCGGTAATTGGGAACATGGGTAGTGATACACGGTTTGATTATTCTTGCATCGGGGACAGTGTAAATCTCGCCGCCCGCCTTGAATCTAGTACCAAGACCGTGGGGAAAGATTTACTAATTGGGGAATCTACAAAAGAACGCTCAAAACGTAGCTTAATTAAGTTAGAACCCATAGAAGTAAAAGGGAAAGAAAAGTTAATTAATCTATACACAATTAATGATTCTGCAGTATAATCGATCAATCAGCTTTTCGCTGCAGCCTTCGGGAAAGGCTCTAACCCGCAATTTCGTTGATTATAACGCTGGAGAAATAAATGGCACGTAAGAAAAAGGGTGGAAAGTGGATTAAAAAAGCCATCAAACGCCCAGGAGCTTTTAAGAAGAAGGCTAAGAAAGCTGGTATGTCAACCAGTGCTTATTCTACTAAGGTCTTAAAGAAAGGTTCTAAAGCCTCAACCCGTACCAAGCGACAAGCTGCTCTGGCTAAAACATTAGGAAAAATGCGTAAGAAAAAGAGGAAGAAAAAGTAATGGCATTACCATGGAAACAAATCTTTAAGATAGGATCACAAGTGCTAGGCTCTATAGCTGGAGCTAAATCAGCATTTGGGGATCAAGGTGGAGGAGTAGGTGGAGCTACTTCTGCACAAACACAAGGGGGACAAACAGGACTGCAGTATCAAGACGTGGGTGGCACAGAGGTTACTCCGTTTGAGTATGAAGAATTATTAAATCGGTTACAAGAAGAAGACGAACAAAGAGAAATAGCAGAAGCCATGGCACTAGCCCAACAACAAGGTTTATGGAGTGGTGGAATTATAGGTTTAATGCAGGGCGGTCCCTTGTACGCGAACGAAGGATCTCCTCTTTCCCCAGCAGAGTTAGAAAAATGGATAGGTGAAAAACCCTCTCGTATGAAACCCATGAGTTTACCCCCAGATCCAGAAATTACAACGTTTGTAACGAGAGGTGCACACACGGAATCTGACGAGGATGTTCCAGAAATTGTAGTAGAAGAAGCACAAGTTACTCCTGGGACAACTATAGAAGATTTAAAAGCAGATTTAGCACAAATAGCAAAACAACAAGATATGAGGGATACATTTGAAACGGTAGATGATTTAATCGAAATCATAGGTAAAATGAGAAATCCCCAAAAATCTACTATATCACCCCGTAAATCAGTAACTCCTTTACCTGGAGGGGGTCTCGGTAAGCGACAAGCCCCGTACCCACAACCTAAAGGCTCAGGCATCACGCCCTTTATGTTTCAACCCGCAGCAGGCGGTGGAGCTTTAGGCAGGTCCATGTTTGCACAAAACTACATGCCGCATGGGGGAGCGATGCGCGGTCCTGGGGGTCCAAAAGATGATTTAATACCCGTGATGGCGAGCGATGGAGAGTATATGCTCTCAAAAGCCGCCGTCGATCAGGCGGGCGGAGGCAATCACCGTAAAGGGATTGCCCGTTTAGAACAATTTAATCAATTAGGAAATAGAAGATATGGCTGATAGATCAGTACGCGAATTTAGCACACAAGCCCCCGCAGGGTATGTGGGTGACTTTTTACGGGGCGGGATTTTCCCTTACGCTCAGCGTTTTTTACACGGGCAGTTTGCCAATATGGGAGCCCCCGATAGTAGTCCCTATACCTACACGGGACGACGGGTAGCGGAGTTTGATCCCAGAGAAAAGTACGGCATGGAAATGTCGGATGCGGCAATTGGTAGTTACCAACCTTACTTAGGGGCACAAGCGGGAATGATAGACCGAGCGGCTAGTTATCTAGATCCCACAGGGTACAAAGACTATATGTCACCCTACACTGACGAAGTAATCGACAGGACTATGGGTGATATGCGTGAGCAAATTGATTTACAAAAAGGTGCTGCCCGAGACCGTGCGGTCAGCTCAGGAGCTTTTGGCGGTAGCCGTGGCAGAATAGCAGAAGGCGAAATTGAACGGGGAGGGTTACGGTCCATGGGAGACATAGCCGCAGGTTTACGCGAAAGAGGCTTTGGACAAGCGCAAAAGCAAGCCTTTCAAGCGGCAGGTGGTTTTGGTAACTTAGGTAATATGTACGGTGGCATGGCGAGTATGCTACCGCAGTTACAAACAGGAGATATTAATCGTACCATGGGAATGGGCGGTTTAGGTAGAGGAAGAGGTCAATCGCTCGACGATCTGGCTTATCAAAACTTTGTCGGACAATACAACCTACCGATGCAAACACTCGGTAACGTAGGCGCATTAACCGCGTCCCTTGGACCAATGGCGGGTGGTTATGGCTACGCGGGGCAAGGCATGCCTACTGAGTTTCCAGGTGGCAGTGCTTATCAACCTAGCACAGGTGGTATTGGTACCCCTGGCGCAGGCAGTTATCAACCTTATCCAGGAAGTGGGTTAGGTGGGGGTGCGCCTACAGGTTATGGAGTTTCTACAGGCGGCTATAATTACAACACTTACGGGTCTAATATGCCGATTGCTCATGCTCGTAACGGCGGCGGCATCGGGAGCCTAAAGTACCGTGGCTAACGGACTAATGGGCTTTCCCCAATTTGCCCCTGGTGACAAAGGCGGCTTAATCCCCCAATTGCAAATGCCCCAAACTCGCATGAGTTTTCCCACCCCTAGAGGTGGCGGTGGAGGTAGAGCAAAAGTACCTGCTGCTGCTTATTTAGCTCCCTATTTAGTCTCAGGAGGACTTGGAGCTTTATTAGATCGACAACAACCTACGGTGGATGAACAAATAGAGGAGGGTTATTATACAGATCGATATCCTGATGAAGAAACCAGAGACATTGCTATATTGGCAGATCGATTACACGGAGTAGACCCGAAACAAGAAAAAGGATTCAAGGGATTTTTAAAAGAAGCTGCCCCTGTCTTGGCGGATGTGTTGGCAGGAGCCGCTTTTGGAGAAGAAGGGGGAGCCCAATACGGAGCAACTGCCTCGAGCATACGTCAAGCTAAGAAGTTAGACGAAACACAGACAGCTGCTCGTAAACAAGCCTTTATAGCTGATAAATTAGCGGGAGAGGCTGTTGATCACTTTAATGTGATGGAAACAGGAGCCGCCCGAGTGGGGGTAAACGATAAAAGAATTGCTCGAACTTATGCGAACGATCCAACGCTATGGATCCCTGCCTCTCCAGCAGAAATTGAGGCAGGCTTAGCTAATGAAGACGGCTATCGAAAACCAAAACCTGATGAAAATTGGATCCGAATAGCGATGCCTGGAGAAGGTGGAACAGATCCTGGGGCAGCTTATTTTGACGCAAACTTAAAATCTTTAGATGAAAAAGGCGATGCCAGAGGGTTGATCGACTCTTCTGTGGTAAAAGTTATTACGGTGGCTTCCCCTGTATTGGATCAAGCGGCAGAAGAAGCTACTACAAGTAAAATTTCCTCACAGTCTTTAGCTAGTGGTGTTGTAAAATTGGCTAATGATGTAAGGGTTAATATAGACGGTGCAGCAAGAGCATTGGGTTTTGACGATGGAGACAGTGCTTGGGCAATGGATAAACAGGGAGGTTCAGACGGAAGGATAGGGAGCGGTGCGTCTTCTCGAAATTTATTTAGTAAACTCCATGAATTATCTGGACAACAACAAATAGACGCTCTAAATAACTGGGTAGAAACGGCTGATTTGACCGATGATGAAAGAAAGATGTTCAAAACAAAGTTTTTACAGGACGTTTCTTTAAGAAATGTTAGACAAAAAGCCGCCCTATTACAACTTGCCTATCTAGCCGCCGCCGCCAACGGTCAAACAGGAAGAACGTTATCGGATAAAGATTTAGCGTTTCATTTACAAATGGTGGGGTATGGGTCAACACAAGACCCTGCCGTATTACACGATAATTTAATAAGGTTTATAGATGTGATGGTAGATGCTACGGATAATGAAACACAAGTACAAATTAATCCAAACAGTTTTCGTAAATATCCTTTAGATAGCCCTGAATTAGGTAATATGTATAAAAGTACGTTGGGTCAATGGTGGACACCAGAGGATGAAGAGAATTGGACAACGGATCCAATGAAATACACCTATAGAAACTTTTATAATAGGTATGGAAATATTAAAAGAATAGATCAGTATTCTCAAAGAAAATATTTGCTAAATCCCGAAGAAGCTCGAGTGGGATTTGATATTTATTTTCCTGGTCGGTATAAAACTGGCACTGGCACTGGCACTGGCACTGGCACTGGCACTGGCGGTATTTTTGAGGGATTAGAAGAGATTGAACTAGACCCAGGATCCATCTAAAATGCCAACCTTAGACGAAGCTATTGCACTAAAAGTTGAAGAACTTAAAGGAAAGCCTGTGCGGGTGGGACAAGATATTCCCAACCCAAACATAACGTATGGTAGTTTATACGGGGATGAAGAACTTAAAATAGCTGTCTTAAAAGCCTCACCCATACTTCAACAACAAGTTAGGGGGATCAAAGGAGATGAAGCCGTAGACGCAGAGATACGTCGTTTTGATGAAGAAATAAAACCTAGAAGAACAAGTCGATATCTTAGACCTTCTCTGAATTTAACTGAGGAAGAATTAGCTCCTTCTTATGCGCAAGCAATGAAAAACTTTAGAGAAACTGAACGGGCTCAAGCCCGAGCTAGAGAAAGTGGGTACATTAGAGGAAACTTACCTGAAAGTTATCTGGTGCCAAGAACCCCATTTAGACCGTTTGGATTAGACACAGCTATGCGACAACAAGAAAGAGGGTTTGATCCTAGAAAAGAAATAGATTTTGAAGGCGTTTTACAATTCAAATCTGCGTTAGCGGGCTTAGGACCTCGTTGGTATACACCTGAAGATTTGAACTACACTAAACAATATTTAGGAACCAGTAGTGAAGCACGAAAAGAAAATCCCGATATTAGAGGAAAATTTGCGGAGCGTCTTCCAGGAACTTTTGCTTGGGTAAACCCAAGAAATACAGACGACGGGATAGCTTATTTTGAAGAGGGAAAAGAACCTGTTCTATTTGACTCTGCTTTTATAAATGGTACTGATTTCTTAGAAGTTGCTCTACAAGAAACACCCCTCGTAGCTAGTGAAATTTTAATAGGGGTTAAAGGATTAAATAAGTTTGATGAATTTTTAAAAGCCATTCCTGGTGACAAAGGCTGGGTTGGGAGAGCTTTAGAAAATGTGGCAGGGAACGCTGTTTTGTCTGCGGGTCCTGCAGGTGTAGAATTTACAAGATTAGTTTTAGGAACAGCTACGGGTGTTCACGATAGAGATGTAGTAGAAATGTTAAAAGATTCAGGACTAATATTCTTTTTTTCTTATCTAGGAAATCAAGGTATTGACATAGCTTTAAATGGAATTCCTAAACTTTATCGAGGCATAACAGGTAGAGACGTAAGTGCAAGTCAAATAAATGAAATAAAGGAAGCTATCAAAAGACAACAAGCCAGCAAAGAAGGTAAAAAAGTTAAAACATTAGCGGGAACTGATGAACCCGTTTCTTTATTGGAGATAGATGAAGCAATAGAAGAATTAAGTACAGAAATAGGTCAACAAATTCCTAAATATAACCCCACTTTAGCTCAGGGCTCAAAAGATGGCAGAATGGCGGATATAGAACGCCTTTTATTGCAAAACACAAGCGACCCCCGTTACGCTAAATTTTATGAGGAGTTAATGAAGGGTAATGAAGAAACGATACAACAATTTTTTAGGGCTTTATTTAACAACTTAGACGAAGACGTTACAGGACAAACCGTTGCAAGGGAATTAACTCAGTTATGGGGTCGTCAAGAGGCGGGTTTTATAAAGGACGGAGAAATGGTAATCGCGGATTTAATTCAAAGTTTAGATAATGTTAAAGCACTCGGTTCAGGCAAACCCGTTTTAGATGACGTATTAGATAAGCAAGCCTCCTCGAAACTATTTAATAGATTCACCACTCGTATAAACGAAACTGCCCGAACTTATAAAGAGACTTTAGCTACAACGGTAGACGATGAAATAACTAATTTAGGACTTCGTGATTTAACTTTCTCTGGTAGGAAGTTTAGAAATCAAATAGCGGACTTCTTTGAAGCAGGACAACCTTCAGGAAAGATGAACATCGGTCAGAAACAAATACAAAAAACATTTAATGAATTATTTCCTGAAGAAATGTTAGAACGGCTTACCCGATACAGTAAGGGAGATATAACGTTACCTGAACTGAATCAAATTAGAATGGAATTAAATTCTTTTGCCAGTTCACTAGACCCTAGTCAATTAGCGGAACGAAAAATCTTTAACTTAGTTAGAGAGTTACAGGACGGAATGGAAAACCAAATGTATAGTGTAATTAGAAACTCTAATATATCTAAAAGAGAGGCAGATCATTTAATAGACGTATTTAATGCCCAAAAATTTGGAACTGAATTAGCTAATAGTGAAATTATTATAGGGCTAGGAAGACAACAACCTGAATCCGTTATCAATTATTTATTTTCTACGGGGACTAAAGGAGCGCGTAAGAACACACGGGTTCGTGATTTTATGGACTTTTTAGAAAACACAAACAGCCAAGGTCAAATAGATTATATCCGTAACAGTACGATAGATTATATAAAGCGAAACTTTTTAGATATCGCAGAAGAAACTCCCTTTAACGCAGCTAAAGCCTATCAAACATTTCTAAGAGCGAACCGAGGAACTTTAAAAGAGATATTTCCAGAAGAACAATTTAAACAGGTGTATCAAACACCAAAGGCATTTCAGAAGAATATTATTGAACCTTTAGAAAAAATAAACCGAAAAATAGCAGTATTAGAAGCTCGTTATGGTGAGAGTAATCTCTTTAATATTGTCTCCCGAATATTAGCTACGGGAGAAAAAGCGAAAGCCTCTGGAGAACTTATTGATGATTTAGCTCTTATTGATGATCTTTTAGACTCAGCAACTCCTGCGGAAAGAATAATTTTAGAAAAACAGATAAGCGATGTTACGAAAAAATACATCATTACTAAAACTTCAGACGATGGACTATTTGACGTTAGAAAATTAAATCAACTTATGAACGAAGGGTTTGCACCTGGAGAGCTAGTGGGTCGAGATTTAAGTTTTGAAGGCGTTTACGGTAAATTACTTGGTAAAGACGCGGATAAATTTCTTGAAAGACTTGCCGTATTACGAGACATAGGGCTTAGACAGACTGAGGATTTAACCACCACGGCAGGAGCCCGCCGACAGATACAAGAGGAACTTACTGACCCTAAAATAAATTATTTAAAACGATTCCTTATTCCACCTTTAACACAATTTGGAAGAAGGGTTACAGCTGGTGAAAAATTAGTAGCAGAACGAAACTTACAATTTGTTAGCGATATTATGCGAGATGAAAAATTATTTAAGGCTTATGTAGATACCATTACGGGTAGAAAGAAAATGGTTAACTTTATAAAGTTATTACATACTTATAATAAAAATTACATGAACGATATTGCCAGTACCCTAGATTCCTATGACGAAGTAGAAAAGGAACAACGACCTACTAAAAAAGAATCAGAGAGGTGGCGACGTGCAGTGCCTCAATCTTTTGAAGAAATTTATGGAGCACAACGCTAATGCCCGCTAACATCAACTACGGAAATTTATACACTCTTTTAGCAAATGCTAATCGTAGTGCAGGGCGCATGAGTTATCATTCAGGAACTACTCCTGCCCAAATAAAAGATATGATAACTTTTATAGAACAGGGGATGAGTCCAGGTCAAGCTGCCACAATGGCCAGTCGAAATGTAAAACCTCAAGTCCAGCCTGTACAAGAACAACCCGTAGAACAGACTACTTCTACACCCTTTATAGATGTTAATGCCGACCCCTATTTTGGTGAAAAACAACCTACTGTATCTAAAGACGCTACAGAATCAACTTTACCAGACATTCAACCTGTAACAACAACTGAAGAAAAAACCACCTATGACCCAATGAACACGGGCGCAACGGCAGCAGAAATTCAAAAATATGATTTTAATGATCCTGACCGTATTGCGCGTATAGAGGCTATGTTTCCTTCTGACGAGACTCCTGCTTATATAGAAGAAACTCCTGCTTATGAAACTTTAATAGAGAACCAACCCTTTATTGAAGACACCCCTGCGTATGTTGAAGACACCCCTGCGTATGTTGAAGACACCCCTGCTTATATTGATATCGCTGGAGATCCTTATGCGGGCGAGAAACAACCTACTGTATCTTCAGAAGCAACAGAATCAACTTTACCAGACATTCAACCTGTAACAACTGTTGAAGAAACTCCTGCTTATGTTGAAGAGGCTCCTGCTTATGTTGAAGAGGCTCCTGCTTATATAGAAGAAACTCCTGCTTATATAGAAGAAACTCCTGCTTATGTTGAAGCAGCTCCTGCTTATGAAACTTTAGTACAGAACCAACCCTTTATAGATATTAATAATCCAAATCCCTACGCAGGAGGAGAAGCTCAACCCACAGTTGCGGACCGAGCAGGTGGAATCAGTGAAGTGGTAGATGATACGGGGATTATGAGCGATGATGCAGGGATTATGAGCTTAGCTAACGACGCCATTACTAAACGTAAAGAAGCTAATGACGCCGTGGCTAGTGCCACCAATTCCTATGAAGCAGATGTTGCCGAGTTTAAAGATATAGAAGCTAAAGACGCGGAAGCTAAGGTAACCGCCGCATTTGATGCAGGAATAGGTAGTTTTGGAGCTGCTACAGCTGCCAAAGGTGACGCCCCTGTTATGCCAAGTGCCTCTGGAGATATTTCAGGAGGAGGCGCAGGGATAGACTATTTACCTAGTTCTCCCCAACCAATAACTAAGGTTGGTACGGCTTCTACAACTGGAAGATCACGCTACGACCCCGTTAATAATTGGGGAGAACCAGAATTTGAAGCCTATATACCTGAAAGTGAAATTATTAAGCCTGAAGATTTTACTACGGCGGAAAAGTCTCCTTTTATGGATGACAATCCATATAACAATGTTTTTGAAGCTCCTGGGGCAAACGTAACAGCTAATGTAGGTGCAGGCGCAGGTAGTGATGCTCGTGTTGATTACGCACCTGTTAATAACCCATTTGAACCCGTGGAAGTAGCCTATGATTCTACTCGCGACCAAATCATTGACCCGAACGCCCCTGATCCAAGAATAGGTTGGTGGGATGACCCTAACGCACCTGGACCTGATCCCAAGTTCTGGGATCCTAACACGGGAACTTATGGACCTCCTCCTGACGACGAAGTAGTGGGGATACCCGCTCTTCCTGACCCTGTCCCAACACCTAGACCTCCACCGCCAGAGGATCTTTCCCCTATGAACCGTTTAATTTATTACCAAACAGGTATGTTTGGGGGACAACCTCAGGGAGGCTATCAACCCTATGAGCAATACTCTACGGCACCGTATACACGCCCTATGTCCGTTTCTCAATTTGGGGCGGCACCAGGAATGCCTAAACCTGTTGAAGCAAACCAAGGAAGATATATAAACCAACAACCGACTCGGAATTTAAAGAAATTATTTAACAACCCTCTTGATCAAGGGTTAGCAAAGTTGCCTGTAACAGGACAAAACGATACACTAACTCAAATATTTCAAGCGGGATTTAGACCAAGGAGATAAAAATGCCAGGAATAGAAGATTTAACAAACATAATGGTAGAAGGGGGTCGAAACGATATCCCTGGAGGTCCACCACCCCCTATGGGTGGTCCTCCTATGGGTGGTCCCCCTATGGGTGGTCCAGCACCATTACCAACAGGCGATCCCGCCGCAATGGAATCCCTCATGGCGAACGCAGATATGTTAGGTGCGGGTACAGAACGCCCACCGATGGAAGGAGGAGGCGGCATAGAGCAAGACGCCATGGCATTAGCTGATGCGGTAGTCGGTAGAGCCCAAGGTGATATTGGGGCGGCTGTAGCTATCCTAGACGGGGCTAAAGAACTGTTGTTAGGCAGTGAACAACCCATGATGGCGGCAGAAGGAATGCCTTTAACTCAAGCGGGGCAAAGCGAACTAGATACCCGTATGCACAAGATTAGGGATTACGAAGATTACGATCAAGATAATTCTGTAACGGCTGAAGAAGCCATGCGAAGACTACAAGAGTTTAGATCTTAACTAATCCAGTCTTTCCACTTGTCATCGCCCAAGACTTCTTGAGCTAAGTCCAACTTATTACGCAGAGCTTTCACGATCTTTTCGTCCACGGTTTTAGGCGAGACTAAATCAATATAAGTAACTTTGTTTACCTGTCCAATACGGTGTGCCCTGTCCTCTGACTGTAAACGCTTTTCTAAGTCGTAGTTGTTGCTGTAGTAGATCACATTACTGGCGGCGTGTAACGTAATGCCGTACCCACCTGTCTGTACATTACTGACGAGGTACTGTAACTTAGAGTTCGGATCCTGGAAGCGATCAATAATAGGCTGACGCTCATCTTCAGGTGTACCCCCGTAATAAGTTGCCACACTGTCTGCCCCAGTGGTGTCCTGCAAGGTACGAGTGATACGTTTGATATCGTACTGATAGTTTGCCCAGATAATAGTCTTGCCCTGTAGTTCTTCTAAGACGTTCAAGAGTTCGTTGGTGCGGTTGTTCTTAATCTCCACTTCCATGCCCTTGTCGTGCTTTACGAACCCACAGACCACTTGGTGTAGTCTAAGGATTTGAGTTAACACGGAAGTTACACTAACAATCTCGTGGGACGCCAATTCTGCGATAGCATAGTCCTTAATTTCTTTATAAACTTTTCTCTGTTCAGGGGTGAGTTCCACTTCCCTACGTTTATAGACCTTATCGGGTAAATCTAAACAGGCTTTTTTCAACACCCTGTAGGAGAATTCCCCGACCTTAGCGGTCAGTTCTTCTATATTCTGGTACCCCACTACCTGTCGGAACGTTCTGTGTCCCAGATTGCGATTAATTAACTGCGCGTACCTATTTTGAAACGTATAGTAAGAGGCATGCCCCAATAGCTGTGGAGAAAGGAACTCCGCTTGACTATATAAGTCGAGTGGCGACTGGGTTACGGGGAATCCTGTTAGGATTCTACGGAACTTAGTATTAATAGCGAGTTTAACAAGATTCTTGGTACGTTGTGCCTTGGGGTTTTTAATCGTAGTAGACTCATCCACCGCGAGTAACGCATTATGTGCTAGAAGAAACTTCTCGACAAACGCAACCCCCTTCTTAGTGCTAAACGCTTCCACGTTTATTACCAGGATTTTCAGTTCGTCTAATACTTCAAAGAGTTTTAATAGCTGTTGCTTCTGCTTCTTAGTTGGTGCGGGATTCCATACCCCCACGTGCCGTAGCACATGGTCAGGCATATGAATAGGGATCTCTCGTTCCGACCAGTTCTTATACACCCCTTTGGGTGCCACAATAACTGCCGCATTAATAGCCCCGCGATCATATAGAACGGCTATATTATCTATAAGGACTTTAGATTTGCCTGTCCCCATTTCCATGAAGTAAGCATACTCCTGCTTATTCCATGATCTTTTTAGAGCCTCTAACTGATGTTCATAAGGCTCCGTTTTGAATTTATATTTCATAACGAACTTTCTAATTTCTAATCCGAATTATATATTACAAAATTATATAAAATATAGCCCAAACTAAAAGATTTCTCGTGCCCTCTAATAGAATTAGCTGTTTCTAATAGGTTTTCTTTGAAAACTAATAGACTGTAACCCTCTTAAACACTAGGTTTTTTCTAAAATCTATTAGATTATTAGAGTTATTAGTAATTCTTGAAAAATATTTTTATTTTTTAAATTAATTTTCTAAAAGATATAACTAATATCCCTTTACTTTGACGTTATAATTTAGTATCTTATATTACCTAGAAATTAGAAAGGAGAAAAATGACAGTATATGTTGTACAGGAAGTACCAGGACGTAACATAGCTTCCGCCCGTCAGTATGGAGACTTTGAGGTTTTACTACCTTCTAATACTAATATAATGCTTAGTGCGGCTCCGTCTGTCCGTAGAATGAAAAAGATTCTGCAGGACTATAAGGAGGAGGACTATTTATTATTGATTGGTGATCCAGCCGCTATTGGTGTAGCTTGCTCGATTGCCGCTTTATATAATCGAGGTCGATATAAGATTCTTAAATGGGACCGACAGGAAGGACTTTATTATCCCGTCGATATCGATCTTCATCAGAAAGGAGAATTATGACTGAAGAAAAACCAACGTTTGAAGAGTTAGTCGGAGAAGAAGGTGTCCAAGAATGGGGCAACGATGTCTCTGATGGCGAACTCTCGTTAGTTTCTGCCTTAGCCAATAAACAGTTGGAACTTGCCAAAGAATTGGGAGAGTTAGAAAGTGCTGTAAAAGCTAAGAAAGAAGAATTACGTTTAACTTCGGAGCAAGAGTTACCTGACGCTATGCAAGCCGCAGGATTAACCCAGATAAAACTTAGTACGGGTGAGAATATCACTATAAGTGAGTTTTATAACGCTCATATATCGAAGGCAAACCAACAAATTGCGTATAGTTGGTTGTTAGATAACGGACACCAAGACTTAATTAAGAACGAAGTTCTACTTAAGTTTGGTCGTGAAGAGACTGCAGTAGTGGATGAAACCGTTGCGGCTTTAAAGTCTCGAGGTCTAGCACCCGAAATACGTCAGAGCATTCACCCAAGTACGTTAAAGGCTTTTGTTAAAGAGCGATTAACTACGGGGAATGATATTCCAACCGAGCCCTTTGGAGTCTATATAGGCACTAAAGCAATTATTAAGAAGGATTAATTATGGCAGAACAAAAAACAGAAACGAAACTAGCTACTCCCAAGGAGACCGCCGTAGCTACTTTTGATGATACTTTATTATCAGGCGGAACAGGACTGGAAGAAACCACTACGGAAGACTTCGCAATACCTTTTATAAGGGTACTGCAAAGCAACTCTCCCCAAGTTAATAAACAACAAGGAGACTATGTAGAGGGGGCTGAAGTAGGGAAACTTTTTAACACCGTTACTAACGAAGTTTATGACGGTCAGAAAGGTATTACCGTAGTTCCTTGTGCTTATGTGAAGAAATTCATAGAGTGGATTCCTAGAGAAAAGGGTGGAGGGTTGGTAGACGCTTCACATGACGCTTCTATTCTTAAATCCTGTACTAGAGACGATGAAACTAGAAAGTTTTATACAGCAGAAGGGAATGAGATTGTAGAAACAGCACAGTTCTTTGTCTTAGTATTAGAACCCGAACCACAGCAAGCGGTATTAACATTTACTTCTACACAATTAGGTGTATCTAGGAAATGGTTAACCATGCTTAGAATGGCTAGGGTACAGAATAGCAAAGGCGAGTCAGTATCGGCTCCTATGTTTGCGTACAACTATCGTTTAACCACGACTTCTTTATCTAATGAGAAGGGTTCGTGGAATGGCTATAGCGTGAACCAGGAAGAACCAACCGAGTTGGCAGTAGCTAAGGTAGCTAAGGAGTTCATGAGTGCTGCAAGATCAGGTGATGTTCAAGTTAAAGAAGAACAACAACGTGATGCTGCAAAAGCGAAACCAGAAGGTGATGCACCGTTCTAATATAAGGGAGAGTATCTATGTCGTTAGCAGAGGAATTTGCTACACGCTTCGCAGGCTTACGCCATGCGTATGGAACCTTCACCGCTACTAATGAATCACGAGAAGATGGCAAGGCAAGTGGTAAAAACGTTACCATATCTAAGGAACTATCCGATAAGGATCTTTTAAAGTTATGGGAAAACCACTTGTCGGGGGAACAAAGCGTTGGAATTGTCCCTATAGACGAGAACAACGCCTGTATGTGGGGAGCGATTGATGTCGATGAATATCAATTGGATCTCAAAGGGTTAGCTAAGAAATTAGCCAAACATAAACTCCCTCTTGTTGTCTGTCGTAGTAAAAGCGGTGGGGCTCACGTATATTTATTTATAGCGGAGCCAGTACCAGCATCTTTATTACAAAGGAAGCTACGACAATTGGCTGCATCTATCGGTTATGGACAAGCCGAAATCTTTCCTAAACAAACCCAACTCTTATTAGAGCGAGGGGATAGAGGCAGTACGTTGAACATGCCGTACTTTGGGGGTGAAAACTCCACACGCTATGCCTATGGTAAAGGCGGCGAGGCACTCACACCTACTGAATTTTTAGAGCAAGCTACTAAGATTACTTTAACGGCATCTGAGTTAGAGAAACTAGAAGCGAGTCCTTTAACTGAAGAAGTAGACTGGTTAGACCAAGGACCTCCTTGTATTCAACACTTAGTAGTACAGGGCTTTCCTAAAGGTACACGTAACTCAGGCTTGTTTAACGTGGGTGTTTTTCTAAGAAAGAAGTACCCTGATGATTGGGAGAAGCGTTTAGAAGATGTAAACATGCAGTACATGCAACCCCCACTAGGGGCACAAGAAGTGTTAACCATTGGTAAACAATTAAAGCGTAAGGATTACTTCTACCGTTGTAATGACCAACCAATAGCGAGCCATTGTAATAGCCCTCTCTGCCGTACACGAAAGCACGGGATAGGTGCTAATGGAGGCACTCCGTTGTTCAGTAACCTAACTAAACAGGACAGTGAACCGCCTATCTGGTTCTTAGACGTAGAGGGCGGACGCTTAGAACTAGAGACCGATGACCTATTAAACCAGAACCGTTTTCAACGTAAGTGTATGGATGCCCTAAATAAAATACCACCCAAGGTCAAGGAAAATGTGTGGCGACAGATTATCCAACAGCTATTGGACAGTTTAACCATAGTAGAAGTACCTAAAGAGTCCTCCACTGAAGGACACTTCTTAGAACTACTAGAGAACTTCTGCACCGAGCGACCTGCCCGTGAGCGAGATGAACTATTACTACATAAGCCTTGGACAGACGCAGGTAAAACCTATTTCCGTTTAGGCGATTTAATGGAACACTTACACCGTAATAACTTTAAAGAATACCAAAGAAATAAATTAACCTCTAAGCTAAAACAATTACATGGGGAACCCTTCTTCTTTAACATAAAAGGAAGAGGCGTGAACGTTTGGTTTATAGATGAATTTAAATCCCAGGATGAACCCCATGACCTACCTGATTTTGATGACAACCCACTATGAAGAAACTATATAAAGGTCTCATGAAAGACTACCACGATGTAATTACTGAGTGGGACGAACCTAACACCCGTATATTTAATGGCAACGAAGTAGTGGGGAGACCCACACGAGGCTTTGGCGATTCCAATTTTAATTATGCGGGTAAGTACATGAGACCCGAACCTTGGAACAGTCACCCCATTGTAAATTTAATAAAAGAAGAATCAGAAGCTTTTGTTTCTAAGGAACTAGGTAGAGAAATTAATTTTACATTTTGTCTCTGTGGTTTTTATTCTACAGAGGGAGAAGGGATCCCCCACCATTCAGACACGGTTCCAACCTATAAGGACGTGGTCTTTTCTATCTCTTTAGGGGCACCACGTATTATGGAATGGAAAACGTATTGGACGGCAGTTAAAGAAGGCAGTGATACCAGTCGTTTAGCTATCTGGGGTAGACAACCACGGTCAGAGAAACTATATGCTTTAGAACACGGAGACGCTTTATTATTTGATGGAATGTCTCAGATGTTTAGTACCCACGCCATTTTACCTTTCCCTAATGCAGGGGAACGCATTAACCTAACGTTCAGGACAGGTCTGTGACATTACCGAGCCATACCCAAATTATTCTTGGACCCCCAGGAACTGGAAAAACCAGTACCTTACTTGGATTAATTGAAGATGAACTAGAAAAAGGTACGGCTCCTGATCGCATAGGATTTTTTACTTTTACTAAGAAGGCAGTTAATGAAGGTAAGGAACGGGCAGTAATACGGTTTGACTTATCGAACCGTGATCTACCCTTTTTCCGTACGCTACACTCACTAGCCTTTAGGCAGTTAGGACTAACTCGAGAAAGCGTTATGGGACACGGAGACATCTTAGCCTTAAATGAGAAACTTAATCTAAGACTTAGTGGTAGAACCACTTCCGATGACGGTCATCTCTTTGGCATGACCCATGATGACCGCTTAGCTTTTATTGAGAACCTTGCCCGTATGCGTAACGTACCTTTAGAGGAACAGTGGCAAGAGGTAGACGATGCCGTAGGTTGGTTTGAACTAGAACGGTTTGCCAGAGGTCTAAAACTATTTAAGGAGGACAGGTTATTAGTAGACTACACCGACATGCTGCAACTCTTTTTAGAGAAAGGCGATGTTCCAAAACTAGACGCCATGTTTGTAGACGAAGCACAAGACCTATCTCCTTTGCAGTGGGCAGTCGTGCGTAAACTAGCTCAACACGCTGACCGAATCTATGTTGCGGGCGATGATGACCAAGCTATCTATAAGTGGGCAGGGGCTGATGTCGATTACTTAATACAAAATTCTAAGGGCGCAATAATATTACACCAATCTCACCGTGTGCCTGCTGCCGTGCATGAAGTAGCTAGTCAATGTATTGGACAAGTGCGTTCCCGTATTCATAAAACCTGGAACCCACGCAAAGAGGAGGGGTTAGTACGGTGGGAACCTACGATTGAATTAATTAACATGGAAGAAGGGGATTGGTTAGTCTTAGCACGTACTAATTATTTGTTAGAAGAGATCGATGAGTATTGTAGAAACCAAGGTTGGTTCTTTGAAGTGAAGGGTAGACCCAGTATTTCCGAAACCAAAGTGCGAGCGGTCCTTAATTGGGAACGATTGTGTAGGGGGTTTGACATATCGATGACCGACTGTGCAAACTTATTAAAATTCATTAAGGTACGTGACCCTAAGTCCCTCGATATTTTAGACTTTGACGTAAGCATCACGCACGAGGGACTTAAAAAGCACTTTCCCGACCTACCTGAAGGACATTGGTACGATGTTTTCAATTTACTAAGCGTAAAAGAGATCAGTTATATCCGTGCCATGCTTCGGCGAGGAGAAAAAATTACTAAGCAACCCAGGATTCGTCTATCGACCATCCACGCTGCCAAAGGTGGGGAGGCAACGAACGTAGTTTTATTAACCGACATTACTAAGCGAGTTTATAAAACATACCAAAACAACCCCGATGATGAAAACCGAGTCTTCTATGTAGGGCTCACCCGAACAAAGGAAAACTTATATTTAATTGAACCTAAAACAACACGCTGCTTTCAGTTATAAAGTTCTTTACTTTGTACCTAAAAGTAAAGGATAATAACGGGTAGTATTTTAGAAAGGAGAACTATGAATATATTCTATTTTGACAAGGATCCTTACGTTGCGGCTCAGGCTCAACCTGACAAGCTCGTAGTAAAAATGCCGCTAGAGACAGCACAGATGTTATGTACTGCTCATCGAGAGGTGGGGTGTACTGATTATGCAGAAGAAAATAACTTATATAAAAGCACTCATGTAAATCATCCTTGTGCCGTATGGGCTCGGGAAAACAAAGCTAATTATTCATGGCTATACGCACACTTTCTTGCATTAGGTAACGAATATAGTTATCGCTACGATAGAGTACACGCTAGTTTAGAAAAATTAGCAGACGCATTACTTTATTTACCAACAGGATTATGGGAAACCAGTAATAAACGAACTGAGATGCCCCAATGTATGCCCGATGAATATAAAAACGAAGACCCGACACTTGCTTATCGCAACTACGTTATGAACGAGAAGCATTACGCTAAGTGGGAAAAGGGTAGAGATAAACCAATTTGGTGGGAGGAAACATGTCTTCAATAAGAAGAAAATTAAAAGTTAATGAAAATGATAGCAAGAATACGCGTATGGATATTGCTACGGCAGGGGTACTGGGAAACTGGCGACCTGACGAGCTAACCCATATCAGTCGCTACGATAAAATAGCCTCGCTTTGTATTCAAGAAGCTAAGAATCTAGACCGACCCATTGATGCTTTTGAAGTAGGGTGTGGAGAACTTTGGGTATTAAGAAATATCTATAAGGCATACACCGTTAAGAAGTCAGACATTATTCAATCCTATTACGGCGTGGATATCGATCCCGCTATTCTAACGGAGAACCCCTTCTGGTCTAATGGTGGAGAGCCTATAGAAGAGTCTACTTGGCTTAAGAATTTTAACGCAACGCTTAAAGTACAAGACGTTACCACTCACCCAACGTTTGACCTACCTGATGAAAGCGTAGACTTTTTCTGGACGACAGAAGTTATTGAACACATGGGAAAAGAGTTTATTAATCCCTGGTTGGAAGATGCGGCTCGTTGCCTACGTCCAGAAGGGTTAGCTTATGTATCGACTCCTAACCATGAAGGCTCTAATGATAAGTTACCCGCAGACCACGTTTATGAGTGGGGGTTTGATGAACTAAAAGACGAGCTAGAAAAACATTTTACGATTGAATCAGTGGTGGGTACTTTTATTCAGATGCCTAATTTTCATAAAGCACAACGAACCTATAACCAAGAGTTAAGTGCCAGCAGTAGACAATTCCCACAGGCTTGGACAGACGCACAGGTACTGATGTTACAAGAACGTTTTGGAAAACAGTTTGCTAGAATGGTATTGGCAACCCCTTACCCACAGTTCGCTAACAACTGTGCATGGATATTAAGGAAAGAATGACTGAATTTATTCCCGAAGAACTAGACCGCTATTTTTACTGGCTCCATGAGCGAGAGACTATTCGTATTCGTAAAGAAGAACGGGGAGACCCTCCTCCTTGGACAGACGATCCCATTCTTCAAGAGTTTAAATTCTGCCAAGTCTTTCGGGAAGATGACCGTACCACACGGTGGTTTAGAACACATATTCGAGATCCATTACAAGATAAACCTGAAGTCATGATGGCTACGATTATTTTTCGTTGGTTTAACTTAATTGAAACAGGAAGAACTCTGCTAGAACACAACCTACACTTAGAGTGGGATAGAAAAAAGGCGATTGAAGAAATCAGCAAGCAACCTAAGTGGGTAACAGGGTCTTATATCATTAAGACTCCTAACCGCATGAATAAAGTAACAGGAGTTGCGGAGTGTATTACCCACATGTGGAAAGATAGGCAATACCTTATTGATATTTTAGAAAAAGAACGACAAGACCATAAAAGTTCTTTAAAGAGTGCGTGGAACTGGTTTAAAGACTATCCCTACATGGGTCCTTTTATGTCGTATGAGATAGTTACTGATTTACGTCATACCTATCTTTTAGAAGACGCAACGGATATAGATAGGTGGGCTAATGCAGGTCCAGGAGCCATGCGAGGACTTAATCGACTAACGGGTAGACCTTTAAAGTTCACGAGTACATTACACCCGTGGCAAGATGAGATGTTTGATTTATTCTGTATTGCAAAAGAGGAACGCTTGGACGGAGATTATGTATTCCCTGACTGGTTTCGGTTTGAAATGCGGGAAATAGAAGGGGGACTCTGTGAATTCGATAAGTATTCCAGAATCTTAAAAGACGAGGGAAGAACTCGTTCTATTTATAAACATGACGAGGGGCTTCCTCTCGTGGAAGATACAATTAACGGAGAAAGTATATGGGCGGAATGAAAGAAAAAGCAATTAATTTGCTAGAAGACTACGGAGACTTAGTAGATATTTACTACACTCAGTTCTTAGAAGTTTCCTTCTTTTTGAAAGTACCTGCGAGTTACCCTATGGTATTAGCATTCCTTAAAAAGAAGATACCTAACCTAACAGAGCAAGAACTTAGCTTTTTGGTTAGCGAAATTACATCGGCTTATCATGACGATATATGAAACCTTCAGGTAGAAGAATAATTAGGAAACGATACGTGGGAACAGCTCGGAGAGACGGGATTGAAAATAAAAAACCAAGGTGGCTCTTGAAAGTAACAGACACTCAAACTCATGAGATAGTAGAAGAAGGTTCTATAGTAACTATTAGTGGAGAAACGGCTATCGCTAAAGCACATGAACTCGCACGAGGATGGAATGAAAGTAATTCGAGCTAGAAACGTCAACGACGCACTACTGCTGGGGTTAGATTTATTCCAAGACCCCCGTAACTTTAGGACACAAGAGAGCCGTAACGGAATTACTTACGAAGCCTTAGAGCCTGTTACCACAGTCTATGAAAAACCTTGGGAGCGAGTCTGTCTACTCAAACGACGAGACGCTAACCCTTTCTTTCATTTTATTGAGGGACTCTGGATGTTGCAGGGGCGTAATGATTTAGCACCCTTAACTCATTTTGTTAACTCCATGGAAGATTTTTCTGATGACGGTGAGACGCTATGGGGAGCCTACGGTCAAAGATGGCGAAAATATTTTCATAAGGATCAATTAGATATAATCACCAACATGTTAATCACCAACCCTGACGATAGACGTTGCGTACTGCAGATGTGGGACGCTAATAAAGACTTAGGAAGAGAAGGTAAAGATATTCCTTGCAATACCAATATTTATTTTAAAGTACGCGACGAAGCACTACAGATGACAGTCTGTTGTCGCTCTAATGACATGCTCTGGGGAGCATACGGGGCAAATGCGGTGCATATGTCTATGCTCCAAGAATATTTAGCTGAAGCGATTGGAATAGAGATAGGAATGTACCGACAGATAAGCGATAGCTTTCACGTCTATCACAACGAAGTTTGGGAGCGTATGAAACACTTAGAAATTGATCCTTTAACCTTTAGAACACAGACTAGGAACCCGTACGATGTATTAGAAAACCCCCAACACGTTCCTTTAATTACAGATTTTAAAAGGTTTCGTTCAGAGTTGGAAGAATTTTTTGAGATACTGACTCAAAGTATTATATCAGATGCAAACTACCCAAGATTAGATAAATTTAATTGGGTCAATCCAGCATTTAAAGACGTAGCCATACCTATGGTAAAGGCTTTTAAATTACATAAAGAAAGAGATTATTTGAATTCTTATCGAGAGGTAATGAACATATTACCTACTGATTGGATGACAGCGTGTTTCGATTGGATTCGGAAACGAGATACGATGTGGAGTTTAACAAAAAAGGAGAAAACTCATGGCTAATAAATGGGAAGCGATGCTCGCCATCGCACAAAAGGATTTAGACGCTCTGAAAAGGGCAGAAGAATCCTACGGAAATTCATGGAGGCGTCGAGGTGGAGTCGGTGCTTTTATGATGTTGGCTCGTAAGTTTGATCGAATAGAACACCAGTCTGAAAAGCACGGGTGGGATATATTCGAAGCGGGTGAAGCCTTTAAAGGTGAAGCTGGTTTACTCGATGATATTCGAGACTTACGAAGGTATTTAATTTTAGTGGAGGATTTTGTCCTTCAAACTGATAATAAGGAGGAAGAAGAATGGGATTACTCGACTGGTTCCGAAGACGAAGAAAACGACCTATAGTTGCTGATCAAGAGGGCAAAAGTCCTTATGAACAAGCTAAGGCTGTTATTCAAAAACAAAAAGCCGCCGAAGCACTAAGGCAGAAAGCGGAAGAAGGTTCAGAGGTTACTTTAGAAAAGTTTGACGCTGAAAAAGCTAAGCCTAAACCAAAAGCTAAGCCTAAACGTGCTAGAACTAAAAAGGGAACGTACAAAGGAGACGATAAGTCTACCCCCGACGTTAACGAAGCATGGGAAGGTGGAAAGGCTCCTAAGCCCAAAGCGAAAGTAACACGGGTTAAAAAGAAAAAGTAACCAATGCAACAACAACCGTTATATCCTCCCGAAAGCGACTGGTCTATACCAGACGTGTTCCCTCAGTTCACTGATAAGGAACGCATCGCCGTGGATCTCGAGACCTATGATCCTCATCTCCTGACCAGTGGTCCAGGATGGGCAACAGGTCGAGGACATATAGTAGGTGTAGGGGTAGCAACGGAGAGTTGGAAAGGTTACTTTCCCATTCGTCATGAAGGCGGTGGGAACCTCGATGAGGCGGTAGTCTTGCGGTGGTTGAAGAACACGCTTTCTTCTCCCAAGCGTGAGGTCATTTTTCATAATTCACTCTATGATGTGGGTTGGTTAAAGAGGGAAGGCGTAGAAGTTCAAGGTAAAATCCTAGACACTATCTTTGCTGCTCCTTTGGTCGATGAAAATCGACACTCCTACTCACTCGATTCACTCGGACAAACATACTGTGGGGAAAAGAAAGATGAATCATTGCTGCAAGACGCTGCCTTAGCTTGGGGAATCAATCCCAAAGCAGAAATGTACAAGTTACCCTCCAAATACGTTGGACCGTATGGAGAGCAAGATGCTGCACTGACCTTAAAACTTTGGGAAAAATTAAAAGTTGAACTTAGAGAACATAATAGTGAATCTATCTTCGAGATGGAATGCAAATTAATCCCTTTACTTTTAGAAATGCGAGGAAGGGGTGTTCGAGTAGATGAAGCTAAAGCGGAAGAGATAGGAGAAACTCTTTCTAAAGAGGAACAGAAGATCCAGGTAGAGATCAAACGCAAGTACGGTAATGAGGTACAGCTCTGGGCGAACGCCTCGCTACAAAAGATATTTGATGATAATAATCTGTGGTACCCTAAAAGCCCGACAGGTCTGGCAAGTTTCCAACGCCAGTGGCTCGAGGGGCACGAACACGAATTACCACAACTAATTGTAAAAGCCAGAAAACTTAATAAAGCCCGAACTACTTTCATCGACAAGATGATTATGGAACATTCTTATAACGGCAGAATACACGCGGAAGCCCATCCACTCCGCAGTGATCGTGGGGGCACGGTCAGTGGTCGTTTTAGTTACAGTAATCCCAATCTACAACAAGTACCTGCACGAGACCCTGAAATAGGAGGACTGATTCGTTCTCTATTTATTCCAGAGGACGGTTGCCAGTGGGGTATTTTCGATTACTCCCAACAAGAACCTAGACTAACCGTACACTACGCTAATCAGATGCATCTAACGGGGGCTAAGGACGCCGTAGAGGACTATACGGAAAAGAACGCGGACTTCCACCAGATCGTAGCGGATATGGCTAATATACCGCGTAAACAGGCTAAAACCATAAACCTAGGACTTAGCTACGGAATGGGTAAACAGAAACTAACTAAAGAACTCGGACTTGATGATAATGAAGCAGAGAAACTCTTTGCTCAATATCATACGAAGGTTCCCTTTATTAGGGGACTACAAGATCAATGTGCTCGTGTTGCCATCGATAGAGGGTATATACGAACTATTGCAGGGAGACGATGTCGGTTTGACCAATGGGAACATCGGTTTGAAGACAGTGTCCCCCTACCTTTGGAAGAAGCAAAGGAAAAGTATGGAGATAATTTAAAACGGTCTTATACATATAAGGCTCTGAATCGTTTGATACAAGGCTCAGCGGCAGACATGACCAAGTTAGCTATGCTCGGTTTATGGGAGGAAGGAATAGTTCCTCACCTACAAGTCCATGACGAAGTCGATATATCCGTAGAGAACACAGACCAAGCTCAAAAAGTTGCAAGAATAATGGAAAACTGTATAGAGTTGGCTGTTCCCCTCGTAGTGGACATTGAACTCGGACGATCCTGGGGCGAAACGGAGGAAATAACATGAGAGGAATCTCACAAGAAAAGGCAAAAGAAAACGCACTTAGATACAGAAACATGTATGATAAGTGGATGAGTAAAGCACTAACCTTAGAGGAGTTGGGTAAGGAACACGACCTCACTAAGCAACGCATGTGGCAGATTATTACTCGTTGTAAATTGGGCGAGGGGGACTACTATTACGGCACGCAAGTGGCTCGGAATAAATGGTCGGAACTTCACGCACTCTACAACGACAAAGACCAGACCCGTCGTGCGTTCAACGAATGGTTAGAAAATAAGGATATTAAACTCATTATGAACAACCAAAAGGTTGCACCACACACGGGGTGGGATTGGAGATGATAAATGACTACGGCGAAGGGGTTTGTTAGGTTTTTAGAACTCCTTCCTGTACTGGGGGTGGTGAAAGCTCACCCCCAGCGTAAAAAATATAAATCAAAGATATGCAAACAGTGCAAACTAACTATAAAAGAACCAAAAAGAAGAAAATTCTGCTCTACTGAATGCCATAACGTTTACTGGCTACAAAATCAAAACCCTAAGAAAATATTAAAACCACAACCCTGTGCGTTTTGCAAAAAAGAATTTAACCATCCCCGACAACGCAAGTATTGCTCTGCTGAATGCAGAATAAAATCCAACTCTATTACCTATAAGGACTACACTAAAGAAAGAAACTGTGTTCGTTGTGGGAATATCCTGCCTTATGGAGTAGCCGTCTATTGTTCAGAAGACTGTAGAAAAGAACAACAGTACTCCAATTTAAAAAATCCGTTTAGCACTCACGGAACAGGGGAAAGGGCTTCACTACTCCCTTACGAACCCAACGTAATGCCTACGCATTATATAGACCCTGAGATACTGTCTCAAGCGGAACTACATGTAGAGTGCCACGGGAGCGGAATAAAAGAAGACATGGGGGAAATAAACCAAATCATTATGGAGGAAAATATAAAACAACCTGCGAGATATAAGAAAACTTTTCGCTCTCCTGAAAAAAGCGGTAAGTTGTACTGGTCGGTAAAACAACAAGAAAACGAACGCAGAGAAAGAGCAGGATTACCTAAGCTACCCAGCATGAGGCAATCTAACTTAGAGCAACAACTTATAGACCATAACGACGGAAAAAAGAAAATTGTCCCTATTAAAGAAAAGAACTATCAAATACAAAAACATACGAAGGGGTTTACCACCATTACCCCTATACGCACCAAAAGTGGGAAATCATTATCAGAGGTAATGGCGAA